>Ga0074193_1000101_pt1 | contig 156132 bp, 197 predicted proteins | sample EPASupsiteHSE605_FD_64523 | JGI IMG/M metagenome (GOLD analysis project Ga0074193, IMG submission 64523) | Bioremediated contaminated groundwater from EPA Superfund site, New Mexico - Sample HSE6-05 | ecosystem: Environmental > Aquatic > Deep subsurface > Groundwater > Contaminated ... | reverse complement strand
AATCGCCAACGTGGTTCCGGTACACGCATGCTACTTGATCATGAACTAAGGAAAAGCGGAATGAATGAAAAGCAGATTAACGGCTACGAGAAAGAAGTGGGTACCCATATGGCTGTGGCAGCTACTGTCGCAGCAGGGACAGTAGATACTGGACTAGGTGTGCAGGCAGCAGCACTGGCATTGGGATTGGACTTTATCCCTGTTGCTCAGGAACAATATGATTTGCTTCTCAATTTTGCTGCTGATGATCCGCGATTACAGGCAATCCTCGACATTTTGCAGACCGCTGAATTTCGGCAGGAAGTAGAAGCCTTAGGAGGCTATGATTTAAGGGATGCGGGTAAAATACTAAAACCCTGATAGGGGGCGATCGGATGCCAGATACAATTGAACTTCGAGTGTTTATGGGACTTGTAGAAGTATTTAAAAAACGAAATTGGTCGATTCCGCTTGAAGTAAATATAGAGAATGTTCTAACAGGTCCGCAGCTCATTGATCAACTTAATATTCCAGAGAAAGAAGTAGAAATAATTTTTATAAATGGAAAAGCTTTCTTACCATCTGATGCAGTGATTCATCCAGGTGATCGTGTGGCATTCGTACCACCTGGTACACCTGGTCCATATCGGGTATTATTAGGAATTGGGAAAAAAGAGTAAAAAATGGGGGAATTTTCAATGGTGATTGAGGTTCGTTTGTATGCTACGTTACGGCGACATGCTCCTGTTATTTCGCATGGTGTATTTCCGGTTCAAGTACCGGCAGATTATACTGTGGGTGATCTATTAAAAAACATAAACGTCGATTCGGCAGAGGTTCATATTATTATGATCAATGGTGTTAGTGCTGCACTAGACTCTACTCTGCATAGCGGTGATCGTTTAGGTCTTTTTCCACCAGTAGGCGGTGGTTAGGTGACTCGAAAGTATTCTGTGGAATTGCTTGAGCATGGTGAGGTGCCAGAGCGATATCTGCGAAATATTGGAACCATTGGAATTAAGGGACAACTAGCCCTCTTACAGGCGAAAGTAGCAATTGTTGGAGCTGGTGGGCTTGGTGGAAATAGTATTGAACTATTAGCTCGTCAGGGCATCGGCTATTTGCGAATTATTGATGGTGATTGTTTTGCCGCTCATAATTTAAATCGACAGTTATTAGCAACAGAAGGAAATATAGGCGTGAATAAATCACTTGCCGCCGTTCGTCGTGTTGCTGAAATTAATTCAGATGTATATGCTGAAGGCGTTGCTCAGATGTTAAACGAAGAAAATGCGGAGAAGCTGCTTTGTGGTATGGACATTGTTGTGGATGCTTTGGATACGATTAGTAGCCGTCTGCTGGTGAGTCGGGTTACCAGAAGGCTTGGTATACCGTTAGTTCATGGTGCTATTGCGGGTTTTACTGGTCAAGTGACTACGCTACTACCTGGTGATATAGGGCTGGAAAAAATCTATAAGGTCAAGGCCAGAGCGGATAAGGGTATTGAAATGACTCTAGGAAATCCAGCAACGACTCCGGCACTGGCAGCAACGATTCAGGTGCAAGAAGTGGTAAAGTTGCTGACAGGTATTGGTGAATTACTGCAGAAAAAGTTATTCTATTTTGATACAGAATTTAATATTTTTGAAATTTTAACCATTGAGTAGGAGGGGTTATCGTGCGTAAGTATATCATAGGGTGTTTGATGGTCATACTAGCTATTTTTTATACTGGTTGTAGTAGTGCACCAACGAAACAAGGGGAAAGTAGTGTACAGAGTAAAGTCAATACCGAGATGATTTTAGCGACAACAACCAGTACGCAAGATAGTGGATTACTGGATGTTTTGCTACCCATATTCGAACAGAAAACAGGGTATAAGGTAAAGACGATTGCCGTTGGCACTGGGCAGGCTTTGGCTATGGGAGAAAAAGGCGAAGCGGATGTATTACTCGTCCATGCACCGGATGCTGAAAAAAAAGTACTTGCTAGTGGGGCCACTATAAACCGATTATTGGTTATGCATAACGATTTTGTTATTGTGGGACCAACTAGTGACGTAGCTCAGATTAAGGGTAAGACAACGATGGAAGCGCTGGCCGCTATTGCCAAAAGCGGAGCATTGTTTGTATCTCGCGCTGACGATTCGGGTACTGATAAAATGGAGAAAAAACTATGGAAGAAAGTTGGGATAAAACCAGCTAATACCTGGTATTTGGAAGCTGGAGCGGGAATGGGACAAACCTTAAAAATTGCTGATGAAAAGAAGGGATATACTCTCACGGATCGGGCTACATATTTAGCGCAAAAGAAAAATCTCTCTTTGCAGATTGTAGTGGAAGGTGATGCTACATTGTTAAATATCTATCATGTAATGACAGTGAACTCAGAAAAATTTTCTAAAGTAAATCAGCAGGCAGCCAAAGCATTTAGTGATTTTTTATTGTCAGCTGAGGGGCAGGCACTGATTGCTGCTTATGGAAAAGATAAATTTGGACAGCCACTGTTTTTTGCTGATGGTGGTAAGACAGAGAAGGATTTTGGGTTTTAACAGGACAAGATGGATATGATTCTGCAAGGAGTGATGGAGGCCTTTCGGCTCGTGATCAGTGGTGACAATGAGATTCTTCAGGTAGTGATGCTTACTTTTGCCGTATCTGGTACGGCCACAGCTATCAGTGTAGTATTTGGTGTGCCTTTGGGTTTATGGTTGGCTTTGAAGGAGTTTCATGGTAAGCAAGTATGTAGTTGTTTGCTTAACTTTGGAATGGGATTACCACCAGTTGTAGTTGGTTTAGTTGTTAGTTTATTTTTATGGCGCTACGGTCCCTTAGGAGACTTCAATCTAATGTATACGCCGATAGCCATGATCATTGCCCAGGCAATTATTGCGATTCCAATTGTCGGCGGCCTCAGCTTTGCTGCTATTCTTAGTATTAACCCCAAATTACGCTGGCAATTAATATCAATGGGAGCTACTTCTTGGCAAGCATGCTGGCTCATCATCCGGGAGGCGCGTTTAGGTTTGATGGCTGCGGTTATCGCTGGTTTTGGACGGATTATCTCCGAAGTGGGAGCATCCATGATGGTGGGCGGTAACATTAAGGGGCAGACAAGAGTATTAACTACAGCAACAGTAATGGAAGTTGGAAAAGGAAATTATGATATGGCACTTGCGGTTAGCTTTATTTTATTAATTACCGCATACAGCATTGTCATATTATTAACCTACTTACAACATAGCGGAAAGCGTGGAAAATGATGAATGAATATATACTAAATATACAGCATGTCACTGTAGACCGGGGAACACGCAAAAATGTATTGGATATTGAACAGTTGGTGTTACGTCGAGGCGAATTAGTAGCAGTGGTTGGTCCGAATGGTGCGGGGAAAAGCACTCTCTTGCAAGTTGTTAATTTATTGCAGCCCTATCGTGGCGAAATGCAATTATTTGGACAACCTATTAGTAATGGCAATAAAACCATGTTTCGTCGTCGTTCGGCGATGGTATTGCAAGAGATGCTGCTACTAGATGACACGGTATTTAATAATGTTGCCCTAGCACTGCGGTTTCGTGGTGTAAAAGAAGAGGAAGTGAGAGAACGGGTATACAAAGCGTTGGCGGACTTTCAATGCGATCATCTGGCAACTAGGAAAGCCCTCTTACTATCAGGGGGGGAAGCCCAACGGGTTTGTATTGCTAGGGCTATGGTAACGGCTCCGGAACTGTTATTACTCGATGAGCCTTTCGCCGCTTTAGATGCGGCAACTAGGGATGAGATGATTGAGAAAATCAGGAAAATAGCGGAGGTCAGAGGAATAACCGTCTTGTTGGTGAGCCATCATTTTACGGATGTACTGCATTTTTCTGAAAGGGCCTTAGTTATATTTAACGGTAGAATCGTACAAGATGATAAACCTGAAAATCTAATGCGGCGACCAGTGAGTGAACAAGTAGCCCGATTGGTAGGTATGGATAATATTATCCCATGCCATATAGAGCAGAACAGCCAAGGATGTTTTGTTAGGCTAGCCAATGGGGTACGGTTTTTATATTATGGACAAGAGAAGAGTCATCCCATTTCTGCATGTTGTATTCCGGGCGATGCTATTTATTTGTATGATAAAAAATTGATGAATCAATCCGAACCGTGGGTCGTTATGGAGGGGCTGGTGGAGCGGGTTATACCAGGCGTAGGTACATATCGAATTTTAGTTACAATAGGAGAACATACTGTAAGTACTAGGATGCTGCGCAATCATATAACGGATAAGATGCAAAGTGGTTCTAGTATCACATTAGCCTTTCATCCTACAGAGGTGCATATGGTTTAGCGTTGGCAGAAATTCTATGAATAGGAGGCCTATGACTATGATTGGTAGTGATCAAGAACATGTACTTTTAAACTGGCAAGCTTTTATTGATGGAAAACAACAGACCTATGATCTTAAGCCCTATATTCTTGAATCTTGGATTCGTTGTCATGAAACGAACGTCAATCCCTATGATCACTCTATTCATAGTAAACTAGATGGAAGAGCATTTGGTAGTATGCTTACTGAAAAATGTGAGCTGATCACAATTGCTAAACCGTTTATGTCTCAATTGTATGAATTTGTTCAAGGATCTGGTTTTGTTGTTGCTCTCACTGATGAACGTGGTTATATCATGGAGATGTTTGCTGATGAAGATACGCTAAATAATCCAATGACGAATAGTTTTTTTAGGGGCGCTAGTTGGTCTGAACAAGAGGTAGGAACCAATGCGATTGGTACTGCTCTGATTGTGCAAAAACCCATTCAGATTTCAGGGGCGGAACATTATTGTCAGAAACATCATTGCCTGACGTGTTCATCTGCCCCAATTTTCGATAATTGTGGGCGGGTTATTGGCATATTAGATATGTCGGGATCTTCTTATAAAACGCATCTACATACCCTTGGTATGGTAGTAGCCGCAGCAGAAGCAATTATGGCACAAATTGATATCAAACGGAAAAATCATGAATTAGCATTGGCGAATAATCGTCTGAACAATGTATTTAATACCATCTCTGATGGAGTATTGATGGTAGATACCTGTGGTATTGTGACCCAGTTAAATCCCGCTGCAAAGAAAGTTCTAAATCGCACTGAAAAAGAAGTACTAGGCATGCCGATTGATCGAATATTCGGCACCAAGGCTGCTTTAACAAAACAAATGCTATGTAGTAATACATCTTATGAAGATATGGAAATTATCGTTGATGCTAAAAAATCAATGCTTCATTGTTTAGCTTCAGGTGAACCTTTGGTCGATGAAGAAGGAACTGTTATTGGTGGGGTAATTGTTTTACGTCAAATGAAACAAATTCAGAAATTGGTGAATCGTTTTTGTGGTAATCATGCTACCTTGCGGTTTAGCGATATTATTGGTGAGAGTTTAGAAATACTAGAAGTAATACGTGTCGCTTCTTTAGCTGCTGTTACATCGTCGAGTATTTTGCTGCAAGGGGAAAGTGGTACTGGCAAAGAAATTTTTGCTCAGGCCATTCACAATCATAGTGAACAACGAAATGATCCTTTTGTTGCGCTCAATTGTGGCGTGATACCAAGTGATCTAATTGGAAGTGAATTGTTTGGTTATGCTGAGGGGGCATTTACGGGAGCAATGAAGGGTGGAAAACCAGGAAAATTTGAATTAGCTTCAGGTGGTACATTGTTTCTGGACGAGATTGGTGATATGCCTCTTGAGCAGCAGATTGCTCTGCTGCGAGTATTGCAAGAAAAAAAGGTGACGCGGATTGGTAGTGATCAAGTCATTTCTGTTAATGTGCGGGTGATTTGTGCGACAAATAAAAATTTATTTCAAGAAATGGAAAAAAAGACATTTCGCCAAGACCTTTATTATCGGCTAAATGTGATTTCCATTACCATTCCACCACTACGTAATCGCCGCCAAGATATTCCTTTATTATTTCAACATTTTTTAGATAAGATTGCGCGAGATCGTGGTACTAAGTTTTGTGTTGACCCAGCCGTGATGTCTTATATTGAGAAGTTTGATTGGCCTGGAAATGTGCGTGAACTACAAAATGTAGCCGAGCGGGCTGTAAGTTTAGCGGAGAACGAAGTGATTACGGTTGCGCAGCTACCTGCTGAGCTGTATGCGGTGCAAGAACCAATTGAGCAACAAGTACAATCAGTGCCGATTCTTCCTGCTTTACAAGAACGGTTAGGCCGTCATGAAAGGCGACAATTATTACAAGTGGCAGAACGTCAAGAGATGTTAGTCTTTTTATCGAAATATGGTGGCAATATTAGTATGGTAGCACGTGAACTAGGAATTTCGCGTAATACCCTCTATCGTAAGATGCGTTCATATGGAATAGAAAATTAGAAATAATAGTCATAAAAGTGTCACATATATGTATCAAACATGTCATAAAAATGACTTTGAATGAAACAATAATGTGACACTGTTTTTATATAATTAGTATTTTATTGGTTTTTTTTAAATAATAGCGCTTGAATAATAAAAAAATATAGTGGCAATCAATATATATAATAGCTTTTACGGTGGGGGAAAGCGGAATTTTCTAAAAATAACATAATGTGGCATGAGATTTGCAATAGATAAAGAATAACAGATATCATACAGAAAGAAAAAGAAATACAGTGCATTATCAGAGTTGATAAACAAAGCAAAACAAAGCAAAGCGCTGTTGTTCTTTTTATGCTTTGTTTTTTTGTGAAAAAATATATTAGCTGTATTACAGTGAGGATGTGAATAGATGAAGATTATACCTGTAGAGGAAGCGGAAGGTACAGTGCTATGTCATGACATTACGGAAATTGTTCCAGGAAAAATCAAAGGAGCAGTTTTTAGAAAAGGACATATTGTAAAAAAAGAAGATATACCTAAGTTATTGGACATTGGGAAAAAACATCTTTATGTCTGGGAAGTAAATGATAATATACTGCATGAAACCGATGCAGCTATACGAATTGCCCAAGCGGTAACAGGGCAAGGAATTGATCTAACAGAACCTACCGAAGGTAAGGTAGAGCTAAAAGCACAGATCAATGGACTACTAAAAATCAATGTTGATGCATTAGAAGATATTAATGACGTGAGTGAGGTGGTAGTGGCTTCTATACATTCCAATCAATTAGTAAGTGCTGGTAAGGTGATTGCAGGTTGCCGAGTTGTACCACTAGTGATTGATGTGGAACCGATACGTAATGTAGAGGAAATCGGACGCCTAGCATCCCCAGTCTTTGAAATAAAGCCTCTGCGTTCTCTGAAAGTAGGAATTGTTACAACAGGTAGCGAGATTTATCGTGGTCGTATACAAGATGAATTTGGTCCGATTATGCATGAGAAGATCACACAATTGGGTAGTACGATTATAAGACAAATTATTGTTGATGATAAAGTTGAGATGATCAATGAAGCCATACAAACATTGATTCAAGAAGGCGCTGAGATGATTGTAACGACTGGAGGAATGTCAGTAGATGCAGATGACGTCACTCCAGCTGGAATTAAGGCTGCTGGTGGGCGAGTTGTTATCTATGGAGCGCCAGTGCTGCCAGGGTCAATGTTTATGCTAGCCTACATTGGGGATGTTCCAGTAATGGGCTTACCTGGTTGCGTAATGTACCATCAGACAACGATTTTTGATTTGATTGCTCCTCGCATTTTAGCAGGGGAAGAGGTAAGCCGCAAAGATATCACGCGCTTGGCTCATGGCGGATTATGTACAAACTGTGATCCTTGTCAGTACCCTCATTGTCCTTTCGGCAAAGGCTATTAGATTTTAAAGGCCTATGACCTTTGAGATATAAATTAAAAGATAAAGGAGAGTATGAAATGCAAAAGATGGTATTGAATATTAATGGACTACCTAGGACTTTAATTGTTGATCCAGAAAATACTCTGGCGAGCGTGCTTCGGGAACAACTTTTACTAACGGGCTGTAAAGTTGGGTGCAATCAGGGGCAATGCGGTACTTGCTCTATTATCATGGATGGTAAAGTAGTTCGTTCTTGTATTGTCAAAATGAAGAGAGTACCAGAGGAAGCTTGCATTACGACAATTGAAGGACTTGCTCCCTCTAATAATCTTCATCCATTGCAAGTTGCCTGGATGGCGTATGGCTGCGCACAATGCGGTTTTTGTAGCCCTGGCTTTATTCTCTCGGCAAAAGTATTACTTGACCAGAATGCAAATCCTACTCGAGAAGAGATCCGTGATTGGTTCCAAAAAAATCGCAATGCCTGTCGTTGTACAGGTTATAAACCATTAATCGATGCTGTAATGGCAGCGGCCAAGGTTCTTCGTGGTGAAATGCACAAAGAGGATTTATTATATAAACCTGTTGGTAATAAAATTTATGGTACAACCTATCAGCGTCCCTCGGCACTACGCAAAGTAACCGGTACATGGGATTTTGGCGCTGATGTTGGACTGCAAATGCCTGTTGGCACTTTGCGTTTAGCTTTGGTACAGGCTGAAGTATCACATGCGAATATTCTCGGCATTGATACTTCTGAAGCAGAAAAAATGCCTGGAGTCTATCAGGTCATTACTCATAAAGATGTCAAAGGTAAAAATCGCATTACAGGTTTGATTACATTTCCTACGAATAAGGGAGATGGTTGGGATCGCCCCATCCTTTGCGATGAAAAAGTATTCCAATTTGGTGATGCACTAGCTATTGTTTGCGCTGATACCGAAGAACATGCACAGCAAGCTGCTAAGAAAGTAACAGTTGATTTAGAAATTTTACCATCTTATATGAGTGGACCGGCTGCAATGGCTCCTGATGCGATTGAAATCCATCCTGGTGTGCCCAATATTTATTTTGAACAAGGTATTATAAAAGGCGAAGATACAGCGCCCATTATGAAAAATCCAGATACTGTAACAGTAGAAGTGGAAACCTACTGTAGTCGCCAACCTCATCTGCCACTTGAACCAGACTGTGGTTCGGCTTATATTGATGAAGAAGGTCGTTTGACAATCCATTCGAAGAGCATTGCGCTTCATTTGCATCATGCGATGATTGTAGCAGGTATTGGCATTGAACCTGAAAAATGTCGCCTTGTTCAAAACCCAACTGGTGGTACTTTTGGTTATAAATTCAGTCCAACCATTGAAGCCTTACTTGGTGTTGCTTGTTTAGCGACTGGCAAACCAGTGACTCTTAATTTTAGTATGTACCAAAATATTACTTATACAGGAAAACGTTCCCCAGCCTCTGTAAAATGTAAATTAGCTGCGGATTCAACAGGGAAACTTCTTGGTATGGAAACGGATTGGTGGCTGGATCATGGTCCATATTCAGAGTTTGGAGATTTGGTTACATTGCGTCAGGCACAATTTACTGGTGCCGGTTATGATATTCCAAGTATCCGTGGTAAAGGTAAGACAGTATGTACCAATCATGCTTGGGGATCCGCTTTTCGTGGGTATGGTTCGCCGCAGTCATTCTTAGCCTCTGAAATTGCGATGGATGAATTGGCTGAAAAGCTGGGGATGGATCCATTAGAACTTCGTTACAAAAATGTGTATCGCCCAGGTGCTACAACTCCTACAGGACAAGTGCCAGAAGTATTTTGTCTGGAAGAAATGTTAGATACTCTTCGTCCATTGTGGAAAGAAGCTCAAAAACGTTGTAAAGAACTTTCAACACCAGAAAAAACACGTGGTGTAGGTTTATCCATTGGTATTTATGGTTGTGGTCTTGATGGCCCAGATAGCTCGCAGGCTTGGGTAGAATTGACGGAAACGGGCGTAACGGTAGGTGATTCATGGCAAGATCATGGGCAAGGTGCAGATATTGGCACATTGTCTCATGCGCATGAAACGCTCCGCCCGCTTGGCATCAAACCTGAACAAATTAAATTACTTATGAATGATATGGCATTTACTCCTAATAGTGGACCATCTGGCGGTAGTCGCTCGAATGTCATGACTGGTAATGCCATTCGCATTTCTTGTGAGATGCTAATGAATGCAATGCGCAAGAGTGATGGTACCTATCGTACCTATGACGAAATGAAAGCTGAAAATCTTCCTCTTCGTTATAATGGTAAATGGACAGCTTCGATGTGTACGGATTGTGATCCTGTGACTGGTCAAGGAAATCCATTCCCAATTTATATGTACGAGCTATTCATGCCGGAAGTAGAAGTCAATATGAAGACCGGCAAGGCAACCGTCGTAAAATTCACAACGGTTGCTGACCTGGGAACCATTACGAACAAGACGACTTGTGACGGTCAGGTCTATGGCGGTTTAGCGCAGGGAATTGGTCTTGCCCTTACCGAAGATTTTGAAGATCTAAAGAAACATACTACTTTAGTAAATTGTGGATTACCATTTATCAATGATGTTCCGGATGATATACAAATTATCTATAATGTTACTCCACGCGAACACGGACCCCACGGGGCAGCCGGTGCTGGCGAAGGCCCGCTGAGTGCTCCACATCCAGCGATTCTGAATGCTATTTACAATGCATGCGGTGTACGTATTTATTCCATTCCTGCATTGCCAGAAAAAATAAAAGCAGGTCTTGACGCATTGGCAGCAAAAATAAAGTAGTCTAGGGTATAGAAAAACACCTAAAACGAGTTAAAATTTGTTAGTTTTAATTCGTTTTAGGTTTTCTACAATAAGAAGCATTGCAAATACATTTTAGGAAAGGACGAAATGTATGGAACAAAATGTACTGCGTGAAAGAGAAAAAAGATGCATTCAAGAAGAGCCACCAGGCTGCACTGCTAGTTGTCCGGTTCATGTGGATGCACGGGGAATCGCTGCCGCTGTACAAAAAGAAGACTATCAGGCAGGGGCTCAATTACTATATAACATGGTACCTTTCCCAAGAATCATCAGCAATATTTGTGATCAGCCTTGTAAACATGGGTGTAAGAGAAAAGAAATGGATGAATCCATAGAAGTCCGGAGACTGGAAAAAATCTGTATGGATCAGAGTACAGAAGAATTTCGTAAATTGGTATTGATGCCATCAAGGGGCAAGAGTGTAGCCGTTGTTGGTGGTGGGCTCAGTGGAGTAACCGCTGCAGTCGAGCTTGGGAAAAAGGGATACCAAATCACTATTTTTGAGGCTACTGATCGTTTGGGTGGTAGCATTTGGGATTTTAATGAAGAAAAACTACCACGCCAATATATTGTTGATGATTTTTCTTTGCTCAAAAAATTACCAGTGAAGGTCAATTTTAATGTCGTAGTGAGTAATGAAGAAAGTGCAAATGTATCAATTGTAAGCCTTAGTGCGGAGTTTGATGCTGTTTTTTTGGCAACTGGATGTACGACACTTGATTTGAATGTTGCTCTTGCTGGAGATGGCAACCTTGCCATTGATCCGTTAACATTGGCAACTGGTAATCCGCAAATATTTGCAGGTGGTAGTCTATTGTTAGGTTCAGACCATAAATCACCGATTACTTCGATTTGCCATGGGAAAATAGCGGCCAACTCGATTGATCGCTTGCTGCAAAAAGCATCTCTTACTGCAAATCGTAATCGAGAAGGATCTTTTGCGACGTTACTGTATACAAATGTGGATGGAATAACGCCCAAGATGGCGGTGCAAAGTGTTGATAGCGAGTATACGGCAGGCGAAGCGGTAAAAGAAGCCAATCGTTGCTTGTTATGTGAATGTCTAGAGTGCGTTAAAGTCTGTGAATATCTGGCTCATTATCGAGGTTACCCGCGGCGTTATGTGCGCGAAGTCTATAATAATCTATCAATTGTGATGGGAATTCATCACGCGAATAAAATGATTAATGCATGTAATTTATGTGGACTATGCGCGCAGGTTTGTCCGGGGAATTTGAATATGGGGGAGATTTGCAGAGAAGCACGGCAACTTATGGTACGCAAAGGGAAAATGCCACCAACTGCTCATGATTTTGCCTTGCGAGATATGCAGTTTAGCACGAGCGAGAAGTTTGCTTTAACCAAACATCAGCCAGGTTTTATTTCCAGTCGTACGGTATTTTTTCCTGGATGTCAACTGAGTGCATCATCGCCTCACCATGTGATGAAACTGTATCAGTTTTTGTGCAAAAAAATGACAGATGGTGTGGGAATCATGCTCGGGTGTTGTGGTGTACCAGCTGATTGGGCGGGGCAAGAAGAGTTGTTTAAGCAAACCATTGAAAATATAAAGAATAGTTGGCAGAGCCTTAATTCGCCAAAGGTAATTACAGGTTGCCCAACATGCTATAGCATTTTTAAACGTGAGTTTCCAGAAATGGATGTAGAGCCTATTTGGACTCTATTCGAAAAGATCGGACTACCAGAGCAAAAAACAAAAAAGATTTCTTCATTAAAACTGGCCGTACATGATACATGTACGACAAGACATGAAGCCGACTTGCAGCAGAGTATACGCAATATTTTACATACACTTGGACATCAGGTAGAGGAACTAAAAAACAGCCATGACATAACAGAGTGTTGTGGGTATGGCGGTTTAATGAATTTTGCCAATCCAGAAGTTGCACATAAAATGATCGAGAAGCGTATTCAGGAAAATGAACATGATTATCTTACGTACTGTGCGATGTGTCATGATAATTTTGCCAATCATGGTAAACGAACCTATCATCTTTTGGACTTGATTTTTGACACGGAAGAAAAGAGGAAAGCTAGAGAAAAAGGTCCTGGCTATTCTCAAAGGCAAGAGAATAGGAGTAAGCTGAAAACGATGTTGCTGCGAGAGGTGTGGGGCGAATCGATGGAGAAAGAACAAAGCCATGTTACGTTGATTATTGCTGATGACGTAAGGCAGGTCATGGAGCAGCGGATGATCCTTACCAATGATCTGATTACTGTGATCACACACGCTGAAAGCACGGGCAATAAATTGAAGAATATCGAAAAAAATACTTATATTGCGTATTTTAAACCGGTAAGTGTAACGTACTGGGTAGAATATTCTCAGAGTGAAGATGGTTTTATAGTACATAATGCTTATTGTCATAGGCTGGAAATAAAAGAATAATGGGGTGATTGCAATTGATACGCATACTCAGGATAGCATCATCTGTAATAAGTGTAAGATACCATTAACACTAGGGAAAGTAACATTATCTTACTTGGGAAGTGATTTCCCAGTTGAACTTTATAAATGCTCACAATGCGGTTTAGTTTTCATTCCTGAAGAATTGGCAAGAGGTAAGATGGATCAGGTAGAAAAAGCATTGGAGGATAAATGATGGGAAAGAGTAGTTATGATAAAAACAATAGTTGGTATCAAGATAGCCCCAATTTGTATGAAAAAAGTATATTTTCTAAAATGCCAGAAGGAATCAGACCTGGCGGGCTGATGTTAACACAGCGTCTTGTTGATTACTGCAACTTTACCCATGGTGCGGTCGTTATTGATATTGGGTGTGGCACGGGAATAACAGTAGAATATTTACGAAATATACGAGGGCTATATGCTCTTGGAGTTGACTTATCATTCGTGCTAGTGCAATGCGGAAAAGAACGTACCGCCGATTTACAACTTATTCAGTCTCCAGCAGAAAATATGTCATTTAACGATCATTCTATTGATGGTGTTTTAGCCGAATGTAGTTTGTCGGTTATACCTAACGTGAACAAGGTTTTGTCTGAAATCAGCCGAATATTAGTTACTAAGGGGAAGTTGGCGATCACTGATCTTTATATTCAGGATACAAGTGGTTATGCTGAAGCCGATCGTTCATCGGGTATTATGACATATAGTGAAATCAGTGAGCTTATGCAGCAACATGGATTTCATATCTTGGTTTTTGAAGATCAGTCGCCATTATTAAGAGAATTTGTTGCCCGTTTTATTATGGAAAATGGTTCGATCGAAGAACTTTGGGAATGCACAGGAATGGATAAGGATGATAAAAGGATAAAAGGAATAGGCTATTATTTGATGATTGTTGAAAAAGATGGAACCATAAGCGATGCTGGTGAAAATATTGATAAGAAAGAAGGGATACTTTGAGCGATCAGATATGTCCGCGATGTGCAAAGGTATTAGTTGATATTCCCTTATATAAATGCGTACGATGTTTTACGGTATATTGCCAGGAATGTAGTGATAGTCATGAAGGGCGACTTTGTCCGCAATGCCAGATGTCGCAAAGAATGATACTATCAGCAGCAAAAACAAAATAAACATCCCGGACTGGGATGTTTATCATACCTTGGTTATTCTTTATGGTTGCAACGTGGGCTATTAGGACCATTACCAAGTAATTCATTTATTTTAGTCATAGCAGATTCGGAGTAAAAGACGATTTGCGAAGGCGTACCGTCTATTGTTTCACCGAGTAACCGGATACCATTAGCTGTTTCAATATATTTTATCGGTAAATTACGTCTGAATGTTTTCCCTGTGTTTTGATCGATTACTTCAATGGTAATGGTATCGGCTTCGATTTTGTCAATGTCATCTGCCTCTATGCATTTCTCATTCATTGTAGTCACCTCCGTGTAAAATAGTTAGATATGACGTACTAAGTACTAGCTATATTGTTAGTCTGTCGTGGCTGTAAGAAGAAGTGGTAATTATTATATTGTTAGTTTGGTATATATCTATATACTAGTTGAATCGTAAGATAAATTCAAGTAATGTTTATGATGATAGGTTGTAGCTCTTTTGAGAAGGAGAAATGTGTATGATATTTCGTAATATGTTGTCAGCTATGGAACGTGGTAAGGCGGCAAATATAATAACGGTTATTGATGCGGATCATGATGAATATATTGGGAAAATGCTGCTTATCTATGATGATGGAACGGTAGAAGGTGGATGGGATGAATGGGTTACGCAGTGGATCGTAGGGCAAGTACAACATGTAGCGTGGCGAAAAGCAACGACTCTTGTACTCGAAGATCCATCAGGTGAGCGGTACCGATTGTTATGGGATAAAATTTCAAATCCGTTTCAGGCCGTCGTTTTTGGTGGTGGACATATTAGTCAACCGTTAGTACAAATGCTTTCGTTACTAGATTTTGTTGTAACGGTTGTCGATGATCGCCCTGAATTTGCTAATCAAATTCGATTTCCTACCGCGGATACCGTAATTTGCGAAAATTTTCATCAGGCATTGGCGCAACTTGAGATTGATGAGCAGACAGCAGTTATTATCGTAACGCGAGGGCATAAATACGATATGGAGTGTTTGCGTGCTACGATGGAAAGTAAGGCGCGTTATTTGGGGATGATTGGTAGTAAAAGGCGTGTAAAAGAAATATTTGATATGTTCAGAGAAGAGGGAGTACCAGAGGAACTGATACGAAGGGTAAAGGCTCCGATTGGTCTTGATATCAAAGGGGAAACGCCTGCTGAAATAGCGGTAAGTATTGTTGCTGAGGTGATTGGTGTATTTCGTGGTGGTGGAGATGGTGCTTCCATAAGTCAGCGCAAGGAGGTGCGGTAATGGATCTGGAAATGCTAAAACAAATTTGTGAATGTCAAGAGCAGCGTGAAAAAGCCGCTTTAGTTACGATTGTTGACACCCGTGGCTCCACACCTCGTAAAGCTGGTAGTAAAATGTTAATTTTGCCAGATGGAAAGTCTTTTGGAACCATTGGTGGCGGTTGTAGTGAAGGTGATGTTAGACGGCAAGCGTTAACGGCAATGGATGAAAATCGTTCTCGCTTATATACCGTATCGATGCTAAATGAAGTGGCTGCAGATGAAGGAATGGTGTGCGGTGGTATTATGGAAGTGTTCATTCAGATCATTTAAACAAGGCATCGAGAGGTGAATACAGCATGGGGAATAAAAGTAAGATCGGGGCGGTAGTGCTAGTGGCTGGTTATTCATCACGGATGGGGCATTTTAAACCTTTGCTACCATTTGCTGGCGCTACAGTGATTGAAAGTATAATTCATATGTTTAGACGGGCTGGTATTACAGAGATCATAGTAGTAGTGGGTCACCGCGCTGATGAATTAATACCAGTATTAGATGGTTTAGCGGTAAGACATATTATGAATGAAAAGTATGATGAGGGAATGTTTTCGTCGATTGTTAAGGGAGTTCAGGCTCTTACACCAGAGATAGAAGGCTTTTTTCTTTTACCAGGAGATATGCCGTTGGTGAAAAGCCATACTATTAGATTGTTATGCAGAAAGTTTCGTAAAACAAACGCAGATGTTGTATATCCTGTTTTCCAAAATCATCGCGGACATCCTCCGCTGATTGGTGCCAAGTGTATAGCTGATATTATATTGGGAAAGCAAACAGCAGGGTTGCGCCAGATTTTAGCCGGCTATGAAGTGAAATGCTCTGAATTAGAGGTCATAGATGAGGGGATATTACAAGACCTTGATACCCAAGAAGATTACCAGAAGGTAGATAAAGCATACCACCGGCACATCCCGACGCCAGCGGAGTGCGATGAAATATTAAGTCGCAAAAATGTGGCAAATCGGATTAGAACTCATGGTAGAGTGGTAGCCGAGGTGTCGCGTAAGCTGGCTATTCAATTGAATCAAGCAGGGCTACATATTGATGTGAACGCTGTAATTGCAGCAGGAAAACTTCATGATATAGCTAAGGGAAAAGTAAATCATGCAAAAATGGGAGCACGAATCATTCGAAATTTTGGCTATCCTAAAATAGCGGAAATGATTGCAACACATACTGATATTGTGCTTGGCGACGAGGTGTTGCCAGATGAAGCAACGGTCTTATATCTAGCTGATAAGTTAGTAAAAGGGGACTGCATTGTTACACTGGAAGAGCGATTATCAAGTGCAATGGAGAAATATAGAGATGACATAGAGGCGGCAGCTATGATTCGAAAACGCCACTTGTGTGCGCAAAAGATTGCAACAGCGGTTGAGCAATTGTTAGCGGTAAGTTTGGTAAAAGTATTGGAGGAACCGTGTTATTTATAGCGAGAAGAGGTGGCAATGGATATGCAGCATAAAGAAAAAATGCTGGGAGTGACAGAAAGTCTTTGCCCCGTATGCTTAAAGCGAATCGCTGCAAAACGACTTATGATCAATGACCAGGTTTATTTAGATAAAAATTGCTCTGAACATGGTAATTTTCGCACCATCATTTGGCGCGGACAGCCGTCCTATCAATCATGGGCGGTTGCCAAACTGCCGTCGCAGCCACCGGTATGTGCGATGGAGGTCAAGCAAGGTTGTCCTTTTGATTGTGGTCTGTGCCCAGAGCATCGCCAACATACCTGTTGTGTACTATTGGAAATCACCAATCGCTGTAATTTGAACTGTCCAATATGTTTTGCTAAAGCGGGTACTGAGGATGAGGATCCTGATATAAAGACCATTGAAAGTTGGTACCGTATGCTGCTTGAGAGTGGTGGGCCTTATAATATTCAGCTATCTGGCGGGGAACCAACCATGAGAGATGATTTGCCAGAAATAGTGGCATTGGGTAAGAAGATGGGGTATCATTTTATACAACTCAATACCAATGGTCTAAGGCTCGCGCGAGAGCCTCTGTACGTAAAAGAACTAAAAGAAGCGGGATTATCCTGCGTGTTTTTGCAGTTTGATGGGATGGATGATGGGATTTATAGCAAAATAAGGGGGGCTGCACTGTTAGCAGAAAAGCAGACAGCTATTGCTAATTGCGCGAAAGAAGAACTCGGAGTGGTTCTGGTACCTACACTCGTGCCTGGAGTTAACACACAAGATATTGGTAATATCATTCAATATGCCATAGAAAATATTCCTGCAGTGCGTGGTGTTCATTTTCAGCCGATCAGTTACTTTGGCAGATATCCAGAGGCTCCTTCTGATCAAGATCGCATTACCATTCCAGAGGTCATTCGCCAAATTGCCAAACAAACGGGGGAATGTATTAAAATAAGCGACTTTAAGGCACCTACAGGAGAAAATGCTTATTGCTCTTTTCATGGTAACTTTATATTGTTAGCGGATGGAACCTTAAAGGCAGTAACAAAAGCAGGAGCAGAGGGGTGCTGCCATCCCAAAGTAGCATCGGTGGGCGCTAAGAAAGCGCAGACCTTTGTTGCCAAGCGCTGGAGTGCACCGCAAAGTGAAAAAGAGCAAGAGACGCAAAGTAAAGAGGCGGCGTGTTATAGTCAGATTAATGTGGATAGTCTCGATGCGTATCTAGAGCGCGCCGAAAAATACTCTTTTTGTGTATCAGGTATGGCTTTTCAGGATGTTTGGAATTTGGATCTGGAGCGTTTACGAGAATGCTTTATTCATGTTGTCAGTCCTGATAGCCGGATTATACCTTTTTGTGCTTATAATCTAACAGGTCAGCAAGGTAAGCCATTGTATCGGTTTTTAAAAAGTAACGAGTGAGGTGATGAGTATTATTGCATTACAAAAAACATTGCTAGAAGAGTGGATTGGAAAAAAGATAGGTATACAAAGTGATTTGTTGACCCGAGAACAAATTAGTCTGTATCAACTGGAAAAATTGCGGACAACTATTGGGTGGGCCTATCAGAATAGTCCTTTTTACCGTATGATGTGGAAAGATATTGATGCTGTGAAATTAAATTGTCTGCAGGATCTGGAGCGTTTTCCTTTTATCACTGCAAAGCATCTTAAAGAGCAAGCTCTGCAATTGTTATGTGTATCGCAAAGTGAGATTCATCGCATTGTAACGCTAGATAGCTCGGGTACAACAGGTAATCCTAAACGTATATACTTTACAGCTGCCGACCAAGAATTGACGATAGATTTTTTTCAACAAGGTATGTCGAGTATGCTAACAGCAGGGGATCGAGTACTAATCTTATTACCTGGTGAACGTATTGGCAGCATTGGTGATTTATTAAAAGTTGCATTAAAGCGGGCGGGAGCCAGGCCAATTCCGCATGGCATTGTGACCAATCTTTCTGAAACGCTAAAGACTATAGTAAGGCAAGGTGTGGATTGTTTAGTTGGCATTCCCTCTCAGGTCTTAGCATTGGCAAGATATACAGAGTTTACGGGGCAAGGCATTTCGCTAAAGAGTATACTTTTGAGTACTGATCATGTGCCATATTCTATTATAGAAGAGTTAAAAAGGGTATGGAATTGTCAGGTATTTGAACATTATGGCATGACAGAGATGGGACTAGGTGGAGGACTTGATTGCATGGCGCATGCTGGTTACCATTTGCGAGAAGCGGATTTATATTTTGAAATCATTGATTCTAACGGCAAGCTTGCCCCTGAAGGGCAAACAGGGGAAGTGGTATTTTCCACGCTAACTAGGCAAGGAATGCCGCTGATTCGCTATCGTACAGGCGATATTTCGCGTTTTATTCCAGAACCATGTCCTTGTGGGACGCTGCTAAGACGTATGGAACCCGTTCGAAACAGAAAAAGTAGTGTGGTTTTTTTAGCAGATCAATCATGTTTTACTCTTGCTGATTTGGATGAAAAACTATTTGCGGTGCCTGAGGTTATTGATTTTACCGTAGCCGTTGATAATATGCGACATACAACACAATTAAAAATTACAGTTTGGATTTTAGGTGAGTCTAAGGAACGTATTAATAGCGAAATTCTTATAGCGTTGAAAGCATTGCCGAATTTAGAACAAGCAAGACTGGCTGGTAGTCTTTCGATATCAATTGATATCAATAGAGATACGGCTATTCATGTGCCAAATCCGGCTAAAAGAAAAATTGTGGAGTTGAAGAAAACCGATGGAAAATCGGACAATCTATTTGAGTAGGCATGGAAAAATTCAACTAGAAGATAACCAAAGGCGTTATATTGGTCAACTAGATATACCATTAAGTGAGGAAGGGATACAGCAAGCAAAGAGATTGCGCAAATTCTTAGAACCTGTTACTTTAAGTGGGATTTTTAGTAGTGATCTTTCTCGCTGCCAGCAAACGGCTCAGATGATTGCTGAGGGTAGGCCTCTTGTCAATGTGGTCCGTCGTGATTTACGGGAAATCCATATGGGAAAATGGGAAGGACATACCTTTGCTGATATCTTGAGCCAGTTTCCTAGTGAATTTAAGACGCGTGGTGCAGATATCGGTTATTACCGCGTTCCTGGTGGGGAAAGTTTTGCTGATTGCCAGCAACGTGTGATGAGTGCCTTTCATGATCTAATGAACTCTTCATCAGGTGATGTTTTATTTGTCGGTCATGCAGGGGTCAATCGCTTGCTCCTATGTTCGATTTTGGGAATGCCATTAGTAAATCTTTTTAAAATTAGGCAGGATTATGGGTGTTTGAATATTATTAGCTGCAACCATAATGCAAACTATCAAGTAAAGTTACTTAATTTTCGGCCATAATACGGATCATGATATTTTGGAGGGAGAAGTAGCAATGCAAGAGCAAGAAATAACTCGTATTACGGAACTTCATATGCAGGGATTTCACTGTAGTCAGATTCTGCTTATTGTCGGCCTAGAGCAGCAGGGGAAAAGCAATCCTGATTTAGTAAAAGCTATGACGGGGCTTGCTGGAGGACTGGGCTTTAGTGGGAAAAACTGTGGAACTCTAACAGGGGCGGTTTGCTTATTGTCCTTATATGCTGGTCGTGGAGAATTGGCAGAGCGAGAAAGTCATCATTTAAGCGCGATGATTCAAGAACTAGTAGTATGGTTTGAAGAAACGTTTGGTAAAGAATATGGGGGAATTGATTGTCAGCATATCATGAATAATGATCCTTGGAATCGTTTGACCCGTTGCCCAGATGTGGTAATGAAAACATATTGTAAAGCGAAGGAATTGCTAGAAGATAAGGGCTTTATACCGACTGCTTAGCCCTGACGATTGCCTGTAGTAATTTGGTAAGGGATTGGAATGCAAAGACTATCGTTTATTGAAAAAATATCGTATAATAATGTTGTCTAACAATATGTGGAGTATGTACCCTATATATTGGAGGACAAGGACATCTTTATAATTTCTAAAGTCTGCAAGCAAGGGTAATCCCTGAGCATAGGATGGCGAAAAAAATGGTTTTTTAGAAGCCTTCTTTTGCTATACGCAGAGGAAGGCTTATGTTATGCATTGGAGGGAATCATGATATGGATAAACGGATTGGTACTGTGGGAATTGTAATTCATGAGCCGAAAGCAATTGCAGATAAAGTGAATGGGATCATTGGTAATTATAGTCACCTGATCATTGGTCGTATGGGCATTCCAAAGCATGAAGAAAATGTCGGGATTATTGCGCTGATTGTGGAAGGCAGTACTGATGATATTGGGGCATTGACGGGCAAATTAGGCAATCTTCCTGGGGTAATTGTCAAATCAGCCTTGACGGCAAAACAAATAGCAAATAAGGGGGAACTTTCTAATGATTGATAATCAACAACGTACATCCGATGCTTTTATTGATGATGCATTAATTAATAGGTTACTTATGGAGGCCAAGAGTAAATCACAGGATAAAGAATTAGTCCGAAATATTATAAAAAAAGCAGGCCAATACCAGGGTTTATCAGCGGCAGAAGTTGCGGTTTTATTGGAGGTAACGGATTCAGAGCTATTACAAGAGATGTTTAGTACTGCTTGTGAGGTTAAAAAAGCGATATATGGTACGCGCATTGTATTATTTGCACCACTTTATATTTCTAGTCACTGTGTAAATAACTGCGTATATTGTGGCTATCGTCATGACAACAAGGAGCAATTACGTCGCCGCCTCTCAATGGATGAAATAAAGGAAGAGGTTGAAATATTAGAATCTTTAGGTCATAAACGTCTGGCTGTTGAAGCTGGCGAAGATCCTGTCAATTGTGATATTGACTATGTCGTGGATGCCATTAAGGCAATTTATAGTGTGAAAGATGGGAATGGCAGTATCCGTCGTGTAAATGTTAATATTGCCGCTACTACGATTGAGGAATATCGCAAATTGAAAGATGTAGGCATTGGTACTTATATTTTATTCCAAGAGACATATCATCGCCCAACGTATGACAGGCTTCATCCTAATTCAATAAAGAATGATTATAATTGGCATACTACTGCAATGGACAGGGCGATGAAGGCTAACATTGATGATGTAGGAATTGGTGTACTGTACGGTTTATATGATCATAAGTATGAAACGGTCGCTATGTTTTTACATGCGGAGCATTTGGAGAAAGATTGTGGTGTTGGGCCGCATACCATTTCAGTACCTCGCTTGCGTCCGGCTTCTGGTTTATCACTGGATGATTTTCCGCATTTGGTAAGTGACGATGATTTTGATAAAATTGTTGCGATTATTCGTTTGGCTGTTCCTTATACGGGTATGCTATTGTCAACAAGAGAAAGCGCAGAACATAGAGATAAGTTGATCACGTATGGTGTTTCGCAAATTAGTGCTGGTTCTTGTACTGGTGTCGGTGGTTATCATGAAATATATAAAGAGCATAGTGCTGCTAATGGGATGCAATTTGAAACGGGAGATAATCGTTCGCCTAATGAAGTGGTTCGGATGTTATGTGAAACGGGCTATATTCCAAGTTTTTGCACTGCTTGTTATCGCCAAGGTCGTACGGGTGATCGGTTTATGAAACTTGCAAAAAGCGGTGAGATTCAAAATGTTTGCCAGCCGAATGCGTTGCTCACTTTTAAGGAATATTTGATTGATTATGCGGATGAGGAAACGAAAAAGGTTGGTAAGGGTACAATTGAGAGGAATTTGGCTGCTATAAAGAATGAGGAGTTGCGGCGTGAGACGGCGAAGCGGTTGCAGCAAATCGAGGAAGGCGTTCGAGATCTATTTTTCTAGTCGAGTGCGTCTGTTAAGGTAGTAGGTGCTATATGGAGAATATTTTCGACGATTGCCTTTAGGGGGAATAATGCATTAAGGGAGTAGTTGCTGTATTGATAGTCTGCCGTGGCTGGGGTATAAGGGTTTCGCTTGCGTCCTTCGTAAAGCCACTCAACCCTTATACCCCATCCACGACGATTGCCTGTAGAGAGTAGTGCGTTAAGGAAGTGACTGCTTAATTGTGGGTCTGCCAGAAATGGCCTTTAGAATAGTAGTATTTTAACTTTATATGGGTGGGAGGAAAGAAGTATGTTAAGTCCACTAGATGTGATTCATAAGGCGGAGATGACTCATTGTTTAACGAAAGAGGAAATCGTTGTATTGCTTAGTGGGCATGAGTATGATGAAGAGTTATTTATCGCCGCGGATCGAGTGCGGAAACAGTTTGTTGGGGATCAGGTGCATCTACGTGGATTGATTGAGTTTTCGAATGTTTGTCAACGAAATTGTTATTATTGTGGTTTACGTAAAGAGAATGGCAAGGTAGAGCGTTATCATTTGGAACCGGATATGATGATTGAATTGGCTATGAAGGCTAAGGAGTATGGGTATAAGACGGTTGTATTACAATCAGGTGAAAGCCGGATTTATAGTGTAGAAGATATGAAGTATATCATTGGTGCGATAAAGGCTTTGGGGCTGGCGATTACGCTTAGTGTGGGTGAAAAAAGTAGAGAGGAGTACCAGGCGTATAAAGAGGCTGGTGCGGATCGGTATTTACTTCGCATTGAAACTACAGATCGCGAGATATATAAGGCGCTACATCCGGGGATGAGTTTTGATAATCGAGTGAGATGTCTTCATGATTTGAAGGAACTTGGATATGAAGTGGGGACAGGGTGTTTGGTGGGGCTGCCGAATCAAACATTGGAATCGTTAGCGGAAGATATTTTATTTTTTAAGGAATTGGATGCGGATATGATTGGGCTTGGGCCTTTTATTCCGAATGAAGATACACCGCTTGCCAAGGAAGATGGTGGAACTTTTGTGGATAGTCTGAAGGTGATGGCGATTGTACGATTGCTGTTACCGGAGGCAAATATACCGGCGACTACGGCGATGGAAACTTTGAACGAAGAGGGGCGTATGATTGCACTACAAAGTGGTGCGAATGTGGTGATGCCGAATGTTACAGAGGGTGAGTATCGAGCGATGTATTCTTTATATCCAGGGAAAATTTGTGTGAATGATACACCGGCGCATTGCCAAAGCTGTATTACGGGAAAAATTACGGGTATTGGCAGGCAGGTATCGAGTGAATATGGATTTAGAGTGAAAAGTAAAGCGTGATTGGCTTATGGTGGTAAGATTTTGCTGAGAAAGGAGGAACTATAGATGTATCGCACGGAGACTGATTTTTTAGGAGAAAAGTTAATTCCTGCTGAGGCTTACTATGGGATTCATACGCTACGTGCGACTGAAAACTTTGATGTTTCGCGGCAAAAGGTGCATCCTGAGCTTATTAAGGCGTTAGCGATGGTTAAGCAGGCTGCTGCGGAAAGCAATATGTCAGTTGGCATACTCGATAACCGGATTGGCAGTGCTATTTTTCAAGCTGCAGGTGAAATTGCGGATGGAAAGTTTGTTGAGGCTTTTATTGTCGATGCTTTTCAAGGCGGGGCGGGAACTTCGACGAATATGAATATGAATGAAGTGGTTGCCAATCGAGCAATTGAAATACTGGGCGGAAAAAAGGGAGACTATCATCTGATTCATCCGCTTGATCATGTCAATATGTCGCAGTCAACTAATGATGTGTATCCTACGGCGCTGCGGATGGCTGCAATTGGTTTATTGTTACCTCTTTCGGAAGCTTGCGCTACGTTGCAGGGGGCTTTGCAAAGTAAGGAAGAAGAATATAGTGGTGTTTTAAAACTTGGGCGGACAGAAATGCAAGATGCTGTGCCAGTAACACTTGGGCAGGAATTTTCTGCATGGGCGGAGGCCATTAGTCGTGATCGATGGCGACTATATAAGGTAGAGGAACGGCTGCGCAAGGTGAATCTTGGCGGAACTGCAGTCGGGACTGGCATCAATGCACCTAGGAAATATAGCTATACTGTGATAGAAAGGCTACGAAGCTTAAGTGGACTCGGACTAGCGCGAGATGAAAATTGTATCGATGGTACGCAAAATGCCGATGTATTTGTTGAAGTATCAGGGATGCTGAAAGCTTGTGCGGTGACGATGGTCAAAATAAGTGCTGACCTACGGCTCTTATCTTCCATGCCGTTTGGCGAGATTAAGTTACCAAAACTGCAAGCAGGTTCGTCCATTATGCCTGGTAAAGTCAATCCTGTTATGCCGGAAATGGTTACGCAGGTGGCGTATCAGGTGATTGCGAATGATTTGGCGATTACGATGGCAGTGCAAAGCGGGCAACTGGAACTGAATGCTTTTTATCCGTTGATTGCCGCGAATCTATTGCCGGCTTTGGAATCAATGGCGAAGGCGCTGCGTTTATTTGCGGAAAAATGTATTCTCGGAATTGAAGCGATGCCAAAGCAGTGTTTAAGACATTTGAAAGCTAGTACTGCTCTGGCGACAGTCCTGGCGCCTCTAATTGGTTATGAACAGGCGGCACATATTGCGAAAAAAGCCCTTGAAAGTGGAAGGCAAGTAATCGAGATATTATTAGAAGAAAACGTCTTTACGCACGAGGAAATTAGTGAATTGTTACAAGCGCAGCAATTGACTAGAGCAGGGGTGATTGGGCGAGATAGTAAGTGGCAAAGGAGGCAGCAAGATGAATGATACTCCGCGAGGAAATCGGTTACATATTGCTTTGTTTGGACGACGCAATGCTGGGAAATCCAGTCTGATTAATGCGCTGACCAATCAGCAGGTAGCGATTGTTTCAGAAGTTGCTGGAACTACTACCGATCCTGTATATAAGTCGATGGAAATTTTGCCACTGGGACCAGTGGTAATGATTGATACTGCAGGAATGGATGATGAGGGAGCGCTTGGAAAACTGCGAGTTGAAAAGTCGCTAGCCGTACTGTCTAAGACGGATTTGGCTTTGTTAGTTATCGATGCCCATGCAGGGAGTGGAGCGCTGGAACAAGAGGTAGTTCAGTTATGCCGAGACAAAGACATTCCCGTGATTGTGGTGATCAATAAAATTGATACTTGCGATAGTCAGCGCATTGATCAGCAAGTGATAAAACAGCAATTGGGCACTGAAAATATAGTATTGGTTAGTGCGACTGATAAAGTGGGGATTGGTGATTTAAAAATCAGTTTAGTGAAAACGGCGCCTGCTCATTTTGATGATCAAAGCATTGTTGGTGATTTAATCAATCCAGGTGATACAGCCGTACTGGTGACGCCTATTGATTTAGCAGCTCCTAAAGGACGACTTATTTTACCGCAAGTACAAGTCATTCGTGATATCCTAGACTCAGATGCAATGGCTTATGTCGTAAAAGAGCGAGAATTAAAACAATGTATTGAAAATCTAAAGAAAAAACCTCGCATTGTCATTACAGATTCTCAGGCTTTTCTGAAGGCGGATGCAGATACACCACCGGATGTACTTCTTACCTCATTCTCGATTTTGTTTGCCCGTCATAAAGGAAATCTAAAAGTGCTAGTAGAGGGAGCAAAAACTCTCTTAGCGCTAAAACCTGGTGATAGAGTATTGATGAGTGAAGGGTGTACACATCACCGAGTAGAAGATGATATTGGCAGAGTGAAACTTCCTCGCTGGATTCGCCAGTATGTAGGAGGCGAAATACATTTTGAATGGTCAAGCGGAAGCACGATGCCGACTGATTTGTCTTCTTACAAATTAGTAGTACACTGCGGCTCGTGTATGCTAAATCGCCGAGAAATGCTCGCACGTATCATGATGGCCGAGGAGCAAGGCGTAGCGATTGTAAACTATGGAGTTGCAATTGCAGCGCTTCAAGGTATTTTACCAAGAGCCTTATCGCCGTTCCCGCTATTAGCCGAAATGCTAGAGTGGTAGAAAGGCAAGGAATGGTGCATTAAGGGGTCAGGTGGTTTTGTTATAGTTGACAATAATATACAAATTATTTTTGGGCAAAAGTCGGATCAAATAAAAAAACAGATGAAAGATGTTATTGAGGGAAAGTAAAGTTTTGGGTAAGCGATCTACAATACAAAAAGGTCAAGCCTATTTAATCAAATAGACTTGGCCTTTTTGTTATGGAAAGCGATAGAGACAAATTTGTTACTTCTTCCTACCACCGCCCTCTATCTCTGCGGATACTTACCTCTGAAAAAAGGGTTTAGGATGAAATGCTAGAATACAGTTATTGGTGATTATTTTACGTGTTTTGCTATAATCCGGTAGGAGGTTGACTGATGGAAGAGACAGGGTGTTTTTCTGAAATAGTAGAAGAACATTTGAAAAGTATAGATCAAGACTTCGATTTGATCATAATGGATATTAGAAGAAGCAACCGTATTATGGAGGAATAGATGTGGAAATTCGAAAATTAACTGTAACAGCTTTGTTTATCGCTGTTGGCGTTCTTTCAGCTCATTTGGTTTATATTCCGATTGGTATCGCCAAATGTTTTCCTGTGCAACATGCAATTAATGTTTTACTAGCGGTGCTTCTCGGAACGCGTTATTCTGTTAGTGCTTCTTTTAGTATTGCATTGCTTCGAAATTTTTTAGGGACAGGATCCATACTGGCATTTCCCGGGAGTATGTTTGGAGCGCTTTTCGCTGGTTTTTTATATAAAAAGACCAATCATATCTTCGGTGCTATGATAGGTGAAATGATTGGCACAGGCATAGTCGGAAGTATCGTAGCCTTTCCGGTTGCTAAATATTTTATTGGCTCACAAGTGGGTGCATTCTTTTTTACAGTTCCTTTTCTAATCAGTACTACAGGGGGAAGTATCATTGCATATTTGCTTTACCGTACTCCAATCATAATGTTTTTTGAGCAGAGAATAAAACGTAAGGCAGGTTGAAAAACATAAAAGTTATTCAGTGAGGTGGTGAAGAGTTGAGCGGCATTAAGAGTATTAAAACGATCTTTGCACTCGTGATGATCATTATGACAGTGCTTGTATTTAGTTTGCAAGCTGGATTTAGTCATTATCAATTTAGTAAAGCACTAATTCTACTATTGCTGATTTCGGTTACATTACTGACGATCATGATTTTTCGATTATTTGAATATAAAGTACTGGTGCCGCTGCGAAGGTTGACAAGACAGGCAACGAAGATTGCGGTTGGTAATTTTGACAGTGTTATTGAAGTCGAGTCGCAAGATGAAATTGGTCAGCTTTGTACTGCGTTTAATAGTATGTCGGAAATGATTCAAAACAACATCAAGGAAATCAGTAATACAAATCAAGCGTTACGTCTTAGTGAAGAACGTTGGCAGTTGGCATTAAATGGAAGTAATGATGGTATTTGGGATTGGGATATCAAAACAGGTGAAATATTTTTTACTAGTCGAGTAAAGCAACTATTTGGTTATCCAGAGGAACTTCATGTATGGAGTCTAGATGAGTGGTGGCAAGATGTTCATCCCAATGATTATCAGGTCGTACAACAACTATTGCAAGACCATTTAGCGGGGAAAACAGATTCTTATAACGTGGAATATCGTTTTCGTTGTGTAGATAATCAATATAAGTGGGTATTTATGCGAGGACAGGCAGTATGGGATGAATCGGGGATTCCAATACGTATTGTTGGCTCGATCAGTGATATCACAAAACGTAAAGAGGCAGATGAAAAATTGTGTCATGCCTACGATCAATTAGAAAATAAAGTAGAACTAAGGACTCAAGATTTATGGGCGATGAATCAAGAATTAAAAGCCGTAAACCAAGAGTTACAACAGACTCTTGAAAATTTACAACAAACGCAAGTGCAATTGGTGCAGTCGGAAAAAATGGCATCACTGGGGAATTTGGTTGCTGGTATTGCACATGAAATTAATACGCCAATTGGTGTGAGTGTAACAGCAGTATCTCATATGCAGGATATATTAAAAAGGTTTGTTCAGTTGTATGAAAAGGAGAACTTGCGTAAACAGGATTTGAATGCATACTTGGCAGAGTCTGATGAAGCACTATCGATTGTTGTTTCGAATTTAGAACGATCATCAAAATTAATCCAAAGTTTTAAACAAGTTTCGGTTGACCAATCCAGTGAGGCTAGAAGGGTATTTAATGTAAAACAGTATCTAGGTGAAATCTTACTTAGTTTACGCCCTGAGCTAAAAAAAACGCAGCATAAGGTGAGTGTTCAATGTGAAGAAAATCTTCAAATTGATAGTTTTCCTGGTGCCTTTTCACAAATTATCACCAATTTAATTATGAATTCACTAATACATGCTTATGAACCTGATTCTTCAGGAAAAATTGTCATTGATATTACGAAAGTCGATGACGTAAGGGTACGATTGATCTACTCCGATGATGGAAAAGGTATAGATGAACAGGTAGTGGATAAAATATTTAATCCCTTCTTTACAACCAAACGGGGGATGGGTGGAACTGGGCTCGGATTATATATTTTGTATAACATCGTAACGCAACAGTTTGGTGGAACAATTGAATGTATTAGCCAACCAGGACAAGGAACAAAAATGATCATTGATTTTCCATTAGGTAGCAGATGTATTATAAGTGAATGAAATTATTTTGACGAAACCTATTAAGAGTCGTACAATGAAAGTATCAATTTGATATAATAAAGAATCGATAGTAGTTTCTAATATTAGGAGGCAAACGTGGTATATAATCCTATAAATCCTCTGATAGTGCAAGGTGATTTTTCTGTGTTATTAGAAGCACATCACACAGATTTCGAAAAAGTACGTAGCGGTTTAGCAATTTTTGCCGATTTAGAAAAAAGTCCCGAACACATTCATACCTATCGTATTACGCCCCTTTCCTTATGGAATGCAGCGGCAACAGGGCAAACACCTGACGAAGTACTTACCTTTTTACTGCAGTATATTAAGTTTCCATTGCCTAGTAATGTGAGTCGAGATATTCAAGGATACATGGGACGTTATGGACTGGTTAAATTAATGGCAAATCCAGTAGTGAGTTCGCTGGATGGAGATCATAAGTCTGCTACGCCCGGAGAGTTTTTATATCTTTATTCTCATGACACTCCAACTATTAGGGCAATTGCTGGGCATAAAGAAACAAAAGCGATATTTCAGCATCAATTAGATGAGAATACATTAATCTTACCCGCTGGAAAACGGGGAATTATAAAACAATTATTAGTAAAAATAGGTTACCCTGTAGAAGACTTAGCGGGGTATATTGATGGGGAACAGTTGGATGTTACGCTGAGGCAATATGATATTACAGGCAGTGAATTTTCCCTACGAGATTATCAAAAGCAAGCCGTTGATGTTTTTTATGATGCTGGCCGAGAAACTGGTGGTTCAGGAGTGTTGGTCTTGCCCTGCGGCGCAGGCAAGACCATCATTGGAATTGGCACTATGGCGCAGATTGGTATGAACACACTCATTTTAACAACTTCGACGAGTGCGGTGCATCAATGGATGCGGGAAATTGTTGAAAAGACCACTCTTACGGAAGAAGAGGTAGGTGAATATTCGGGTAGCAAAAAAAATGTTTGCCCCGTTACGGTTACTACCTATCAAATGGTGACATATCGTCCACATAAAAATGGACCTTTTCCCCATTTTGAAATATTTAATGCCTCGGCATGGGGCTTGATTATTTATGATGAAGTTCATACGTTGCCTGCTCCTGTATTTCAAGTGACAGCAGAATTACAGGCGAGAAGACGATTAGGTTTGACGGCTACATTGGTCCGAGAGGATGGTAGAGAGGCGGATGTCTTTACGTTGATTGGACCGAAAAAACTGGATGTTCCTTGGACTGAAATGGAGAAAAGTGGTTGGATTGCCACGGCGATTTGTACGGAAGTGCGTGTACCGATGGATTTTTCGCTAAGAATGGAGTGTGCGCAAGTTTCCGAACGACTGGCATATCGTCTAGAATCGGAAAATGCTGATAAGATGAAGGCTATACAATATTTACTGCAGAAACATGCCGATGAAGGGATATTGATTATTGGGCAGTATATAAAACAATTAGAGGCAATTGCCATGCATTTTGACTTTCCTTTAATTACTGGGAAAACACCGACTGAGAAACGTGATACATTGTACGAAGCGTTTCGTAGTGGTAGTATTCCTGTATTAATTGTTTCCAAAGTAGCCAATTTTGCTATCGATCTGCCAGATGCGTCTGTAGGGATACAGGTTTCTGGGGCTTTTGGCTCACGGCAGGAAGAAGCACAACGTTTAGGAAGAATATTACGCCCGAAAAAAGATGGCAGAAACGCTTATTTTTACAGTGTCGTATCGAAGGATTCTCGTGAACAAGAATTTGCTCACCATCGTCAGTTATTCCTAACTGAGCAGGGGTACCAATATCAAATATTCGATTTTGATGAAACATCGCCCAGGGAAGGGATGGAATATTGTGTTAAATAAGAAGCTGCCGTTGCGTTTGGATACCGTATATACTTTAGAAGCAATACACCTACTGAGTACGATGGCGTTGAACCGAATGTGCTGGCGTTTTGATGTAAGTGGGTGGGTGGGAAATGTTCCAAGCCTATTACGGGAGGCAATTTGTAATATTCCACGTTTTATGGGCTTATATCATTTGCTTACAATCGAGCAACAGGCGATATTATCAGCCTTATGTGAATCTGCTGGTAGTGCTGCACTAGTAGAGAGTCTTTACCAACAGTTTTCTAAGAAGATGTCAAAAGAGTTATTTACGACCACAATAAAGAAATTAGTACAGGAAGGTTGGCTACTTGAGGGTGACAATCCGCATGTTGTATTAGCGGTGGCTGAGTTTAAATCTACACTTAGAGCAATACCGGCATTTCATAATTTTTTAAATGCGCAGTTACCGCCGGAACAAACCGCTACGATTAGGAATCATGAATTTTTTTCAGATCTAGTTGAAATGGCTGCCTTTATCTATGTCGAAAAACCAAAGCTTACGGCGAAAGGTTTTATGTCAAAGGCATTTTTACGTCGTTTATCATTGCGCTTGAGTAGTGTAGCGACTCGTGACTGGGAAGAAAAGGCTGTAGAAGGCTTCTATACCAGTAAGATGTTGATGCTATTGAGTGCACTGCAGCGAGTTTGTGCAGTGCAGGTTGCAATGGATCAAATTGATAGTCGTTATTATGATTTTAATGCAGAAAAATGGGATGATTTTATTTTTTTGCCAGCGACCCATCGGCTAATATCGGCAATTAGCTGGGAATTTTCTAGGATACATACTTCGAAAAGAGGCAGTTTACCTTTTGTTGCTAGCTTGTTACAGAATGCTGCTGAGGAAAAAGGATACTGGTGGACGGCCGCGTCGTTGATGAAGATGAGTATTATACCTGAATCGTCTGTGACTTTTGTAGAGCGAGATCCTTTTGGCAGTGAGGAATGGTTGGAGCTTATTGTACTCGAACCATTGATGTATTTGGGTTTGTTTGAGAAAACGACAGAAGTGTTACCTACACCTTGGCTGAAGGAGGAGCAAAAAACTCGAAGCTTTTGGCGATTAACACCACTTGGTATGGTACTAGGGCAGTGGTTTAGTGAGCAAAGAAAACCGAGTGAGGCTATCACCGAGCTTAGTAAAATAGAGATAGGTAACAATAATATCGATGCTCAGTTCGTTACATTGTTTGAAAAATTTCAAGAAATATTACCGGTGGAGCTAGAAGGGCAGTTAGTGATTCAACCAGATTTATCTTTTTTTGTTCCTCGCTTAGCACCACCCTATTTATTGTGGATGTTATCTGTATTTGGTAGTACACAAGTGCAAGACTATGTATATCAAGGAAGTTTTACTCGTGATAGTATACTGCGTGCTCTGAAAGGGGGCGTAGTTGTCAGTGAGTTATTTGAAATCATAGCAGATCATAGCAAGGTACCACCAGCTGAAAGTGTTTTATCTACACTAAAGCAATGGGCTGCTACTTATGATCGAACTATTTTTGCGAGTGCTACGCTACTGGCTTGTGATACTCCTGAAATGGCAAGTGAAATCGTTGCCCAAAGTAAGCTTGCTTCATTGATTATTGGACAAATCGGAATTCAGACGCTGCTAATTCAGCCAGGAAGTGAAAGTACAATTCGCAAATGGCTAGATAAGAAAAACTGGGTACCGAGACCAGGTATTGCATCTGCTGATACATTATATAAGTGGTTAAATAAATCATAGAGGTGAAATTTCAAATGGCAAAAATACCAAAAAATTTAAGTGATAAATCAATGCTTGGTAACTATAAAGAAGAAATTACTTTCGAAAATGATTTCTATCCAGAAGAAGAAGTGACTGCGAAACCTCTCAAAGTAGCGAAAAAAGACAAGCCTAGTTTTGGTAGTGAATTTTTCACAACTGAACTTCAGGAGAAAATAGGAAAAATATTATTAGAGTTAAAGGTTGAGTTATACAAAGAAGGAATTGTAGATTTTGATATTAAAGTAGCGCGTCAGGATAAACAAGTGATATTAACTGCAGTTCCAAGTAAGAAAAAAACAAAGTAGGGATTGCAGTGGAGGATAATCATGCAAGAAAATACATTTTTATTTCTTGAAAGATGGTTTCATACTTATGTACAGGACTTTTATTCTATCGATGTGAAGTTAGATTTTCATGTGCGTCTAAAGGAAGAACATACCTTGCGTGTTGTAAGACAGACAACAGCGATCGCTGCATGGCTTAATTGTTCTTCTAAGACATTGCAGTTAGCGAAGATTGCAGCACTATTACATGATATTGGTCGATTCAAACAATATCAAATGTATCGAACCTTTAATGATGGGTTATCGGTCAATCATGCAACATTAGGTATCGAGGTATTAGAGCAATCTGATATTTTAAACATTGCTAACGTATCTTTAGAAGAACAGGACATGATCAAGTGGGCGATTCTTTATCATAATTGTCGCCGCTTACCACAGGTAGTTCAGGATGAATATTTACTGCTTGCTAAAATGATACGTGATGCTGATAAATTGGATATTTTCTCTATGCTCGTAACGGATGATGTAACAAGTAAAATACCGCAGGTTCCGGAAATAATACAGAAGATGACTTATTCTTCTAGTGTTGTTACCGATATTTTGCAGGGGAATTTAGTAAAACCTCACGATAGTAAGACCGCGGCCGATTTGATTTTATTTCGCTTATCTTGGATATATGATATTTATTTTAATTATTCTTTCCGTTATATACTGCAGCAACAGTATATAGAAAAGTTGAGAGATATGTTGCCTGATACGGATGAGCGCTACCGTATATATCAAGTGATTCGGCAGTATGTTATAGAGCGGATTGAGGAATAATCTACTTGAAACAGATCATCAATGCTAAGTATGAATTAGGAGTGAGGTGAGTATGGGAGAAATGCAAAACTTGCTTAAGAGCGCAGTTTCAACGCGACTTGCTTCTTTATTTGATATAAAGCGAATTGCTGAGATTTATAATCAAGGGATACAAGATCGGATTGCTACCTTAGAAGCCGATCAAAAAAGCGTAGAAGAGATGAAACGATGGTTTAGCACTCGAAGTGAAAGACATAAAGTAATTGTGATTGAGGATCAAAATGGTACGATAAAAGGCTGGGCTTCTCTCAATGTATTTAATCCTAGAGAATGTTATCGAGGCGTTGCTGATTTATCGATTTATATTCATCGGGAAGATAGAGGGAAAGGTTTAGGGACTCAATTGCTTATCGCCCTTATAAAGTTAGCGAAAGAAATAGGATTTCATAAACTGGTATTAGCTACCTTTGCTTGTAATGATGCAGGGCAAAATTTATATCATTCCGTAGGATTTAGAAAAGTAGGTACCTATATAAAACAAGGTATGCTAGATGGTAAGTGGATTGATATGACGATTATGGAAAAAATTTTAGATGATAAATATATATAGGGAGTAAATCATCATGAATTATGTAACAAAAGGTGTATGTGCAAAGGAAATTAATTGCAATCAAACTTCTTGTGCAGATCAATTAGCAATTGCTTTAGAAAAGTTACAGGATCATAAGGAATAATAAAAAAAACACGAAATTAATATTCGTGTTTTTTTCATTATTCTAATAGGAACGTCTACCGAGCTGCGGGTGTGATACTGGTTTTAAACTAAGTTTTAATACATATAGGGCTGCTTGTTTTATCGGAAGATCTTGTCGTCCCTGTGGTGTTTCCATTACACATAACGGAGCATCTATACCTATTTCGCCAGCAGGTAAATATATATATTCATGTGTATTTTGGTCACCAAAAATGATTCCTGTTTTCAAATGTTCAACTGTCATCCTGCTCATAAAATTCCTCACAATATTTATAGAATGGTTTGTATACTGATTATATAATATTCAAAACGAAAAGTAACTATATAGATATCAATAAATATTCTTTATAGCAATCGTCGTGGATGCCCTATAACCTACCCATAGCAGATGAACAATACGACTGTCATTTTTTTTAGTGGTTGATATATAATTGCTTGAATTGTATATCTTTATGATCATTGGGTTGGGCACTTGGGTAATTAATGGTATAATAAGTACAAACTAACAATATGGTATAGATGTTGATATAATCTTTTTCATGCTATGTATAGCGATAGATTGCTAACGATATAATAAGAAGAGCAGGAGGAACAAAATATGGAATTGTGGTTTACTGAATCTCAAACTCCCAATATAGGGTTGCAAGCTCGTATAAAAGAAACCTTGTTTATGGGCAAATCAGCATTTCAAGACGTAGCTGTAGTGGATTCTTATCAGTTTGGTCGTATGTTAGTATTGGATGGTGTATTTCAAACATCCATTGCGGAAGAATTCATATATCATGAGATGATTGCCCATGTGCCACTATTTACGCATCCCAATCCTAAAAATGTCTTAGTGATCGGTGGTGGTGATGGAGGAGCTATTCGTGAAGTGGTACGGCATGATGCGGTAGAAAAAGCTGAAATGGTTGAAATTGATGGTATGGTAGTTGAAGTCTCAAAAAAATACCTGCCGGAAATTAGTGAAGCTCTCATTCAGAATCACCCAAAACTGGAACTTAAAATTGGTGATGGCATTCAGCATATGAAGAATGCAAAAAATAAATATGATGTGATTATTGTCGATTGTTCTGATCCAATCGGTCCTGGCGAAGGGTTATTTACACCGGAGTTTTATCGAAATGTTTATACAGCGCTAAAAGAAGATGGATTATTTGTTCAACAAACAGAGTCTCCGTTTTATCATCAAGAACTTCTTACCTATGTAAGTAAAGAAATTTCAGCATTATTCCCGATTACGAAGACTTATTTAGCTAACATTCCATTATATCCAAGTGGACTGCATTGTTTTACGATGGGATCTAAGAAATATGATCCTATGCAGGTAGATACGGATAAAATGCAAAAGTTAACAACTCGTTACCATAATGAAGAGATTCAAAAAAGTTGCTTTGTATTACCAAATTTCATTCGAGATGTAGTAAAATAATCGAAAAAAAGCAGATCGTCGTGAAGTTGACGATCTGCTTTTTTCATTATAGTAAATTTTCTGGATTCAGGCCATTTAGTTCAGGAAGGGTAAAGCGTCCATCTTTGCGAATTAGGACATCATCAAACCAGATTTCTCCGCCTCCGTATTCTGGGGTTTGTATACAAACAAGATCCCAATGAATGGCGGATTTGTTACCATTGCAGGCGTGGTCATAGGCATTGCCTGGAGTAAAGTGAAAGCTACCTTTTATTTTTTCATCAAAGAGCGTATCTTTCATTGGTGTACTAATATGCGGGTTCAGTCCAATCGCAAACTCACCAATATAACGGGCTCCTTCATCAGTATCTAATACCTTATTGATTTTTTCCGTATAATTGGCTGTGGCTTTTACTATTTTTCCATCCGAAAATTCTAAATGGATATTTTCGTATGTTACGCCTTGATATACTGCTGGAGTGTTATACGTTAAAGAGCCATTAATCGATGTTTTGACTGGAGCGGTATATACTTCGCCATCAGGAATATTTCGCAAACCAGAACATTTGATAGCGGGGATATCTTTAATTGAAAAGGTCAAATTGGTACCAGCACCAATAATTTTTACTTGATCTGTTTTTTCCATTAATTTGACTAATGGAGTCATGGCATGATCCATTTTGGCATAATCAAGATTGCAAACGTTGAAATAAAAATCCTCAAACGATTCAGTGCTCATATTCGCAAGCTGGGCCATGGAATGGTTTGGATAACGCATGACACACCATTTCGTATTTGGTACACGTAGGTCTGTATGTACTGGCTTTTGCCAATATTGTTGATATTTTTGTAATTGCTCAGCAGAAACATCGGACAATTCACTAATGTTTTCACTGGCGCGGATTCCAAGATAGGCATCCATAGTTTGCATTCGGCTTGCTTCCCACTGCGCGATATGTTTTAGCTGGTCGATGTTGGCATTTTGTAATAGAACGCGCTGCAGTTGGTTATTTTTTAGTGATAGAAAAGGTACTGCGCCCACCTTATAGACTTCTTGAACGATAGCTTTGGTCAGTGGCAGGGCATCATCAAACATTTCGATGAGGATTTTTTCCCCCTGTTTTAAACTGGTGGAGTAAGAAATAAGATTTTGGGCAAGTGTTTGTATTCGTGGATCCAATGAAATCCCTCCTGTTTTAACATGCGGTACTATATTTTGCGTCATGCTTCATTATATAATATTATGTCATAAATAAAAAATAAAAAACGTCCTGTATTTTAAAGTTCACTTCCAATCGTAAGGACGATAGGGTGGAAATAGTTTTTTTAATTCAGGAAAATAAAAAACTTGATAAAAAGTAGTTTACACTATTGTAATTATTGTTGAGATGAGATATAATAATGCATGTAATTATTCCTCGATAGCTCAGTTGGTAGAGCAATCGGCTGTTAACCGATCGGTCGTAGGTTCGAGTCCTACTCGAGGAGCCATCTGGCCCGTTGGTCAAGCGGTCAAGACACCGCCCTTTCACGGCGATAACGGGGGTTCGATTCCCCCACGGGTCACCATTAATTTCGGGCGATTAGCTCAGCTGGGAGAGCGCCTGCCTTACAAGCAGGATGTCGGCGGTTCGATCCCGTCATCGCCCACCATCTTTTACATCGCAAATGAGTATTGGAATGAATTTTCTAATACTCATTTTTTGTTGTACTTGATTCTAGTTACAAAAAAGGAGTATAGCGATCATATAGCGTATTAAAAGAGATGAGAGGTGAATCGACATGCATTTTGGTCGCTTGAAATTATCTGTTGCACTTTTTATAAGTGTTTTAGTATTAGGTATTGTAGGATTTATGGTGTTTGAAAATCTATCGCTTTCAGACGCTACTTATTTAGCTGTAGTGACGATTGCAACAGTGGGATATGGCGATATTGTGCCTAAGACGCCTGCAGGACGACTCTTTACTTGCTTATTTATTGTGATTGGTGTCGGAATGGCTTATTATACTTTTAGTTTGGTTATCAGCATGTCTGTCGAAGGACGTTTAAAAGATTTTCTAGGGAGGAAAGATATGGATAGACGTATTGCAAGTATAACGAATCATATTATTGTATGCGGAGCTGGCAAAGTGGGAGGCAATGTGATTGAAGGCTTGCAACAAGAAGGGGAAAAATTTGTTGTTATCGAAAAAGATCATTCATTATATGAACAACTTTGTGACCAGAAAATTTTAAGTATAAATGGCGACTCTACGATTGATGAAGTGCTATTAGCAGCGGGAGTAAAAAGAGCGAAGGGGCTTATCGCAGCATTATCTCATGATGCAGATAATGTGTATGTTACGTTAACAGGTAAGAGTCTTAATCCTGATATAACAATTGTAGCTCGAGCTGATAGAAAAGAGGCAGAAGGGAAACTGCGTAGTGCGGGTGCGACGACTGTGATTTTTCCATCCGTCATGGGTGGAAGACAAATGGTGTCTGCTATGACAAAACCAGTCATTATGGATTTTGTCGAAAATCTTTTTTATAATCAACAAATACATATGGATATTGCAGAGATCTCAGTGGAAAAGACTTCTACTTTAGTAGGAAAGAACTTTATTGAAAGTGATATTAAAGGACGATTTGATTCTATTGTCGTAGCGATTAAACGAAATAATCAATTGATGACTAATCCGAAAGCGACAGAAGTGATATGTGCAGGTGATATTATGATTGTTCTTGGACAAAGAACAACCTTAGCTAAACTTCAAGAATGGGCGGCTGCTGAAACAGAGGGTGAATGTTGATGGATGCAAAGGAACGACGATTAAAATTGCTCAACATATTAAAAAATGCAGATGGTCCACTAACGGGTACATGGCTAGCTAAAGAACTTCGAGTAAGTCGTCAAGCGATTGTTGGTGATTTTGCCATTTTGCGAGCTGGCGGTACGGAGGTGTATGCTACACCGCAGGGGTATGTGTTACCACCTGTCATGAAACAGCATGAGAACATTAGAGCAATACTAGCTTGTAAGCATGAACGAGAAAATTTAGAGGAAGAGTTGACAGTTATTATTGATAATGGTGGTAAAGTCTTAGATGTTATAGTAGAACACCCGGTATATGGTGAATTAACAGCGAATTTGATGTTAGCCTCTCGACGAGATATTGCTGAATTTCTGTGTAATTTAGATCAAAGTAAAGCCGAGCAATTATCGAGTATTACTGCCGGCGTACATTTACATACCGTAGAAGTTACTGATGCGAACGCTTTATTGAAAATTGAAAATGAGCTAAGGACGAGGGGGATTTTGATCAATTAAAAAAAATATTTGCAATATTTTAAAAAAAGAAGGATTTTTCTAGCTGTATGTGGTAATATTAATATGGTCAGACCACCTGTCCAATAGATAGGTGAAAGATAATAGCAAAGAGGGGAGGAAATTTGTCGTATATAAAGAATTATTAGAAAAAAATATATTTTTAAATTATTTAGAATTAGAAGCAGGAATTTCTTAGTTAGTGTAGAAATTATACAGTGGTCAGACCACCTGTCCGATGATGATGAAAAGAGCGTTATCTAACAGGAAATGACCAGTATCAAGAAAATATAAGAAAATGAGGTGTTTGTCAATGCCATGGACTCAAGTTTATGATCCCATGAACAATCTCGCGTTATCGGCCTTTTTCGCATGTATTCCTATTATTCTTATCTTTTATCTTTTAGCAATTCGTCGTGCTCCAGGACAGATTGCTGGTGCGGCAGCTATGATCTCTGCGGTAGCAGTTGCAATTTTTGTATATCATATGCCAGCTGATCTTGCGCTTAAATCAACAGGTATGGGCGCATTATACGGAGTATTTCCAATTTTCTGGATTGTTCTTACCGCTATCTTTATTTACAATATGACAGTAGAAACTGGACAATTTGAAATTGTTAAAGATTCTATTGCGACAATTACCGATGACCGTCGTTTGCAAGCTCTTTTGATTGCTTTTGGTTTCGGTGCGTTTCTAGAAGGATCTGCAGGTTTTGGTACTCCTGTTGCTATTTCGGCAGGGATGCTAGTAGGTCTTGGTTTTAATCCATTATATGCAGCAGGATTGTGCTTGATTGCAAACACTGCACCAGTAGCATTTGGTGGTATTGGTATTCCTATTATCGTTGCTGGTCAAGTTTCCGGTATCGATCCAATGTTAGTCAGCCAAATGGTTGGTAGACAATTACCGTTCTTATCTGTTATCATTCCTATCTGGTTGGTTGTTTTAATGGCAGGTTGGAAAGCTATGATGGAAGTATTACCTGCATGTTTAGTAGCTGGTGTATCATTTGCTGGCGTACAATGGTTCTCTTCCAATTATATCGGACCAGAACTTCCCGATATTTTATCATCATTAGCATGCATCATTTCTTTAACAATCTTCTTAAAATGCTGGAAACCAGCAAACATCTGGCGCTTTGAAAATGAAGCTCCTCCTACTCTTAAAGCTGACAGAGCTGCGTTAACTTTTGGTAAAGTTATCAAAGCATGGTCTCCATTTATCTTCTTAACAATTATGGTTGTTCTATGGGGCTTGAAACCTGTATCAGCTGTACTTGATACTGTTACGATCAAATGGGCTATCCCTGGATTAGACAAAATGATTATGCAGGTAGCACCAATTGCAAAAGTTCCAACAGCAGTTGCTGCAGTTTACAAAATTAACTGGTTAAGTGCTGCAGGTACTGCACTATTGTTTGCTAGTATTATTTCCGCAGCAGTACTTGGAGTTGGTCCTGGTAGATTCATGTCTATTTTCTCAAAAACCATTAACCAATTAATCAAACCATTAATTACAATTCCTTGCGTACTTGGTTTGGCGTATATCATGAATTCCTCAGGAATGAGTGCAACTCTTGGCTTATTCTTAGCTGGAACAGGTTCTTTATTCCCATTCTTCTCCCCATTCTTAGGTTGGGTTGGTGTATTCTTGACAGGTTCCGATACTTCTGCAAATGCATTGTTTGGCAACTTGCAAGCTGTTACCGGACAACAAGTTGGTGTTGATCCTACCCTAACTGTTGCAGCGAATTCATCCGGTGGTGTTTGTGGTAAAATGATTTCTCCACAAAGTATCGCGGTAGCTACAGCAGCATCTGGTTTAGTTGGTAAAGAAGGCGACTTGTTCAACTTCACTGTTAAACATTCACTAATTTTAGCTGTTATTGTTGGAGTCATGACATATGTACAAGCTTATTATTTAACTTGGATGATTCCTTAACCAATAATCAAATTAATAGCAAGATAGAGAGTAAAGGGTGGGAATTTATCCTACCCTCTCTCTTTATCAGTATAGATATGTTATAATATAGGTTGGGTCTAGATTAATTTTTTATGTATTGATAAGTGCTGAAAATCTGGAGGAACTTATGTTTAAGCCAGTTAAGTGTAAGAAAATTTACGAAGAAGTAATTGAACAAATAAAAGAACTAATTGTTGATGGAAAATTACATCCAGGTGACAAATTATTGCCTGAGCGGGAGCTAGCTGAAACATTAGGTGTTAGCCGAGCTTCTATACGCGAAGCCTTCAGTGCCCTGCAAATAATGGGAATTATCGAAATTCGTCCTGGAGAAGGTAGTTTTGTTCGTCAGGTGTCCTATGAAGGTATGTTGGAGCCATTAGCTTTTTTATCACAAGTAAATGTTGATAATGTTATGCAATTATTAGAAGTAAGAAAAATTTTAGAAGTGCAAATTGCTACATTATCTGCTACTCGTGCTACCGAAGAGGATATTGAACATATCCGTCATGCTTTAAATCAGATGGTAGATGAAGTAAATTCTGGTGAAGTTGCTGAAATTGCCGATGCGGAATTTCATTTTGCGGTAGTAAAAGCCGCTCATAATCCAATACTCATTAAATTAATGAATACAATCTCTGATTTAATGGAGCATACAGTTCGTTTTTCACGGCGAAAGATTTTTCTTCAAGAAACTCTGCCGACTATATTATATGATGATCATTGTGCGATTTTTCAAGCTATTATGAATAAAGAACCCATAGTGGCTGGTAACTTGATGTATGCACATTTGACTAGGGCTGAGAATGCTATATTACAGTTCAAACAAGAAAAACTTAAAAAACTGGCGAAATAAAAGATTATGGCTTTCCATCATAAAATAGTTGGGAAGCTTTTCTTATGTAAATAAATAAGGTCAGGTATTGTATTGTGTAAATAAATTAAAATATTTACCAGGCAATGCTTGACCTTATTTTTTTCTTTCCTATTGTCATGATGATAATAGGGGGGTATAATAAGTGTGACAAGACAGGTGTCATTGCAAACAACTACATTACGATAAGAAGAAGGTGCAACTTTGCTAGAAGATAAGACTTTTCAGTTTGTACAAGAGATCGGTAAATTAAAGAAAGAGCGAAATGCTGTGATTATGGCTCATTATTACCAATCACGTGAGATTCAGATTATCGCTGACTTTGTTGGTGATTCACTTGAACTTGCCCGCAAAGCGGCGGAGACAAGCGCAGATGTAATTGTATTGTGCGGTGTGCATTTTATGGCAGAAAGTGCTGCAATTTTGTGCCCAGATAAAGTGGTATTATTACCTGATGAAAAAGCAGGGTGCCCGATGGCTGATATGGTAACGCTAGAAGCACTTCAAAATGTAAAAAGCAAAATGCCAGAAGCTGTCATTGTTTCCTATGTGAATACATCGGCTGCGATAAAAGCAGAAAGTGATATTTGCTGTACGTCCGCCAATGCGGTACGAATCGTAGAATCCATTCCTTTAGATAAAGAAATTTTATTTTTGCCTGATCGAAACTTAGGTAATTATGTAATGAAACAAACAGGGCGACAGATGGCTCTATGGGATGGTTGTTGTTGTGTGCATGATCGGCATGTAGCAGCCGCAGATGTGATAGAAGCGAAAAAAGAGCATCCCAATGCGATTGTATTAGCGCATCCGGAATGCAGGCCTGATCTACTGAGTATGGCGGATTGTGTAGCCAGTACGGCCGGGATTATTGCCTATGCACGCCAGAGTTTGGCAAAAGAGTTTATTGTCGTAACGGAGGCTGGGATTTTGTATCAATTGCATGACGCATGCCCAGATAAAACTTTTTATTTAGCTAGTGAACGAATGGTATGTGCTAGTATGAAGAGAACAACATTAGAAAAAGTGAAACATGCTTTGGAAACGATGCAACCACAGGTGACTGTAGTATCAGATATTCGTGAAAAAGCTCTTCATAGTCTAAAGCGAATGCTGGCTGTAAACTGACAGGGGGAAGAGTAATGCTCGATCAGTATATTAAAAATTTTGATTCTCGAAATCTCGTTGAGGTAGAAACAGAATGTTTGGTAATTGGCGGAGGAGTTGCTGGACTATTTACAGCATGGTCAGCTTCTCAATATGGGGCGCAGGTTACGGTTTTGACTAAGCAGAGTATTACAGATAGTAATACCGATAAGGCACAAGGTGGTATTGCCGCTGCCATTGGTCAACAGGATTGTCCACAAATGCATCAAGATGATACATTACTTGCTGGCGCTGGATTGTGTAATAAAGAGGCCGTAGAGATATTGGTCACGGAAGGTGTTGCAAGAATTAAGGATTTGATCAAATTGGGAGTACAGTTTGATCAAGGCGAAGATGGGATTGCTTTAGGACGAGAAGGTTGTCACAGTCAAGCGCGTATACTGCACGCGAATGGTGATGCAACCGGCGCTGAAGTTGTCCGTGGCCTTAGGCAAAAAATTGCAGAGGCATCCAATATAAAGATTATGGAATTCCAAGTGTTAGTTGATTTACTGGTAGAGGATAATATTTGTTATGGTGCACTGGTATTTGATAGTCAGTCTGAGGTCTTACGAATATTTAAAAGTGCTGTCGTTGTTTTGGCTACAGGGGGAGTTGGACAACTATATAGACATACGACAAATCCTGAAGTGGCGACTGCTGATGGGATTGGAGCGGCTTGGCGTGCAGGTGCTGAAGTTATGGACATGGAGTTTGTACAGTTTCACCCTACAGCTCTATCATTACCTGAATCCCCCAGTTTTTTAATTTCGGAAGCGGTACGTGGGGAAGGGGCTATACTCAAAAATTTGGATCATCAAAGATTTATGCCGAAATATCATGATATGGCGGAACTTGCTCCTCGAGATATCGTAACAAAAGCTATTTTTACTGAAATGACAAATCATGGCGGAGATCATGTACTACTAGACATTACGCATCTAAAACCACAGCAAATAAAAAAGAGATTTCCGATGATAACAGCTACGTGTTTGCAATATGGACTGGATATTACATCGCAGCTTATTCCGATTGCCCCTGCTGCCCATTACATGATGGGGGGAGTGAAAGTGAATACATGGGGTGAAACTAGCATCAAAGATTTATTTTGTTGTGGAGAGTCTAGCTGTGTTGGTGTACATGGTGCGAACCGCTTAGCGAGTAATTCACTATTGGAAGGTTTGGTGATGGGAGAGCGGATTGCTAGGCGTTGTACTTCTTTGCTGAAATATATAAAAAAAGATCATAAGTCTTTTCGTAATCATAAATTAAAAGCAAACAGAGTCGCTGATGGGCAAAGATTACGTAGTGAGTTAAAGCAAATCATGGAGAAAAAAGTAGGGCCAGTGCGTACTGCTACTGGTTTGTCGGAAGCGATAGCTTGGTTTAAGCAATGGGACTATTTAGCTGACTATGAGGTGAACAGTGTTAGGGAAATCGAAGTACGTAATATGCTGACGGTTGGCAAACTAATTGCTCAGGCAGCCAAAAGGCGCAAGGAAAGCCGAGGAGGACATCTAAGGCAGGACTACCCGAGTGTAGCAATTGATTGGTGTAAACATGTAACAATGAAAAATTAAAATCATTCCATATTGAAGGTGGTTTTCTGAATGAATCATAAACGGATTGATAGGCTGATTGAACATTGCCTTTATGAAGATATAGGTAGTGGTGATATTACTACGGATCATATTGTACCGTTAGGTGCTAGTACCAGAGGTGTTATTCATACAAAACAGTCGGGCGTAATAGCGGGGCTTGCGGTCGCTGAATCTGTATTTCGCTTTTTATCAACGGATATTTCTTTTAAGAGTAAGGTGAGTGATGGCGATAAGGTGAAGCATGGTACCATCCTTGCCGAAGTAGAGGGAGACGCCAGAGCCATTTTAACAGGGGAACGTGTGGCACTTAATTTTCTACAACGTATGAGTGGCATTGCTACGCAAACCTCAGCTTTTGTAGACATGGTTAAGGATTATCCAGTAAGGGTAGTCGATACGCGTAAAACTACGCCAGGTCTACGCATGCTAGAAAAATATGCGGTACTGGCTGGTGGCGGTCATAATCATCGGTTTGGCTTATATGATGCAGTTATGGTTAAAGATAATCATATTAAAGTGGCTGGAGGCATTGCGCAGGCGATTGTTGCTATCCGTAAAAAGGTTTCACATATGGTGAAGATAGAGGTAGAAGTTGAGGATTTAGCAGGAGTAGCCGAAGCATTGCAAGCAAAAGCAGATGTTATCATGCTTGATAATATGGATATTGAGACGATGAAGCAGGCGGTAGCCATGATTGGTGAATTGGCATTGGTGGAAGCATCAGGTGGAATTAATGAAAAAACGATTGTTGAGATTGCGAAAACGGGTGTGAATGTGATATCACTCGGTAGTCTTACCCATTCGGTACAGGCGTTGGATATTAGTTTGGATATTGGGCAGATCAAAATGGAAAAAAGATAGATATATATCGTTAAGAAAATAGTAGCTGTATTGTAAGTCTGCCCTATACCCCATACACGGCGATTGCTATAAAGAAAATCTATTTATATTTAATGTGTTAAGTAGTGGAGGTAAGTATGGATATTATTGCTCGTTTGGAGAAGATACCAGTAGGGGGATTTCATTACCGCTTATTGATTATTACTGGTTTGGGATGGATGTTTGATGCTATGGATACGGGTATTATTGCTTTTGTATTGCCAGTATTGATTAAAACATGGGGATTATCGACGGCGCAGGTTGGTTATATCGGCAGTATGGGGTTAGTTGGTATGGCGCTCGGAGCGGTTTTAGCTGGGTCTGTGGCAGATCGATTTGGACGTAAAAATGTTTTTGCCGGTACGCTCGTTATCTATAGTGTTGCTACTGGGCTTTGTGGTCTATCCTGGAATTTTGAATCATTATTGGTTTTCAGATTCTTAGTAGGTTTTGGTTTGGGCGGGCAACTACCTGTAGCCGTTACGTTGGTAACGGAATATGCACCACCTGCAGCTAGAGGACGATTTATTGTATTATTAGAAAGTTTTTGGGGTATAGGCTGGTTGGTTGCTGCGATTATTGCCTATATGATTATTCCACGTTATGGCTGGAATGTAGCCTTTCTGATCGGTGCTTTACCAGCATTATATGTATTTAAAATTTGGAAATCAGTTCCTGAGTCCGTACATTATTTATTAGGAAAAGGCCAGATAAAAGAAGCACATGATATTGTCTACCAGATGGAAAAAGGTGCTGGGCTTATGCCAAGCGAAGAAATGGTTGCTCCTCAGATGAAAGGTACACAGCAAGTTGCCTTTGCGGATCTTTGGACACCTCAATTTCTAAAAAGGACCATTATGCTGTGGATCGTATGGTTCGGTATTGTCTATTCCTATTATGGTATTTTTACCTGGTTACCTTCTTTAATGGTAGGACAAGGTTATTCGGTAATTAAAACCTTTGAGTATGTGTTGATTATGACATTAGCGCAATTGCCAGGATATTTTGCTGCTGCTTATTTAGTGGACCGTATTGGTCGTAAAGCTACTTTAGCTGGATTTTTAGCGGCTAGTGCCATTTGTGCCTACTTTTTTGGACAGGGTGGAAATTCAACGACGGTACTCGCATGGGGCAGTATGATGTCATTTTTTAACTTGGGTGCATGGGGTGTGGTTTATACCTATACTCCAGAATTATATCCGACTAGAATACGGGCTCTTGCATCGGGATGGGCCGCTGCTGTTGGCCGGGTAGGCGGGATTCTAGCACCGACTATTGTTGGGTATATGATTATTGGTAATGATGGATTTAATAATGTATTTATGATGTTTGCCGCGGTTATGTTGGGTGTAGCCGTCGTTATTTGGGCAATTGGTGAAGAAACAAAAGGTAAATCATTGCAAGAAATAAGTGGATAATACGGAGTAAAAAAGGGCCTAGGGACATTCTAACCATGGGAGACAGGGGATGGTGGTATGTCTGCTATTCATTCAAATTGTTGACATTTTCATTGGAGTGCGATAAAATATAAAAGTAAATTGCCGGTATAGCTCAGTTGGTAGAGCAACTCATTCGTAATGAGTAGGTCTGCGGTTCGAATCCGCATCTCGGCTCCAGTAAATTCAATGGCTTAGAGGTAACGCTCTGAGCCATTTTTTATGACCGCTGTCAAAAATCGCTGTCAATAAAGGGTTTAAAAAAATCAATGTCTATAGTTGGACACTGTAAAACACTATAAGATATTATATTGTTTTTTAAAATTTGGAACCACTGTCAAGAATCGCTGTCAAAGGCAGGTTATGTTATTTTTCAAATTTGCGATCTAATTCTTGGAGTGATTTTCTTTTTTCCATAGGGATGAGATGGAAATATCTATCATAAGTTATTGTGATGGCACTATGCCCTAAGCGTTTTGATACATAACTAATGTCTTCTCCTGCCGCTAGAAGGTGGCTGGCGTGTGTATGCCGTAAGCAGTGGAAAGTAAGTCTAGTTATATTGATGCTCTCGCAAAAATTAGGGAACCATGATGATGGCGTGTCGGGATGTATTTGGCTACCATCTTCCCAGCAGAATACTAAATTGTGTATCGGGTATATTTTATCATCTTCATTTTCTTTTTTATTTTTATTATCTTGTTCGATGCGTAATTTTTCTGTTTCTTGCTTTTGTTGCCGTTGTCGTAGCACATCCATTACATTGGGTGTGACTTCGATTTTGCGGCGTTTTTTACTTTTAGTAGGCTTATACTCAATGCCATTATCTTTAGTATAAACAACAGCACGTTTTATAAATATTGTGTTATTCTCAAAATCTATGGAATCCCATGATAAAGCTAATATTTCTCCACGACGCATTCCAGTACGCAATGCAACATAAATTAAATCATAGTAAGGTGTTGTTTGGGCAGCTTCTTCGAGTTTGGCAACTTCTGTATCTGTAAATACTTTTATTAAACCTTCATCCTCATCAAACTCTGCTATTTTTGGTTCTGGCAAGTCTACAAAATCAGCAGGATTACGCTGTATTAAATCTTCTTTTATCGCATCATTAAGGATTCGATGTATGACTCTGTGGTGATATAAGATTGTTTCTTTGCCTATAGGCTTTTTAATAACTGGTTTAGGGATAATCGGTTTATTAATATCTTTTTTCTTTTTCTGCTCAAATCGTCCCTCTTTAATAATACGTTGATAAAATTCATTTAGATGCGATCGCTTCAATTCATCAATTTTAATATCGCCAATCCACGGGACTATTCGAAGATTAATACAATGACGATAACTGGCAAATGTTTTGCTGGCAAGTTTTAAAGCTGGTGGAGTAGTTAACCATTTTTCGAAAAATTGTTTTACTGTTATTTTTGATGGTTTTACATATAATCCACTTTCAATTTGACCAAGCAGTATGTTCATTTCCTTTTCAGCCACTTTTTCATCATCTGTTTTAATAGATTTTGTTATCCGCTTACGCTTGCCCGTTGTGGGATCTTTACCGCAATCAATATTGATTATATAGCTTGATTTATATTTCTTTTCTAGCCATGCGGTTGCCATAGTATCACTCCTTTTTATAATAAAAACACAGCTTATCTATGTTGATAGGGGCTGTGTTTTTGTTTATTTTTTACTGCGATTAAGTTTTGTTTTTGCCGTTTGTTTAAATAATTGCAATGCGTTTTCCATGTATATACGTAATGCTTCCCTTTCTTCATCATCCATTGGTTCACCCTGGAAAGCGATTTCTTTATCATTCGCTAAATCGGAGAGCATTTTTTCTACATCGTTGGATATATCACGTTCTTCTTTAGGAGAGAGCGTTAAATTTCGGTTGTTAGATTCAATATTTTCACTTACTGGCGAATCCCATCCCATAAGATAAGAAGTTGTGGTTTGTAATGCTTTTGCAAAAGCTTCAATCTTTGTTTGAGATAAATCATTTTCTCCTGATTCGATTTTAGCTATAGTGGAACGGGATTTATATCCCAGTAATTTAGCTAGTTCATCTTGAGATAAATTTAATTCTTCGCGTCTTGCTCTTATCCGTTTGGAAAGTTCCATTTGCTTTAGCCCTCACTTTTTAAACATAAACTTTTGTTTATGTTTAAACTATAGCATGTTGTTTATAATAAATCAACAAAAATTTAGAAATATAAAAAAAAGTGTTGACTATAAATCACGACCATGTTATATTTTGAGTGTGATTAAAAATCAACAAAACGCGACAAAAGTCGGAGGTGGTGAGAATGTGGAAAAAGAAAAAGCTGATCTTAGTAAAAATATTATAGATCAGCGAAAGATAAATTTTGTTATGGATAACTATGCTAATATTGTTCGTTTATCTCCATATATTGCGTGGGGTATATCAGCTATTTGTATTTTAAAATATAACAGTAACGTTAATATCAATTTGGTTGATAGTGACATTTCTATCGATTATCTTCTGATGTTGCAATGGGGGATTTTAATGCAGTATCTTGGTTTTCGGGAGATGAAGATTTTTTAGTTATAAGCGTGGCTTTGTCACCTACTTTTAGTGGTTCATAAAGTTCAGGATTGGAAATTTGAGTTTTGTCAACATTGAGTTTTTTAGGAGAATTCATTAAAAATTTTAAATTACCAATTCCATATAAACTTTCGTGATCAATTGCCGAGAAGACTTCTACGTTTTTACAAATTGACATTTTTTCGTGAAGTTGTGTTACTTTAACTTTAGCCTTAATGCCATCCAGACTACCTAAAAATTCATTAGTATCTGGATCATATACTGTATCAATTATGCCGTGAATTTCAAAAACATCATTAATATTTACGCCGTTTTCTGATCCGGCATTAATGATAATCCTATACTCATCTAATATACGTACTATTTTAAAATTGTTATTCATATTAATCTTCCTTTCGTTGTTTGTTTAAAGGCGATAAAACATATTCTTGAAATAAGAATTTGATAACATCTTCTCGTTTGGTAGCTAATTGTTCATCTTGCCGTTTACTAATAGCAATTTGCGATTGTAGTCGTTTGTTTAACTCTTGGTTATTGATATGCAAATTTTTATACTCAGTATATAACAAATCTTTATTACTATTGCATCTCAAAAGTAACCAGATCGCATATGTAAATAACACCGACAAGACAAATAAACTTATTTCTAACATTAACGTAAAATTTGAAAGTGACCACACTAATATTTGTATTCCTAGAAGAATAATCAAACCAATTACCCATTGAACTCCTGGAATTAACGGTTCGTTTTTTAATTTATCTATTCGTTCCTGTTCATCCATTAACAAACCCCCTTAATGGGAGTATTCGACAAAACCCATCATTTACCTGTAAATAATTTAGAAAGGAGGTGGGAGTATGACAAACACTTTAGAGTTAGAATTAGCTATAAAAAGAGCGATGGTTACAAAAAAAGAAATTGCTATTGCTTTAAATATTTCGTCGATGAGTTTATATAAAAAAATAAACAATATCACAGAGTTTAAGGCCAGTGAACTTTACAAACTAACAGATGTATTAAACCTTGGCATAAAAGAAAGGGAATTAATTTTTTTTACCCATAATGGTGATTTAAAATCAACAAACACAGCTTGAATTTAAATAATAAGGAGAATGAAAATATGAACAATTTAACATTGGTTAAATCTGAAAAATTCGGCGAAGTGAAGTGTGATTTTTATACCAATGAGAAACAAATACCTTATATGACAAGTAAACAGTTGGGAACGGCTTTAGAATATGCTGATCCGCAAAAAGGTGTTGATAATTTAATTAATCGCAACGATTACCTTAAATCAAGCGAATTCTCAGCTACCCTCAAAATGAGGGGTACTGATAGTAAAGAATATGAAACCCGTGTTTTCACCGAAGATGGCATATATGAAGTAACCATGCTAGCTAAAACTGAAAAAGCCAAAACCTTTAGAGCGTGGGTAAGAAAAATCTTGAAAGGGTTACGCACTGGTGAATTAAAACTAAATCAATCATTGAACTCCAAAACCATCGAACTTGACATTAAAAATAAGAATGCCGAGGCTAGGCTTAAAAATGCCCAGACCAGACAAGCCAATTTTTTATTAGAAAACATTAAAAAGTACAAAAGTGTATTGTGTGATGAATCGGTCGAATTATTGACTACTAATGCATTCGAGATGATTGCTGGTGAAAACGTATTACCTAGACCAAAGGTAGAAGATAAATATTATACAGCTACTGAAATTGGTGAAATTGCTGGTGTATCAAGTCAAAAGGTTGGTTCAATAGCTAACACTAATAATCTTAAAACTCCCGAATATGGTCATATGGTGCTTGATAAATCGAAGTATAGCAGTAAACAAGTTGAAACTTTTAGGTATAACGAAGCTGGAAAGAATAAAATTTTAGAATTATTAGCGAAAAGCGAGGCGGTATAAATGTACATAGTCGAAGATTATAAAGAAGCTGAAAAGGTAGCTAATTTTTTATTACAGGATGTTGATTTTGTTATTGCTAATGGTGTTCAATTTATCGCTAAAGATGTATCAAGTATTTCGATTGCACGCCAGCCAGATGATTTGAGCAATATAATAATTTCAGTCAACTTAATTGGTGGCAATTATGCATTAGTAAATTACTATGATTTTGAAAGAAAGTGTCATTTTAGTACGTCATATTCAGAAGCAAGTTCATTAATTATAGGTATTAACGATTTGACCGATGAAGAAATTGCTGATTATGAAAAAATGCAGAATGCTATTGAAGAAGTTGAGGAAATGGCGATTAAGGCAGGGATAGCGTAATGACCTGCAATTGCGGTGCAAAAATACCAATCAAAGCAAAGTTTTGCCCTGAGTGCGGAATACCTGCACCAGTACCAGAAAGCAAAATAGAAATACATCCAATAAAACAAGTACCACATATACTTACGGTCGGTGAAGCATCAGCTTTTTTAAGGATATCTAGAAGTAAATTGTATGAGTTAATTAGTACAAATAGCATACCTTGGTTTTCTGTTGGTTCTCATAAAAGATTTTTAACTCAGGAACTTTTAGATTGGGCAAGAAAGCAGATTAATTATAATTTGCCAGTATAGTGCGTAACCGTACATAAATAGCTAACCCCTGTCACCTAAAAAAATAATTCAAAACGCCACCAAGTGTATACTAATCACATAATAAATATATGGGGTGATTAGTATGGCAAAACAAATTTTGAATATCACAATTAATATGACAGTGGAAATTATTGAATCAGAAAAACATACAAAAGTAGAAAATGAACCTGCAAAACCACCAAGTGTTAAGCAAGATCCAGTTAGAAATGAAGATCAATTTTATACATGCAATCAAGTAGCGGAAATACTGAACGTCAACAAGCAACTTGTTTGGAAACATATTCGCGATGGTAAATTGACAGTTGTTAATTTCGGTCGCGAGTACAGAATCCGCGAAGAAGATTTAAACACTTATATTACATCTTTAACTAAAACCGCAGGCTAACTCCTGCAAATAAAAATTGGACAAGCGAGGTGAGAAAGATGATCGAATTTGATGAAAAAAATACCGCCACCAGTGATAGTAGCGGATTTAGTGGGACTGTAAAACTGGAAAACGGTACAATTGTTACCTTTGAAAATGGATATGTGATAAAGCAAGTAACCGTAGATCAGCGCATATCGGCCCTAGAAAAAGAAGTGGCTGAATTGAAAGAGCAAGTTTTATCCCAGCCGGAACTAATATTCAAAGTTCTTAAAGAAGAAATTGAAAAAGCTATTCAAGAATTTCCTGTATTCGAAGATGAAAGGAGCGACCAGTAATAACAGCGACAGTCATATTTTTAACAATAGTAATACTGCTGATAATAACAGTACTCAGTAAAGATTGAGAGGAGAAATAACATGGATGATTTACTAAAAAATACGTTCAGCGGGGCAATAGCTACAATATGTGATGCTGATTTTAATAAAGAAATACCAACGCTTAGAACGATAACAGTTCAAACAATGGAAGATTTTTATGAGTATTGCAAGGAGTGATTTGATGTGTAAACAATGCCAACAGCAACAAAAACCATGCGACTGCAAATGCTGCATGACGTGTCCAGACATCCACGCTTGTGACCGAAAATGTGCAGAAGCAAAAGAATGGAGTAAATACCGACTATAAAAACGTGGAGGTATTAATCAAATGACTATTACGTTACCACAGTTTAAATCCAAATTAATAGCGATGTTAGAAGCTAATAAAGAGCATAACAAACGGTTAAAAATGTGGAAAGAAGGTCACACCGACAATGAGATTGCCATTGCTAGAAATACCGATGAATCAGAGATACGCAAATGGCGAAAAGATAACAGTCTGCCAGAAAATATGATCTTTACAGTGATGTCAAGAAAGCCGTTGTCGTTGCTCAACAAAGGCAAGTATACAAAAGGCCGTTGTGGTGGTGTCAGGCAATTATGAGATGTCAACGGTGTTATAAGTACATAACGATCGACAATAGCCAGCGATTAGTTGATGCTGATGGAAATTTAATCAATGTTTGTCGTGAAGGTTATGGATGCGAGCCACGGCAGATAAGGTATGATCCGATACCTAAAGTACTAGAGCATGCTAGGAGGTTTGCAACATGACAATAATAAACCGCAACGGTTACATATTTGGCAGGAAGAACACTTGGCACGTATTTATGGAGTTGCTAGCTAAGATAGCTATTTGTATAGGAGTTGCTGTATTGCTGATGATATTTATAGCAACCGTAACAATTGTATTTTGGGCGTAAGAAATGACACGTTTACGAGACGTGCCGTTAAAAAAAATGATTACCGTTAGTATATCACATTTATGGAGGGGAATGAAATGAATGCGCAAGAAGTGCAAATTGATTTAAGTCATTATACTAAGCTGGCCCATGCAGTAGCGCATAAATCAGAACCTTTAGCTTATGTATTAAATGTTGAGTATGAAGATTTATACCAAATAGCTATGATCGGGATATGGACCGCATCAATAAAATTCAAAGCAAACCAAGGTGTTAAGTTTACTACATTTGCTTATTCAGTTGCTTACTATGATATTTTAAAATATTTACGTGGTTTACGAGCTAAATGTAGGACAGCGACATTAGTATATCTAGATAGTACTTTAAACGGCGATACGCTAACAGCTTGGCACAATGTAACACGTGATAAAAGTGCGGATATCGCCTTTGAAGAAGTTGATTCAATTTTAGATCTGCAAGCAACATTAAAAACAAAAAAATTATCAATTGGTGAAAAAAAGGTAATTAATTGTATCGTAAAAACCAATAAAACATTACAACGAGATATTGGTAAACATATCGGGTTAAGTCAAACACAAGTATGGAGATTAGTTAGTAAATTGAAGATTAAATTAGCAAATTAAATTATAAGGAGATTTTTATTATGAAATCAACTGGTATTGTTCGGAGAATAGATGATCTTGGTCGTGTAGTAATTCCGAAAGAAACACGACGAATGCTTGACATCAAAGAAGGTGATCCGATTGAGTTTTATGTTGATGGCGACAAGATTATATTGTGTAAATGAACCGTCTGTTGACTCGCCTAAATCATTGCTCAGAGAAGTACTTGATAACCACGTCTCACTTCCGCTTGATCCTGAGTTAGTACGGCGTATGCGTCAGGCGGTGGAGTGATGCATATTGAGGAAATGACATCCAAGCAACTGTGGGAAGTGTTTATAAATCGTGAAGATGCTCTTGAATCGATTGATATTAAGGCACTGGCTGATGTATTGGTAGAGTGTAGTAATAATTTAGATTGTTTCGGGAAAGAGACTTTAGTTGAAGCATTAAAGAATAAGGAAGGTGTAAACCATATTTCTAGTGAGTATGGTTATAGAGATTACGGTATGTATGTTGAGTGTGGCGAAGTCAGGCATGGTACTGGAAAGGTTACTTTGTTAGCGGTGGAGGGGTTAGATTGAGTCAGTTGCCTGATGTTACACAATTAGATGATGAACCGTATCATGGATATCACTTAAAACGTAATAAGAGCGAGTTTGATACAGAAATCGAAATAGTAGATAAATGCCCGCAGTGTGGTGAGTATATAACAAATATTGATAAGCCTATTGATGGATATTGTAGCGTAGATTGTGCGGAAGAAAGCGAAAAGGAACGTGATGAATAGTGAATCTATATAATTTAACTGGTCAATCACTTGAACTATTAAAAATGGTTGAAGATGGAGATTGCACGAAAGAAGAATTGTCAGAAGCATTAGCAGTGATCAATACATCAATTGAAACTAAGGTTGAAAATACCTTATATGTCGTGGAAAATGCAAAGGCTAACAGAAAGCCTATAGTCGAGATGATTGAACGATTACAATCAAAACTAAAGGCACTAGACAGCAATGTTGAGTGGTTACAGAATAGTTTGTTTAATAATTTGGAACTATTGGGAGTCGATAACTTTAAGGCAGGGGTGTTTGCTATTAAAAAACAGAAAAATCCTGCCAGTGTAGTTATACTTGACGAAAAATTAGTACCTGCAAAATATCAGACTGTAATACCAGAATCGTACAAGATTAGTAAAACTGATATTGCGAAGGATTTAAAAGCTGGTGTCGATGTTGCAGGTTGCGAGTTAAAACAATCAAGTAGATGGGTTATTAAGTAGGAAGGAGGAATGACTTATTAGTAAGGTTATATGTATTGCAGGAGAGTCAGGTTCTGGCAAAACTACCAGTTTAAGAAATATTGATCCAACTTCAACATACATAATTGATGCTGACCGTAAAGGGTTGAGTTGGAAAGGATGGAAGTCACAATTTAGTAAAGATGCTAAAAATTATACGCAAACTAGCAATATTGCCACTATATCAGCAACTTTAAAAGGCATTAATGACAAAGCACCTCATATTAAAACGGTAGTTATTGACACTATTAATGCCATTATGGTTGATGATGAAATTGCCAGAATGAAAGAGAAGAATTTTGACAAGTGGCAAGATATGGCTATGGGGATATGGCAGCTAGTTAGTGAAGTACATTTATTGCGTGATGATTTAACCGTTATATTTACGGCTCATACTCAAACAGATAGAGATGATAATGGTTTTGTATTTACTAGAATTAAAACTAGTGGTAAAAAGCTAGATAAAATTTGCATTGAAAGTAAATTCACTACCGTTTTAATTGCCAAGTGTGTTGAAGGTAAACATATTTTTGAAACACAATCAAGAAATTCAACAGCCAAGTCACCTATGGGTGCATTTGAAACATTTGAAATTGATAACGATATTGCGCTTGTTATCAAGGCATTAGAAGAATTTTAATAAAAATAAAAAATGAAAGAGGTAATTTATATATGAAGAATATTAATTGGAACGAAGTACCAGATCAGGTTGAATTTAAAAAGTTGGTAGCAGGCGGTTATGTGGCACTTATCACTAACGTAGAGGATGTTGCCGAAAAAGAATACTTAAAAATAGAATATGATATTGCTTATGGTGAATCCGCTAATTATTATCAAGAGTTATTTGATAATAGAGGGTTTTGGGCAGGACGTTTTATCAGGTCATACAAAGAAAAAGCACAGCCGATGTTTAAAGGATTTTTAACGGCCATCGGCAATTCAAATGCTAATTTTAAGTTCAATAATGACGAAAAGCAACTTGTCGGTAAACTGGTAGGCGTGGTACTTGGTGAAGAAGAATATCAAAAAAATGATGACTCAATTGGCATTAGATTATATGTGAATTCTACTCGTAGTGTTAGCGAAATTAAGAAAGGCGTGGAAATTCCTAAAATCAAACAATTAGCTGGCAGTACCAGCAATTTTAATACAAGTTCATTTGGTAAAGATGTTGCGAATGAGGGCATTCCAGAATGGATGAAATAGGGGCTATAGCCCCTAATCCCTTAACATATAACCAGATAAAGAAACTAGCTGACAGTATTGTAATTTTGATTGATACAAGAGAAAAACAGAACAAGCATATCCTCAAATTTTTAGACTATGAAAATATAAAATACCAGTCATATACATTCAAATTTGCTGATTATTCTTTTATGCTGCCAGCGAATAAAAAGTTAGGCATAGCAGAAGATGTTTATTTTGATAATCGCATGGTAATTGAACGTAAAAACAGTATTGAGGAATTATGCGGAAACATTGGTACCAATCGAGAACGGTTTAAAAGAGAACTAGATAAGGCTGGTAGATCAAAATTCACGTTGTTGATCGAAAATGCTACTTACGCGCAAATGGTACAAGGTAAATATAAAAGCAAAGTAAGTATAGCGTCATTAATTGCAACTCTAGCGACGTTTGAAGCTAGATATAACATAATCGTAAAATTTATGCCGGAACCTAGTTTTACAGGTCATTATATGTATTACACGTTTAAAAATTGGTTGCGAGAGTGGTTAAAAGGGGTTGAATTATGATATTGGCAATTGATGAAAATATGAATAATATCAAATTCACTATATATGGCGAACCATGCGCGCAAGGTAGACCAAGAGCATTTCGCATGGGAAATTCAATCAGAATGTGCGATCCTGCAAAGAGCAGGAATTATAAAGAATTAGTATACGGTGAAGCGGTACAAGTTAAGCCAATAAAGCCGTTTGAATGTGAGTTAACGGCAAGAGTAACAGCATACTTTAGCATTGCAAAATCAAAGAGTAAAAAAATTTAAAGATGATGCAATTGCAGGGAGAATTAATCCGACTAAAAAACCAGATGCTGATAATATTGCAAAAATAATCCTAGATGGTTGTAATGGTATTTTATACAAAGATGATAGTCAGATTGTTAAATTGATTTCAGAAAAAAAATACAGCGAAAATCCGCGAGTGGAGGTTGAAATTATTAGCAATGGCAGAAATAAAGTGGATTAAAATAACTACTGATATGTTTGATGATGAAAAGATTGATTTTGTCAGCAGTTTACCGGAAGGAGATTCGCTAATTGTAGTATGGGTTAGGTTGCTTACTATGGCTGGTAAAAATAATGCTGGTGGTTTCATATTCCTTACTGAAAATATTCCATATACTGAAGATATGTTATCACATAAATTTAAGAAACCGTTAAATGTAATAAAATTAGCACTTAAAACATTTAGAGAACTTAATATGATTGAGTTTGATGATAAAGGGAGATTGGTTATATCGAATTGGGAGAAACATCAAAATATTGAGGCCCTTGATAAAATTAAAGAACAAACAAGGTTAAGAGTGGCTAAATATCGAGATTCTAAACAGTTAGGATGTAACGTTACGGTAACGGATGGTGTAACGCAATGTAACGCAACAGATAAAGAACTAGATAAAGATAAAGAAAGAGATATATCTTCTGGTCAGAAATTAAAATTTACTGACGAGCAAATGTCTTTAGCCGTTTTACTTCTTAACCGTATTCTAGAAAATAAACCAAATTATAATTCTCCTAAAAAGTTAGATAGTTGGGCAAATGAGATACGGTTAATGATTGAACGTGATAACCGGACTATACAGCAGATAGAAACGGTTATAAATTGGTGCTCAAAAGATATTTTTTGGAAAACTATTATATTAAGTGCTGCTAACATCAGAAAAAACTTTGATAAGTTAGAGGGCAAAATGCAACAAGAAAACAATCAAACTAAACTTTTTGTAAAAAAAGATACAAGGGATATTGAATGGTAGGAGTGACTTCTTATGGATGTTATTACTTTCGCTAGAAGGTATTTAGGGCAATTCAAACAGCATGGCAACGAGATACAACCAGTATATTGTCCTTTTTGTCATGGCGGCAATAATAAAGATAAATATTCATTTGCTATTAATATCGACAAAGAAACGTTCAATTGTAAACGTGGATCATGTGCTAGGCAAGGTCATTTCAACCAACTATTAAAAGAATTTGGAGAAGAAACAAACCGATCATCAAATTATGAAATATATAAACCAGCAAAAAAACATTACAAAAAACCTGCCACAATTATTGAAACACCGAAAGATAAGGTTGAAAAATATTTAACATTACGCGGTTTTACTAAGGATGTATGGGAACGTCGCGGAGTTGGAGAGAGTAATGGAAATATAGTATTCCCTTACTATGAAAACGGTCAATTGGTCATGGTGAAGCTGAGAAAACCTGAGAAGTATAACGGAAATGGAATGAAGTCCTGGCGCGAAGAAGGTGGAAAAGCGGTTTTATGGGGAATGGATTTTTGCGATCCTAGTAATCCGCTAGTCATAGTAGAGGGTGAGCCAGATGCGTTGGCATTAGATCAAGCAGGGATTGAAAATGTGGTTAGCGTACCGAGTGGGGCTCAGGACTTAACATGGATAGAAACCTGCTGGGAATGGCTAGAGCAATTCAAACAGATCATTATTTGGGGAGATAATGACGAACCTGGACAAGAAATGGTCCGTAAACTGATTACTAGACTTGGTGATTGGCGTTGCTATGTAGTAAATAGCGAACATAAAGATGCAAATGTAAGTTTAGTAACAGACGGACCAGCTAAGACAGCAGAGAAGGTTTTTAACGCTAAGTCAGTACCAGTTAACGGTTTAATAGATTTGGCTGATGTTGTGCCCGTAGATCAAACTAAAATTGAAAGAGTATGTAGTGGTGTACTTGCTCTTGATACGTCAATAGGTGGATTTTTAATGGGAGAACTTAGTGTATGGACTGGAAAGAGTGGTCAAGGGAAAAGTACATTGTTAGGCCAGATGATGTTGCAGGCAATTGAAGAAGGTTTTAATGTGTGTGCTTACTCAGGAGAACTCAGAGCAGATCGTTTTCAGTATTGGGTAAATCTACAGGCGGCTGGTAAAAAATATATTGCTTATCATCATGATGAAATAAGGCAAAAGAAAATACCATTTATCCCTAAATTAATAAACGAAAAAATTAAAAACTGGTATCGTGGTAAGTTTTGGTTGTACGACAACAATATCAACAGCGATAACAACGAAAGCACAGGGATTATTAAATTATTTACATACGCGGCTAGAAAATATAATTGCAAGCTGTTTCTAGTTGACAACCTTATGACCAGTAAATTCAATACTGGAAAGTCAGATAGTGATTTTTATAGGGCGCAATCAAACTTTGTAGGTGAGTTAGTGCATTTTGCAAAAACATATAACGTACACGTTCATTTAGTGGCCCATCCTAATAAAACCAAAGGTAAACTTGAAAAAGAGAATATATCAGGAACTGGGGATATAACCAATCGTGCCGATAATGTACTATCTGTTGAACGTGACGAAGAACATCCGCTATGTAATATTGTAACTGTATTAAAAAATAGATCAGACGGTGTACAGGATAAGGTAATTGGATTATGTTTTGATCCGCAAAGTAAACGATTTTGGCAAGATTCAGACCGTACAGAAGGCAATAGAAAATATAGTTGGGAAGATATGCCGGATGTAGTGCCGAAATGCGTACCATTTGAAAATTACAGAAAGGATAATTTTTGATGAATTTTAAGTTTTGGTTAATGAAAAAATTGATTGGTCATTTTTGGAATTACGCTAAAAACCATGATGATCATATTGTTGCCGACAATGTAATTGTTATGCAGGATGCAATTGCTGAAATCGAAAGAAGGTGTGAATATAATGGCTAGAAAAAAACTATATCCAGAACAGATACTTATGCGGATAAAATGCAAAGATGAAGGATTGAGTATTAAAGAGTCGGCAAGTCGGTGCGGTTGCAAAGAGTCTACATATTCGGTATGGAGCAGTACTCACGGAAATGATGAAGTTTATAAAGATTTTTACCGCAACCTAGATATACCAACTCGGAAATCATCAAAACTGACAAACAATGATCTTAAATACTACAAGCATTTAACCCATAAGCCTCTAAATGGCAAGATTAATAGCGATATTACCATAATCGTTGACCATGATTTAGTAAATAAAACACTCAACAAATGGGGCGTTAAGCAAATTGTCAGGGATGAAACATATATAACTGCTACACAGGCAACATATGCGAGTTCTGTTAAAAAGCTGGTGCCGCATGGATGATCTACCGATTGTAAAATGTTGTGCCACTTGCAAGTGTTTGGTTCGGTCTGATAATTATTGCTACAAACGAAAAGAAAAGCGGTTTAACATACTCGGCTCAATGTGCGAGCATTATGCCAGTAAAAAGCGATAATTAAAATACTGTTAATACTGCGTATGATAAGCGTGGTTGAGTTTTAAAAGAAAATAGGTATAAATATATAGGTTGAGGAATTAATGCACCTTAAAACGGATAATTAAAACTAGAAAATAATAATTATATGGGCGGTGAAACAATGGATTTTAAAGTTTTATATGACTTATGCGATAAAGATAGCCGGATGATCGGAGCGATACAAAAATTAGAACAGTATGAGGATAATCCAATTGCCAAAATGATCCCTTGCTGGTCATGGGTAGAGAAAAGTGATATCGATCAACAGATACAACACATCATGAGCGAGTGCAAAGAAGCAGAAAAAGAAACTGATATGGATAAAAAAGCACTGGAAGTTTGGGACATCCTGCAAGGTTGCATTACGGCTATAGCGATATTGGAACAAAAATATGGGGTTGATATTGCGGAATTGGTAAAGCGTGGTATTTATAAAAATGCAGTACGTGGGTATTACAACAAATAAAACAGCAATCACACTCACAGCAAAAATCACTAAAACTGCAAGTATGATTGCAAATGGAATCCGATCGTTAATAGTATTGCCAGATTTTAGATAAATATACGGGAGTGAGAATTAATGACAAAACAAAATGGAATAGAAAAAATCAACAAAATATGTAAGGAAGTTTTAAAACTGTAATACGCAGATTTTAAACAGGTGTTTGATATGGCACAAGGTCAAAGTAGTTATATACAACCCTTGAAACCAGAAACATCCGGTAGACAACAACAATTAGGTGATCACAACATTAGAGTGCTAAATGCGTTGCAAGTACTGAGAAAGGAAATTGAAGCTGGGGAAAGTATTTGATAGGGATTTGTGAGATGTTAGTATTTCCAGATTTGGCGGGGGATATGCGGTAAGAGGTGAAAAATTATGGCAGAACCAATTTTAAGATACCCAGGGGCGAAATGGAATATGGCAGATTGGATAATATCACATATACCACCACATGATGTTTACTTAGAACCGTACTTTGGTAGTGGTGCAGTATTTTTCAATAAGCAACCTTCACGACTAGAAACAATTAATGATATTAGCGGTGATGTAGTTAATTTGTTTAAAGTACTTAGAGATTCGCAAGATGAACTAGAACGGTTAATTGATCTTACTCCGTGGTCGAGAGAAGAGTATTATTCCTGCACAAGTCGTAATGGATCCATTGAAAAAACAGACAGCGAAATTGAGATGGCCAGAAGATTTTTAGTTAGGTGTTGGCAATCAATGAGCGGTAAATTAGATGGTCGTACAGGTTGGCGCCATGATATAAAATGCGATTGTGGTCAAAATCATGTTAAGACATGGTTAAGGCTACCACAAAGAATACGGAAATTTGCCAGTAGGCTAAAAGATGCTCAGATTGAAAATCGTGATGCTATTGAATTGATTGATCGATATAAGTTATCTAACGTATTGATTTATGTGGATCCACCATATGTTTTATCTACTAGAGCTGGGAAGATATATCAAGATGAAATGACGGACCAAGAACATATAAGTTTACTCGAGATCCTAATTAATCATCATGGCCCAGTAATTTTATCAGGATACGAAAGTGATATATATAGCGAATATTTAAAGAAGTGGGAAATTAAATACAAGTCATCAATAACTGATAGTGGGAAAAAACGTCAAGAAGTTATTTGGTTAAATCCTAAAGCGGCGATGTATTCTAGAGGATTATTTTAACCATTAATCGATTGGAGGACAAAATGAAAATATTAAAATTACATAGAAATTCTAATAACCATTATTATGTTATGTTTGATGAAATACCGGAACTAACTTATGAAAAAATAGGTAGTAGTTATGTTGGATCAGCAATTGATAGTGACGGTAATATTATTTTTAGTGACTATTTAAAATGGGAACCATTTGGTAATGCCTTTGCGGGTAGAGAATTGACATTAAAAATGAAAGATGGAACGGAACAAAAAATTAAAGATCGCTGGTTTGCTTGTGGCAGTTATGAAAAACATGGTGAATTTATTAGCATTGGGTGCGGAACGTTAAAATCATTACAAGATTGCTATGTGTATTGTTCTTACGAAATTAACAAATCAACTTTCGAAAAAATGTTAGATGAATATTATTCTAGGGAAAAAGAATACGAATATTATGAGATCGAAAAATGGTGCAAATTGCAGTACCAATGGCATGACGTAATAATTGACGGTAAAAAATATCCGTATTTGGTAAATAAAAAAGGTGAGTTTATAGATGAAGTTTCTAAAGAACGTATTTATCCAAGAAACAATTATTGCAAAATGAAATATTTTGATAAAGTCGGAAGAAGTTTTGATATGTGTTTATTTGAATTAAATTATAAAGAAAACGGAAGATTGGTTAAAGTTCAAAGAAAAATGATGGACGTTTTAAAAGAATCATTGCCGTATAGCGAAAAAGAAATAAAAGAAAATTGCAAAATATCTTAATCATCCATAGTTAATATTATTTGAAAAAACGATTGGAGGACAAATCATGAACCTACAAAAGCAGACTAAACTAAAACCAACAAAATATGGTGACTATCCAGAATGTTGCGGTCAATTAATGCGTCGTGGTTACATGGAAGATAAAGATAGTGCCTATATTTGGCATACGTGCTTACTGTGCGGGCATGAGTATGGATACACGGTGTATAAATGAACATACAAAAACAACAAGAGCGAGTTGCCAACTTGCTAACACGTAAAGAAATAAATAGCATAACAATAGTTTGCCAGCAGGGTACAAATAGATATCAAATTGGCGATGTTGTTAACGGTGTTGAAATAGTCGAAATACGAGATGTAAGCCTTGAATATCCTGATAGTTTGCATGTTGGATTTAATTGCTTGAGTGGTGATAGTAATACAAATAGTCGCGTGATTGTTGAGATGTGGGATGTGCCTGTAGTTGTTGAATATTACGATAAGATCGTGGAGGACAAATCATGCTAGCAACAGAGCAAAAGGCAAAGGAAATGATTAAATTATTAAGATCAGATATAGCGTCCTGCCAAGTATGGAGTCGTAAAGCGGACATCGCAGACCTGCTAGAGCAACAACAACGACAGATAAATGATATGAAAAATTGCGCTAATTGCACACATACAGGCAAAAACGCACTAGACGAACCTTGTAATAATTGTTGGTGGTGCGGTAATGGTGAAGATAATTGGGAATGGGACGGTGGCGATAATGAAACTAACAGTTAAAAATATCATAGCCGAATTGGCTAAACATCATCAAGAGTGCCCATTTTGTGGTGGTGAAGCTGAAATATGCGCTTACGGTAAAAAAGGCGAGACAGGAAGCATTGTAAAGATATTTTGCGCTGATGATTGTGGTGCTAGTGTTAATTTTGTCGAGTGGTTGGTTGAATTAGAGAAGAAGGACGGTGATGATCGTGAGTGATGTTATTGAACGGATTGAAAAAGGCGAGGTAAAAATATTAGCAATACAAACACCAAGTGGTGAAGATATTTTAAAAAATATTGGATTTGATTTTATAAGAGTTATGAAAAAACATAACAAGGTGGATGTTGATGAACTAATAGAACTTGCTAAACTCGGTCAGCAGACACAATGGATAAGCGTTAATGATCGGTTGCCAGAAAAGTGTTGTTCTTGTTTTATATGGCATATTAGCAAGAAATTTGGTGGGGCGTGTATTTCTGCCCACTACAACAGTATTAAGAAAACATTCGGGTATGAGGAAAGATTTGGTGGCAACACCACTCATTGGATGCCGATTCCTGCAATTCCGAAAGGGGACAAATAACATGAGTTGTAAAATAAAATTTAACAGTTCTGATTGCCATCATAGATATGAAGAAGAAGAAAAGATATTTATAGAATTGGATATTGATGGTCAGCATGTCCGAATAGACATTGGTAAAAATCACACAGGAAAAAGCGGTATTCATATTAATGGACCGATAGGTTTAACTGTAGATCACCATTCTCTTAATGCTCTTGATGTGTATATGCCAAAAGATAGATGAATAATATGAGCAATAAAAACCTACCACTCCTACAAGAAATAGCCATACAAGCGAAATATGCGACTGTCGAAGCGTGTTACAACTGTTTTGAAAAAGATAATAAAAGTGTGTATTGTCCGAAATGTCATGTAAGGAAATTGATTGATATGTTGAAGGGGTTGGGATAGCAATGATCATACCAATAGCGGAATTTTGCGGTAAAAATAATCCAAACAATAAAATAATAACAGTGTCAGTCGAAAAGGTAGATACATGCTATTTTTATCTAACTGACCGTGGAGATAGGAGCATGAGGTATAACAACTTATCACAGGCGATTGCGGATATTACGGATATGTATGGTAAATGGTGCGGATTTAAATTACTAGCGGAGGGGGATGCGTGATGCAGAGGGAGATAAAGTTTAGGGGTAAGCGGTTGGATAATGGGAAGTGGGTAGTTGGTAGTTTATTTATTGATAAAAGGCTGAAGAATGTATCTTGTGAAATTATAGTGGAAGATGAATTTACTTTTAAACAATACTATGTCAATCATGCAACAGTCGGACAATATCTTGGAATTAGGGATACCAATGGTAAAAAGATATTTGATAACCACATAGTAAAATTACCGATGGTTGACGGTGGCAAGGGAGATATAGCAACTTTTAAATTTAATGCTCCTAATTATTACCTTAGTGGGAAAAAGGGAGATTATGAAATATCGAAAAAATATGACCCATGTTGCTATGAAGTGATCGGCAATATGGGGGTGGGGGAGTAGATGAAACGTAATTTATACGATTGTAAAGGAATGATATTCAAGCATTTTAAAGGAAATTTGTACCTGTTATTGGACTTTGCATACCATACTGAGACTAACGAAATTATGGTGATTTATAAAGCGTTGTATGGATCATGTGAGACGTATGCTAGACCGTACAAAATGTTTAACGAAGAAGTGCCAGCAGGTAGGGAAAATCCAATGGGGCAGGTATTCCGGTTTGAATTATATGAGGTGGAGAAGGTGTGAGTAGATGAAAACAATATATAAAACGTATGCTGATACAGAAGTTGCTAGTTTATATACAAATATAGAATGTCCTCATTGCGGTAGAGAATGGCAAGAAGAAGATATGGACGAATGCGGAAAAACGTATTTATTAAAATGTGACGAGTGCGAAAAAGAATTTGAAATGTATTTTGATGCAAGTTAAAAAGTAGGTTATTTTAGATAGAGCGGAGGGGTGAACCATGGGATTCAGAGAGGACAAGCAAGCAAGAACAGATTATTATTTTAAATATGTGTATGGCTGGAAAGAGCGAAAATGTGGTGCTTGTAATGGTAGTGGTCGTTATGATAATAACGGTAGTCCTCCATGTAGTGCATGTGATGGTACTGGAAAGGAAACTTATAAGCCAACTAAAAATGAGTTAATGGAATTGCATTTTAAAAATAGAATTGCAAAATCAAAGCGTGCGGTGCGGTACTGGGAAATTAAGTTAAAACAGTTGGAGGGTAAACAATGTTAAAAATAATATTTTCAAGTGGGGTATGCGCAAGTATTGATTTAGCTAAAAAAGAAGCTGATGAACAAATAGAAAAAATATGTGCAAGCGAAAAACAGTGGATTACTATAAATACTAGCAATAATTCAACAACGTATAATAAAAAACTTATTGCGTTGATGGAAAGTGTTGAGGGGTGAACCATGCAAGCTAAAAATTTATTAGGATATTGCGAATGTCAAGGTTTAATATATCCAGTATGGTATCAAGATAAAGATGATAAAGAACCTCATTTAAGCCACGGTAGTTGTGCTAGGTGCTTTTAAAATTCAGTAGTGGAACAAATGTCAATGTCAAAATACCAAGAATTAATAAGGGGACGTTAGTATGCAAGATAGATTGCAGGAAATAAGGAACAGGCTGAGTAAAATCAGAAAAGGGAATTGGTCAAAAGTTGGTATTGTTGCATTGATAAATTACGGTAAAAAGTATTGCGGAGCGTGGGATAGAAGTGAGAGAACGGACGGAAAAACTCACGATATGCCATTATATGATGAAGATGCTGATTTTATTGCTAATGCACCTAGCGATGTTGAGTATTTACTTGGGATTATTGATGGACTACAACGCCAGCAGGAGGATCGGTTAGAGGAGCATGATAAGATTATTGTTGAGCGGAAACTCCTACAACGTAAATTAAAAAACGCTAACCGTATTGTCGATGAGTACCAGAACGAAATTGTCCCAGGATTTAGAGAAATGTTAGAAAAAACAAAACAGGAATTAATTAACGGCAGTAGCGATAAGGAAGTTAAGGGGATTGAAGGTGAGTTGCATGACTGAGGATTTAGCGATTGAAAAATATAAAACACTGGGCGAAAAACTATCCACTCCAGCCGTAAAAATATCGCCAGAACAGGAATATTGGCAGGGGCAAGCAGATAAATTGACACTGTCAGAGAAGAAGCCTATGGTTGTTGTTAATATGAGGCGTGGGAATTATGAGGTTTGGAATGAGTCGGTTGCTATAAAATGCGGGGCTGAATATTGCTATGTGACTGGAGATGTTGATAGTGGACAAACTGATTGAGCTATCGGATCGTGAAATTGAAATGATTAGGGCTGATGTACACAGCCATATTATGGAGCAGGCCGTAGGTGTTTATAGTTGGTGGAATATTATAGCTAAGAAGTTGGATGAAGCAATGGGAGTTGACAAATGAGAATTGTGTTGACGTTGTACGGCAAACCGATCACCAAGAAAAACAGTATGCAAATAATATTTAGAAATGGAAAACCGAGTTTAATACAGTCAGATGCGTATTTGCGGTATGAGCGTGATTGTTTAAAGCAAATAACTGGCGTGATGAAGAAAAATGTTAGCGTTCCAATGCAGGTTGTATGTTTGTATTGGCTAAAAGACAGAAGAAAAACCGATCTAACAAATCTTTTAGCTGGGACTCACGATATACTGCAAAAATCAGGAGTTATACATGATGATTCGTTAATTGTTAGTGTTGATGGTAGTCGGATAATGGGAGTAGATAAGGATAATCCGAGAGTGGAAATTGAAATAAAGGCGGTGTAGCAATGAGGAACACAAGAAATAAACAATGGTGGAAAGCAGGTAAATTAACTATGGGAAAAATGCAAAGAGATCCTAAGTGGTATAAAATTTTTATAAGTACAATTTTAGAATAGCCGTAAAACTTCCATAACGAGCGCACAAGCAGAAATAAACAATTGTGAATAGTAGTTGTTAAGTTAAGGGATTTGTACGCCTTGTAATGAAGAATTATAACTACAAAAGAATGATTTTAGGATGATGAATTTATGAAATGGGGATCAACTAAAAAGATTTATGTTGGTGAAATATACAGATCAACAAATGGTAAGTTTATTAAAATTGAAGCAGTCAATGAAACACATTTCAGATACATGATTGTTAGTTGTAAAAAGAAAAGAGGTAGACCGAACAGTCATATTGCTGGTGCTGTATTTACTGTTATGAGACAAACTATTTGTAATTTTGTTGGCCCGATTGAATTTTTGTTGAAAGATTTTAATATGTGTGGGGAGTGGTAAGCGTGAAGATAAAGATTATAAAAGCCGCGTTATCAAATTGGTATAGAGAGAGAGTAGGAGAAGAATTTGAAGTTTTAAACAAATACAATAGTGATTATTATATGTTAACAAATGGGAAACAGACTGTTCTTAAAAGCGATGCTGAAGTTGTGGAAGAAGTTGAGAAGAGCTGCGACAATTGCGATTTATTAAATAAAAATAACGGATGTACACTAGAACGTGGAATTAGTTGTTATGGAAATAAATTTAAATATTGGCAACCGATCGAATCGGCAGAAAAATCAATGCGAGAAACAGCCGATCCTAAAAATATTATTAAGGGCAGTGATTATGCTAAAACTAGAATAGATGAATCAATAAAAAAGTTTGAGAAAGATTTTATTAATGCTGTTAAGCAAGAAACTGCTAAACAATTTACAGCTAATACAAACAAAAAACACAATGATACGATTGATACCTTTATAAATGCGGTTAAGTCAAATAAAATAAAATTTAATTGTCAGGCAGAAAAGCAAACTGGCAAGTTTGAAATCATTGGCAGAGAACTTGGCGAGTTGGTGGACAGCAAGCAACAGGCATACGGAGATGCTATAACGGCGGTTGAGCAACTTATGAAAGTGTTGTACCCAATGGGTGTAACTGTTGAACAGTACCGAGATATGTTGCTAATGGTACGAATTATGGACAAACAATGCCGTATTGCAAAAGGTGATAAAACAGCATTTGGTGAATCGCCTTTCAGAGATATTGCGGGATATGGTTTACTAGGTGTTGGACATGGAAATTAACGAGATAATTGAACAAATAAAAGGTATTGAAAAATAAAATAGGAGATGATTATATGGGATTAAAAAAAGAAATAAAAGTTTACATAGAGTCAGAATTGAGGTCATATGACACTACAAAAAAAGAATGGGAAGAAATACAGTCAAACATAATACATAAAGGTTGTAGCGGTGATGATAGCGGTATAATTGGTACAGATTTAGGCAATGCTACACAATCTAAAGCATTACAGATGATTAGCAATAAAAGGTTGTCACAGTTAGAAAGAACCATCAAGGCATTTGAGCGAGTGATAGGCAGACTGCAAGAGGATAAATTCAGATTTGTTGTACTGAAATATTGGACAACACCACAGATACTTACTGATAATGGAATTGCCGTAGAGTTAAGCATAAGCAAGAGGACGTTGTATGACTGGCAGAATGGAATATTGCTAGCGTTGGCAAAAGAAATGGGATTGGTTGATTAAAAGTCTGCACAAAGTCTGCACTTTTAAGGTGTTAAATCGTGGTATACTGATAGTGTCGATAGTTAATATTAAATAATAAGATTTTTTCTGAGGGACGTTTTAGGACGTCTCTTTTTGTTATACATAAAAATTAGGAGAGGGTGAAATGTCTAGGTGCAGAGATTTTATAAAAGTTAGAGGGATGATTTTGGCAAATGGTAACTATGTTTTGCTGACAATGTGTGATTATTGCGTACATCATAGCGTTAAATATAATGATTGTAAGATACATGGGGCAAGTGGCAACAACTCAACTAGTGTAGTGCATGGTGAGGTTAGTAACGGTAATGGTGGCAGGAGGTGTTTTAAGTAATGGAGTTTATACAAGAGTATTGGCTATGGTGCTTGTATGCCGTTATATTTGCTTACTGTGTATGGAGTGGATTTAAGATTGAGTTTTCGATTGGCGATAATATTTATTTTAGTTATGAGATTTACGAGTTTAAAAGAATTATGAGGTATTTTTAAAGTGAAGTTTTTGGTGTGCGTTAGCAACTGATATGTCCATAATGGGCGTAATAAGATATTTAGATAGGTGAGAGGTGATAAACAACATGAGAGTGTTTATTGAGAGCATAACAGTTAACAGCATGGATATCCGTAATGGTGATGGTGAGATAATAGACATTTGTGTAATTAATGCAACCATTAAAGCAAGTATTCTTGATGGTATAGGCAATGTGCATTATATCAAGACTAATACAACTGAGGATATTAAGAGTTTTGCGGATGCAGAAAGAGTAATTAGGCGAATAATGGGGTGAGATAATTGGAGGAGACAGTACAAAAATACACTCTCGCTTACAAGGACTATAAAGCAGGTGTTAAATATAAAGATATTGCCGTAAAATATGGCGTTAGTATTACTACCGTTAAAAAGTGGTACGCTCGATATTGGAGAGACAAAAAGGAGACAGAAAGTACAGCAGGAGACATGCGGGAGACAAATAGTAGACAGGACAATATAGACAAAGGCAACAGTATTATTAATGATAGCGAATTACCTATACCAGTCAAACGAGAGGTATCATTAACAGATATACAAGAGGTGCTGTCAGATAAGGCATATCAAGACTTAGAGGAAAAGCAACGACAATTTGTTGATGATTATATATTTACAAAAAATGCCAGACAAAGCTATTTGAAGGTTTATAAATGTAGTCCGGGGAGTGCTAGCGAGTTAGGCACAAGGCTATTGAAGCGCGTTGATATCGCACGTATTATAGAAATAAAACAGGCTGAGAGAGCGTCTAAAGCCCATGTTGATCTAGAGTTTTCACTTGAAAAAGCTAAGTCAATATTAGCTAGATGCATGCAAGCAGAGCCTGTAATGACGTTTAACAAACAAGATAAGCGTTATGAGGTTGTAAGAGATGATAATGGTTGCGCTGTGTACCAATTTGACAGCAAAGGAGCGTTAGGTGCATTAGATTTGATTGCTAAGATCACCGGACAGAATGTTATTAAGCAACAGATTGACATACACCAGACAATTGACGATCAGACGACTGAGCAGAATAAGGCCAGATTTAAAGAGTTGATGGCGAAAATTGAAGCGAATACTATTGATGTGTAAATGCTGATTTTGTGTGTGTGGAGTGGATTTTGGCTGGTTATTGGGTGGTGTTGATTATAAAGGTTGATATATTAATGTTTATGTTGGTAACTTTTATTAAATAGATACCATGACGGTAGTTTTAAGCGTGATTGCTGTATTGTTGATCATGCTTATTGTTGTTACTATCGCGAGTCCCGCCATATTGAGATCATAAAAATAGGGTGGTGTGCTGGTCGCGCATCAAACACTAATCTACTCCACCACAATTTTCACATAGTTAACCGCCAATTTCCTTTAATTGGAAAATTTTTACTGATAATCAGGATTGCAAATTTTATTTTTGTTAATTTGTGTATGGGGAACGGTTTATTCGTTCTCTATATTTACTCTTGTAAGTGTACCGTAAACGAAGTTAAGGTATACGTTAAACGAAATACAATTTTAAATTATCGTTAGACTGTAATATATATAGGTTCGCAGTTGTTTTAATAGGTGTTGTTTTTCAACACTTGCCATTGCCCAATAGATAGGGTGTTAGAGAGGTCGATATGGATAAAAACCTTTTGGAATTTCTTGCAGGGGAACGCGATGTTATTATTTTAGATGGTGTTGTATTTTCCAAAGAAAGAAAGAGAAACGGAACTGAATATATAACTGTTATTATTGATAATAAACCTAGTTTTGGATTTTGGAATAATCCTGATAATCTAAAAACTAATAAACCAAAACATACTGGTGGTAAAAAGTCATATGTAATGCTAATGATTGAAGAAGTTGAAAAAATGCGTTCACAAGAAGTAACTAATATAGTAGAACTCGTTGGGTGCATTACTTGTCTTAGCAGATATATTGAATGGGGAACTGGTAAGTTAGTCCATTTTAGAAGCAAAAAACCTATTCAGTTTAAAGATTTTGGTGATATATTTCAGTTTGGAAGAAGCAAGTTATTAAAAATACTTAAACAATTAAAAGACTTAAACCTTCTTGTTAATACGCAGGAAGGTTATTTTATTTCTCAAACAATAATTAAAAAGGGGGCCACTAGAAATGGCTAATAGATATGGTGTTAAAAGAACATGGGAAAATAAAAAAGGCGAACGAATTTCTTATTTGAAAAATTATCAAGATGCTTGTATGGCGATGGGTTTGATATATAACGATGCTACAAAAATATTTTTCAATAAAATGGAAAGTTATGGTCACAGTGAAAAAAGCATATGCTATGCCGCTTATAGAGTTAGCGATGAAGTAGTAAAATTAATACATAAAATTGTTGGAGTTGAATGCCGTATTGATATTGATGGTAGTTATAGTTCTTACGGTGTTGACGAATACAATGATACTTTTTTCACGCAAATAAGAGACATATTAAAAAAATATTCATGGGAGAATGACAATCCTAAATGGATAGCTTATTGCGAAAAGAAAAAGATTGAAGAAGAAAATGAAATTAAAATCAAAGATGCAATGATTGAAGATGATAAATTAGAATCAGACTATAATGCGGGAATGTATCCTGGTGCAAAGATAGAAAATAAAAAAATAGATGGTATGTATAGAAAGGTGTTAGTTCAATATTATGTTTATTTCATACAGGGGGAAAGCGGTGGTGCTATTAAAATTGGACTTTCTAATAATCCACAAAATAGATTAAAAGTCTTACAGACTGGTTATCCAGACACGTTAAAAATATTAGCAATAGTTGTTGGCGATATCAAAAAGGAAAAATTGTTTCATAAAAAATACGATCACATACGTCTTAATGGCGAATGGTTCAAGCCAGCAAAGGAATTGATGGACGAAATTAAGCATCTTCAAGAATTACAAGAAAACATAAAATAAACTTTAAAAACCACTTGCAATTGCTCGCTTCTTCATGTTACAATGCCTACAGAAAGTTAACATCGAGGAGCGAGTAATATGAACAAACCAGGAAATGTATGTACGGTCAGCCCTATCCGTGACCTAAAACAAATCAACGACATGAAAGAATTTCTAATGAGTCGTAACGAACGTGATTATCTATTATTTGTACTAGGTATCAATTCAGGACTTCGCATATCAGATTTATTAAAACTAACAGTAGAAGATGTTAAAAACGGCACAATAACCATTCGCGAACAAAAAACTAGCAAGGCAAAACAATTTGCATTATCAGATACTTGTACCAAAGCAATTAAACACTGGTTAAAAACATCTGGATTAACCGCAGGCACGTTATTTCCTAGCGAGAAGGATAGAAGTAAACCTATTACTAAACAAAGCGCATGGAGGATTTTAAATGTTGCCGCTGATTATTGTGGGATTACTGAGAATATAGGAACTCACTCATTAAGAAAAACTTTTGGATGGCATAGCTACCGTAATGGTGCTGAAATAGGATATTTGCAGAGTTGTTTTAATCACAGTTCACAAGCTATCACGATGATATATCTTGGAATTACTGAAGATGAATTGAATGAAAAAGTCTATTTGAGAAGCAACTTATAAAGGATGGTGTTAACTCATGAAACCACCAACAATAGCCATAATAGTATCCGACAAAATCCAATGTTGCCGAGATTTTCTAGGTTTCAACCAACTCAACCCACAGTGTTTTAAAATGGCAGACGATATACACAAAATGCATGGACTTGACAAGAATATGCCAGTAATAATCACAGTCAATAGTGGGAATGATCGATTTCGAGAAATAGAACAATTCGTTTTACATAGATTTACGAATGTCCGCTACATGAATATTTATTAAGGATGGTGTTCACCATGATCATCATAATCCTAACCTGCATAGTTATACTAATCATTCTAAACGCCTGCGGTGTAAAAAATCCACCACAACAAGGGGCTAGAAGTGGGCAACTAAGGGCTAGACACTCTTTGAGAAAACTTACAGGGAAAAGGTGGTTTTGATGTGAAAAAAGTAATTGAAGGATGGCTTGACGTATCTGATATGTTGCCGTTTGCTGGACGAATGTACCATAGTGAACAAGAATGGTATTGTGGCAATCCACATTCTTTTACCGCCGATAACATTTATGAATTTTTAAGTGGTTTTAACAACGGCAAGAAAGTCCGAATCACCATTAAGGAAGTAGATTGTGAGAACATGTTTGTTCCTGATGAAATTGTTTTTTGCCTTATTGATGGAAGTGGCATCCAGAAGGTAAAAGCAAGATTGATTCAGCAAGTGGAAGATCAAAATTGGATTGTAAGAAATTGCGATAATAAAGTTTATGGTATATCGAACATTAATACGTTTGAAAAGATTGAGGAAATTCCGAAATGAATATCAAGAAATATAAAACTCCCAAAAGAGTAGTGAAGATTGCCAAAGGTGTTGATTATGGCAGTATGGATTATGATTGTAAGGTATTAATGGCAAAGTTATCTGACGGAAACTATACTGTTTTGAATGTAAAATATAACTAGGATGTGGTTAATATGAGACGATCAGAGGAAGAAGCAAGGTATAGATATCAAATCGACCCTACATATCATAAACTTGTAACAATTATCGAACAACTAATGCAGGAAACAAAATTATCGCCTAATGAAATTCATGATGCGGTTAATTTAGCGGCAGATAGGTTTTATAGTCAGTTTTATAGTGGGAAAATGAATATATACCACCAATTTAAGCGTGAAATACAAGGTGAATGGATTGGTGAATCTACCAATAATGTTAGTGTGGGATCAAGACAATGCGGTAAATCATGGATTCAAGAACAATTCATGAATGTTGTTGACGAATCTAGTGAATTTACGCATGAACAAGCGGAATGGTTAAAAACACGGAAGTATATGCCGTTTCCAGTTCGTAATGAAAACTAAAAAAACATATGCAATCAAGCTGACATTCGTTGAGTGTTGGCTTTTATTTTTTTAAAATGGAGTGATAACCATGTTTACACCACCAGGATTTAAAATTAAATACAAAAGCGGCGAACCATGCAAAGAACATCGTGGTTGCTTGAACCATATAACTCATCCATGTGAAGGATGCGGGAGAATTGCAGGTAAGGGGATTATTTATCAACCAGTAAAATATGAATTAATAAAATAATTGGAGAGTGGTTTATGTATGGCACAAACAATCGACATTAAAAAGCAAAATAAAGAAGCGTTAAAATGGATTTTAGATATTCATGATCTTCGTAAATCATATTTTGAATCAATGGCTACGTTTGCCACTCTCGGAGCTGTTGCAGACGATGGATTACCCAAAGGAACTGGCACAAGCAATCCTTGCATGAACAAAGCACTCAGTTTAGTTGATATGGAGAACCGTAAGAAATGGATTATCAGTATTGAACAGATGGAGCAGACACTTTCAGAGAAAAGTAGGAAGTTTTTAGAGATTCGGCGCGATGCTGAACACCAACCTAATACTAAAAATGAACCAGGTAGACCGGGATGGGTAAATTATACTATGGCAAAATATACTGAATGGCATTATTACCGTTATGGTGGAGATTTTACGCCGAGTGTTGACCAAATGAAAAAATGGACAAACATGATTATCGATACTACGGTTAGAATTGCCATAAAAAATGGTGCAATGTATTGGTAAAAATAGTTTTAGTGTCACCAATAATACCGTTTTTATGTAATATAATACAAATATCGAAAGTTCGGGCAGTCGTTATATGGACGGCTATTTTTTTATGATTAAATACAGATGTTTCAGCCACTTGCCATTAGGTAGGTGGCTTTTCTTGTTTAGGTGGTGATGGTTGTGGATATTAAAAATATTAGCATGGATGATTTTGAAAAGCTTAGTCCTGCAGATCAAAAAGAATTTCTTTTGATTGCTGAGAAATTGGCGAAACAGCAGGAAATAGATAAGATGTTTTTGCCACAACCGGGGCCGCAGACGGAGTTTATGAATAGTACCGCTGATGTAACTATATACGGTGGCGCGGCTGGCGGAGGTAAGTCGTACGCCATTTTATTATCTTGCTTAAAAGACATAGATAATCCTAGATATGGTGCTGTAATATTCCGTAGAACGTCCACGCAAATCACTGGTGAGGGCGGCCTTTGGGACGAAGCTACTAGCCTGTATAAGCATAAAGGCGGAGTTGGAGTTCAATCGCCAAGACTTACAATTAAATTTCCTAAAGGCTCTAAAATAACATTTGCACACCTTCAATACACTGATACTGTGCAAGATTGGGACGGTACGCAAATTGCTGTTATCGCCTTTGACGAACTTTGTCACTTTGAACGTAGTCAATTTATGTATATGGCCAGTAGAAATAGAAGTTCATCGGGAGTGAGAAATCGTATTATTGCAAGTTGCAATCCAGATGCTGATAGTTTTGTTGCAGATTTAATAAAATGGTATATTGATGACGAAGGTTTTCCGATAAAAGAACGATCTGGTAAAATGAGATACTACGTTGTTCTTAACGATGAATTCAAGTGGGGAAATAGTCGTGAAGAAGTTGTTGAACTATATGGCGTTAAACCAACAATTGTAAAATCGTTTACCTTTATAGCGTCCAGTGTTTATGATAATCCGATTATGATGGAAAAAAATCCACAATATGAGGCGAATTTAAACGCACAAGGAACGGTTCAAAAAGGACGACTACTGCACGGCAATTGGAAAATCAAGCCATCTGCTGGTATGTACTTCCCTAAAGCTAAGGCTCAAATAGTGCCGACTATTCCTGGGAAAATAGTTAGACTAGTTCGCGCTTATGATCTCGCCGCATCTACCCCAAGCCCGACATATCCAGACCCCGATGCTACTTCTGGGTTACTATTAGGGAAACTTAAAGACGGAAGATATATTATACTAGACCTACTCCATGGAAAGTGGATTTCTAGCGATGTTAGGCAGAAGGTTCTTGGTACGGCAAAAAAAGATAAAGAAAAATATGGTAGAGTTGTAATAAGATTACCAGTTGACCCGGGAGCTGCGGGCAAAGACGTTGCCGAATCGTACTCTAAAATGTTATCTGGGTATGTTGTGAAAACAAAACGTGTAAGCGGAGACAAGGTTTCTCGCGCTGAACCAGCGGCTAGTGCTTGGCAAAATGGTATAATTTTAATTTTGCAGGCAGATTGGAACGATAATCTGATTAATGAACTTGATGCTTTTTGCGACGGTAAGCATGATGATATACCCGACAGTTTATCGGACGCGTATTCTGAATTGCAAACTGGAAGAAGTTGGGCTGGAGTATGCTCTTGAACTCATAAAATCGTTGATAATTCAACGATTTTATGATATAATAAATTGTGAGATAGCCACGGAGTAATTAACCGTCGCGACAAGATGTTCCGAGCATCTTCTCACATTAAAACAACTTAATACTCGGAACAAATAACTACTTTATCGGAGGGTGGTATTAATTATGTCTGAAAATGATATTATAACTAAAATTTGCAATAAGTGCGGAGAAACAAAACTCGCAACAAAAGAGTTTTTTAATCGTGCGAGTGATTATAAAGACGGTTTTAAAAGTCAGTGCAAATTATGCACTTCGGAAGTTCAGAGGTCGAGATATTACAAACAAAAGAATGTTAAGCCGACTGTTGAATTTAAAATATGCACTTGTTGCGGAATTGAAAAACCTGCAAATAATGAATATTTTTACAATAAACCTAATTATACCGATGGATTAAATAGTCAATGTAAAGACTGTATTAGTAGGAATGAAGAATCCATAAGAGTAAAAAATAATTTATTGCTATATGGAAAAGAAAAACTTCGCAAATATAGAACGGAAGATGATTTCATGCATGAAGTTTTTGGTTTAGTTGGTGACGAATTTTCTGTTTTGAGTGAGTTTGTAGCAGTTAAAGTTAAGGTTAAATTTTTACATAACAAATGCGGTACTGAATTTAATATGAATCCTAGTGATTTTTTATTAGGTCAACGTTGTCCTAAATGTGCTGGTACAATGAAAAAGTCTCACGATGAATTTGTTAAAGAAGTATTTGACGCCGTTGGCGATGAATATGAAATATTGAGTACATATGTAAATAGCGCTACTAAGGTGAAGTTCAAACATAAAAAATGTAACAAAATTTTCAATATGGCTCCTAATAACTTTACTTCTCAGAATCAGCGATGCCCGCATTGTAATGGTAAAAAATTAAGAACGCAAAACGAATTTGAAGAAGAAGTTTTTAAGCTGGTTGGAAGTGAATATAAAATATTAGGGAAATATGTTAACAAAGACACTAAGGTTGAATTTTACCATGTTGATTGTGGAAGAAAGTTTGACATGAGGGCTAATAATTTTATAAGGGGGCAACGATGCCCACACTGCAATGAATCTAAAGGCGAAAAGGCAATAGGAGAATATCTAAATTGTAACGGCATAAAATTCAAGAGAGAATATAGATTCAAAGACTGCAGAAATAAAAAGACGTTGCCGTTTGATTTTGCGGTGTTTATAAATAAAAAACTCCAAGTGTTGGTTGAGTACGATGGTAGACAGCATTTTGAAGCTATTGATTGGTTTGGTGGAGAAAAATCTTTAAAATATCTCCAAAATAACGATGAAATTAAGAATAATTATTGCAGAGAAAACAATATCCCTTTAATTAGAATACCATATACGGTAAAAAACATTGTAGAGTTTTTGGACAACCAATTTAAAAACGTAATATAAAATATAGAAAAGCACTTGCTATTTGGCAGGTGCTTTTCTTATTTAGGTGGTGATTAAATGTCAAGAAAACGCAACAAACAATCTGTTCCAACACAACCGAAGAAAAAGAGTTCATTCCGCACAGACGGATTTTCAAACTCGGTAATTGGTCATGGCACTAAACATGATCAATATTCAAACTTTGCATTTGCAATTCAACCTAAAATGTCTGACCAAACAATGATAAATATGTATGAGTCGCTTGCTTTGTGCGCTAAGATCATAGACTTGCCAGCCAATGAAGCGGTTAAACATGGCGTTACCATTGAAGGTGACAAGCAGGGATTCGCTAAAAAAATGCTTGATGAATTGGATGCCGATTGTGTATTGGCTGATGCGTTAAGGTGGTCAAGATTGCTTGGAGGGAGTGCAATCTTATTAATTGCAGAAGATGGCGGTACTCTTGAAGATGAATTATCGGAAGAAACATTATTGAAAATACATCAACTAAGGGTTTACGATAAGTCGCAAATTTTCTATGATGATATTTTATGTTATGACGATCCGTCCGATTGCCGTTATGGGAAACCTATGTACTATCAGATAAATCCAATTGGTGGCAATCCTTTCTATGTGCATGAAAGTCGATTGTTATTGTTTACTGGTGACCCATTGCCAGACATAAGGCGAGTAGCTAACCAGGGATGGGGAAAACGTGCATTAGATGGAATGACCGATGAAATAGTTAACAATCAACATTCTTATCAGCTTGCCATTAAGGTGTTTGAAAGGATGTCCCAAGGCGTGTTGATGCTGTCGGGGATGCTTGATGTTCTGAGCGAAGAAAATGGTGAGGATCAAATTAAAAAGCGGCTTGAACTCATAGACATGGCAAGAAGTGTACTAAATACAATAGCTATTGATGCTGATGATAAATACGATATTAAAAGCATATCAATGTCTGCTATTCCCGACCTGTTGGATCGCTTTGGTTACTCGCTTAGTGCTACGTGTTCAATACCAGCAGTAATTTTATATGGTCACAACCCTAAAGGCGCAGGTCTTGCGCAATCAGGAGGCACTGACCTAGAAAATTGGTATAACTTTGTTTCTCAAATAAGAAATAGACAATTAAGAAGACCACAAACTAAATTAATTCGCTTGTTGATGTTGTGCAAAAATGGTCTATTTAAAGGCAAGGAATTAGAAAATTGGTCATTAACATTTAATCCTTTATGGAACCCTTCGGAAACTGAACAGGCACAATCTAAGAAAGATAATAGTCAAGCCAACCTATACGATGCCCAAGCAGAAGTACTACGCATACAAAATAAAGTTCTTAGCGTTGCGGAGTGCCAACGTCAACAAGGTCTTACTGCTGATGAAATAACGGCAATTGACAAAGAAAAGGAAAACGAAGCCGAACAGTTGCAAGCAGATATCTTGGGACATAGTTTTGGTGATGTTACCGCAAAGAGTACGGCAACACAACCTGCTAAATTGTCAGATACCGTGAAGTAAGGAAGTGGTTTAATGGCTAGTCAAGATCAAAAGCCATGCCATGAGTGCATATATAATTTCCAACGAGAATTATGTTATAGCTGTGAACAGTATGAATTAGCTTGCAAAAACCATAATAAACGTCCTGTGCGGAAATGGCATTGGAGGTTTTGGTAATGGATGAAGAGCAACTACAATCCGAATACACCGCACAACTCCAACAACTAGACACCAAAACAAAATTACTAATCTTAGCCTACCTGCTATACATTCGCAAACACGCCATTAAAAGCGAATTTGTAACAAGCCAATCACATTCCATAGCAATAGCTACAAAGACGCTTAAAGATGGCATTACGGCACTAATATCACAAGGCATGGACAACTCAATCAACGTTGCTGAACGACTTGCAAAAATGCAATTCAACACTAATCTGTTATCACCAACGTTAACGTCAATCGACAAAGAAAAAATCATCTATTCAATATTACTTAAGAGTTGGTCTGATGGCTTGGTGGTTGCTGACAGAATAGCCCTACTAACTAACAAAATGAAACGGATTGCTGAAAACATTATCTTACAATCTCAAATAGCTGGTCTATCCGCTAGTGAAACGGCAAGCAAGCTAGAAGAACACTTTGTTAGTGGTGGTATGGAACAGAGGGCGATGTTGCGGTTGACAACCCATACTATTAACATGGTGAAAGAGTTGACGATGGCTACTATTGCCAAGAAGTCTGATGATGTGATTGGAATTAGAATTGTTCGCGGTATGTACGGCAACATGAGCGAGAAGTGCCCGATATGTTTTGAGCATGGTTCACTGACGTATAAAGAGTATTTTAAGAGTGGATACGGTGGTAGTGATGATGACTTAATGGTAATGGTTTCCCAGCCGCCTTTTCATTCTCGATGTGCTTGTGGCGTAGAATTTATTTTTAATAATAACTTGTTAGTTTCTGTAAGTGGTGCTACAATTAGCATAAAAGAGTATAATTATCAACGTAAGCAAGAACCTATCTTATATGAACAAATTAGGAATAATCACAACGATGTTGTTGATATATCCAAAGCGGTTAATTGGAAAGAAGAAGCTATTCGAAAAATAAAGGATCATGTATTTTTTAATGAACATGATTTAATAGGTAGAATAGGAAGATTCGACCCGGATTATGAAATGGCTCAAGCATGGTTACGTTTAGCAAGCGGAAAGTATAATGATGCAGATTTTCTTTTGCTGAAACATGAGTATCTAGAGCTTACAATAATGAATAAGCAGGGTAAAAGCCAACCAGAGTCACATCAATTAGCTGAGAAACTTCATAATTGGAGAAAAGCTATTGAATAAGGAGGTCGGAACATGTTTTTAATAAAAAAAACAGAAGACGACAAACAAATCATATGTTATTATGGTGATACAAATAATATTGAAGATATGGGATTGATCCTTTATGATAAAGTAGCAGAATGTTTTTCAAAAATTAAAACTGAAAAAGAAGGCACAAGATATGTTTTTGATGCTTCAGCAAGAAAATTAACAGGTTTTATAATGGATAATCAAGAGATACCGAAAGAAATATATTGGGTAACTCATTAACTAACCGCCAAGCGTAAATGCAAGGCGGTTTTTTTATGCCCAAATTCAATATGAAAGGATTTCTAACAATGGGTAAATATAAAGAATTTGATATTCTCCATGACTTGCAATCAATCCCCAATACGGAGCAAGCAATGTTGATTCGTGTTGATAGCAAAGATGGGATTGTTCACCGAACTGGCAGTGTTAAATTATCAGTGATATTTAAAATTTCATATTGGATGATAAAAAGAAAATTAAATATTTACAAATGCAGATTATTTGTTTTGCTAAAAGTTAAAAGGTATTACTTTGATTGAAAGGATTGATTAACGTGCAACCAACTATAGGGAATTTCGATTCAAATAATCAACCAAAATGTGAACGACCACCACTAGGCATACTCCCAAAATACATCTGGCTAGACCACAGAAAAACTGATCTTGAAAATGCTATTAATCGGAGATTTGAAGCGGGATTAAAAGTTCCTGTTGAATGGATCGAGGAATATAACGAACTTGCTAATGGTGCGACTGGTGGAGTGGTTGGTAAATCTGATATTGTTGTAAATCTTCAATGTGATCCTGATACATTTAATAATGAGATTTTAAAGATAGTTAATGAGAACATGATTAACGAACTTAAAAACGCATTAAAAAGCGATTCTTCTTGGAGAGATGAAATCAGGAATATTACAAAGCGTGATCATTTATGATAAAAGGAAATTTTACTCCAATAAAACCACCGCGACCGCCAAAATCTACACCTAATACTGATTATCAACTTTGTGTACAGACATTAATTGATATAATTACGCTTTCCAATAACGATATGGCAAAGATTGAGGCTTGCAAGGTTTTACTTAGTATCGTATAAGGAGGTGATCATCAATGCTAAAACATCCTCAATAATCTCTAACTAACGACTATCAAACGGTAGTCGCTTTTCTTATGTCTAAAAATCGGTACTTGGTTAGGAGGTGAGAAAAATAGCAGTACAAAGATTTGACAAAGTGGAGTTTAAGGCCACCAAAACGCCAGAAGGTTTTGTCCAAGATGATGTTATTGTGGGCAGAAGCGGTTTGCTTAAATACATGAATGCAGACGGTTCAACACGTTACGAATACCGTCCTGATGAAGAAGCGTTTGACGCTGATAGTCTTTCAACCATACGTGGTAAGCCTATCACAATTGGGCATCCTGGATTAGTTCTTTCTAACAACGTATCAAAAGTGAAGCCAATTGGTACGGTACTTAGCGAAGGTAGACAGGATGGAAACAATATTCGTGCTGATGTAGTTATATACAACCTTGATACAAAAAACAGGGAATTGTCTTGCGGTTATACGGTTGACCTTGATGAAACACCTGGTGTATTTGATGGTGTAGAATATGCAGCTGTGCAGCGAAATGTAAAATATAACCATTTAGCGGTTGTTAAAGTTGGTAGGGCTGGCAAAGAAGCACGTCTCAACATGGACAACATGGATCAAATTTATGAAGAAGAAAAGGAGATTGAACAGATGGAAAAACTCAAACTAGACAATGGTTTGGCTTATGATGCTTCACCAGAAGTTATTGTGGCATATAACCAATTAAAGCAAGATGCTGAAAACCTTAAAAAAGAGGTAGTAGCCAAAACAGATAAAGAAAAGGCGATGCAAGCTGAACTAGATGCCAAAGATGCAAAGTGTGATACGCAAAAAGCACAAATTGATAAACACGCAGAGGAATTAGCGAAGGTAAAGAAAGATGCCGCTGATGAAATTAAATCCGCAGTAGCCGCTAGAGTTGAACTATTAAAAGTAGCTAAGACTCACAAAGTTGAAAAAGCTGACTCCCTAACTGACAAAGAAATTAAAATTGCTGTGATCAAGAAGTCGCGTAATGACGAAGCCTTAGACTTAACTGCCAAGAGTGACGAGTACATTAACGCGGCTTTCGATTTTACTAAGGACACACAGCGCAATGATGCTTTGGAGCAACAACGCAAAATTGTTAACCAAAAGTTACCTGCCAATCAACGTGCTGACGAAGAAGAAACATCTATTAGTGCACAACAAAAAATGATTAACAATATGCAAAACGCATACAAGGGGGCTAAATAATATGCAACTATCTTATTCGCAAAACATGACTCCTGCCGTTGCAGGTACACCATATGACATTTCCCCAATGACCGTAGATTCACTTATTACAGAAACGGTTACAGGGATTGGATTTGGAGTTATTGCTGGCACTGATCCACAAAATCAAGCAAAAGTACCTGCCGCTACATTTTCAACAGGTTTTAAGGGCATTGCACTCTTGCAAGCAATTGAACAAACATACCAAACTGGCGTTGTGCAGTACGCAATTAAAGAAACTGTACCAGTAATGCGTAAAGGTCGTGCATGGGTTCCTTTTATTAGTGGACAAGCAATTGTTGCTGAAACCGCCGCTTACTTAGTGTTTGATGGTGCAGATGCAGGCAAATGGACTAACGCCGCTGGTGCTAGTACGACTGCCGTTGCTGTCACTGGTGCTAAATTTATTACGTCAAATACATCCACAACTGGCGGCGTTGTTGTCGTTGAGTTGGCATAAAGAGAGGGGAATATATAAATGAATAAAAAAGAAAGATATGACGAAAGAGACTTATCGGCTATCCAATCGGCTAACTTATTGCGTGAGGATGCAGGGCAGTCTATTTTTTTTGCTAGAGAATTAGAACACATTAAAACAAAATCATACGATGTACTGTTTCCTAATTTAACAGCTACGCGAATGATTCCTGTTTCAATGGATGCCGGTTCTGGAGCAAAAACGATTACATACCGTCAATATGAAAATGTTGGTTTTGCTAAGATTATTTCTAACTACGCTACTGACTTGCCGCGAACTGATGTAACCGGAAAAGAATTCAGTTCTCCTATTCGCGCTATTGGTAATTCATACGGTTATAATATTGACGATATTCGCGCCGCGCAAATGTCTGGCAAGCCACTAGAACAGCGCAGAGCAAACGCCGCTAGACAAGCTGATGCACAATTGGTAAATCAAATTGCTTATAAAGGAGATACAGCTAACGGTCTTAACGGTTTTTTCACACATCCTAATATCACTTCATACACATTGCCGACTGATGGCGTTGGAAACGGTACTACTGCTGGTACTGTCGCCGCCGCTAAGTTTGTCAATAAAACTCCTGACCAAGTGTTGAGAGATTTAAACGGAATTGTAAATACTCCTACTACGCTAACAAATGGTGTAGAGAATGTTGATACAGTTCTTTTATCTCATACTGTATTCTCTGACTTGAATACTCGTCCGCGATCAACTACAAGTGATACGTCAATTTTACAGTACTTCAAGAATAATAATCCTGGTGTTACTGTAGAACGTATCCCTGAATGTGCTGGTGCTGGTGCTGGCGGTACTGATATTGTTGTGGCTTATACTAAATCGCCTGATAAACTAACTCTTGAAATTCCACAGGCTTTTGAACAATTCCCTCCACAAGCTAAAGGATTGGAGTTTGAGATTCCTTGTCACTCTAAATGTGGTGGAGTTATCATTTACTATCCACTATCAATTTGCAAAGCAGAAGGTTGCTAAAAAAATCTGTTACTAATTTGGGCAGATTCTTTTTTCTGCCCTTTATTTATTTTAGGAGGAATGATTATATTGACTAAATATATTAACAAAGCTGAAAGAGTAATTGCGTTTGGCAATAAGTTCTCTATTCCAGGAACAGAACCAATTGAATTAACTGATGCAGAAGTGGCTAACCCATTTACTCAACTTTATATTAAAGATGGTGTTTTGGTAGAAGTGCCAGAATCTGTGCAAGAACCTACAGAAGAAACAAAAATTGACATTGATACAATGACTGTAAAACAATTACAAGATTATGCCGTGACAAACAACATTGATCTTGGCGATGCCGCAAAGAAAGAGGATATTCTCGCATTGATTAAAGCTGTAAAATAAGGCGGCGATAATATGACCGAGATAGAAGCATTAACCGCAATTAAAACCGAGTGCAAAATATTATCTGATGCTTTTAGCGATACCGAACTAATCTACTTCCTGACAAAAAACAGTAAAGATGATGGAACAGGAACAAGTATTTATAATCTAAATCGTGCAATTTGTGATGCTTTACGAAGTGCTATAACAGTACTGCCTGTTAGTTTTAGTCGTGGTGGTGTAGTTGAAAAGCGAGAAGATTTGAAGTCATTGCTCAAAGATTATCAACGTAAGGCAATGGTTGGCAATGCTGACTTCCCTGGTGTTGGGATTGGGGTGGTTATTCGTGATATTTCCAATTAAATTCACAGAAGCGGAAACGTTGACTGTGCAAACCATGACCACCACCCAAAACGAACTAGGTGAGATCATATCTGATTGGGCAGACGATGGAACTATTAAAGGTGAAATATGGCCTTTACGCGGCAATGCAAAGAACTATGAAATGGGTGTGACTGATTTGAGTACACATAAGTTATTCACTCAGGGAACCGTCAAAAGTAATAGTCGAGTCATTGCCGCTAACGGAATATACAGAGTTGGCTATGTGCAGGATTGGAAAAGCCATAGAGAAGCAGTGCTGGAGTTGATATTTTAATGGCAACTAAAGACATTGGACAAAACGCAATGATGGCAAAGTTTAAGGCCTTGAAACTGGCTATGGTTGCTGAAACTATGATGGCGGTAGACAATACCTGCTCGCACATTGAAACATATGCCAAACTAACTCATGGTATTCAAGGCGGTAATCCAACTCAGCCAGGGAAAAACGTATTCCAGAATAGAACGTTTGATCTTGAAACTAGCATTCACCACGATACACCTAAAATAAATGGTACGTTTATTAGTGGTAATGTAATTGCGGATATGCCTTACGCTTCAGATGTGGAGCATGGAACGTCTACATCTAGACCTTACCCATTCATGAAACCATCCGTAGAAGCAAGCTCACGACTCATGCCAATTGAGTTATCTTATGCACTAGAACGTGCAAAGTTGGTGATTAAATGAAGTCAATCAAGGTTGATATATTCAACGCTTTAAAACTAACCAAAGAACAATTGATTGCCGTTACTGGTGATACAACAATTTCAAAGGCGCTAGTTGATATAGTTGGTGTGGACACAACAGGCATAAAGCAAATATTCTCGTTTTATCCACCAAGTACGGCTGTATATCCGTGTTGTGGATTTTACCGTATTAGTGGACAATCAGGAACGGCAGATGGAAAACTTTCTAGCAACAAAAATGAATTATATTCTGTTGATTGCTTTGCTAAGACTATAACAGCTTGTGAGGATATGGAGATTGCTATTGATACGGCAATGAATACGCTTGATTGGATGGTTACGGCTGAACACGGCCCTGACCTGTACGAAGATGGAACAAAACTATTCCATAAATGTTTAAGATACAGAATTAAATAGGCACAAACGAACACCGAATGAGCGGTGTATTTTTTATGCCAAAAAAGAAAGGATGATTATTAATGACATTAGCTAAATCTAGTGGCGTATTTGGGGTAAAAAACCTCAAAGTTACAAAATTATTGACTGACGAAGAAGGTTCTGCACCGACTTATGACGCGACAGCTATTAGTATCCCAGGAATCAAGTCCCTTAAAATGACTAAAAAAACAAAAGATGTTGAGTCTCGCGGTGATGAACGTTTAAGAGATAGAGAATCATTTTTTGAATCTCTTGATATTTCATGGGAAAATGAAGAAATTTCAATGGAGGCTCTTGTGATGATTTGTGGTGAAGCGGCTATTAAAAATACTGCCGCTGGAACCGCACCGGTTACACCAGAATTAAACCAAATCATTGAATCTTCCGATGCTGTAAGCAACTATTTTAAATTAACTTGTGACACCAAACGAGGTAGCAAAAGCAAGGGAGTAACAAACGTAGGTGTTGAGATATTCAAAATACAAGGCAACTTGACTTATGAATTTACTGGGGAAGGATTCGCCAATTGCAGTTTTTCCGGTTCTGGCTTTGGTTGCGAAGGTACGATTGATGGTGTTGCACATCCTTACCGTAGATTAACGTTTGCCGATGGTGCAATCACATACGCTTCTTAATAAGTGGCAGGGTAACTCCTGCCTATTCTCTTTGAAAGGACTGAATTACATTGAATTTGTCAACACTCTTTCCCGATCTTCCTAAAATAACACTAAATGGCACAGAACAAGAATTAAAATTCACCACTCGTTCCCTTCTACAACTTGAAAAAGATTATCCAGACCAAACTATTGACGGTAAAGAAAAAACGTCACAGGAACTAATTTTAAACGCTTTAAATAGCGGATTTTCTATGATGAAAACTACAGACTTAGTAAACTTACTGTACGCAGGATTAATTCATAATAAGTCGTTTGACAATAAAGAATCTCTAATTGATGCTATGGAAACTCATGCTTTCCCTGTTTATATTGACCATATTTTAACCGCTTATCAATTATCGAAAAGCACACCAGAACAGATTGAAAAAATGGAAGTCATGGCACAAGCTAATGGTTCAAAAAAAAAGACAAAGAAAGAGACTTTGCAAGAGAATACGCCTACTACAGAATCGAAGTAGGATTGACAAAACAAGAGTATCTTGACAGTACAGAACGCGAATTAATGGCTCTTTCAATTGGCAATTCCGAGATGAACGGTCAAAAAACGGAGTACGATGATATTTGTGACATTTTATAGGAAAGGAGGTAAACTATGGCAAACGAAACAAGTGTAGGCGGAATAATTGCACCTGTACAAGCTGATATTTCAGACTTTATGCGAAAGTTTGATCAAGTTGATCAGCAGACTAACAAAGTCAGCGCAAACGTGATTAATAAACTTGAAATGATGAGTAGTGCTTTACGTGATGTGACGGCACAAGCGAATGCACTTAATATTAAGGAACCTTCCGTATCAAGCAATTCTACTGCTACCAATAATGGACTTGCAAAAACATTGCAATTTACTGACAGTATTAAACAATCTAAACAACAGATTGCCGCTATTGACCGCAATTTATTTGACCAATTACAGAAGAATAATCAAGCTGAAACAACAAGAACGGCTGAATTAAGACGACAAAAGTCTGAGATCGAAGGACAACTTGCGGCTTTAAAATCTTCTTCATCTTCTGGATTAGATTCTTCGATTAAATCTACGGCTAAAAACGTCAGTTTATTAAACGAAGAATTCGGAAAAATTAAAAGTCATATAATGTGGATGGCTACTGCGACTATTTCTGGTGCAGCTGTAATGACACCATTTATGATGGTTGACAAAATCAAAGAAATGGAACAGGCAATGGCTGGCGTTAGACAGGTTCTTCCTAGCTTGGAAGGTGATCAAAATGCTGTTAACACAGAATTAATCAATTTCACTAAAATAGCTAGTAAATATGGCGAATCAACAATGGAAGTAATTGACGCAGGGCGTTCATGGGGGCGTATGTATAAGGACGTAAACGTTGTTAATTTGTTGGTTGCACAGTCTGCCAAAATGGCAACTGCTGATAATTTTTCAATGAAAGATTCTGTTAAAGGTTTAGAATCTGCAATGTCTCAATTTGGCATGAAGTCAGAAAATGTAAATGAAGTAATGAAAAACAGTAACAAAATATTAGACGTTTGGACTAAATTGGCACATACAGGCGGTGCTTCTGCACAAGATTTAGTTGCAGGTGTTGAACGCGCTGGCTCTACCGCTTATCAAGCTGGCATGTCGTTTGAGTTTTATAACGCTATGATTGCTACAGGCGTGAGGAATACAGCTTTATCTGGTTCTGAAATTGGTAACAGTATGAAAAGTTTGGCAATCAACTTTAAAACAGACAAAGCAATTTCTGAAATGGACAAGTTTGGCGTTGCTGTAAAAAAAGTAGACCAAGACGGTAAAGTTACATTTAGAAGTATGCAAGATGTGATTCTTGATCTTTCTTTAGCGGTTCAAAATACTGACAAAGATACATCTAAATTGTTTTCATCATTATTTGGTAAATTCCAAAATTCAAAACTTACTAGCATTGTTACCGACTATAAGCAAATTATTGATAACTGGCAAAATGCTGTAAATAGTTCAAATTTCACGGACGAACAAGTAGCTTTACAGTTAGATACTATTTCACGGAAAATAGGAACAACAAAAGCTATCCTAGATGAATTGGCGGCTGGTGCTGGCAACAGTGGATTAACTAATTTTATTAAAGAACAAATTTCATCTATCAATAATTTTTTAACTGGCCTTACAGCTATGTCATCTAACATGGTAAGTGCTATAGGCACTACCATTAAATGGTCGGCAGAACTATATTTGGTGACTAAAGTATTAACATCTATAACAGAAGGTGTTAAAGCTGTAAAACTAGCAAGTGAAGCCTACGTTGCAGTTAAAGCAGTAGATACGACAGTTACGGTAATTAATACAGAAGCTAAGATTGCCGAGAATATCGCTACAGCTAATTTAAATAGGACAATTGCTGTAAGTAGTGCTATCCGTGGTAATATTATACCTTTGTTAATACTAGGAACAGCCGCAATGTATAGTTATAACGAAAGTGTTGGCGAAGCAAATAATAAAATTCAAAAACAATCCGATAATGAAGCGGTTAGACTTGAACAAATGCAGAGAAGTGCTGATAGTATTAAACAACAAAGCGAATTTATTAATACTTTAGCAAACTCATATGACAAACAAAGTGAAGCATTGCAAAATGCAGGTGAAAATACCGAAAAAGGTCAAAAAATTCAAGAAGAAATGACTTTTTTAGAAAAGAAATTGACCGAGGAATTAAATATAAATTCTGCCGCACAAGATGAAAACGCTGGTAACATTATTGAAAACGGTAAAGTGAATCGAACCGTAATTGATAATAACATCAAAGCAAAAGAATTACATAGTGCCCAACTAGCCGAATCATTATTAAAAGATGCTGATAATTTAAGAAATGAAGCACTTTATCATAAAAACCTTGCAAATTCTAAAATCAAAGATATGGAAAATGAAATAACGATGCTTGGCTTTTTAGAACGTGCTTATCTTGCTTATTTTAATTTCATGGCTGATATGTATAACAAAATGGCTGACTACCAAGAACAAAGTGCAAATGAAACTGATGATTTTACTGGTGTATCTGTTGAAAAAACTCCCGAACAAAAACAGAAAATTTTAGAAAACGCTAAAAAATATAGAGAAAAATCAGCAGGATATCAGCAAAAGAGAACGTCAACGGCAGAAAACTACATTGGAATAAGCCAAATGTTAAGAGACTCTAACACTGAAGCGTTAGAAGCTATGAAAATTCAAACTAACTATGTTGCTCAAAATACAAAAATGGCAGGTATAGTTGATCCTTCTGGCAAAAAAGGCAAAGGTTCATCGTCGAATGCACCACAAGATCGTACAGAAAACATACAGTCAAAAGTAGATTTTCTCGAACTAGATAAAATAATCAATAGCATTGAAATATTTACTGACAACTACAATGAGTCATTAAATAAGATTAAAACATCTGAAGAATTATACGGTGTCACGATACAAACTAATACTGACCGCATGTCGGCTATGCATAAACAACTTGTAAATCTTAAAGATGCTGGCGATGCTGTCGATAAATTAAAGCAAACCAATATTGATAAAATAAACAGTTTTGCTGATAAAACAGGTGCTACCGTTAGCATATCAGGTGGAAATAGTACACCTGAAGGAACGGCCTTTAACTATCTTTCTAACGCTGGCTATAAGCCAGAAATGGTTGCTGGTATTATTGGCAATCTTATGACTGAATCTGGTTTAAACCCAACCGCTTTAGCTGGCGATGGTTCTGGTTCATATGGCATTGGGCAATGGCTTGGTGGTAGGCTAGATGGTTTATATGATTTTGCTAAAAATAATAATTCCGATGTTAACGCATTAGAAACACAATTAGCGTATTTAGTTTACGAAATGCAACATAATGAATCTGGCTCAATAGATAAAGTAATGGCTAGTGGTTCGACAACACCAGAAGAATTTGCTCTTGCTGTATCTAAATATTACGAACGTCCTGCATGGGCAGAAAACCCAGAAAGGCAACAAAACTCGCGAAATGTATACAGCAAATATATTAGCGGAGAACTTAATGGAACGCCAGAAGAAATTAATATAAACGGAGATACGTTAAACGGTGCAGGAATTGATAGTGCAACATGGAAAAGTGCAACTTCTGAACAAAAGGTTCAATTAGTACAAAGTCATCATGATCAGATGCAAAATGCTGATCTGCTTATCAAATACTTGCAAGAAGAAATAAAACGCGAAAAAAAACTATCAGGAATTAAAGCTAATATAGCAAAACAACAACTAGCCATAGTTAAATCAGGAATTGAAGATACCAACAATTTAATTAGTGCAAGCAATACCGAAGCGGAACAATGGAAAACTCAACAATTATTAAAATACGGTGTTGGAGTTACGCAAGAACAAAAAGATAAACTTGATTTAGATGTATTTAATAAAAGGCTTGAAACTTTAAAACGAGAAAGAGACAGATATGCTGACGATCCCAAAAGCGTGGAATATAAAAAATTAAATGATGACTATGCAAAGTTAATTATGCAACGTGACACCATGCAAAAACTTACAATTCCAAACACCAAGTATCAAACAAACGTTGCTAATGTCGGCTATGACCAGCAAATTAAATCTAACGCTCTAGGAACTAACTACACCAAAGAGCAAAAGGATATTATTGATTTAGTTGCCGCCAACGAAAAATTGAGGTTAGCTGAACAGAGCCGCGATACTCTTGAAAATGCAGGTAAAAAAGATTCTGCCGAATACAAAGAAAAGCTAGTTTTAATAGGTCAATTAAAAAATGAAATATTAGCTTTAAACGACAAAACATTAGTTGTCCGCACTAGCATGGCAAGCATGTTTGACGGCATGATGCGTGGCACTACAACATTTAGTCAGTTTTGGCGCAACGCTTGCCTTGATTTTGGTACTCAAATGATTAATCAAATTTGGAATATTAATCAGGCTGGCAGACAATCTTCATTGATAGGCAATATATTTGGTGGCTTGTTTGGCGGTTCAACTTATTCCAGTACTTCTGGGATTAATGCTACTGCAAAAGCAAATATAGCGTCACAGTATTTCCCTTCTACAACATTTTCTATTGCCGGCAAAAGAGAAAACGGTGGTTCGGTAATAGCAGGGCAAACTTATCTTGTTGGTGAAAAACGACCTGAATTATTTGTTCCTACGTCAAACGGAACAATCATACCTGATTTATCAACCATTAGGGCAAATAATGCTAACGCTAACACTAGTGCTAACACTGGCAATGTTCAACACGTAGCGGTTAACATCAAACAAAATTATCAATCGCTCGACCCTGCCACAAACATGAAACTTCAAAAAGCACAAAACGCCAGTATGAAATCCGAAATATTGAACGCTATTAGAACTGAAACCACTTGGCGTTCTGCTGTAAAGGGGGCGGCAAGATAATTGGCTGTCGAAGTATTTAACATCAAATATAATCGCGCCCATGCTTCTACTGTTGAGTTTAAAACAGATATTGATAGTGAATATACGGTTCATGAACAAAGGGCGTGTATGCAGACAAATGAGAGAAATTCATGGACTCTAGAATTTGAAAAGACCCCATCCAACTTTCAGAATGTGAGGTCTTTTTTTATTCGCCATAAAGGTAAATTCAAGGCCTTTAGTTGGCAATGGAAAGAGACGGATGATCTTGGTCGGTACATTGGCGGTGATGGTCTATTTTACAACGTCAGATTTGATACCGATAAGTTAGATTTTAAGATTAATGAACTTGGTTACAAAACGTTTAGTATTCCAATTATTCAGGTGGTGACAACTGAATGAGTAAAGGTATAAGCGAAGAATTAGAGCAGCATGTAGCAGAAGCGGAGATAATTCCAAGGATGCTGGTGACTATTTACGGTGCTAACGATGTTGTATTTCGATTCGTAGCAAACGACAATCAAGACTTGCTTTTTGAAGGTAACACTTATATTTCTGCTGAGATCAAACGTGGCGAGATTAAAACCACGCTAGAAGGTGACAAGGAGCAAGTTTCCTTAACGATGTCTAACCGCTGGAAAGAATGGTCTGCTTACATTGCCAATAATGGCAAAGGATTAAAATACAAAAAGTGCGTCATTCAAGAAGTTTATATTGATCATCTTGAAGAAGGTGCGGTTTGGCTATTTGAAGGTATACTGAACAGCATTAAAACTACTATGATTGAGTTTAGTTGTACAGTTGAACGCGATACCGTAGATTTTACACAAGAATCTCCTAATATGGGATATGGCCCTACTTGCCAGTTTATTTATAAAGGTGCTGACAATCGTTGTAGGGCTACTAGTGCATTAACTAGCTGTGATGGAACATTAACCGCTTGTATTGAGCGTGGCAACGTAACAAGGTATGGAGGACATCCTAGCATCCCTAGAGAGATGGTGCTTAGATCATCATGACAATTAATGAATTAATCAAATGCGTAGGAATGCCATACCGACAATTAGATGAAAACGGCAAAGCATTGGGATGCATGTTACCAATCTATCTTCTTTATCCAGAAATACCACGTTACGACTGGCCACCAGAAGATAAGTTTTTAGAATATTTTTTAGCTATTTTACGCAAACATGGTAAGAAAATAGAACTATGCAACATTCAAATTGGTGATGTTGTTGCTTTCCATATGCCTTTAAACTTCCTTCATGTTGGCGTTTATTGCGGTAATGATGAAGTTATTCACTGCATTACTGGTGAAAGTTTGGAAAGGTTTAGACTTTCTATGGTATCTCGTCGAATAGAGGAGGTTTTTAGATGGGATTCATCCCTTGGACACAAGGAATAGGATTATTTATAAAAAATACCATTATCAGCTATGCCATTAGTTCCGTAACAAATAAACTTTTCGGCCCGAAAACTCAAAGCAGTAGCCCAACGTACACTCTTGGAACATTGCAGACTCAAACAAATTCAAGCTTAGTTATGCCATTGCCTTATGGTAGTGTCAAGTGTGCCGGCAATGAAATATGGGCAAGCCCCGAAGGTACGGTCCAACATAAAATTGTTTCATTTGGTGTTGGTAAAATTAAAGGATTTAGAGACGTGCGGTTAAACGATCTAGTTATCAATACCTGTCCTGCTTTTAAAATTAGCAACACACTTTACTCCGATGCTACCATTAGAAAAAGCGGTACAACATTTTATATAAAATCAAACGGTGTTACAACGTCTTTTGACCTAACGAAATACACAACAATATTAGGACTCGTTACTGCAATTAAGACTTATAAAGATGCTACAACTACTGCCGAAGATACAGAATGGTCTTTCGCTGAAACGTGCTTTTCTTCAAATACAACTAGCAGTATAAACGATATAGGCGAAACGGCTTGCCACAACAATCCAGTATCGTTAATTATTAATGGCTTAACTGGTTGTAGCTACACAGCATATTTGGGCGATGGTGAACAACTAATAGACGATAGAGTTAACGGTTTTATGGGTACTGTTGATGTTTATGCATATGATGCAAATAGTCCACCTGCTACCAAAATAGATGAATACGGAACCGTTACAGATATTGTTGTTGGCGATACTTACGTTACAGACTGGGAACTATGGACAGTTTACAGTGACAATGGAGTATTGAGAGGGCGAAGAAAAACAGGTACGACACAACAATTATTAAACAACACGACACAAACGGAACGTGCTAGATTAGTAGGCGGTTTAAAGTATGATGCTTACCTAGCTATAACCGCTACAGCCAGCGACAAGTTAAGTAGTAGCTACAACGTTACGGCAATTGTTGATGGACGGATAGTAAGAGTATACACATCGCTAACCGAATATACGGAACAGTGGAGTGACAATCCAGCTTGGTGTGAACTAGATTTTAAAACTAGTATTGATGGTTGCGGAATGGATATGAGTGGCATTGACTTGCAAACATATTTAAATGCCGCTAATTATTACCAGCCGTCTGGTGATCAAAAACGGTTCACTCTTAATCTAATCCTTGATGAAAAGAAAACTCGGCAGGACTGGCTAACTGAATTTTTTAGTACGTGCCGATCATACCCAACATATCAAAGAGGGTTACATGGTATTTTAGTAGACAAGCCAGAAGAAATAAGCCAAATATTCACCGTAAAACCTGACGAATCAATTGAAACATGGTGGCAAGACAACGATGAAGATGTTGAACGTTTGCAAATTGAATACGTTGATCCTGATTATGAGTATACAAAAGTTTTAGCACAAGCAGACAGAACGCAACTACCAGGAGAGACAAGCCAATTCAGAAATAAGATTCCGCTGACTAAGAAAATTAGCATATACGGAATCAATAATTTTAAGCAGGCATCTACCGAAGCGTGGTTTCATCTCAATAAAGCACAGACTTGCCCTGAGTGGATTCAATATACGACTAACAAAAGAGCGTTAAACCGCAGTATTGGCGATGTGGTAGGCGTATGGAATCCGATTACAGAAGTTGTTGAAGATGGATTAGCGTACAAACGGTATCGCATTATGTCCATGACTGAGCCACAGGAAAATAATATTACAATGACTATGCAAGAATATAATCCTAATTTGTATAGCTTTACGATGGGAAGTGTCGCACCAACCGTAACCGTTACTACTTTACCAAACTCAGGAACGTCACCACCAAACGTAACAAACTTAACGTTAGACGAAGATACCTATATTCTTAAAGACGGAACTGCATTGACGGATATAATTATTAATTTCACTCCTGCAAATAGTTCAAACGTTAGTCATTATGAAGTGTATTGCCAAAATAACGGTACAGGTGATTTTATTTACACTGGTGACGTTGTTGAGTCCGGTTGTAGGGTTAGAATTATGCAAAATAATAAAACTGTGATTATCAAAATTGTCACGGTCAGTAAGCTGTTTAATTTAAAATCAGATGGTGTGTTATCTGCTAGTTATGTAATCGTCGGCAAAAGTGATCCACCACCAGATGTAACAAAGTTTTCAGTTGGCAACTCAAACGGCAAATTATTTTTTACATGGTCTGCCGTTGATGCTCCTGATATCAGACTTTACGAAATCAGAGAGGGTTTATCATGGCCAACATCAACTTTAGTTCAGCAAGTCGCAGAGGGCACAAATTATCAAACAGGACTATACACCAATGGCGACAAGCTATATTGGATTAAAGCCCTTGACAGATCAAGAAATTACTCAACTAATGCCACATCTTACAGCATAGCGATTTATGACGCTCCTATAGGAAATGCCATAATAAACAACGTTATTAGCATCAATCAATCAATTGGCTTATGGTACATGGACGATGATGACATATACATGGACACTCCTAAATTATATATGGACAGGTATATTGTTAATGTCGGCACTCGATACATTGATGTTGATTCAGTGGACATCGGCGAAATAATCACGGCAAATATTATAGCATCGTATAGTGCGACAGCCGAAGCAAATACAAAAATATCCTTTGAAATGCGTACTAGTTTAGATGGTTTGGTATATAGCAATTGGCAACAGTATTGCCCTGGATCATATACATTTAGGTTTGTAGATTTGCGGTTGGTTATAGAGATAGTCAGCGAGTCAGATACAGTGTATATCGAGTCAATGACGATTAGTATTGATGTGCCCGATAGGACGGTGACAAGTAGCGGTACGTTGAGTATCGCGGCGTGGACTACTGTATTATTCCCTACAACTCCAATAACGTCAGAAACTACAAATACATGGGGAGACGAGAAAACAAAAACATGGGGCGAGGTAAAACTGAATACATGGGGGAACGTCCGCGGTCACTCATATACGTATAACGGATCATTCCACAGCATTCCCAGTGTCGATATTTGGGCAAAAACATATGGAGCTATAGCATATACGCAGAATATTACTAAAAATGGTTTTGATGTGATATTAATTGATTCTAAAACACAAGCGGTTATTACTGGTGATTTTAAGTACAACGCTATAGGGTATTAGGAGGTAACATGGCAACAACAAATTATAATTTAGCAAAACCTGTTGATGCCGATTCAGCAGATATATCGGTTATCAATGCCAACATGGATATTATTGACGCTAATATTGGAAATATCGGCAATAAGAAAGTAGATGAAATTAGCAGGGCTGATGGCAAGGTATTGGCGTGGGATAGTGCCACAGATAAATATAAGCATATTAACCCTACTACTGGTGGCACTGGTAGTGTAGTAACATCATCAGTTACAAACGGTAATATTAAGATTGACGGTGTGGAAACTACAGTATATACCTTGCAAAATAATAGTGTCATAGATACAGTAATCGGCACTCGCACAGCAGACCCAACAACACCAACAGCATACTCGCTAGTAGGCTCGCTGACTCAATGGCTATCATGGATAACCAAACGATTTGCAGAGGTCACAGGGTATGCATGGGGAACCGCTGTACCTGCGAGTTTAAAGACCCTGTGGACTCAGGCAGACATAGGGACATTGTTCATCCCCGCTGGAATCCTGTATAGCCCTATTATCTACGCAGGTCGTAATAAGACATACAATAAAGTATTCATCAATTGTCATGGCGAGACTCCAACAAGCCTAGTAGTTACGCTGTATCACAATGGGGCATTGATCTACACATCGTCTGCAATAACTGTCAATGAAACCATCGCTACAGTGGCTTTGACGATTACAGGGGAGCAGACAGTGCAAGCCTTTGTGAGCAATACTACAGGGCTGACCAAGGGTGTTAGTGTGTCGTTAAAGCAGGTGAGTAGATAGATGGCAATAACAACATGGGGAGTAAAATCCCCATTAATAACACTATCAAATAATAATCTTAGAGCAACAGTAACGGGATCTCCTGCTGATTTTACAGGGGTTAAGGGTAGTGCCGGCTTTTCGACAGGCAAAAAATACTGGGAATGTACCATCGTTTCGTCTACAAATCAATGCATGATAGGTGTAGCAGATGATTATTTCTCTTTAGTAGGATATGCGGATTATACATCTACCCATCATAAATCATACTGGCAATCGAGTGGAGCTTTACAACCTGGAGGGGTTGCATTTGGAACTCCTTATGTTACTGGCGACATTATTGGTGTGGCACTGGATGCAGATGCTAAAACAGTTAAATTCTACAAAAATAATGTTTTACAGGGTGGGGGTGCTGTTAGTTGTAGCGCACTTTCAGGTAATATTTACCCTTTTGCCATGCTATACAATGCAGGAAACGCTGTAGATGTTAACTTTGGGGCAACGGCTTTCCTATATACACCACCTAGTGGGTACGCAGGAATTGACGTGTCCGCAGCATTCCAACGTCCCCAAGCAATAGGAGGTTTTTAAATGCACATCTACGAAATCAAAGACAACACAGGCATAAAATGTATCATCACAGACGATCCGCAGGAAATCGCGGAACTCACAGCAAGCGGTTGGTATCCATCGGAAACACCGATACAGTGGTCAACTCAAAGGCTTGTCGATGGTGTACTAGAGGACATCCCTGTTCCACCCGTGCCAGAACCCACGCCCCTCACTGCAGACCAAGTCAAACAACAGAAATACGCAGAAATCAACATGGAGTACTCTGCGAAACTTCGGAAAATAAGCAAGGCCAGGGTACTTGCGGAGAATACAGGATTGCCTACAGATACTTTGATAGCATTGTATAAATCAATGCTATCTGAGCGGAAGGCTAAGATATTGGAGGTGTACAATGGAGAAACTACTGTCACTATTAAATAACAGATTAGATAAGGTAGCACATTTCAGCGGTGGCTATATACTAGCTACCATTTTTCCTATCACGGAAATATATGGATTATTACTAGCAATAATAGCTGGCAAGGCAAAGGAGATGTATGACAGTAAGCATCATGATAAGCATACTGTAGACAAATTGGACATGTATGCAACATGGGCAGGTGGTTTACTTGGATGTCTAGTGTTAATACTTAGGAGGTCTTTAAATGTATAGAAATAAAGCAGACCTATTGGCAAATTTGGTATCTCAAGGGGTGACTAACGGAGGTTATCATATTCTTGCCGCACCAGATGGTAGTTCGCAACCTAATTTCATGGATACATCTATGGAACAGTGGGATGGTCTTAGTTTAGGTATTGGAAGGATTGTTAATGGTGTAGGTGATGGGATAGTAGACGATACTATAGATATACAATCTGCATTAGATTCCACAAGCAATACTATAGTGTTACCTGCAGGAACGTATCTCACAAGTGGCAATGATATTCCTAGTGATAAAACGTTAATTTTTATGGCAGGAGCAAAATTAAAGCTTAAAGATGGGTCTAACCGTCCTGCTTTACAAAATAAGAACTGGCAATCGAATACTGATAAAAACATTACTATTATTGATGCGGTTATTGACGGTAATGATGCTAATCAAGCTCACCATTTAGACACTGGAATTTATGCTGGCGAATATTTATCTGGCATTAGGTTTTTCGGTGTAACAAATCTTACATTAATACGCCCGGTTATAAACCATGCTAAAACTTTTGCAATCTGGTGCGCAAGCATTAGTAATTTAGTTGTAGATTCTCCTATTTTTAACCAAACAATGACTGGAACACCTGCTAACCAAGATGGACTACACTTGAATGGGCCGATAACTGGTGGGTCTATAACAAATGTCACAGGATCAACTAATGATGATATGATAGCGTTAAATGCCGATGATGGAGCATTAGGTAATACAGTTACTAAAGGTGCTATAAAAAATGTAATTATCGATGGTGTTAATGGAACTGGATGTTTAAATGGCATTAGATTATTAAGTGCAACAAGCAGAATTGACCAGATACAAATAAAAAATGTAATCGGTTCATATCGTGACCCTGCAATAAATTTATCATCATATGGTCTTGGTAGTGGTAACTTCGGATCAATCACGATAGATGGTGTGGATTGTAATTGTTCAAATCCATATGCGGGAGCAGATTATTATGGTGTTATTGTATTAAATAACAATATCGAAAACATATCCATATCTAATGTACATCGTAATCGAGCTACTGACAACAGGCCAACTATCTTAGTCTTGCCTGCTGCAAATATGGGTAATTTAGAAATCAATGGACTAAATACATTTTCAACTACAGGTGCACCTACCTACGAATGTAATATACATGTCCAAGGTCTTATAAATAGACTAATATTATCAAACGTAAATTGGTTCCGTGATAGTCTATTGCCATTGCAGGGAGCTATTCTATGGGTTGATGGTAATTTGTCCGCAAGCCCTTTGCCGACAGGTATTCACGAAGTTATTATCAATAATGGTATTGTAAACAGTCTAGCAGATGTTATTAGTTGTACAGGTGGGCTATTAGATACTATTACAATTAGCAATTTTCACGATATTGGTAGTAATGGAGCTAATTCTTTATTGAATTTAAGTAGCAATGGAACAACAACTAATTGTTATATTGCAAACGCTCATACGGACACTGGCAGACAACTAGTAAAAGCATCTAATGGTGCCATCATAGGTAGTAAAAGCACAATAGGTTCTACGGGTACTAGTGCAAGCATTGAAGGTTCTTGTGTTACACTATCGGCTACACAAACAATTCCATCGTCGGTATTTCAGAAGCTATCGTTTAATACAGAGGTTTACGATAATAATTCACAGTTCGACATAAGTAACAATAGTTTTACGGCTAGTAAATCAGCAGGACTTTTTTTGTTAGATGCTACTATTGCAATGGTGTACTCTAATACAACACAAGTAGTTCTAGGGGTATATAAAAATGGCACAGCCTATCAATACCTATATAATTCTAATATACAATCTACTGGAGGACTAAACATAACAGTTTCTACAATGATATCACTAGCATTAGGTGATGTAATAGATTTAAGATTATTTATGACTAACGGTGGTACCGTTACAGCAGGATTCGCTAATACCGCACTTACGATAGAACGAATTAAGTAAATAAAAAAGCTGAACGAATAATTTGTTCAGCTTTTTATTGATGCACTATTATTTTTTATTACAGGTTGTGAAAATTGTTTGAAATAATATGCTTCTTTTAATATAGGAATGTATTTAACAAAAAATGTGGCAACGATCAAAAAAATCATTTTAAATGTTACAAGAATAAATGGGTTGTTGTATAAAAAACCGAAATGTAAAATCTTCTGCCAAGGTATGAGATAGCTTTCTAACAAATGAAAACACATAATAACTAAAGTTTCTTTTCCTAAGTATGTAAAAAAAACAGTTAAAATCCTTGTTTTCACTAGTAATTTTGATAAATATATTAATAATATACTGCCACTTATCGAACCTATATAAAATATTACAATGCTATTATATTCTCTGCTGTTCATGCCTAAAGCGTTATTGTTTATATTTGCAAACCACAAGACTGTCAAAATAATAAAAGGAACAATAGATAATTTTTTATCTAAAAGATCATTAGATTTTAATAAATAACCGCAATAGATAAATGGTTGAGCCGACAATGCAATATCTAAGCTCCAAGGTAAATAAATATCCTGTCCTATCAAATAACCTAATAAACCCAGCAGCATATATATGGTATGTGAGAGATATTTATTTTTACCTTTGGTTAGTTTAAATGTAATGTTAAATATTAAAATAGCGCAGAACAAGGACGTTAAAAACCATAAAGGGCCAAATTCTTTTAATATTGGGAATTGAGACGGAATAATGCCAGTACTATAAACAATAGATATAAACCAAATAAAAGTGGTATTAGTATGAGTTTTCACAAAAGATGATATTATTTTAGCCGATGACAATATAAATGCTGTAGCAAAGTAAGGTAAAATCAATCTATGAAAATTACTTTTAATTTGTGTTAGTACGCCTTTCTCTTTATATAAAAAACCACATATTAAAAAGAAAAACGGCATGTGAAATGAAAAAATAATACTCCACAGTAAGGAATGAACTGGGATGTTGTGAGCCAAAACAACAAGAATAATTGCTATTCCTTTTGATACGTCTATCCATTCTACTCTTTCTTGCAAATAAATCACTCCTCCAGTAATTTAACTAATAGGAATATTATAGCACAATAACCATAATTCGATAAGTAAAATGCCATTATTATACTATTTTTATGAGGTGATAATATGCCAAGAGAACCATGCCACCAAGCAGGTGGTTATTTTTATGCCAAAAATCAGGAGGTGACCAATGAGCGAACAAGAATTCCAACGTAAAATAATTGACCAACTAGCCAGAGTAGAGACAAAACAAGACTTAATGTTAGACACGGTCAAATCAAATACGGCAACAATCAATCAACATAGTATTGAGATTACCGAAAATAGTCAAAGCGCGAAAGCCGCACACCATCGCATAGATGGTATTTTTTATGCCGCTGGCGTTATGGGGGCTATAGCTAGTTTTTTGACTAATACTTTAATTAATGTATGGGACAAGCTGAAAGGGTGATGAAAACGAAAGTTAATATTACCGATATCTTAATAGGACTAATCGTAATTGTGGCTACTGGATTTCTAGTAGCCTACTTTTACGGATGGCATCAAAATGCAATCAATGGTACTAAATATGATTTGCCTAACTTAATGGAGACAGCAAAATTGATAATTAGTCAACTTATTGCTTTGTTTAGTGGGCATTCGTTGTTAAACACATCAATTCCGTGGTTGCAAAGACCAGAAAATAAAGAGGGGGAAAAACAATGAAAAAAGTACTTCAATATACGATGTTCTACTTTCTGGATATGGGCAGGGTTGCAGAAGGAGAAATAGGAATTAATTATCCTAATATATTTTTCTTTGCAATAGCATTAGCATTAGGTTTTATAGTAGGTAAATTATTATAGGGGGAATGTATCATGAAAGGTATCGACATATCAGCTTGGCAAACAGATATTGATTGGCAAGCAGTAAAAGACGCAGGTATTGAATTTGCAATTTTAAAGTTAGGACAAAACTGTCAACTTGATAGCATGTTTGTAGATCATATTAATAATGCGGTAGCAAACGGTTTGAAAGTTGGGTTGTATGTTTATAGTAAAGCAACTTGCACCGAAGATGCACAAAATGAAGCAGAATGGACACTACAGCAAGTTAATACTTATCTTGACGGTAAATGTCCTGAAATGGGGGTTTGGTTTGATGCCGAGGATAATTGCATGGATGGTGCAGATATAAACGTCATATGTACTTCATATGTTGAGTATCTAAAAAACGCAGTAATGGATATGGTTGGTGTATATACTAGCTATAACTGGTTAAACAACAGTAATATTGATGCAGATATAATCAATTGCCCTATCTGGATGGCACAGTATAACAATACGTGTGACTTTGATCATCCGAATTTAAAGATTTGGCAGTATACAGATCATTTTTCCGATGATCTGCCATATGACGGCAATGAGTATTTTGATTAAAAATAGGAGATGAATTAAATGGCTATAACAGGAACAGGTAAGCTGTACGGTAGCGTATTAGCCAAAGCGTTTAATAAAGAAATTTCAATTGCTAGCGATGTAATAAAAGTTATTTTATGCACATCTGATTATGTTCCAAGTAAGAATCACGCCTACAAATCAGATATAACCAACGAAGTTGTAGGGGCAGGGTACACAGCAGGCGGAGCAACATTGACTAATAAATCAGTAGTTTACATATCTGATAGCGATGTTACTAAAATTGATGCTGACGATAATCTATGGAGTAATTCGACCATAACAGCCAGATATGCAATTATTTACGGCAGTACAGGAACTGATAATACTAGTCCTTTAATCGGTTATGTTGATTTTGGAGTAGATGTAGGTGTGACAAATGGTACGTTTAGTATCGCTTGGGATGTAAATGGGATATTTACAGGGACGGTGAGTTAGTATGGAATTTGCAGTAGCTACAGTTTCTTTTTGGGAAAGTGTTGGTTTTGATTGTAGCAATTGGCGCAAGTCTAATGATAGTACACAAGCAATGGTACATTTGCAGTATGCTATGGATTTAGTGCCGAATGTGGCTAGCAATAGCAATGTTGCAGTATACAACTCGCCTAGCGATGCATTAACAACGTTACTATCGAGTGCTGAGTGGACTGTTGCTGATGACTAATTATGTAGGTCAAGGCGATGCTACAGCACATAGTAATGCAGGTTTGGTACTTGATTTAAACGCTAGTATGGCAACAGGCAGTGGGGCAGGGGTTAATTCTCCTGCTACTACTGTTTGGCAGGATTTAAGCGGTAATAACCTTAATGCTACGCTTAATACTTTTGCCTATACAACGACGAGTGGGTGGATAGGTAATGGTACGAGTATTGACCCTTATAGCCTAGCGTATGATGGCATAGACGATAGAGTATTGTTGCCTAATGGATTAATCATCCCACATGTATTCACAATGGAGTTATGGGTGAAATTAAATAGTTTAGCTACCCAACAAACACTATTTAGACGGGCGGCAGGAACGGGTAGTGGTTTATTTGTTTTACGAATGGAAGGTAATACAGGGGTATACGCTATGTACGCAACTATAGGGGCAGTAGCGTCTACCACTGCAGCTACCGCTAAAGCAGGTGTGTGGCAACAGGTTTTCGCGTGGTGCGACAGTAGTTATGTATATATACAAGTGGACAACGGTACTGTGTATAAAGTTGCGGATGTTGCATTAGCTAGTCAGTTGCCGTACAACTACGGACTGGCAGGTGTGGGCGGAATTAGTGGGGCGACGTACTTTAGTGGGTCAATTGCTACATGTAGGTTATATAACCGCGTTTTATCCGACGCGGAACGTACACAAAACTATAACGCAGGTTATCTATGGTCGGTAGACTCTATAATACAAGTAATCGCAGCTACTGCAACGGTACAAGCGTTAAGTCCGCAGATAACCGCCAACTCTATAATAAACGCTGTATTATCTACAGCAACAGTACAAGCAGTTAGCCCACAACTCATAGCAAGCGCTAGTATACAAGCTGTAAAAACTATTTGTAATGCTTACGCGGTCAGTCCTAAGGTATCTGCAGACGCGGTAATTAATGCGCTAACAGCAAACGCGACTTTTAAAATGTTATCGCCTACAGTGCAACAGCAGATTGTACAACAGTTACTGCGAGCAACATCGTATGTTATCGAGCGTAAAACTTTATCATCCATTAAGACCAGATCAACAAAAAGCGAGGTGATTAGCTAATGCCACTAATTGGAGATACAATAAAACTACACGTAGAGTTTCGGACATTTGCAGGGGTACTAGCTGATCCAACAGCGATAACGCTAAATATTTATGATAGTAGTCGCAAGTTAGTTACTGGCCCGATTGCTATCACGTCTGATTATAAAGTTGATGTAGGCACATATGAGTATCCATATGTTATGCCGGAAGGTTATAGCAGTCTGTATTATGAGTTTATCGGCGATCCTGAATCACTACCTGCTGTACATCGCGGAATGATTGCGGTTAGTTGGGCATAATTATGATATCAAAAGCGATAGATTTAATACCGCAATGGCTAATAAAAGACAAAGAAAACCGTCTCAAAATATGTCCGAATGATGCAAAACTCATGCGGTATATCGAGGACGGTTTTCTTATTGAGATTGAAAAATTAAAACAGGAAAAGGAAGGTAATAAAAATGACAACTTATACAAATGAGCAGTTAGCAAGTATGACTCAGGAGCAATTACAGGCGGTTATTTTACAAAGTCAGGCAGAACAGGTAGCCAGTACTGATACAGCGGCGGTCGTTGCTACAGATGTTGCCGCCGAGCAGACTGATACTGAAAAAGCTATTTCTCAAGTCAAAGCATCGATCGCTAGCTTAGAGGATGCAGGATCTGATTTATTCAAAGCCGAGATTTCAGCATTAAAAGAGAAACTTGCTGCTCTCGAAGCAGAAGCGCAGCAGATCGTATCCGATGTGCAAATGGCAGAACAATCATTTGCTAAAAAATATGGACAAGCAGCCGCTCACGGTGTAGAAATTATTTTACTGGCCATAATTGCAGGTAAGCTATTGGGGGCATTATAATGATCAACAAAAATTATATTTACATAGCTATCGCTGTCGCAATTGCATTTCTGGCAGGTTTATTTGTAGGGGTTAAGTATCTAGCCCCTGCACTTACAACAACGAATACAGTAACAAATACGATCGTAGAAAAGCCTATCAATATCACTGGTACGAATACGGTTGACACTAAATTGCAGTATGTAAAAGGCGAAACTGTTTACCTGCAATCTCCTGCAAGCGATACAGTATTACAAGTGCCAGTGGCCAAAGATACGCCTAATGCGATTGCTACTAAAATTGATGGTAAGTTTGATATAGGTAAACCGTCATTTATTTATGAGGTTAATGGCAAAGTAGGTAAGTTTACTAAATCAGATGATGAAAATTTTGTATTAGAAAAAAATATGTTGGATTTAAAACAATCATCTACTATTAAAATACAGGCTGAAATACCTACGATTGATCTGACTCGCCATAATGTTTTGACAGTAGGTAAATTGCGTACGGATAACAAAACAAGCCCTGCAATTGGTTATACTGGTAGCATTGGCAAAATTGGTGCTTATCAAGTTGTTGGCGGTCAGAATGGGCAATATGTCGGCATTGGAGTGAAATTCTGATCGAGAAAAGATCGAAAAATAAGGAATGAATTCCCTTGAAAATAGAACATATGTTTGGTATAATAAACATATGTTCTTGAAAAATATCGCTGGATAACGTTTAAAAGTAATATTTAAAAGAATGTATATAAGTGGAATCTGATATACGGGATACACACAATTGAAATAAATGGTCCTTGGATATATTGGATTCAGAATAAAATAAAAAAACGGAGGTAATGCTTATGTATGAAGTTGATCAATATACAGTATCGTTATTGCATTTTGAAAATGGATTAACAGATGAAACAGGGAGAGTCTGGGTCAGTAACGGTGGGGCTGCGGTATCAACATATCAGCCGAAATTTGGCGGAGGGTCTTTGAGCTTAGACGGAGCTAGTCAATATTTATCTACGGCAGCAGCACCAGAATTTAATTTTGCCACAGGTGACTTTACTATTGAATGCTGGGTTAATTTTGTATCATTTCCACAAGACTATCCAGCAATATTAGCCTCTGATCCTGGTAATGTACAAAAATTATTTGCGATTTATCGATCAAGCAATACTGCAGGGGTATATGACATTGCCACTCTTATTGCTAGTAAAACGGCAGTTTTTGATGACAATAAATATCATCATATTGCGCTTGTTAAGTATAATAGTAAAATAGCGATTTCCGTAGATGGTATTTTTGGTGCATGGGTTGCTGATACGAGTACATGGGACTTTGGAGTAAATACCCGCATTGGTAATAGTTCGCATTCTCCAGGCAATACTTGGTTAAGTGGTTATATGGATGAGTTTAGAATATCAAATATTGCTCGGTGGACTGATAATTTTAATCCTAATATACAAGCGCCTAACCTAACTGCAACTGCTGGCGATGCCAAGGTTACACTTTCATGGGATACAGTAACTGACGCTATAGGCTACAATGTAAAACGCTCCACAACTACAGGCGGACCATATACAACAGTAGGAAGTAATGTATCTGGTACAAGTTATATCGATACCACAGTAACAAACGGTACTACATATTATTATGTAGTTACTGCAGTAACCGCCGATGGTGAAAGCGGTAACTCGAATGAAGCTTCTGCTACTCCAGTTGCAGGCAGTGTTACCCCGCCTGTTACAGCAGGGAATGCAATATTGAGGGTAACTATGCTTGATTCGAGCGAACGTGAATATCGATTATCCACTACTGAAATTGATGGTTTTGTTAATTGGTACACTCGCACTATTGGTACAGGTATTTCATGCTATGCACTCAATGATATTGTTGATAATAGCAAAGAATATTTAGCTTTTGATAAGATTATTAGCTTTAAAGTGATTCCGTTAGCGAAGTAGAGCAGAAAATCCCCGTCTTACCTTAATTGGTAGGGCGGGGATTTTTGTGTCTATAGTTTTGTAGGGATAAAAACTTTTTCTTCTAAAATTTTTCTAATTTCTTTTCCTAAATTGAAAGCAGCAGTCCCAGCTCCACCCCATTTTGTCATTCCGTTTAATTTTCCACTAAAAATATATTTTGCATTCCCCATGTCAATTATTTTAACATGAGCAGACGTTTCGTATCCGAATCCATTCGAACTTCTTATTGGATCCATGTCTATAAAAATTAAATAATTAAATCCGTCATCTTTATAAATATCTAACATATCAGATTTTTCAACACTTGTTGGATCTCCATAACCTCTGTTCTGTATTTTGTTCAGAACATTAACATCAGTAACTATTTCGCAATTGTTTTTATCCAATACAGGAATGACGTTTTTACCTATAACATCATCGGCTACTCCTTTAGTAGTTAATGACCACAACGAAGTATTTGAATATTTAAATCCTAGAAGCACTTTAGTTTTAATAGGTATTTGTGTATCATTTGATGGTGACGCACTTGCATAAGGCATTACAAACATAATAAGTATCATTATTAATAATTTTTTCATTATATAAACCTCTTTTATATTTTTAGATATAATTACTACAAATATAAAACATATTCCTGCAAATGAAAAAATATAGATGGTATACATCATACTATATTGGTAGGGTGTTGGCGTGCACGGCGGTGATCGATATGTACCGGTAGAGTTACAGCGTAATTTTAGCAAAGATGCTGCTCTAAGTGTTGAATATCATGCTGGTGGCAAGGAAAAGGGCAGGGAAGTTAAATATACTCGTAAAACTGATAAGTTATTTTTTATATTTTAACCATTAAAATTTATCTAAGAGTTGCCATTTTCCCAGCGCTAGCAAAGTGGAACATTATTAAAAGCCCCTGCTTTTCTTAAATCTAACGTTTATATGTTAGGTGTTTTAGGGATAGTGGGGCCTTTTTTATTTACGATATAAACGGCTGAAATATCATACTATGCTATTAATGAAATGTATTAGCAAGATAGATAATTCATTTTTCAAAATAATTAATGCTAGTTAAAATTAATAAATAACCACAGAATCTGTTTAAAAAAATATAATTTATGGTATACTATAAATAGATTGAAGAAAGGATGATATATGATGGATTCTGTGAAGGTTTTACGTGTAAGGTTTCAAAACATATCTCTATTTAAAGATGGAGTCATGGAAATCAATTTAATAGCCAAGGATAAAGTCTCTGATGCAGTGCAAGCATTTAACCTACACAATAGTATTTATACTCAGAAATTACTAGGTTTTGTTGGGATTAACGCGTCTGGAAAAACTACGTCGCTCAAATTGCTTTATTTTGCAATGAATATAATTATTAATAATAGTGATCTTAATACTGACTATGCGTTTGTAAAAGGGATTATACAGGATAAAACTATTATGACGGTGGATTTCTTTTATCAAGAAAAGTATTATACATTAAAGTCAATAATAGGTAAAAGGAATGTTGAAGAAAATAGTAAAAAACCAATTTTATACTTTGTAGACGAGTGTTTAATAAGTAGAGATAAAAAGACAGTTACCACTAAAAAACAAGTATTCGATTTTCCTGAAAAACATATTTCCGAAACAATAATTAGAGGTAAATTGTCTATAAACGAATTATCTTTACTAAAAGATGATGTTAGTATTGTTATAAAAGCAACAAGGACAAATCAAACCTATTTAGAAGAAAAACTTATGGAAACAAATGTTACTTATATGGGGACACGTGGGATTATTCCAGGCGTTATTCTAAACGCATTTGATTCTTCGTTAGAAGAATTATCTTGTACGTCTGACGGAAATGATGATTATGACCAATATATAGTAAAATTTAAAAATAGAAAAGAAGTAATTAAAGTCAATAGTCAATGGGATTTAGTTAATATCATTTCTTCTGGAACTATAAAAGGACAAAATATGATATTTGCTATGGTGAAAGCTTTAAGTAGTGGAGGATATCTCATTGTAGATGAATTTGAGAATCATTTAAATAAAGAAATTATAAAAATGATTCTCGATATTTTTAAAAATGTAAATAGTAATCCTTATGGTGCTTGTTTGATTTTTTCTACTCACTATTCCGAAATTTTGGATTATATGGATAGAAAAGATAATATTTACATAACGCGTCGTCAAGAAACAAATACTTATGCAATTGAGTTGTTGAATTATGCAACACAGGTTGCGCGCAATGACGTAAAGAAAAGTGAAGTAATCTTATCCAATTATGTAAAAGGAACAGCCCCTTTATATGAAAATATGAAGATTTTAAGCGATACTATATGCAAATTGATCCACAACATATAAATCTACTTACTAGTAATTATAATATCTGTATTTGCGAAGGGGCTGCAGAAAGAGTTATTATAAACCGATTGCTAGAGTCTGGTAAACTTATCATTAGTAAAGACAGTTTATTAGGGGGAGAAATTGAGAAAATTCGTTCTTCTAAGCAGATAACGGAAAAATACTTAAATAAAGATTATAATAAAGAAGTAAGTATTTTAAGAATATTAGATTCTCCACGAGAAGTTTTTAAATTAGGGAAACTATATACAGAAAGAGTTAAGATATTTAACTTTTATACGCGACCGGAAATTGAAATGCTTATTATCATAGACAAGAATGATTATCAACGATTTACTCAAAGAGCTGGTGGTGAAAAACCTAGCGATTATTGTAAACGAGAGTATGGTATGCACAATATAAAGACACAAGACTTTATGAGTAATTACTTCAATGATATTGATCGGCTAACAGATGTATTGAGAAAATATAATAGTTTGTCAACTTCAGGCGAGTATAATTTGTATAGCTTATTAAAATGACTAAAATTCGAATACTGTTAAATTTGATCTAATATAAAATAGAACTGATATATACTTACAAGTATAAATCACCTGCCAAACTGGTAGTACTTATGCTTGCTGTACTGATGATATTTTATAGTATCAGTAGATTGTTTTGTCTGTGGATTAAGTAGCTGCCAAATGGCGGGTGATTTTTATTCCTAAAATTGTAAAAACTATATTGACAGTTATTTACAAATAAGTTATAATGAAATTACTCAAAATTTACTTGAATCAGAAAAAACATCATCAAACTTCGGCAATAGGTTTGATGGTGTTTCTCTGCGTAGCTGCCGAAAGGTGGCTATTTTTATGCCCATTTTGATGGGTAGTTTGTGCCGGGGGAGAGTTATTGTGACGTTTTAGAAAAAAACAGCCAATATTTTTTTATAAGTATTTGGATCCGATACAGCTAAAAATTTTCTACCATCTTTCAACCGACACGCAAAAGTGATTTCTTTTTTATTTCCTCCTGCCAATACTCCTGCCGCGCCAGCAACAATCGCGCCTAAACCACCAGTTAAAATACCAGCAGCAATCCCGCTAGCTAATCCCCACCCAGTTGCTCCTAGTATTTTCTTTTTATTTTCTTCGGTAATAACGTCTAAGCTTTCGATATTATAGCTTAATACAACGCTCTTTGTATTTAAAAAACCGTGAACCAAATTTAACTCCCCATATTTTTTATCAAGCGAAGAATTTTCAGGGAAATCGCCAGCGATTACTTTAAACGACATAAATACCAACCCTTTACTATTTAATCTAATGCTATAGCTTTCGACAAAATGGTTTAAATTACCTGCAAAACATAAAAAAATACCCAGTATAGTAGCTGGGCGGGAATGTGTGTTTAATGAAGGAAACCGTTTTATACCGACATAAACAACACAAAAAGAACCTACTAATCATTCTAGATCGGTAGGTTCTTTCTTTATGTTATCGATGAATTTTCTATATTTCCTCTTTTTCAATAAATCATCTATAGCTTCATCCATAAAACTAGATATCGATCTTTTAGTACATGCTGATAATTGCCGGATAGATGCGGCATGCCATTTTAATAAAGTAGTACCAACTTTCTCTCTGTTTTTTAAATCTCCCATATATGCACCTCGTAAATATTGTATCATTGCAAATGCATACTGTAAGCTTCAAGAAGCTTCTAGAAATTTAAAATATTTTATTTGTCAAGCAGGAATATTTGATTTTGTCCGTTAAGGTAAATAATATATCAATAAAATCCACCTTTTACTAGAGGCGGATTTCAACAAAAATTGCTATAATTGGACATGATATAAAATATGTTTGTTAGTGATTTATAGCAATGGAGGTTGATTGTCCCAAAGCTTAGGATTGAGTCCTTGCGTATACAACGTAAACTTACTATCAGGGGACTTGCTGAGTTAAGCGGTGTCTCGAAAACCGTTATTGGGGATATAGCAATAGGTATAAAAAACAAGTTAAGTAAAAAGCAGGAGCAGGGGTTTTGCAAAGCGTTTGGTTGCAACCTCGTAGATCTGTATGAAAAAGAAGATGAATTATATGATTAACAAACATAATAATCAATCCACTTCAAGGCCACCTTAATAAGTGGTCTTTTCTTTTTGTCGAAATTAGGATAAATATGTAGGAATAAAGTCATATGTATTTATATTTAAAAGGTGTATAATAGAACATATGTTCGACATAACGGATAAAAAAAATAGCCACTATTAGGTGACTAATTGGGGGAAATTATATGCAAAAGCAAATGTTAAAAAATATTGTTACTGGGCAGGGAATGAAGAATGATGAATTGGAATATAACGTGCAGGAATTCATTGTTAGGTTGCAAGAGGAAATTGATAATAGGCTAAGCGATGTTAAAATGTCAGAAAAAGAATATATATGTGCCAATAACGCTTATAAACAAGGTTTTTTTGAGGGGATTAAAGCAGCACTAATTATTAAAAATAAGAGTTTATCCATTTGACATATAGCAAGAAATATAGTAATATCCAATAAGTAAATTACTAGAAACCGCTGTCAAAACCGCTGTCAAAAGGCAAAAATACGAGTGGACATATAAGGACGGTACAGGACTTAAAACCAAGTATATCGCTGGTTTAAGCCCTGTATACATTATAATTTTTTCATTCGTAATGAGTAGGTCTGCGGTTCGAATCCGCATCTCGGCTCCAGTAAATTCAATGCCTCCCAGCTATGGGAGGTGTTTTTTATGTTAAGATGTATAGTGATTGTATAGTAAACAGAATGTTAAAGATTTTGTATAGTAGTAATAGTTGCTATACAAGTAAGTTCCCCATAATATCTGCTGCTTCTCTATCTTGTTGAGGTAAGAAATGAACGTATGTCTGCTTTAGTGAGAATGATTATGTTGTAACATCTATTGGAAAATAATATAATCAAAGAAATATTACTTTATAATAAATAGACATTACATTGATCTAACTTCATAACAAATAACCCAAGTTTTACAGTCGATAACCTGCTGTATTGCTTGGGTTACTTTTGTTTGATATAATATAAAGTAAGATAGGAGTGTGGAACGATATGATCAATGAAGAATTTCAAAAATTGGTATTACAAAAATTATCCAAACTAGATAAAATAGAATCTGATGTTACAGAGATTAAATCTGAAGTGTTCAAGATATCCACAAGCCAACAGGAAGATATTAAAGCCATGCTGAAAATTATTGATGATAAAACTTCTGATATTAAAGATGAGTTACAGGGTGTCACGGATGTCATTGGGGAACATAGCGTTGACATTGCAGTGCTTAAGCGCAAAACTAAGAGTTTTAAAATAGCTGAATAAGTCTTTATAATACTAGTGTTTAGTTACGTGATCTGTATAGTAATTCGTATAGCAATGCCATAAAAATAGATGAAAAATGATACTGAATATTAAGTAGTGATATAGAATATAGAAATGGCTTGAGTATAGGAAACACAAGCTGTAGCCAGGATTTGCACTGTTTTAAAGAAAGGGTTAAAAACACGCAGAATAGTATCCGCAATGAGTAGGTCTGTGGTTCGAATCCGCTGGCTCCAGTGAATACAAGGGTTCTAGGACTTTCCTAGGACTCTTTTTTTATTGAATCAATATAAAGAATTGGAGTTTACGACTTGTGAAAAAATATAAAAAAGTCTATATCGAGATAACGAATATATGCAATTTAACATGTAACTTTTGTCCTGAAACGCAACGGAAAGCGGAATTTATGTCGGAAGATACATTTAGCAAAATTTTGGATCAAATTAGACCTTTCACGGATTATATATATTTACATGTAAAGGGAGAACCTTTATTGCATCCTGAATTAGGAAGATTTTTAGATATAAGTTATGAAAAAGGATTCAAAGTAAATATTACAACAAATGGTACTTTGATATCTAACGTAGGGGATCTTTTGATTGTAAAGCCTGCAGTGCGGCAAATCAATTTTTCTCTCCATAGCTTTGATGGAAATGAAAGTTCAATATCGAAACATGAGTATATCGATAGTATTCTTGCATTTTGTAAAAGAGCAGTAGTAGAATCAAACATTATTATATCATTACGCTTATGGAATTTAGATGAAAGTTTATTAACTGAGGATCAAAGAAAAAGAAATGTAGAAATTATTGATAAAATAGAACAAAATTTTCAGTTGTCTTATAAAATAAGTGCTAACTTATCGGAAGGTAAATCGTTAAAAATAGAAGAACGAGTATATTTGCATCAAGATATTGAGTTTAAATGGCCGGATTTAAAGGAACCAGAGGATCTTAATAAAGGGTATTGTTTTGGTTTGAAAAATCAAATTGCTATTTTAGTTAGTGGTATAGTAGTACCTTGTTGCCTTGATGGAGAAGGGATCATTCATTTGGGTAATATTCATCAACATGAATTTTCGGAAATCATAAATGGAAAAAGAGCAGAAAATATAAGAATTGGATTTTGTAATCATAATCTAGTAGAAGAACTTTGTAGAAAATGCGGATATCGAAAAAGATTTAACGGGTCAAAATAATAACAGTATCTTTTTAATTTTACGTGAATGCAACAGCATATTATTGGAGATACTATTATTATGGAGGCGATATATTAATGTTTTGGTTTTTAATCATCGGACTCATTTCAGGGTGGTTAGCTGGTATGATTTCACGTGGTGGAGGTTTTGGTATCTGGGGCGATTTAGTAACAGGTGTCATTGGCTCTTTTATTGGTGGTTTTTTATTTAACTTTATCGGTATTTCAACGTATGGAACAATTGGATCGATTATCTCAAGCACAGTAGGAGCGATTATATTGCTGTGGGTTATACGGATGTTTCACGTAGCATCTCCTGCATATAAGAAAAAATGAAATTCATAAGTATAATAAAAAGCAGGGCACTAAATTGCGATTTAGTACCCTGCTTTTTGAGGTATAGGTAGTCTCACGGTTGGAGACTACCATTTACCTTTTTTAATATGATTTTCTATTTCAGCTTTTGATCGTTGTTTAATAATATAGCATTCATGTTTTGCTGCTGAAAATCCGCTGACACAAGCAGGATCAAGATTAATTGTAATCCCTTCTTTTGATAGTGTTACAATTCGATCTGTTAATGCAACGATTTCCATATGGATGTCATTTGTTCTTTCGGCTGCATATACTCTATTCACTTCTTCAGCGCTTAGTTCAACAAATTTTTCTTCTGGTTGACCACATTTCGGACATTTTCCCGGTGCACTTTCTCCTTCATGAATAAAACTACAAACGGTGCATTTAAAAAGATTTTTCATTTTTAAATCTCTCCTTTGAAAATAGTTGTACCATTATTGGTCAGTTAGTTAAGAAAAGTAGTTATAAGAATAAACGGATTCAGGATTATCGGGGATAAAGTTTTTAGAAAATTCTATTAAATATCCTGTTATGCTATTCTTCGATAAAACTAATAAAAAATCCTTTCTATCTAAAAGATAGTAACAAATTTTTTTGAGTGATAATAATATTTTGCAAATAGGACAAGAATGTTGTTCCATTTGCATCAATGTTCTGGAATGATAAAAAGTGTGTGAATAGACTAACAATATAGAGTAGTTTGTCCATTTTATTGCAGGTATAAACAAGAAAAAAGCGAATTGTGTAATTATGGTTATATGGCATGAATGGAGAGAGCGTTTACGATTGCAGAATAAAGTATATCTAAGCTTACATAGCATACACTAGATATGTTATAATAAGAAGATTTTGCTACTAGGTTTAAATGTAAATCGATAGTGGAATCCTATACATACTAAATAAGCAAGTTTAGTAGATTAAAGGAGCAGAGCTAACATGGCAAGAAAAGATAAAGAATTAGAGGGTATAACCCTTTTAGGCAATCAAAATACTAAGTATGATTATTCGTATACTCCAGATATCCTTGAGGTTTTCGACAATAAGCATATAGAGAATGATTATTGGGTGAAATTTAATTGCCCAGAATTTACAACTCTTTGTCCGATAACAGGGCAGCCTGATTTTGCGACTATTTATATTAAGTACATTCCCAATATAAAAATGGTGGAAAGCAAATCGCTAAAGTTGTATCTACTTAGTTTTCGAAACCACGGTGACTTTCATGAAGATGTAGTGAACATTATCATGAAAGATCTTATTAAATTAATGGATCCTCGCTATATTGAAGTGTGGGGAAAATTCCTACCGCGTGGTGGCATATCGATTGATCCGTATTGTAATTATGGTAAACCGGATACTAAGTTTGAAAAGCTTGCTTGGTACAGAATACAAGAGCATGATTTATACTCTCTCGATAAAGTGGATAACCGATAATAAAATGAAAAGCACATGTGAAGTTCGATTGCGAATTTACATGTGCTTTTTATCTGGTCAATTTATACAATTGTGAACATGGTATAAAGGTAAATTGCGGCGCCTATTCCGCCGACCAAAAGTCCCATGTACCAGTAATAGGGTACTTTATTGATCGATGCTAATGAAGATAGTAAAATACCAATTTGTAGAAAAATTAGAGCTTGTCCAAAGTTGCTATTGTAACGCTGCGCATCGTCGCGTTGTGCTTCTAAGCGTTTCGCTTCTGCTGTAATCTCAGCTTTATCTTGCTTGTAGCGAGCTATTTCTTTGTCATACTGGGCTATTTTTCCTTTATATGGTTCAGCCTTATCGGTTTGTATCATCGTTAGTTCCATCATATCTCGTTGCGTTTGTATGGTAGTTTCTTTAATGCTTTTCGCTTGGTAATAAGCCCACTGATCAGAGGCTTGATTCTGAGACAAAACCATTTTATTGCCATAGCCTCCTGCTTTAAATGCAGTTAATGTGGCACATAATGCTAATATCAAAGTGGTAATAGCGATAAATGTATTGAGATTTCCTTTCCATGACTTTTTGACAGGTTCTGTTGTGGCTACTTCTTTTGCTAGATCAGTACTTCCCAAAAATATTCACTCCTCTATTTTAAATATGTATCATTTCTCTTTAAATAGTAAAAATCCTTTATTTTCATATATAAGGATAGAAGAATTTCATATTGTTTTATGCGATGTAATAAAGAAGTGGTAAGGTGGGATTGGCTATACTCTGCAGTGGTGGACAAGGGGGGGATATATAGAAAAAGAAAGCCTCATTGTCAGACTTTCTTTTTCTATATTGAAGCTACGAGTATTTTTATTTACTGAGTTCATATACTGCAATTTCGCCGATTTGTCTATTGGCAGCTAAAATTACGTTTTTATTATCTTTCATTCCGACAGCGATGTTGCTAGGACCGCCTGTATTATCGATCGTGAAGTATTTAATTTCGCCGGAAGACTTGTCCATTTGGAAGCAATTTAATTCTTTGTTACCTTTTCTACCACCAATGATAAAGGACGGTTGATCCTGGATTTGTCCGCCCCATACTACATGGCCAAATTCATATTCATGCTCAACGATTGGAGTTAATTTTCCATCGATGGCTTTATAAATAATGCCTTTACTGCCATGGAATGGTTCAATTGTAGCTAGTTCCATAGAGCCATCGCCGTCGATATCACAGACTGCCATATCGCTTACTTCATGGCTTAATAGTTGTTCTGATTGCCATTTGTCACCAGGATTTTCTGGCAGATACAGAGCGAATACACCTTCAGAACCAGAAATCAGATAGGCATCGCGATTATTCCATTTTCCTTTGCAAAAACCGTGATTTTTAGTAATACCTTCAAGTATTGGTTGTAATGCAAAAGGTTTGCAAATTTCGTTTGGTATTTCTGCAATATATACTTTACCTGGTTTTGACCAGTCTTCTTTACATTCTTTGGATTCACATAGAGTGGCGCCGATGAAGAACAATTTACCATGTAGTAAAAAGATATCAAATCGGTGCAAATAAGGAATGACCATAATCGGAGTAATAGTCCATTTTCCTTCATTGTTACACTTTGCATGAACAATTTTCGATTCTTGTGCTTGGAAGGTTGGGGTGAAATCTTGTGTTGCGATGAACTCGTTTTCTCTGCCAGGGATAGGCACGATATTCATAGTTCCACCAGGTCCTTCCCAAACATTACTTTCTTCACTGTTATTTGCATTAAAGGCAACACAAGGACCATGACCTTCTGTTGCAATCAGGTAATGTGATTGCCCATTAACATTCATAATTGTTGTGGCATATGCTTTGTCTAATTGCTTTAAAATATGTTTTGTTATATTCATATTGATTCTCCCCTTTAATTATGTTCTTATGACTCATTATAGCAGGAATAAGAGCTATGGGAACAAGTAATGAGGAACAAGTTTTGTACATGTAAAATTGCAAAAATGTACTTCTTATGAGAGCTGTATTTCTAGGATTAGGATTTTATATTACTGTTTATATTTGCTAATTTTATTGATGAAATGTTATAATTCAGATACATTATATAGAAGGTGGTTTATTCATGGGAACATTGTTTATACTTGCTAGAATAGTAACGGTAGTTTTTGTATATATTTATGCAAAAAAAAGAGGATACGGATCGACAATGTCCTTGTTATGTGCAGTTATTAGTGGAATCATACCGATCGTGGTGATACCTCTTTATTTTTTATTTGGTAGGAATGATAACAACGTAGCTCGTAATCATGATTCTGATATCATTGACATCGAGGCAACTGTGATCGAAGAAATCATTCAATGCCCCAGTTGTGAAAGTGAAATTCAGGAAAATATTATCGTATGTCCACATTGTAACTATCGCTTACAAGTGCCATGTAAGTCTTGTGGAGAATTGATTCGTACCGAATGTGAAATATGTCCTTATTGTCAGGCAGCATCTATTAATGAGCAGAAAAGGTAAGCCTTTGACTTTACGAATAAAACTTAGTATAATAGACATATAATAAAGTAACCGCCCCTGCTCTAACAAGGACGGTTACACACTGAATAACTAGAGGTGCAATAGTTTGTATAGCATTGCTAGTGCCAGTACAAATTTGCTAGAAACTACTAGTCGGAAATATCTAGTTTCTAATAGCATTGTTTCACCTCCTGTATTCAGTTTTAAAGAGGGATGACCATTTGCAGTGGTTGTCCCTTTTGTATTGTAGCAAGGAATTAAAACTATGGCAAACAGTAAGTTACTTTTGTAATAATAAGGCATAGGCTCTTTGAAAAGTATTTCTTAGTTATGTAATGTATAATAACATTTGTTGTTCATTAGTATATCAATTACATAACTATAGATTTTATCTATGGTTACAAGCTATATAAATTGCGCCCGTAGCTCAGGGGATAGAGCATTGGCCTCCGAAGCAGAGGGAGAACGTAATACTTAGGGATGTGCTAGGTTGGCAGCCACAGTATATACACCACTTCCAGAAATAGGCAAGGATTGAATCATTGGATTGTGTCATTAATCCGTATGGTTTGTCACCGACAACAGAGAAACTTTTGACACAATTTATAAAGTACATAGTAAAATCACGATTTGATTATGATAGTGATAAATATAATGGGTACATGGATGCGTTTGAATCAGTGAAGGATTCATATAGTAGGTTATTAAAAATCGCTTAGGTATGCGAAGTAATTTCCTTTAGTTAATTAAAGGGAAAATGCACACGCTATATATCATTAGTTATATCATTTGCTATTTGTTGCAGGAATATCTATAGTTATATCTTATGAATGTACTAAAGTAGTATCAACAGGTATTTAATGTAAACTGCCAAAGGCAGGATATCATTAGTATCTGTTGTTTGTCTTTAGATGAGCATAAGAGGCTATAGTTATTACCTAAACTAATAATCTTTTACATTGATTCGTAACTAAGAAAATACTTGGTTGGGTATTGCATCTTACGCCATAGTTATTATTAGTACTTGTTTAACTGCTTACTGTAGAATAACTAAGAAGTGAAATAATTTTAGTATCTAGTTATATTTAAACAGGTAAGTACAGCGGATAATTCCGCCCTATTCTGTAGAGGTATTACTTGAGTTTAACGAGCCGAAAAATCCGCATGTTAATAACCGATGTACAAACGGTATTTAACCAACGCAATTTGCACTTGTTGATGTTTCGTCATCAATGAAGAATCGCTCGTTAAGTTCTAAAGTTAATCCATAGTAGTTTAGTAGGTATTAGATTTTTCTATTCTCTATACCATGTTTAATGATAATTATTATCAATAAACTATATACATACTGTTAACCATTAATATACCTAGTTGTTAACAATAATTATTGATGATAAATACACCTGTTACACATGATACCATGAGAAATCCCTATGAAGCCTTATGAATCAATGGTTTATCAACAGTTTACCTGCATGATAAATATGGTGTTACAATACTGTTATCTATAATACCTATAGAAATACTTGCAAACCCATATATTTCCCATATTCACCAGCGTTTGTCTATGGTGTGAAATAGGTTATTGCTACATATTGTATGATAGACAGCTTTAGAAGTCTTATAGTGTATGGTCTGAAGGTGATTTTGTAGTGATGTTAAATGTTTTCCCAAGAAGATGAGAAGTTAAGCGGAAATGGCGTTCAGTATGTAGGTTCTGACCTTGGTTTTAAGGTGAGTAAAGTTTACAGGAAATCATTGTCTTTTATAGAATGATATATTAAAAGACTTTTAGTAAAGGAGAATTCAAGTGTTAAAAAAGAAAATATGTGTGCTGACAATCTTTTTTATAATGATTTTGTGTAACATGTGTAGTGCTAGTGATAACAAGTGGGTTATTATAAGGCAAACAAGTGAAGAAATGGCATCTTTGGATGAAACTAGGGTCTTTTTATCTGTGGATAATGAAGAAAAATATCTAGAATGTTATGTAAAAACAGATATACTCAAAGAAAATGTAATTGTTTTAGAACATATATATATTCAAGTCAGTAACTTGAGTTATAAAATTGAGGAAGCAACTATTACTTATGAAAATGATAAATATATAGAACATAGAGATATGTCGAATGATAGTTGGAAAAGCCCGCCACCTCCAGAAGCAAACCTTAAAACTGAAATAGTGAATATCATAAAATGGGCACATGATAATAAAGATAAAATACAATGTAAGTAAAATTAGTTGTATAGGTACTTATGATCTTCTATAGTATCTAATGGTTCAACATGATGTCGAGGTTAATTCTATGTAATAACTCATACATTTCAGAAGTTATCTAATGGCACTAAGGGAAACGTAAGCACAACTTTTTTCATCTTGTGATTAATGAGAGGAATTCATATAAATTAGCATTAGGATTTTATAGAACCTTCAAATACAGTGTTGTAGTGACTGAAGTTATTCTGGTGGTATAATATTGTTCTGTCAGTTAGTAAGTTTTTTTGTAATGTTAGGGCATGCTCTAGATTCGCAACATTTGTTCTCAAAAAAGATATTTCCCTTTGTATAATTGAATTCCAATCATTAAGACTAAAAAGAAGGAACTAACGGCACTTAAATAATTATTATCGTAAATAGATTGCAATCCTCCAAATACCCAACAACACATAAACAGTATGTTACCTATTTTGTCTTGCTTCTTTTGTTTAAAACGTCTATAAACATAGATTGCTATAAATATAAAGGATACATCTGAAAAAGTCATGCTAAACTCCACCTTTTTACAATATCTACTAATCCCTAGTATATAATAAGAATCCGTATTAGACTATAGTCTAAATTGACATCATGGGCGAATATCACTAAGTCCTACAAATGGCGAAAAACAAGGATTCACAGGATGCTTATTACCAATCATTGTTTTAATTGTTACTTACATATTATGTATTTCTATATGTTAACTTTGGTCAAAGATTATTTGACAATACCACTAACCCAAGTTCTACAGTCGATAACCTGCTGTATTGCTTGGGTGTTTATTTATAGGGCAGGTATAACATTAGCTTAGCTAGAGTATTGGCTTCTGAACAAAAATTTCTTGTATTTCTTAGTTATGTAATGTATAATAACACTTGTTGTTCTAGAGTATTGGCTTCAGGAAAACATACACGTGATACACATTAGTATATCAATTACATAACTATAGATTTTATCTATGGTTACAAATTATATAAATTGCGCCCGTAGCTCAGGGGATAGAGCATTGGCCTCCGAAGCCATGTGCGTAGGTTCGATTCCTGCCGGGCGCACCATAAGAAATATAAGCCTTCCAGCTGTTTTGCTGGAAGGCTTTTTTGCACTTGATAGGGGCCACTTCAGAGAAGAGGGTTTTGGTTATATTATGAAAAACTGGATATACTATACCGAGACACATCTTGAAGGAGGGATAGAAGATAGTGATGAGGATAAAGTAAACTTTGCGAAGGATCTGAGTAGTCAAGAATAGAAAATAAAAGTAAGGAAAATTTAGAAAAATGAAGATAAGTAACTATAAAAATGATTATGAGGGAGAAATGTCATCATAATCATTCTTTTTTCGCTTAAATTGGCAGATAAATGAGATTAATAATCGGAAATCAACATTGATAATTATAATAAATGATTAAAAATATTGACATAGTGAAATAATAGTGGTAATCTGAGTTCAGACAATTGAGTTCTTCGTTAGGTGAGGCTCCTACATGAACATAGGCCACTGCCCGGAAATGTCGAGAGACGCCAATGGGTATAACAGGTATTACCGGATTAAGGTTTTACTTAACGTGGCTGAGTAATTTGTTTTTACTCTACGTCATGCAGTGCTAAAGCTCAAACGAGTGAGGAAGGTATAGTTTATTATGCTATTTTGTTGTGTAACAAAAGCCTTCCGTTTTATGGAGGGCTTTTTATTTTGCCCATTTAGCAGGAGTTTTTCTTACTTTGACGATTGTTGAATTGCAAATCATTGTAAGAGTTAGTTCAGCGTTAGACAAGAATTAACGTAAAAATAATAGTTTTTTAACATAAAGATAGATATAACTAACTATTATAGATTACAATATGCATTTATTTCATTTTGAGTAGAGTGGATGAACGTTCTAGACTCTCGGTGATGGATGTATAACATAGGAGGTGCTTTATGGATTCCGATCCTGAGGATAGTGATTATATGCCAGTTAGAGTTTTGGATGTCCTTATCTATTTGTGGATAATAGATGGAATCCAACAAAAGAAGGGGGAGTAGATGATGAATCCATTTAAAGTGTTAGGTGAGTTTAATTTTAGCCAGTTATTAGGTACTTCGATCTATGATAAAAGTGGTCGTAATATAGGCAAGATAAGAGATATGGCAGTAAGGTGGGAAGGTGCTTATCCACAAATTGTAGGGATCAAGCATATTAAAAAAAGCCAGGAATTGATCACAATTCATCAAATAGAGAGTTGTAGCTATAAGGAAGTACGGTTAAAAGATAACTTTGAAATAGAGAAAGCTGTGACGTTACATGAAAATGATATTTATATTAGTAAGTGGTTACTTGATAAGCAGATTATCGATTTAAAAGGTTCTAAGCTTGTGCGGGTCAACGATATTACGTTGTCTTGGGTAGTACAGGAAAATATGGAACGTATGATACTCGTTGCGGTTGATATTGGTGTAAGAGGTCTTTTTCGTCGCCTAGGGCTAGAATTTTTAGTCAAGGGTTGTCAAAATAAAATGTTAGATTTACAATATATTAAGCCTTTAGAAAACTGGAATTCTTATCTTCAATTAAATCGCAATAGCCAACAGATTAATGAACTACATCCAGCAGATATTGCTGATTTACTTGAGGAGATGGATTACAAAACACGTGCTGGTTTTATAGATAAATTAGATGATCAACAAGCCATTGACACATTGGCTGAAATGGATTTGGAATCACAGGTAGATATTATTGAACAAATGGATGAACAACGGGCATCTGATCTGTTAGAGGAAATGGCACCAGATGAAGCAGCGGATATTCTCGTTGAATTAACGACGGAAAAATCAGAAGGCTTATTGAAGTTGATGGAAGTTGATGATGCCGAGGACGTGCGCGAACTCATGCAGTATGAAGAAGGGACTGCCGGGGCATTAATGACAACGGAATTTATCGCGTTTGCTGCCGATCTTACTCCTGAAGAGGTTATTAATCAGCTTAGAAAAATGGCGCCAGAGGCAGAAACAATTTATTATCTATATGTGGTAGATCAAACGGAGCATTTGCAAGGCGTTCTGTCATTACGGGAATTGATTGTTGCATCACCAAGTAAAACATTGCGAGAATTGATGCATACGAAATTACTAACAGTGCAAGCTGAGGATGAACATCAACACGTTGCAGAGGTTATCAATAAATATGGATTACTAGCTGTGCCGGTAGTGGATGAACAAGGTATTATTTTAGGCATTGTTACAGTGGATGATATTCTTGATATCTTGATACCAGATAGAGGTAAGCTTGATACACATTCTTGGTTTGCACTGAAGAAGTGGGGGGGACGATCATGATGAATCAATTCAAAAATATGCGTGCACGTTTAGGCGTATTTTTGGCAGTAATGGGACCGGGTGTTGTTACTGCCTTTGCAGATAATGATGCTGGTGGTATTGCCACTTACGCTTCGGCGGGTGCCAAATATGGCTATGGGTTATTGTTTACATTGTTGATTAGTACGATTTGCCTTGCTATTGCACAAGAAATTTCTGCACGAACGGGTGCGGTGACTGGTCGTGGTTTATCGGATTTAATTCGTGAATTATTTGGTGTGAAGTGGACATTTTTTGCAATGATTGTATTACTTATTGCCAATATTGGTACGACGGCATCCGAATTTTCGGGTATTGCTACTAGTTTTGAAATTTTTGGTGTGAGTAAATTTATCGCAGTACCAATCATGGGGATTGTGGTATGGTGGTCAGTACTTAAAGGGAACTATTCGCGAATCGAAAAAGTATTTTTTGTATTATGTGCAACTTTTTTAAGTTATATTATTTCGGGAGTCATTATTAATCCTCCTTGGGAAGAAGTATTGGTGGCGTCTGTTACTCCTAGCTTTGCGAGTGATGCAGAGTTTTTGATGATGGCGATTGGACTGATTGGTACTACGATTACGCCTTGGGGCCAGTTTTACGTACAGGCAGCAGTCGTTGATAAAGGTATAACGGCCAAAGATTATAAATATACTTTTTGGGACGTTATGTTTGGTGCTTTCTTTACATGGGTCATTGCATTCTTTGTCATTGTAGCTACGGCAGCTACTTTAAACGCCAATGGCATTTCAATTACAACAGTGAAGGATGCAGCGATTGCTTTAAGACCTTTAGCAGGACCATATGCCAGTACCTTATTCTCTTTTGGACTACTGGGAGCCTCTATGCTTGCAGCCTTTATTCTGCCGCTTAGCACAGCGTATGCGATTTGCGAGGCATTTGGCTTTGAAAGTGGCGTTAGTAAATCGTCAAAAGAAGCACCAGTATTTTTTGGGGTATATACGATGACCATTATATTGGGGGCGGGCATAGCTCTATGGCCAGGTATATCACTAGATCTTGTCATGTTATTATCACAAGTTGTCAATGGGGTGTTACTACCACCGATTCTTACTTTTATGGTACTCATTGCTAGTAATGCATCGATCATGGGGGAGTATAAAAATTCTAAATGGTATAATATTGTCGCTTGGACTTTTACGATTGTACTGATTATATTGACCTTGATGTTGTTGGTTTCTACAATAGCCCCTGCATTGATGGATAGTGTAATGGGATTCATTAGGTTATAAAGGTTTTAGTGAAAATGTCCCGTGCTGATGAAGGCACGGGACATGAATCTGACAGTGTATCTATCGGGAGCGGATATTATATGTGGTTTAATAAGAAGGAGTGCTTTTATCTTGAAAAAAATCATGGTTATGTGTGTGATTGTATTCTTTACTCTAATTTTTAGTGGAATTTGTTTTGCAGAGGAACAAGTGCAAGAAAAAAGGGTTCCTACGGAAGCGATTCAATTATTGATTGATGATTCAACTGATATCATTTCAACTTATAAGACTAGAATGTTTTATCACGATTGGAGATCGTTATATTATATATTGATAAAAGATGAAGGAAGATTTAGCCAAAGGTATCCCAACAGTAAGTATGCTGCAAAAATTAAAGAATTAATATTGGATTTCAACGTAATTGATGAGAACTGGAACTCTTATATGCAAAATATTCATACTAACGAATCGAGAGAAACAATACGAGTAACGATAGAATCAGTGGAAAAACATCGTAATGAATTAGCTCAGATTCTGAATAACTAATTTAATTATGAATGTTTAGAAGAGTCTTTGTTATGAAAAATGCCTATGAATCCTTGCAATATGAGGCCACTGAAAAAGTCTATCTTTCAAAAATCATACTAAAAGCAAAAGATTGTTATAGGGCTAGAATGCCCTGTAACAATCTTTTTCCATATGCTTATACATTTCAGTACCTCTAAATTGTGTTTGAATTTCAAAATGTAATACTTTTTCAGTGGCCTCGCAATATAGGGGTTTATAGGCATTTTGCTTATCCAGTGACTTGCCCGGTTTATTCAATTCTACATGGTAAATACATACAAAATATATCCTCTTGAGATAGAATTATTACTTTTTATACAAAAAATAATAGGCATAATTGAGAATCGAAAAAAACAACAATAATTGTTATTATAGATATAAGGGTGTTATAATAGATGCAAGAGTGTTATAGTGGAATTTTAATTGGTATTATTTTCGTCTCAACGAATGAATTAACTGGTTAAAAGGAGATTTTTTAAGAATGTTAAAGATGATGAATGTAGCAAATGTTTCGACAAAGAGTATCAAGACAAAGTTAATTATTTCCGCATGTCTAGTATTGGTCATTGCGATTGGAGTTGCAAGTTTCTTGAACCTGCGAAGTAGCCAAATGGCTCTGAGCGAAAAAGTCGAAGAAAATATGCTTGCGAATGCGGAGACGGCTGCAGAGGGGATTGGCAAGGAAGTGGCAGCAATGAAATCAATAGTAGAAATCATTGCTGTGGATGATAAAATCAAATCTGGCGATCCTAATATTATAGGGGATCGATTGACGGAAATAAAAAAATCCATGCCGAACCTTGAAAATTTGTTTTTTGTCAACGACAGTGGAAATTTCACAGGAGCTAATAGTACAGCGGGATCCGTTGGTACTCGAGAATATTTCCAAGAAGTTATGCAAAGAAAAGAAACAGTAGTAGCCGGAGAACCAGTTCTTTCACCAGTCTCTGGTCAATTGGTGACGATAGTCATCACTCCGGTCAAAGGGGAACAAGGAAAGATTATCGGATATTTGGCTGCGTCAGTTCAGATAGATGGCATTACCAATTATGTCTTAAACCATAAATTTGGTAAAGAAGGCTATACTTATGCAGTCGGAAAGTCGGGTACTCTTTTCATACATCCGAATAAAGAAGTTGCTATGAAAGAAAATATTTTAAGCAGTGATAAGAGTCCAGCACTAGTTGAATTAGCGAAAACGGCTCTTTCTGGCAAGAAAGGGGTCAAGGAATATGAATTTAACGGCGTGACAAGGTATGCGGGAGTGGCGCCGGTTCCAGGGACAGCGTGGGTAGTAGGTACCGCATTGCCTAAAGATGAAGCTATGGCGAAAATCAATGATATAAAGAATCAGGCAATTCTAGTTGCCTTTATTGCGGTGTTACTAGGCGGAATCATCATGTATGTTATTTCTACCCGAATGATTAATCCTATTATCTCTCTGGTAGGAGCGGCGGATAAGATGGCTGATGGTGATCTTACGCAGAGCGTACGTGTATCGTCAGATGATGAAGTGGGACACCTATCAGAAGCTTTTAATAAAATGGGGGCTAATCTCAAAAACTTAATTCAGCAAGTGCAGAAAAATGCTGAGCAAGTCGCAGCTTCATCTGAACAATTAACGGCAAGTGCCGAACAATCTGCGCAAGCTGTTAACCAAGTTGCTGCTTCTGTCAGTGACGTTGCACAGGGGGCGGTAACCCAAACACAAGAAGTACATTTAACATCTGCAAGAGTAGATGAAATGTCAACTGTGATTCAGCAAATCGCTGACAACTCGGATAAAGTATCGGAGATGTCCAATAAAACCGCTAGCGCAGCGCAAGAAGGTCAAAAAACGGTAAGTAGTGCCATTAGCCAGATGATTAGTATAGAAAAATCGGTTGCGAGCTCTGCTGAAGTTGTTATGAAACTTGGAGAACGTTCCACGGCGATTGGTCAGATTGTAGATACTATTTCGGGTATAGCTGGGCAAACCAATTTGCTTGCGTTAAATGCTGCGATTGAAGCTGCTCGTGCAGGGGAGCAGGGTAGGGGGTTTGCGGTTGTTGCAGAAGAAGTGCGTAAACTGGCGGAACAATCGCAAGAGGCTGCTAAGGAAATAGCAACCATGATTAATGAAATTCAAACGGATACACAAAGTGCTGTTGTTGTAATGAATAATGGAACTAATGAAGTTCGACTCGGGACGGAAGTGGTAAACAATGCGGGCCAATCATTTAAAGAAATTTATGGGATGATTCATCAGATGTCTTCGCAGGTAGAAGAAACATCAGCGGGAATTCAGCAAATGGCTTCTGGTAGTGAACAAATCGTCGGTTCAGTACAAAATATTGATCATATTAGCCAAAATATTGCCGATCAGAGTCAAACAGTATCAGCTGCTACAGAAGAACAGGCTGCATCTATGGAAGAAATTGCTGCATCGAGTCAGGCGTTATCTAAGCTCGCGGAAGAACTACAGGGTGCTCTACGAAAATTTCAAATATAAGTTCTATCTGGTGCAGTGAATAAAGAAATCAAGCCTTCCAGCTAGTTTGCGGGAAGGCTTGATTTCTTTTTGGAAGTGTATGGAATATATTTACTCTAATACATTTGATAAACTACCAATTTTTCCAATAGAAATAGTAACTTGATCGCCGGTTTGCAACCATTTTTGTTCGTTCTCAGGATAACCTAGAATGACTCCACCAGGTGTACCAGAGAAAATGATGTCTCCTGGTTTTAACGTCATGTGGTGGGACAGGTAGCTAACAAGTGTTGCACAATCGAAAATCATCTCACGCGTATTGGCGGATTGACGGATCATTCCATTAACTTTACATTGTATGTTTAGATTATTAGGATCTATTTCATCAGCTGTTACGACATAAGGGCCAATAGGAGCAAAATGGTCACAAGTTTTACCTAGTAGCCACTGTCCTGTGCGGAATTGAAGATCGCGGGCTGAGAGGTCATTGCCTACGGTATAACCAAATACATAAGAAAGAGCATCTTCTTTTGAAACATTGATCGCTTCTTTTCCAATGATAATTACTAATTCAGCTTCATAATCGACTTTTTTTGCGGAATTTGGTAAAGCGATAGTTTGATTATGAGCAGCCAGGGCATTATTAAATTTGCTGAATACAATTGGTGAAGTAGGAATTTCGAGCTTACATTCTTCGCTATGCGTCATGTAATTAAAGCCTATACAAATAATTTTTTCAGGATTAAGCACACTAGGGGCATATGTAATATTTTCTTCTGGTATACTCTGAAAATCCTTTTTTATCAAATCCAGTAATTGGCTGATAGCCTTTTCGCCACCATGAATCACTTGTTCTATCGTGCTAGGTACCTCAAGAGAATGGTTAGCAGCAACCTTTTCTACATCGATGATGCCCTGCTCAAGCTTAATTCCTAAGTGGATTTTTTCTCCAACTTTAAAATTAACTAACTTCATGATATTCCTCCAACTCCTTTGTTTACATAGTATGCATAAATATCTTCTTTACCTTGGGATTTTACCGCTTTTTTAATTTTCTGTCAAGTCTGACAGTTACTTGCCGGTATAAGTCCTTTTTACGGGATCAGAAAATATAACACTTTCGTAATGGAAAGTTTGATGTGATACGAATCTAACGTTATAATAACGGTAAGTTATGTTTTCAGTGAAAGGGATGATAAGGCATGGTACAGCAAGCAGTGTTATCAGGAAAAGAAGTTCAGCTTACAGATACTCTTAATGGACATATTCTATTTACTCGCAATATCTTTTCACCAGATAATCAATGGATTGTTTATGATGTAAGACCACAAGATGATATTTTTGATGGCAAGCGTATTGAAAAAGTAAATGTTGAGACGAAAGAAGTCGTGGTCTTATATGAAGCGGCAAATAATGCAAGAGTGGGAGTGCCGAGTTACCATCCTTTTGAAAATAAGGTCGTCTTTATTCATGGCCCAGAATTCCCAACTGCCGAATACAGTTATAATAGTTGGCGACGCTATGGCGTAGTGGTAGATGAGAAAGAACCTTTAACGGGCAGGAATTTAGATGCCCGTGATGTAACCGTACCATTTACTGCTGGAGCATTACGTGGTGGAACCCATGCTCATTCTTGGCATTTTGATGGCAGTATGGTGAGTTTTACTTATGAAGACGAAGTGCTTGCGCATCATAAACAAGAAACCTTAGAGCAAGAGATCAATATTAGAAATATTGGTATTACGGTTATGGGCGAATTTGTTCCAGTTCATTCTGGGGAAAGAAACTTTGCTGGGAATTTTACCGTGTTGGTTTCGCGGGCAACAGCAAATGCGAGGCCAGGCTCTAACGAGATTGTGAAGGCTATTGAAGAGGGATGGGTTGGGGAAAATGGTTATATAAATGCAGAGGGAGTCCAACAAAAGAAAGCCTTGGTTTTTCAAGGACTTGTCATCGATAAGAAGGGGCAACAAGTGCCCGAGGTATATATCGTAGATTTGCCAGATGATTTGACAGTTGCTAGTTCAGATGGCCCGCTAGAGGGTACAGAATGTAGACGTCCAGCACCTCCTAAAGGAGTCGCGCAGAGGCGATTGACATATACCGCAAACTGGAAGTACCCTGGAATTCAGGGACCTCGTCATTGGCTACGCACTAACTTTGATGGGTCAAAAATTGCATTCATGGCGAAGGATGATCATGGTATTGTGCAAATATGGACGATTTCTCCTTTGGGTAATCAACTGGTACAAGTAACCCACAATCCATTTTCAATTCAAAGTTCATTCTCATGGAGCCCCAATGGTCAATATATTGCATATGCCGCAGATGATAGTTTATTTGTAACCAATGTTGCAACCGGAAAGAGCATTCGACTCACTCCGAAAACCGTCGATGGTAATGTTATTTTGCCGTATTCTGTAGTATATTCTTCAGATGGGAAATGTATTGTTTATATGCGAGAGATAAACCATGATGGCAGCCGATATTCGCAAATTTTTATATTTCGTTTTGATAAATATATTGCAATGCGCCAAACATGATGTATAATCTAAATAATAGACGAAATAAGTGAAGTGTAATATAATTTTTATATTGCCTTAGAGTACAATGGAGTGCCGGTCAGATACGCGTATGCGTTCTGACCGGCTATTACTTTTTTTAGGGAGCATAAAGATATAAGCACATTGGGGAGGTGCAAAGTAGATGGTAATGGTAGTTGATCAGACAATCGATGAAGCGCTGCGTTTAGGTGCATCTACTGCGACGATTAAGTCGATGGTACCTTTTTTGAACAAGTATTCAATAGACAGCGTTGATGTGTCACTAAGAAATTTGAAACGATATGGTGTTAGCATAGAGCAGACTGGTGTATTACCTTTCATGCGTTGTATCATCAATCCTTCCCTTGATGAAATATCTCAAGCCAGGCAAATGGGATTTTCCAAAGTGGTCATTCGCTGGTTTCATCAGTCTAAGAATTCTTCCTTGGATCAATTGATAGCGGCATTTAGTGCTGCTAGCGAATTTTCCCAAGAAATTTATTTGTGTATTGAAAATGTTTTTGATCTTTCTCTTTCGGAATTTGCTTGCTATTACTCCATTTTGACTGATTATAAAGTCAAACGATTCATTTATCACGATCAAGGTGGTACAATGGAGCCTTTTCGTATTTGCCAAGATCTAAAGTTATTGAAACCGTTATTACCCTGTCTGATAGAATTTCATGCGCATAATACCTATGGCCTTGCTACAGCTAATAGTTTAGCGGCAATTCGATCAGGGGTTTCCTATGTGGCAACGGCAGTGAGTGGAATCGGATTACCCAATCATGCTGCGATGGAAGAAGTATTAATGGCGGTAAAATTGCTCTGGAAGAGAGATAATTTACCATCGGGAAGTTTCTTGGCAAATGATTGTAAGTATATATTATCTTCGCTGGGAATTCATTTACCTGTTGATAAGGCTCTGATTGGACGTGATGTTTTTGCCCATGAATCAGGAATCCATGTGGATGGTATCACTAAAAATCCATTGCTTTATGAAGTCATTCAACCGGAAGAGGTAGGACAAACCAGACAATTGATTATTGGTAAACATTCTGGAACGGTTTCTCTGAAGATGAAGTTTTTACAGTGGCACTTGGAATTAGATCAGGCAGAAGCGGTAACGATGCTGGCAAAAGTAAGAAAAATAGCAATTAGCCAAAAACGCTCATTGTCCGATTTGCAATTACAACAGCTATATTGGCGGAGAAATGAAATGGAGTAGAGCGGAGTGGATTATGATGAAAAAAGGGGTGAATTCTAATGGAGCGTAATTTGGATTTTCAGCTTATCGATACTACCTTTCGCGATGGTGAACAATCAGCTGGAGTTGTTTTTTCTACGGAAGAAAAAATAGATATGGCAATGGCTCTTGATCAAGCGGGTATTACCTGGATCGAGGCTGGTACACCAGCAATGGGAGTGGAAGAACAGGAAACATTGCGGACATTGTTAGCCCTGCCACTACGAGCTACGCTTATGGCTTGGAATCGAGCTGAAATCGCAGATATCCGTGCATCACTTGCTTGTGGATTTTCTTGTATACATGTTTCACTTCCGGTATCCGATTTGCACATTTCTCAAAAATTAAAAAAAGATCGGGAATGGATTATTAAACGATTAAAAACAGTATTGCAGTTACTACAAAGTTATGGTGTTGACATAAGTGTTGGCGCGGAAGATACTTCACGTGCTGATCCTGAATTTTTTCTGCGGTTTGCTGATGTTGCCGCTGAGTATGGGGCTATGAGGATTCGCTTTGCTGATACGGTAGGTTGTTTGGATCCATTTACTACATTCAACCAGTTACAAAATATAGTAGAGAAATGTTCCTTACCTATTGAATTTCATGGTCATAACGATTTTGGTTTGGCGACTGCCAATACGTTAGCTGCTTTTCAGGCTGGCGCTAGTTTTGCAAGCGTTACCTTAGCTGGTATTGGTGAACGGGCTGGAAATGCATCACTCGAAGAAGTGGTGGTTGCTTTAGCAAAAATTTATGGATATCATTGCGGAGTTCAATGTAGTGAGTTAGGTTCATTAGCAGAGTTGGTTACAAAAGCCAGCAATCGACCTTTGTTCCCCTATCGCCCGGTGGTAGGGTCAACTAGTCAAATCATGTATGTATGAGTAGGAATAGAAAATTCGTATATTTGGTTTAGTGATGGTTACGTTAAGTTAGTTTTAAGTATAATGAAGTGCCGATCAAATACGCTTATGCGTTTTGATCGGCTATGATTTTTTCTGGAGGTGTTATTATTAGGATATTAAACTCACATTGAACGCTTTTACTGAGAGCTTGAATACGCTATTTTCCTAGTATATCAACTGTTTTTGTTGTAAGTATTTAAAGTCTAAAAGAGTATCTCTAAAGCGTATAGAATTGTATCATAAAAAAATAATAAAACTAACATAAATGTATTGCAATGAACAGGAAAATGATGTATAATCTAATCAAGTTAAGTTTAGTTGAGTTAGTAAATCTAGGCTAAGGCATTGATGATTATAGTAGTGTTGGGCTAGAGTACAATGGAGTGCCGGTCGGATACGCGTATGCGTTCCGATCGGCTATTATTTTTATCAGGGGGTGAGTATAGTGCCAGAGAATAGTACAGTTGTTTTATCAACAGAGAAAAAATCCATTTTGACAGGGTTACAAGTAATGATATTGGGTGATGTTGAAGTTGATGAACCATGGATGGATCAGCCCATTGAGGTTGCTGAAAACTCATGGAATAAGAAGAAGCGAACAAGTTTTATTTCTGAAACTATTCCTCCTATAGTAAGTAATGAAGATGCACTTTATAGCGAAAAACTTACGAATTTGCTGATGGCCATCTGTTTGAAGTATCCTTTCTGGAATGATTTTCGAGTATTAGACTATTTTAATAAGCGTGGTATTTCGATGACGATGGAAGAATTGAAGAATCTTCGTAGTGAGTGTGACATGGAAACAAAGGAAGATGTTTGTCTAGAACTGATGCGACTTTATTCTAATAATGAAATAGAATTAGGAAAAAGACAAGTGCAGTTCATCGAAAGAGTAAATCCCGCTTTTCGTGACCGAGATTTTTTAGGAAGTAGACCTGGAGAAGTACTTGCGTATGAATGCATTTTTTTCAGACGGTTAAATAAAATGTTTTATCTTCATTTAGTATTTGACTTATTTAATGGTTATGTTTTTGGCAGAGTCAATCGTCATTGTTCAGGAGATGTTGGACTAAAATTATTGCAAGAAAAAATTGTTTCCTTTTATCATGGTAGGGGTTATCGGGTTAATACCATTGTACATTCGATTAAATCTACTCGTGATCAATGGAAAGCAGAGGAATCTAAAATTCGCGAAAGTGTGTTGGCAATGGGTATTGAGTGGCTAGAGCCAAAGCATGAATTTGGTATTATACAACGTTTTCAACGTGATTTTTTAGATCCATTTTTCAATCATGCAGAGATATTTGATATACCGCTTCCGATGGTTCAACCAGCTTTTGAGCGATGGATGATACAATATAATACTACTTGTGATTTTGAGGAACGACGTGATCTTTTTGGATACAAGGATGATATTGATGGTATTGATAAGGTATATTTGAAAGTTCAATGCAATTAAGATTACAAATGTATAAGCAATCATAATTTGGGTATTCGTGGTACCTGAAAAGTGAAATAAAAAACCTCATAAGTATTCGTGGTACTTATGAGGTGAAATGAAATTTAAAAATCCAGTGGCACTAGGTCTATTTAGTTTACCCATTTTTAATGGTATCGTAAGGTTTCATGATATGAAGGGGGGTGATTTTATAGGTGAAGATAAAGAAATACTTCATGAGTATCCGTGGTACTCATGAAGTCAGGCAAATCTATTAATCCCAGTGGCACTAGGTTCATTCAATTTACCCATTTTATATTATAACATAAAGGTTCTCTTTTTTCAATATTAGAAAAATAGAATTAAATGTTGGATAGGCTGGGTTAGTAGGCAAATAAGTAAAAAAGAGAACCGGATGATAGAGTACTAAAAATAAACTAAAGGTGGTTTTTTAAAATGACAAGAAAAATAGCTATTTATGGAAAAGGCGGAATTGGAAAATCTACTACACAACAAAATACGGCAGCTGCAATGGCACATTTTTATGGTAAACATGTTTTTATTCATGGATGTGATCCTAAAGCCGATTCTACACGTTCCATTCTTGGAGGAAAACCACAAGATACGTTAATGGATATGTTACGAGAAGAAGGCGAAAGTGCTATTACAATTGATAAAATTGTAAAAACTGGTTATCAGGGGATCCGATGCGTTGAGTCTGGTGGTCCTGAACCTGGTGTCGGTTGTGCGGGTCGTGGCGTTATTACAGCAATTAATTTAATGGAAGATTTGGGAGCTTATACGGAAGATCTTGATTTTGTATTTTTTGATGTATTAGGTGACGTTGTTTGTGGTGGTTTTGCAATGCCTCTTCGTGAAGGGAAAGCGGAAGAAGTATATATTGTTGCATCAGGTGAGATGATGGCAATTTATGCAGCAAATAATATCGCTCGTGGACTACTCAAATATGCAGAACAAAGTGGTGTGCGTTTAGGTGGTATCATCTGCAATAGTCGTAAAGTTGATAAAGAACTAGAGCTTATGGAAGAATTTTGTGCAGCGCTGGGAACACATATGATTCATTATGTACCACGGGATAATATTGTTCAAAGAGCAGAGTTTAATAAGAAAACAGTCATGGAATTTGATTCTGAAAGCAATCAAGCACATGAATATGGAGAATTGGCTCGTAAAATTATTGAAAATAAAAAGCTGGTTATTCCAACACCTTTGACGATGGATGAGTTGGAAGAAATGGTTCTTAAATATGGTTTGGTGGACTAATTTCTTTAAAGAACTATGGATTACTGCTGATATTGAAAAATAGAGGAGTCGATGAAGATATGTTAATGGCTAGAGTAATTATTAGACCAGAAAAAAAAGAATTGGTTCTCGAGGAACTTTCGAATGCTGGATTTCATGCTGCAACTGTAGTGGATGTTGTAGGTCGCGGTAAACAAAAAGGGATAAAAATTGGTAATATTGTCTATGATGAAATTCCTAAAACGTTGCTAATGATTGCGATTGAAAATGAAGATAAAGAGGAATTTGTCCAAATTATTCTTAAATATGCAAGAACAGATACAGAGGGTGCGTATGGTGATGGCAAGATATTTATAAGTCCTGTAGATACAGCTTATACTGTTTCTAGCGGTGCGCAAGGGCTATAAAGGAAGGGGGTTGTACTTGTGAAAGAAATTTTCGCCGTAATTAGGATGAATAAGAGTGGTGCCACTAGGCGGGCTTTGGTAGAAACAGGGGTTGTTGGTTTTACTGCTTTTAAAGTTATGGGGCGTGGAAAATTGGTCACTGACCCTACTGTTATAGAAGAACGGAAAAGACATTTGTTGGCTCTTAGCGGGAAATATGATCCAGATACAGAAAGACGGATAACTGAATTTTTAGATGGTACTAGCTTATTTCCAAGACGGTTATTTACTATTTTGGCCCGTGATGAAGATGTTCAGAAAATCGTAGATGTCATTATAGGTATAAATCGAACGGAGTTACGCGTTGGTGATGGAAAAATATTTGTATTGCCGGTAATAGAAGCAGTACGCGTTAGAACTGGTGAAACAGGCGACGCGGCTGTATAATACGGCAAGCAAATTATATAGAAGAGGTATAACTGTTAATACAATGGGGTGTTGGCAGCAGAAAATGTTATGTAACATTTGGGAAAAGGCATCCGGGAATTTGTAATTATGGATTGCAAATTCGGATGCCGACTCAGAAGACTAGACCTGTTTGGTGGGGATTGAAGTACTGTACAGAATAATCATGGGGGTGTAAATAATGGCATTGAAATTACTAAAATGTGATGAAACAATTCCAGAACGTGAACAACACGTTTATATAAAAGAAGATGGGGAAGATACTACCCAGTATTTACCTATTTCTAATTCGGAAACAATTCCCGGGTCATTATCAGAACGTGGATGTGCCTATTGTGGTGCAAAGCTGGTAATTGGTGGCGTAATTAAGGATTGTATTCAAATGATTCATGGACCAGTTGGATGTGCGTATGATACTTGGCATACAAAACGCTATCCAAGTGATAATGATAATTTTCAATTAAAATATGTTTGGTCATCTAGTATAAAAGAAAAGCATATTGTATTTGGTGGTGAAAAACAACTAAAACAAAGTATGTTAGAAGCTTTTGCGGCCATGCCTCATATTAAAAGAATGTTTGTTTACACAACATGTTCTACTGCATTAATTGGTGATGATCCAAAGGCTGTTGCGAAAGACGTGGAAAAGCAATTAGGCGATGTAGATATTTTTGTTGTAGAATGCCCAGGTTTTGCCGGAGTTAGCCAATCACGAGGACATCATGTATTGAATATGGCATGGATGAATGAAAAAGTAGGGACAGTGGAGCCGGAGATTACTAGTCCTTATACAATGAATTTTATCGGTGATTATAATATTCAAGGCGATACGATGGTGTTAGAAAAATACTTCCATCAGATGGGTATTCAGATTATAGCGCATTTTACTGGTAATGCAACGTATGATCAATTACGAGGTATGCATAGAGCTCAGATTAATGTTGTAAACTGCGCTAGATCAGCAGGTTATATTGCGAATGAGTTAAAGCAACGATATGGAATTCCTCGTATGGATATTGACTCTTGGGGATTTAACTATGTGCAAGAGGGTCTACGTAAAGTCGGTGCCTTCTTTGGTTTAGAAGATAAAGCGGAAGAAGTTATTGCGCAAGAAGTTGCCAAATATGAAACAAAATTGAATTGGTATAAAGAACGTTTAGCTGGTAAAAAAGTATGTATCTGGACAGGCGGACCTAGACTTTGGCATTGGACAAAGGCTTTAGAAGATGATTTAGGCATGCAAGTAGTGGCTATGTCCTCTAAGTTTGGTCATCAAGAAGATTTTGAAAAAGTAATTGCCCGGGGCAATACGGGAACGGTCTATATTGATGATGGTAATGAACTTGAATTTTTTGAAGTATTAGAGATGGTTAAGCCAGATCTTATACTGACTGGACCTCGTGTAGGTACATTAGTCAAAAAGTTACACATTCCTTATGTGAATGGTCATGCTTATCACAATGGTCCATATATGGGATTTGAAGGTTCTGTCAATATGGCCAGAGATATGTATAACGCAATTCATTCGCCACTCTGGAATTTAGCGAGCGAAGATGTAAGAGAGGGATGATAATCATGGAAGATAAGATTGAGGAATTGACTTCGTATATTCAAGAACGTTGTTTGTGGCAGTTTTTTTCACGGACATGGGATAGGGAAGAAAACATTGAAGGCATTTTAAATAAAACGGCAGAAATTTTAACAGATAAACAGGTTGTGACAGAAACACCGGCAGAAAAATATTTTTATGCTGATGCCAAAATTTTAGTATCGGAAATTAAAAATAAATTTTCTTGGTTAGTTGGCATGGAAAAAGATCAAGTAATGGAAATGATAGCTGGTGTTAAAGCAAGACTAACAGAAATAACCATTACGAAATCAAAAAATTGTGAACTGAATTTGAAGGATTATTAAAAACTAGAAAATCAGTTTGTTAATGGGCGCAAAAACAGAATAATTATTTAGGAATGATTGGAGAAGTGAGATTATGTCTTTGACAATAAAAGAAAAAGAACGGACAGGTATAATAAATCCAATGTATAACTGTCAACCTTGCGGCGCACAGTTTGCGGCTATTGGCGTAAAAGATTGTATTCCCTTGGTGCATGGAGGTCAGGGTTGTAGCATGTTTGTTCGTTTGTTATTTGCTCAACACTTTAAAGAAAATTTTGATATCGCTTCTTCTTCGGTCAATGAAGGTGCAGCTGTCTTTGGTGCCGTGAAGCAAGTCGAAATATCCATTGATACCCTCGTAAAACGTTATCCAGATTTAAAAGTGGTTCCGATTATTACTACCTGTTCAACCGAAACAATTGGTGACGATATTGAAGGTGTAATAAGAAGAATAAATAAAAAATTGAAAAATGACTTTCCTGATCGTGAAGTAGCCCTCATTCCTGTGCACACCCCTAGCTACAGCGGTAGTCATGTGACTGGTTATAATACGGCGATTCATTCTCTTGTATCTGGTTTAGCAAAAAAAGGAGAACCTACTGGTAAATTAAATATTATTACTGGTTGGGTCAATCCTGGAGACGTGGTAGAAATAAAACATCTCTTAGCAGAGATGGGGGTTGACGGAAATATCCTAATTGATACGGAAACCTTTGATGCTCCTACGATGCCAGATAAAGAAAGCTTTGCTTTTGGGAATACAACAGTAGAAGATATTGCCAATTCCGCCAATGCGGTTGGTACGATTGCATTATGCACATATCAAGGTGGTAGTGCTGCGGTATATTTGCAAGAAAAATTCAATGTTCCAGCAATTGTTGACCCAACACCAATTGGTATTAAAAATACGGATCTCTTTTTGAAAAATATTAGTAAGTTGACTGGTAAGGCAATACCAGAATCCTTAGTGCGGGAACGTGGGAGAGCGATAGATGCTATGGCGGATCTTGCACATATGTTTTTTGCCAATAAGAAAGTGGCTATTTATGGTGATCCTGATTTGGTCATTGGATTGGCTCAGTTTTGTTTGGAATGTGAGTTAGAACCTGTGCTACTCTTGCTTGGTGATGATAATATTGCATATCAAAAGGATCCTAGGTTTGATGATTTGAAAGAAAAAGCAAATTGCGAGATTGAAGTGGTGTGGAACGCAGATTTGTGGGAATTAGAACATCGTATTAAAGAAGAAGGCTTGAAAGTAGATTTGATTATGGGTCACTCAAAAGGTCGATATGTTGCGATTGATAACAATATCCCTATGGTCCGAGTCGGCTTCCCTACTTTTGATCGCGCTGGTCTTTGGAAAAATCCTATCATCAGTTATAAAGGTGCAGAGTGGCTAGCAGAAACCATTGCTAATACTTTATTTGTAGATATGGAAAATAAACATAATAAAGAGTGGATATTAAACGTTTGGTAGGAGGATGAATAAGATGGATACAGCTAAAAAAAAAATGGTGAGATGCTTACAAGTGATTTTCAGTTTTATAATGGAAGCTGTATCTGTTGATACTCTTCCTGATTTAACAGATAGTGGTTTAGAAATGTTTCATTCTTGGTACTGGTAAAATATAATGTTTCCCATGCCGTAGAGTATCAAGGATAGAACGATATGTTATGATAACAGTTTCGATTCTTCCTTGCTGCTGTATGGGATATAGAGAGGAGGAGTATTGTGTCTGGTGATAAAAAGTTTTCCGATAGCGTCATATTCCATGGGCATTTGAGTGAATTATATCGCCTTGCTAAAGAAGGAAAGATTAAAACTACTTTGCAAGGAAGTCATACTCGTCCCTGTAAATTTTGGACAGCAATGAAGGTACTGAGCGGTATTAAAAATGCCATTGTTATTGCTCATGGGCCGAGTGGTTGTGCATATGGCGTAAAGCAAGCTTATAAATTGACTAATTGTCGTAATAGTGGTTCTCCTTATGAGTCGGTTGTTAGTACGAATATGGATCAAAAGACTGTGATTTATGGTGGAGAAAAAGAACTAAAAGGTGCCATCTTAGAAGTAAGTGCCAAATATCATCCAGACATTATCGTAGTAGCAACCAGTTGTGCTTCAGGAATTATTGGTGACAATATCGATGCTGTGGTGCAAAAGGTTGAAAAACAAATTGATGCTGAAATTATGACCATTCATTGCGAAGGATTTGCAGGAGAATATCGAAGTGGTTTTGATTTAGTTTTTCGGCAAATTGTAAATTTCATGGAAGTGCCCACGCCAAAACGGAAGGCGGAACTTGCTCGTTCCGTAAATATCGTAGGTGGTAAAATGGGACCAGAACGCACTGAAGTAGATACCGATGTAAAAGAACTTATACGTTTGGTAGAAGGTATGGGAGCAACAGTGAATACGGTTATTGCGGGCAACTGTAGTTTGGAAGAACTGAAACGTGCACCAAGTGTTGCTGTAAATTGTACTTTGTGTTTGGATCTTGGTTACACGATGGGGAAAGAAATGTTAGAACGGTATGATACGCCACTGAATTCTACGATTCTTCCTTACGGAATTAGTGCAACAGAAAAATGGCTCAAGGGTGCTGCGAAACATTTGGGTATGGAAGCTGAAGCAGAGGCTTTAATTGAAAAAGAGTACAATAACATTAAGGTGGAATTTGAAGAAACCAAAAAATATCTAGAAGGTAAACTAGCGATTGTCGAAGGACATGATGCTATTAAATCTCTATCTATTGCTCATATGCTAGAACGCGATTTTGGAATGCGTGCTGTAATTTATAATTTCCATCCATGGAGTACAGAAGCGCGCGATACGAGTATTGATTATCTGCTGGAAACGGGAATGGATCCAGAAATATTAATTACAAAAGGGACGTTAGCATTTGGTAAATATGAATCAATGCAACAAACGGAAAAAGAATTACTGGAGTTTGTTGGCAACCTGAGTCCTGACTCGGCAGTTTATTTTGGATCTTCTCTAAGCTTTCCTAAGATACCAGTTGTTGACTTAAATGCGATATTAAATCGACCCCGTTTTGGTTATCGAGGTGCATTGAAAGTAGCTAAATGCATTAAAACAGCACTGCAATATGGATTTCGTCCTCGTAGTCCCTTGTCAAAACGGATTGTATTTCCTAAAAATGCAGGTGGGTTATCTTCGGCACAATCTTTAACTCCAAAATTATCTCAGGATTTACCTGACTGTACAGTATACGCTAGCAAAAGGCGAGGAAAATGTTTCAATGAATAAAATCGCTGTATAGTATGATGCCCAAAGGAGGAAGGATTATGTATGATGAACTGAAGTTTGAAGAATGTAATCATAGTAAAGATCCGATTGTAGGATGTGCTCTTGAAGGAGTCGCTAGTGTGATTGCAGGTATTGATGATGTGAGTGTTGTCATTCATTCGCCACAAGGTTGTGCAGCAACTGTTGGCAATGCATATGATATTCATGAGATTGATTTTACTCGTCGTAAAATTGGATGCACCCGTCTTTTTGAATCCGATATCATTATGGGAGCATCGCAAAAACTAAAGGATATGATTAAAGAAGCAGATAGCACTTTTGGAACGGCAGTGATGTTTGTCGTTGGTACTTGTGCGGCGGATATTATTGGTGAAGACATTGAGGGAATTTGCAGAAATATGCAATCTCAGGTAAAAGCAAAACTGATTCCGGTTACTGCGGGTGGTTTTCGTGGTACGAGTTATGATGGCATTGATATAGGGCTGAGAGCCTTGTTGCCATTTGTTGAAAAAAATAATGATAAGATCCCTAATAGTGTGAATATTATTGCCCCGCAAGCAAATTTGAATCCTACGTGGTGGGCCGATCTAAAGTGGGTGACGGATACTCTTGCTTTCTTGGGTATTAAAATACAGGCTGTGTTACCAAATCATACTTCGTTGAAAGAGTTGGCAGATGCGAGTAAAGCATCCGCAAATATTTTATTAAGTCACGATGTTGGGCATGAATTTGTAGGACAAATGCACCAAATACATGATATACCACTGATTCTAGATGGAATCCCCTTGCCGATTGGTCTTAAAAATACAGCAACTTGGCTAAGAGCTCTCGGTGTCTATTTTAAGGTTGAGGATAAGGTGGAAGAGTTGATTGTAGCGGGTGAAGAATTGGTGGTAGATATTTTACGACGACGTGGTTTGATGATTATTCCTCGATATCGTAATTGTAAAATAGCGGTGTCTGGTGATGGAACCATGGGAGTTGGAATGGTCCGGATGTTATTTGAAGAATTAGAAATGATTCCAGAGTTACTCATGTTTCGATCAGATAGTCCACAATTGCGTAATCTTTTACAAAAAGAACTGGATGATCTGGAGATTTCTCCAAGAGTTGTTTTTGCCGCTGATGGCTATCAAGTGAAGCAAGCACTAAAAGAAGTGGAAATCAATGCAGTACTTGGTTCTGCATGGGAAAAGTATATTGCAGAAGAGTTAGAGATACAGCTTGCTTTTGATGTACTGAGCCCTACGAATCGGGAAGCGTATCTAGATCGAGCGTATTTTGGTTATGAAGGAATGCTTAATATTTTAGAAACGGTCGCTAATGATTGGGAAACTGCATTTCGTTCAAAACAAATTAATTGGGAATCGTGTACATGATAATGATATAAGAAGTTTGAGGTGAAGCAATATGAAATGTCCAGGTTTAGTAGCTGAAAAAACAGAAACAATGACTGCTGCGATGTTGGAAAAAACGCAGAAGCATCCATGTTATTCTTTTGATGCTCATCAAAAATTTGCGAGGATGCATTTACCGGTTGCTCCGTATTGTAATATTAGTTGCAATTATTGTAATCGAAAATTTGATTGCGTCAATGAGAGTCGCCCAGGTGTCACAAGTGAAATACTTACACCGCAAGCTGCAAAGGATAAATTTATACGTGTTAAAGAACAAATTGGTCAACTTAGTGTAGTGGGGATTGCAGGACCTGGTGATGCTTTAGCGGATTGGGAAAATACACGAGAAACAATCCGGTTAATTAGTGAAAGTGATCCGCAAATGGTATTTTGCTTATCGACAAATGGATTATTGTTACCGGAATATGCACAAGAAATTATAGACTTAGGCGTAACTCATGTAACGGTTACTGTAAATTGTCTAGATAGTGCCATTGGAGCAAAAATTTATAAACATATTAATTATAAGGGGCATCATTACGAAGGGGAAGATGGTGTAAAGATTTTAATAGAAAATCAGTTAGCTGGCATTGCCTTATTGACAGTTCAAGGGATTGTTGTAAAAGTTAATATTGTGATGCTAAATGGCATTAATGATCATCATATCCCGGAAGTTGTGAAAAAAGTAAAAGAACTTGGCGTTTATATTACCAATATTATGCCATTGATCCCGGCTTCGGGCAGTGTTTTTGAAAAATTTCCGCAAACAGCAATGAAAGATGTGAATGAGATGCGAAATTTATGTGAGCTTGATGTTATGCAGATGCGTCACTGTAAGCAATGTCGTGCAGATGCCATTGGATTACTAGGCGAAGATCGATCGCAAGAATTTCGAGATAACCAACTGCAGGTAGAAACATTACCCAATACTAAACAAGAAGAACAACTAAAAAAAATTAAAGTTGCTGTTACTTCGAAACAAGGGAAATTAGTGAATTTACATTTTGGTCATGCGAAGGAATTTTTGATTTATGAAATAGCAGGGACAGAAACTTCCTTTTTAGAAACTCGATCGGCTGATCAATATTGCTTGGGAAATGAAGAGTGTGATGAAGAGGAATCTCGTCGAGATAAGTTGATTGATGTGATTGCGGATTGTGATGCATTGCTTACGATGAGGATTGGTTACCATGCTGAGAAAAAGCTACTTGAACGTGATATTGTGAGTGTGGAATATTGTTATACAGTTGAGCAAGGTTTGAAATTTGTGCAACAGCAGCTTATGTAACATATGGTAAAAAATAGAAGGGAGAGTGACAGAGATGAAACAAATGGTAATGGTGGTCGATCAGACAGTAAACGAAGCATTGCGCTTAGGCATGTCTATTGAAACTATTAAAATGATGATACCTTTTTTCAAAAAATATTCAATTGAAACCGTTGATGTATCGCTACGTCATTTGCAAAAATATGGTGGTAGTTTAAGCCGAGCTTTTGCATTACCGTTATTGCGTTGTAAAATTCGATCTTCTCTTGAAGAAGTAGCGCAAGTCAAACAGATGGGATTCTCAAGAGTAGTAGTTACTTGGTATCATCAGTCACAAAATTCATCATTGGATCAGTTGGCAGATGTATTAGCTGAAGTTCAAAAATTTGCGCAAGAGAGTTATCTGTGTATTATAAATGCCTCTGACTTTTCTGTTGCTGAGCTAGCTTGCTATTGGACATTGTTACGTCGTTATAAAGTGAAACGATTTATTTATCAAGATAAGGCGAGTAGTATAGAGCCATTTACTGTTTGTCAAAATATGGATACGTTGCACCGAAGCGTACCTTGTCCTATAGAATTTCATGGACATAATGCCTATGGATTAGCTACAGCCAATAGTTTGGCTGCGCTGAGATCAGGTGCCTCCTATGTAGCAACTGCAGTGAGTGGAATTGGAGTGCCAAATCATGCAGCCATGGAAGAAGTTTTGATGGCGGTAAAACATTTGTGGAAGCAAGACCAAGTGGTATCAGGAAGCTCGTTGACGGCAGATTGTATGGAGATATTATCGCATATGGGGATCAGCTTACCGATCGATAAGGCTCTTATTGGACGCGGTGTATTCGCCCATGAATCTGGCATACATGTGGATGGTGTTATTAAAAATCCGTTAATTTATGAAGTCATTCAGCCTGAAGAAGTCGGGCAAAGAAGGCAATTGGTGATTGGCAAGCATTCTGGAACTGCTTCTCTTAAAGTGAAATTTTTGCAATGGAATCTAGAGTTATCGCAAGAAGAAGCGACAGGGATGCTCGCAAAGGTGAGAAAAATTGCATCTTTACAAAAAAGTTCGCTATCTGATTTGCAATTGCATCAACTGTATTGGACTAAAAATCAAATCAATCAGAACCAAATTGGGTAGTGATCAGGAAAATAGGAGGGGATTTATCGTGGATCGTAAGAATGGATTCCAGATCATTGATACTACCTTTCGGGATGGCGAACAGTCAGCGGGAGTTGTTTTTTCTGCAGAAGAAAAAATCAAAATGGCAACTGCTCTTGATTGTGCTGGTATTGCTTGGATTGAGGCAGGTATACCAGCAATGGGCACTGAAGAACAAGAAACGCTACGAACGCTGTTAGAGTTACCGTTACGAGCGACGTTGATTGCTTGGAATCGAGCAGAACTAGAAGACATTCGTACATCTATATCTTGTGGCTTTTCGTGCATTCATATCTCATTACCCGTATCGGATTTGCATATTACGCAAAAATTAAAAAAGGATCGAGAATGGATTCTAAAGCGCTTGAAACTGGCATTGCAATTTGCTCAAAGTTATGGTTGTTCTATTACGGTAGGAGCAGAAGATACTTCGCGAGCTGATCCTGAATTTTTTCTGCAATTTGCCGAGGTTGCTGCTCAGTTTGGGGTTATGAGAATTCGGTTTGCTGATACAGTAGGTTGTCTAGATCCGCTTACAACATTTGATCGTCTGCAAGACTTAGTGCGGCGGTGTCCCTTGCCAATTGAATTTCATGGGCATAATGATTTTGGTTTGGCTACAGCTAATACGTTAGCGGCCTTTCAAGCTGGGGTTGCTTTTGCAAGTGTTACCTTAGCGGGGATTGGTGAAAGAGCTGGAAATGCATCCTTGGAAGAAGTGGTAGCTTCTTTAGAAAAAATTTATAGATATCATTGTGGAGTTGATTTTAGTAAATTAAATGCATTAGCAGATTTAGTTGCGCAGGCAAGTGATAGACCATTATTTCCTTATCGGCCTGTAGTTGGTGAAAACTGTCGAATGATAATGTAGGAATTGGGAAAAGGGGAAATATATCATGAAGAAAGAGTTTCGACATTATTTTGCCTATGGTTCCAATATGAATCTAGCGCAAATGGATGAAAGATGTTCGAGTGCTAAGGTGCTTGGTATTGCTCGTTTACCTAATCACAGAGTTGAATTTTATGGATATTCTAAGAGTTGGGATGGAGCCCAAGAAACCGTGATTCCGGAAGTGGGATCCGACGTTTGGGGTGTATTATATGAGTTGCAATTTTATGATTGTGATCAATTAGATGCATATGAAGATGCTCGTCTTGATGGGACGGGGGCGTATTTTCACTATCCAGTAGATGTAATTGATGGAGAACGAAAAATCATTGATGCGATGATTTATAAAAAAGATACATTGGGAGAAGCCAAACCGCCTAGTACGGAATATTTGAATTTTATTTTACAAGGAGCCAAAGAGCAAGGGTTACCAGATGAGTATATAAAACTGTTGGAAAATAAAACAACAAAACCTGCTTCTTATGCGGTGCCGGTTATAAAAAAATCAAATTTTGATTGGATTAGTGCAACTTGTGGTGATTGTGGTGATTGTGGTCAATAAGTGCTTATATAATAAAAAAACCTCCTAGAGAAATACAGTTCTTAAACCGTGTTTACTCTAGGAGGTTTTATTTTACCTTAAATTTCTGCTACGATGTTGCCCATATTGGAGATGTCATAACCACCTAAGTTGACTACTTCTTTCTGGAATTTTGGACATCGTAAAATAGCAAGTAGAGATTGAAAGTGTGGTTGCTCCATATTTTTTGTTAATGCAACTAAATCAAATTGTTCTTTATGTAGCGGAATGAACTCTACATATTGTACTTGCATTGCTGCCTTTTCTGTTCCGAGACCTACATCGGCTTCGCCGCGTGCGACGCAACTAGCAACAGCTAAGTGGTTTCTTTCTTCCCGGTCATATCCTTGTATCTGTTCGGGATTTATATCTAACCTGCGTAGCTTTTCGTCTAACAAAACTCTTGTTCCTGTACTACGTTCGCGATTGACGAAGTGTACATCAGGGCGGGTTAAATCAGACCAGTCGTGAATGTTTTTGGGATTACCGGGCGCTACATAAAATCCTTCAATACGGTACGCCATATTAATAATCGAAACTTTTTGACCTGGTAAATAGCAACGTACATAAGGTGTATTGTATTCGTCGTTGTCTCCATCCCATAGATGGGCTGTGGTAATATCGGCAGCATGATTATATAAAGCGGTTAAGCCACTGATGCTTCCAATGTGGCGACGTAACACTCGTATGTTTCGTGTTCGCTTTTCTAAATGATAAGCAAGTGCATCTAAGATGACATCTTGTCCGCAAATAACTAGTTCGGTGTGCTGATCCAGATGGTGATCAGGTGGAGTTTCTACTAAGCAAGGTAGTGCGGTATCGCCACTTCTGGCTTTACGTTTATACTCTTCAAAGTCTTTATTTTCAATTCGCATACTTCTTCCGATCCGGTAAGCAACTAAATCGCCACGTTTGATTAACTCATAAACGGTATAACGAGATATTTTTAATACTTTAGCTACTTCTTCGGGTGTATATAAAAGTTCATTTGACATGTAAGATAACCTCCGCAAGATAAGTGTACTTATATCATACTGTATCTTGCGTGGTTTCTCAATAGATTATTATGTTTAATTTGATTTAGTTTGTTTTATAATGCAAAAAATGTTGACAAAACATTATAAAACGATTAAGATTAAACTGAATCAACAGAACCAAACTAAATACAATTAAACAAAACAGATAACTGGAAGGTTCTGGTTGTAATAGAATAAAAATAAGAGTAGATAAGCAAAGAGGCTTACTAAGTGCGAAGGCATTGGTAAGTCTCTTTATTTATATGAGGACACTATTACATTTTTATGGGGGTGATACCGTAATGCGTTTCTTCGATCAATCTTCTGACACTAAGAAGTTCTTATTCCTCATTATGGGATTGGTTGTTATCTTCTTCCTTTCCTTTATGGTAGGACGTTATCCAATCTCTCCGGATATGGTTTTGGAGATCTTATTATCTAAAATCATTCCTTTACAACAGGTTTGGACTGATGATATGGAAGTGGTCATGTTTAAAATTCGCTTACCGAGAATTATAGCTGCGTTATTAGTGGGAGCCGCTTTATCTACATCAGGGGCTGCCTATCAAGGAATGTTTCGTAACCCGATGGTTTCTCCTGGTATTTTAGGAGTTACAGCAGGTGCTAGTTTCGGAGCTGCTTTAGGAATTTTATTATCGTTTAGTACGATTGGGATTCAAATGCTAGCGTTTGCTTTTGGCTTAGTAGCAGTTATGACAACGTATGCGATTGCTACATGGCTTGGGAAAAATGGTGAAACCATTATGATTATGATTCTTGCGGGCATTATTATTAGCACTTTGTTTACATCGTTTGTATCGTTAACCAAGTATGTAGCCGATCCCAATAACACATTACCTGCCATTACCTATTGGCTAATGGGGAGCCTTGCTTCTGTAAATGCGAAGGATGTATATGTGGCTGGTATACCCATTGTTGTTAGTTTGCTAATTTTAATTTTATTACGGTGGAATTTAAACGTGATGTCCTTTGGTGATGAAGAAGCAAAGGCGCTAGGGGTCAATACTAGCAGGTTAAGGTTTAGTGTTATTATTTGTGCGACGCTGATGACAGCATCTGCTGTATCTATTAGTGGTGTGATTAGTTTAGTAGGCCTCGTTGTACCTCATCTAGCGAGAATGCTGGTTGGACCTAATTATAAAATATTGTTACCAGTTTCTATTGTGATGGGAAGCATGTTCCTTTTATTAGTAGATAATTTAGCTCGTACGCTATTTGCAGTGGAGGTTCCTTTAGGGATTCTTACATCCATTATTGGTGCACCATTTTTCCTTTATCTTCTTTTAAATACTAGAAAAGGCTGGGCTTAATAAAAAAGGGGGGGATCAACGTGAAACTCGAAATTCAAAATCTTTCCTGTGGTTATGGATCCAATACAATCATGCGTAGTATATCCTTTGCTGTACAATCGGGAGAATTCTTATGTTTGCTTGGACCAAATGGAGTTGGTAAGACGACCCTATTTAAAACAATTTTGGGCTTATTAAAATTGCAAGCTGGGAAAATACTCTTAGATGGTGAAGATGTTTCAAAGTGGTCAAGAAAATATTTTGCGACAAAAATAGGTTATGTCCCTCAAGCTCATACTCCACCTTTCCCGTTTAAAGTGGTTGATGTAATAGCGATGGGGAGAATTTCCCATTTGAGTGTTTTTAGTTCTCCTTCTTCGAAGGATATAGAACTAGCAGAAAAAGCATTGGATACTCTTTCTATATCATATCTTAAAGATAGTATCTACACGGAAATAAGTGGTGGTGAGCGTCAGTTGGTGCTGATTGCCAGAGCGTTGGTACAAGAACCGGACTTTTTAATTATGGATGAGCCTACTTCGAATTTGGATTTTGGCAATCAAATAAGGGTGTTAAACTATATAAAAAAGCTTGTCAATGAATCCGGAATAGGGGTCATTATGACGACTCATTATCCCAATCATGCACTACTTTATGGTTCGAAAGTAGCTACGATTGGTAAAAATAGTAGCTTTGCAATTGGTAATCCAGAAAAAGTAATTACCGAAAAGTATTTAAAAGATACTTATGATGTATGTACTGAATTCATTAATGCTCAATTAAACAATGGAAGTGAGCAACGAGTTTGTATTCCTTCGTAAGTGTATTGTAAAATTGCTTATTCAACAGCAGGGAATGGAAAGGTGGTATCTGGGATGAAAACGAAAGGGTGGAAAAAAATATTTATGTTTTCGGTTGCTATTCATCTACTGTTTCTTACCGCAATTGCTTATAATATGCAATTGAATGTTGAAATGGGCGATTGCCAAGAGAGACGACCGATTCTAGTTCAGCCTATTGAAGTGCAACTAAGTGCTGTCGCTAGCGAAGGGGTAACAGGGATGATAGAGCCGAAGGCAACGCTAGGAACTCATAATATGGGAAAAAATATACCTGACAAACAAAATAATTCTGATGGAGAAAAGCGACCGGTATCCCAAACTGTACAATCGGCAGTGAATACTGATCAGGCGAATGCTACAGTGAGTGATGCAAGAAAAGTAGGTGGTGAATTGGGAAAAGACAAAGCAGGTAACCAAGGAGATGGCAATCCTTCAGGTTCAGGAACGTCTAGTGATGGTGCTGCAAACAAAGGATCGTCTTCTGGTGGTCGAACGGCTGGAGTCAGTGTGTTGTATGGTCCAGTACCTTCGTATCCAGAAGAAGCGCGTAGCCAAGGATGGGAAGGGACTGTAAAGATAAAAGTTCTTATTTCGGAACAAGGTACAGTGAGAGAGGTTTCACTTGCTCGCAGCTCTGGCCATGACAGCATTGATCAGGAAGCTTTGGCGGTAGTGCAACGTTGGCAATTTAGTCCCGCTTTTCAAGATGGAAAAGCAATGGTTGCTTGGGTGACGGTACCAGTGGTATTTAGTTTGCAATGATGGACAAGTTTAACAAAATACCGAAAAAATATAAAATGTAGGACAATGCCGAGGGCAGTGTGAGTTTTTCAAGGAATTATCAATTTGTTTATCCTTATAAAAGAATCGGGTAATTTGTTTGGTTTTTATTTCAATACATGGGGGAGAGAAGACAAGGTTTATCCTCATATTAAGGAAATACCAGCACCATTTGGGGTGATAGATTTTTATAAGATGTATTATTTTTATGATATAAATGACGCTGAGATTGAAAAAATATTAGATCCTGATTAGTACAACGATTAGAGGTTCAATTTTATTGATGATGAAAAGGAGAAGAGTATTATGGGAAATACAAAAAAAGTAATAATTTTGGCATTGACGTTAATTGGAAGTGTTACATTACCAGTTTTAGCTGCTGAAAATGATGTAAGCAATGGTTCAGAACTAAATCCAGTTATGGTATCTGCAAAGAAAAATCAACAAACGAAGCTGGAAGTCGATCCTGATCATTTGGTGTTGCTGAAAAGCAGTACAGCTGTGGAAGTGTTTACCAAAAAGGATATTGAAGCTATGCGTCCTCGTGATGTATATGATGTAATTGAGAGCGCTATGGGGATGGTAGTTTCTCGTCAAGGAGCAAGGGTTCATAATTTTATTTATGGACGTGGTGGTGATTCTGTTGGCGTTATTGTTGATGGCGTTTATATGTCTGCGACTGAAGCACAACGTGTGTTAGGCGATTTGCCGGTAGAGATGATTGATTCCGTAACAATCGTAAGAGATTCGACAGCGATGAGTATGGGACCTATATTGACGCCTGGTGCGAATACCGCGCCAAATCAAGGGTTTATTTTAATTACTACTAGAAAAGCGAAAAGTGGTGAGAGCGAGATAAAAGTGGGTTATAGTACTTTTAACACGCAAAAATATGTTCTCTTTACTGGTGATAAAATTGGTGATAAGGGTTATTTTAGTTTTGGCTATTCAGGTGCAAAATCTGATGGTAAGGATGGATGGAATAATGGATATGAGAACAATACGTTTTTATTGAATGGCGGGTATGAAGATAAAGGGTTTACTAGTAATATGTCTTTTTATATCAATAAGGGTTCAAGAGAAATTCAACGTCACTTTGATAAACGAGGGACTCCGTTGACAAGTATTGCTATGTGGAAATATAACCCTATGGATACCCGATTGTTTGCCTTTAATATGGCTAAAAAATGGAGTGAGAAAAATACTACTTCTCTGACATATGGCTATACTGATTCAGTCGGTGATGCCTATTATTATACTGCTAATGCGGCTGGTGTTATCACAAATCCTAATGTAGCATCGCAGCACGCCGTCGACCGCACTAGCGAAATAAATTTAGTGCATGTGCTAACGACTGGTAAGAATACGCTGAAATTTGGCACGCAAATTATTGATTGGTATCAATTGGGAGAAGTGGCGAGTACGGCTACGCCGAATCCGAAACAAGAAAAATTATATGGATATTATATTTTTGATGAGAATCGTGTAAATGATAAATTGACGTTAGATGGTGGAATGCGACTTGATAAGCGCTATATTGTTAAAGGTGGTAATAAATATAGTGCAGATGGCAATATTACTCAACTAGATAACAATAAGTGGGCAAATGATGCGAAAAGCTATTCTGTCGGAGCGGCTTATCAGCTAGATCCTGTGTATAAATTATCAACAAGAATTTCTTATACGGATCTGCCTACTGCTGAAACGTTGACTACCGTAAATAATGCGGAATTACCTTCGGAAAAACGATTAAAATATGAAATTGGGATAAATGGTAATTATAGTGAAAAATTCAATGTTTCTGTGACTCCGTTCTATTATGATATAAAAGATGCTAAGGTTGTTGCAGGTACACAAACCACAACTGATGGTAATACAGTCAATACATATACATCTGCAAATCATTTGATTCGAAAAGGGGTAGAGGTAGCATTTAAAGGAAAACTGTCAGATTATTTTACTTATAACGCAGGTTATACTTGGTATACTTCTAGTAATGCTGATGAAAGAGCTAAGAATCCGAAAAAATACACGATGCGATTAGGTTATAAAAAGGATTCTGTTGAGGGTAATATTACGCTTTTGCGAGTGGATTCTTATGAAAGCATTAGCACAAGTAATGGTGTTACGTATCGATATCCTGTAGGAAATTTCACAATCATCAATGCTAGTATTAGTAAGTTGCTAGATAAAAATACAAAAGTGACATTGTATGGCCAAAATCTAACAGATAAAAAATATAGTTTAAATTACAAAGGATATCCGCAAGAATGGGGCTATTTCTATGATGTTGGACGAACTGTTGGTATTGAGGTAAGTAGAAAATTTTAGCAGTCGAATTTTAAAAAAAAGTTGGAGGGGACGTTATGAATAAACGCGTAGGAAGAATGATGTTGCTCACTGTTGTTATGTTATTATATGTTACGAGTATTGGGTTTGCTCAAGAAATGCGTACCATAACGGATATGGAAGGACGTCGAGTTGAGGTACCAGTTGAAGTAAAGCGAGTATATGCAGTGATGCATTGTTTGCCGATGGTCAGCGCGGTTGCTCCTGAGAAGGTTATAAATTTTCCGATG
>Ga0074193_1000100_pt1 | contig 157150 bp, 129 predicted proteins | sample EPASupsiteHSE605_FD_64523 | JGI IMG/M metagenome (GOLD analysis project Ga0074193, IMG submission 64523) | Bioremediated contaminated groundwater from EPA Superfund site, New Mexico - Sample HSE6-05 | ecosystem: Environmental > Aquatic > Deep subsurface > Groundwater > Contaminated ... | reverse complement strand
AAAACCCGGTTGTTTTTCGATACGGTTCAAGATAGTCTTAATGTGCATCCTGTCTGAGCTAAGCTGAGGAGTTTTTGGAAGAAACTTTCCCCGGCAAGGTAAGACAGGATGCTTTTTCTGAAAACCCACAACAGGACATTGGCAATAGCATGGAGCCCCGGCTCTATCAAGGCCAAGCCCTGCGGGTGTGCGCTGTGCGCACAGCCTTGACAGAGCCGAGCCTCCCTGCTTCCACCTGAAGGTGGCAAGGGTGACGGGGCGGCAGGCGCCCCACACCTTCACCTCCGGCGGGGCTCAGGTTCTGGGGCTAAATATCAAAGAGCTACCCACAGATTCTGCGGACGAGGCCATTTTTTGAGGTTTCACCACAGTTGATGTTTGTTTTCTACTGCAGCTGACCGGAGGGTGACCGGAGATTTGAGCTAAATCTGGCGGCTTTGTTTGGTTAAATCGTTCTTTATGCAACATTTGCTGCAATTTGGTGAAGAGTGCAGTTGTCGAGTCGATAGCCTTCGGACTCAAGGTTTTATGGGCTATGGCAGGGGAGAAGAACTGAGGGGGTGCTACAAAATCCAGTGATAACAGCTTGTTGGATAGTAGTTTGAAAAATATTCAGATTGACCAGAGACTGACCAGAAACAAAAAAGGGGTCACAGCCAAAAAAGCTGTAACCCCTTGAATTTGTTGGTGCCGAGACCAGGATTTGAACCAGGGACACACGGATTTTCAGTCCGTTGCTCTACCGACTGAGCTATCTCGGCATCGAATTTGAAGTCCCGATCATTTATCAAAGTATCGGTGTGTTGTCAATCTCTTTTTACTTTTTATTCTCCGCGAAGAGGTCCCCGAGGTCGATTTCAAATTTGTCCAAGGCCGTTCCCGTCTTCACCGACGGCAAATAACGTTTACCCGCGGCACTGCCGCTGACTAGTTTCGAGGGTGCGTCGAGTTCCAAGTCTTGAAAATTGAGGTCTTCCAATCCTGTTGATTGGGAAGCCGTCTCAGGGGGCGGAGAAGGGGATGGGGCCAAGGCGTCCATGATCAGGGCGGCAGGGGTCGTCTCCTCTTCTTGGGCGTAGGTTGGGATGGCGTCTGCCCGGGGAGGGGCCAAATCGGAAATATCCAGATCGCTGAAATCGATGGCCGGCAGTTGAGGGGCGTTGGCGTCAGGTTCCGCATCGAAATCCAGGGTATATTCAGCTCGCGGAGAAACCTCGCTAAAATCATCGAGGTCCATGATCTGGTCTGTGCCGGAAAAGGCAGCGGCATCGGCGCCAAAGGCATCCTCTTGATCATCTTTTAGAATGAATTCGGTATCGATCCCATTGCGCAAGAAGGGAGATTCTTCCTCTGCTTGAATCTCCTTCGGGGCTTTGATGCTTGGCTTTAAAGGCGTATCCGGTGAAAATTTCAAAAAGGAAGGTGCTGTGGCATTATAAATAGTTCCATTGATCTCGGAAGTGAGAGACCCAACCAGTTTATTGCATTTCTTGCAGGTGTCGATATTGTCAAAAGAAATGTAACCACATTTAGGGCAGCGCATAGTATTCGCCTTCGTTTGAAAAATTGTGCAGAGGACAAAAAACACAAAAATATTGTTCGAATGCGCTCATTATCGCACAGGGGTTCTGGAAAAAGCAAGGCGCTAAAAAAAAATATCCCGAGATTGCCTTGTCGGTGATTTCAGCTAACCCTTGCTGGGTCGCGGAAAAGACAGGCCGCTCAAACCGGCGAGCGTGTCGTGAAACAGGAGACAGATGTGTCGCCCCGCTGCGAACAGGTGCAGCGGGGCGGTTGGGCGCGGGGCGGGGAACGTGTTGCAAGCGTGCTTGAGGATGGCTCTGCGTTATTTGGCGAACGCGATCAGCGTGTCGCAATAGGCGTCGAGAGCCTGCTGCATGGCGGCTTTGTCGGCGTCGGTCGGGGCTCCTTGCCACTCATAATAGCCGAGCACGTCCCAACCTGATTTTTCGGTTTTGGCCTCGAAATCCTTTTGGGCGCCGCCAACCCAGCCGTACGAACCAAAGCGGAACACCTTCTTGTTGGTGACCTTTTTCACCATCAACTCCTCAATGGCGTGCGCCATGGGCGGGAACATCTTGTATTCATAGGTGGGCATGCCGAAAATCAGACCCGCGGATTTCCAGGCGCTGGCCAGGATGTAGCCGATCTCGTCGCCGGGGACCTGGAAGACGTGGACCGGGATGCCTCGCTTGCGCAGCGTCTCAATCACCAAATTCAGCACCTGCTTGGTGTTGCCGTACATGGAACTCCACACCACGGTCACCTCGCGTTCGGCAGGTCCCTTGCTGTATTCGGCGTAGCGTTTGTAATGCTCAATGATAACGGCCGGGTTGTCGCGCCAGATGATGCCGTGCGAGGGGCAGATCACCTCTATGTCCAACCCTTTGAGCTTCTCCAGCCCCTTGAGGACAAAGGCGGAAAAAGTGGCCACGATGTTGGCGTAGTAGCGCAGCGCCTCCTCCTCGAAAAATTTGTGTTTTTCCTGGGAGATCTGGTCGTCAAAGATCGCGTCCTCGTCGATGCGGCCATAGGAGCCGAAGGCGTCGCACGAGAAGAGAATCTTGCGCTTGCGCTCGTAGGTCATCATGGTCTCGGGCCAGTGGATGTTTGGGGTGTCGAAAAACTGCAATTCATAGTCGCCCACCGTCAGCACCATGCCGTCGGTGATGGCAATGGCCCGCTCGGGCGGCACAGAGGCAAAGGCCTCAAGCAGAGGGATGGCCTTCTTGGTGCAGTAGATGACCGCCTTGCTGTTCTTCTTGCAGAATTCGCGCAGCCAGCCGGAGTGGTCGGGTTCCATGTGGTTGATCACCAGGATGTCGACGTCCTCGACGGCCATCGTCACCCCTTCCATCTGATGGCTGATTTCTTTGGGAAAATTGAAAATATCCTGCGTCAGATCAATCAGGACGTTCTTTTCGCTCTTGATCAGGTAGCCGTTGATGGAAATGCCGTGGGGAATCGGCCAGATGCCCTCAAACAGATAGTTTTTGTCTTCAATGTTGACCGAAAGTCGATAGATGTCGTCGACCACTTTTTTGATGTGCATAGCGCTCACTACTCCAATATCAAACGTTAAAATGTGTGTGTCTTTAAGACGCTTCCTGGCGGTCGCGAAGAAGCATCGTAACATACGCCGGTTACGGTAAAATTTCCAGGCGCAAAATCTTTGCGCGTATTGTCGTTTGGACGAAAACCATTGCATCGCCCGGACAGGCAAAGAGGCGTTGCATCATCCAGGCTCCTCTTGGCCCGCGGTCTACCCTCATCTCCCTCCATTAAGATATGTTGCGTGTTGCGCGAAAGTGTACACTTTTTCGTTGCGCGCAACATTTTCTCGTTCGTCGGTTGAAGTCGAAGTTATCCTTTTGTTCAGAGTAACTATCAAATATTCCGTCATAAAATAGGCGACTTTGCGCGCTTTCCTTTTGGGCATAGATCTTGATGTTTCACACTGTCTCTCCCCTCATCATTGGGCGCTCTGCGCGAGGTGGTTGGAGGCGGTCAATGACAACCTTTTCAGGAAACGATATGCCGAAAAGTGAAAACCAGCTGCACGAGATAAAATGGCGATTTGATGTGGAGGCGCACGCCTATACGGCGGCGGAGGCCTATCTGCTGCTTCTGTACAACCCTGCACAAGTTGCTGAAATAGTCTTGAAGCTGAAGTCGACGCCCGTTGTTCATCTTAAAGCGCACGACATCTTTTCCGCTTCCGGCCTTGCCCAGTTCGAGACCAACAACGCGCACATCGAACATGATCGAATAAAAATACAAAACAACATCCCCCTGGCGCCGCTTCTCCTGGTTCGCGATGAAAGCAAGGGGAAGATGTTCATTGTTAACGGCTACCACCGGCTTTGCGCCATCTCCGCATTGCGTGAAGACGTCTGGATCAAGTGCAAGGTAGGCCGGTTCAAGGGGGCAAGGCATGGCAAAGCCATAGGTTGCGACACTTCCCGACAGGGGCGTGCTCAATACATGCAAGGATAGCTTGCCCCGCTGATGCACGGGTGAGGTGGGTTTGAAACCGAAGTGGAATCATTTTTCCGAAGGAGGAGAAGCAATGGACGCAATGAAAATAGTGGCAATTCTGCTCATCGTGGGCGGCGGCGCGGGGCTCTTGTACGGCAAGTTCAGCTATACCACCGAGACCCACGAGATCAAGATAGGGACGCTTGACATGTCCGTGGCGGAAAAAGAGACGGTGAACATTCCGCTCTGGGCCGGGGTGGCGGCAATTGTCGGGGGCGGCGCGCTGCTGCTGTTTGCGAACAAGAAAGGATAGACAGCGAAGCAAAAGGGTTGTGCCGGTCATGACCGCTGTGGGGAAAAGCGAGGCTCGACGGAACTGCCGCCAGGAGGCGCAACGTGCTATGCCGATAGAGATCATCAAAAAAATATGTCCAATAACCTTTGGCCTGCCAACAAAAATGACGCAGCAAGGGTTCGAACGATTCTGCTGGGAAAAGCAACACAACGTTGTCCGCACCTACAACGGAACCAAGAATGGGCGGAAAACACATCCCGTCTGTGCAGTCTGCAAAGGCGATAAGCCGGCGGAACTGGAAATTGTCATATTGGAGGAAAAGAGCATGACGTTAGGGACAAAACCGGGAGACAGCCTCCTCTGTAGCGGCAAAGGGCAAGTCGTTGCACTCGACCATCCAGCGGCGATGCGGGCGTCCTGCCAAGCGCTGTCGGCCGCAACAAGCCAATGGAGTGAAGCCGATGGGCAAACGTGCGACCCAATACAGGAGGGGGAAGATTGGTTAGGCAGGGCTGACGCCTGTCTCGGCGGCGAACAAAGCGAGGCGGAGGGGTACGGCGAAAGAGAAACGCCCAGCAACAGATTCGCTGTTTTCCAGGAAGCCCTCGGGTTCTCTGGAGGTAAAGATGCTGTCGCTACACTCACGGCGGTTGCGGTGCTCACCCAGGAGTTTGATCGACTGAGGAAGCGCTGTGAAGAATTGGTCGAGAGCTTGGCAACCCAGGAGAAGGAGCTTGCGTGGTATCGACGCGTTCTTGATCAAGCGCCTCCCGCCGCCATGCCCGCCGTCAACGCCGGTTCAATCTGATGGTGTGTTTCGTTTCGGTGGAAGCTGCCGTGGCGTCGGTTGAACTCCTTTGGGCCAAGGGCGGGTAACCGGCTGTATCGCGGTTCCTTTTTGCTGCCGTAAACCCATGCAACCGGTGGCGCGCTCAAGATGCAGAACGCGCTTCCGCCCCTTGTAGGCGCAACATCAAACGGCGTCCCCTCACCCCAGGGTCGGCAAGGTCCGAGGCTGGTCGCATTGAATGCCAATCGCATCTCCAGGGCATCCTTCCAAATCCACCCCGGCCAGCAGATTCAAGCGCGGGCTCTCTTTGCAGCTCACTCCAATTCGTTCCAACTCCTCGATATTAAATCCCACCAGACGTACGCCGGCCACCTCCATCAGCGGCCGCCGGATCAGCAGCGGATCGGCCAACATGGCGTCCAGCGCCTGATGCTCATCCATGCCGTGAATATCCACCTCGCCTGATTTCACCTTGGGCGCCAATCCATTGAACCATTGCGCCACCGGCAGGGCGCCGAAAAAGGAGCGCAGTTCTTCCCTGGTGAAAGGGAATTCGAGCAAATTTTCGGTGATCAGGCGGTGCCCGGCGGAGAGGAGAATGGCTTTTTGCCGGGCGTTGCCGGTGCAGTGGGGTTTCTCGAAAAAGCGGATTGTAGCGGTCATGGCGTGTTCCTCCGGAAATTCTCAAGATCAATGGGCGCCGCCTGGTCGCCGTGACGCAGTTGGTGGCGAATGGCGGCATGGATGTCGTCCAGCTTCTCCAAGTCGGCGAGGATGGCCTCTTCCTCGATGGTGCGCTGGCGGAGCGCATGCATGGCCCCGTGGCGCATGCACAGGCGGCGCGGCGCCAGCAGCGCCAGCAGCGGGTCGTGGGTGGCGGAGAGGACGATTTTGTCCTGCGAGAGCAGCAGGTTGAAGGCGGCTCTCCGGTCGATGCCGGCGTTTTCGATCTCGTCGATGAGCACAATCGGCGAGCGGCAGACCAGGGCGGTGTCGGCCACCATCAGCGCCCGGGTTTGGCCGCCGCTGAGGCTGGTGAGGGCGGTGGCGCCGAAAAAAGGCTCGCCCGACAATTCATTGGCCGCTTCGATGGTTTCAGCAACCATGGATGCGGCCATGCCCCGGCTTTCCACATGCAGGCTGAGCAATTCCTCGACGGTGGCGTCCAGCACAAAGGACATGGTTTGCGACAACTGGGCAATCAGCTGGTCGCCGCCGGTGGAAAATCGCCTGTCTTCGGAGGGATGGCCGTCGACCAGAATCATCCGTCCGCTCGGGGTGTCGCCGGTGGCCAGCCATTCGATGTCGGCCAGCAGGCGGCTTTTGCCCGATCCGGTGGGGCCGACAATGGCCAGGAGATCGCCCCGCTGGAGGCGGATACGCTCGACCTGCTCCGGCTGGCCCGACTTGTCGCGGCCGGCAATGATCTCCAGTTGTTCAAGCGAGGCGGTGGAGTCGAGCAGCCCATTCAGTTCGTTGATCCGCGCCAGCAACTGATCGAGAAAATCCGCGGCCGACCGGTTGCGCAGGGCCGACCACTGGGCCAGCTTGGCCGCAAGGGTCACCTCCTCGGCCGGGTCGAACTCGATACCCTGCTCGAGCAGCACCGATTCGAGCAGCGGATATTCGGCCAGGAGAACGGCGAGGCTGGTTTGGGTCAGTTTTTCTTGGGTCAGGGGTTGCACAATCCATCCTTTGTTCAAAGCAAGGTACAGTTCAATGGCAGCGAGAGGGAGGCGTAGACCCCACCAAACTGGTCATTTCAACCGAGGAGAAATCTCCGTGTTCCAGGGCACCGAGATATCTCCCGGAGGTCAAGATGACATCCGAGTAGATGCAACAATTCAGGATTCACATCGCGGGTATGGCCTGCTCCTACCCCATGGGGTATCGCTTCTGCCGGTAGGAGCGGGCCATACCCGCGAACAAGGTCCTGCACCGCGGTTTCAATCAATGCTCAGCTTGCGGAACTGGCCGATCTGATATTCCGGGCCAACCCGAGTTTCGCCCAGGCAGTAGGAGCAGAGCGCCGCCGGCATGGGGAAGCGCAACCGCAGGGTTTCGGAAGAATCCTGCAGTTCCGAGGCCTCAATAAACATTCGCGCCAAGGCGTGCGAGCCCTGGCCGGTGCGGCCGTTGATCTGAATGATTTTGGCGCGCGGGGCCACGCTCTGCACCCGGTAGGCAAAGACCTCGCGTTCGGCCTGGGAGACGATGTCGCCCTTGGTGATCGCCACCGCGTCGGCCAGCTTGAGCATCGGGCCGATTTTTTTGGGCGTGTTGAGGCCGCTGACGTTGTCGATGACGCAGACCGCCAGCGACCCCTTGATATGCGGCGAACAGCGGTTGCACAGGCCGGCGCTTTCAATCACGGTCAGGTCCAGTTGGCGCTTGGCCGACCACTCCAGCACCCGGTCGATATTGCTGACAAAATAATGGTCCGGACAGAGCACGCCCGACAAGCCCTTCTGCACCGGGATGTCCGCCGCCTGATAGAGGGCGTCGTCGTCGGTGAACAGGCAGTCGAATTTGATCACCCCGGCCTTGACGCCCTCTGCAGCAACCGCCTCCAGGGTTTTGATCAGCACCGAGGTCTTGCCGCTCGAGGGCGGGCCGGCAACCGTGATCAGCCGCATCCTGCCCCGCCTGTGCGCTGGTATTCCGTAGTGAAGGTCTCGCCAACCGATTGCTTGACCTGTTCCAGGTCGTTTTCGTAGATGAAATCCCAGCCGATCCAGAACAGTTTTTTGCCCGCAGGGACGATGTCGGCCACCTCGGGGTGCGGGGTGGGAAAGAAATTGTCGCTGCAGTGCTGGTGCAGCGCCTTGCCCATGAGAAAATCGACCACCTGCGCCAACTCGGCTTGTTTGCTCTTTTTGACCAGCAGCTGTACCGGACTGACAAAGGCCCCCTCCTCGGGAAAGAGAATCTCAATCCGCTCTGCGGCCTTGATCTTCCTGGCAAAGAACCAGGGCATGATGAAAAAGGGCGGGCAACCTTCGGCGCGGGCGTCGATCATCTTGACCATCTGGGAGGGATGCATGCCGCCGCAGACATTGGCCGCAAGTTGAGGGATTGCCTCCATGCCGAACAGGCGGAAGAAGGGGACGAGCACCCCGGAGCAGAAAAAGCTGTCCTGGCCGCGCATGATGATCGATTTGCGGTACTCGGGCTGCAGAAAATCGGCCCAGGAGACCGGCGGCACCAGTTCGGGGCGCACATCCTTGACGTGAACAACCACAAGGGCGTTGGCGCAGAACTGGGTGAAATGACCGCGCGGGTCGGCATAGCCGATCTCGGCCATCCGGGGGTGCATCGGCCCGTTGACGCTGACAAAGTGGCCGGGGAGAACGAAGCGCTCGAGAAACCGGCGGTGATAAAAGGCGTTGAGATCCGAACTGAGGATCAGGTCCGGCAGTTCGTCCACCGACTCCACCGAATCAACATAGGGGTAGTAGGACAATTCGTGATTGACGTTGCCTTCGGCCAGGTAGGCCAGCGGCGTGTTGTCGGCGGCCAGCTGCTCGGCAAAGGTCTGCAGGGCGCGGTCCAGTGAAACCTTGAGGCCGCAGGGGAGCAGGGCGAGCAAGGTTGGCTGGGCGGTCTTGATGTCGGCGGCGGAACTGGCCAGCTCACCGGTGCGATTGTTTTCGGCTGCCTGGCAACAGCGCGCAAGGAACAGTTCGGAGTCGATACGTTTGAATTTCAGCAGGGTGCGCAGTTTGAGAAACGGCCCCAGCTTGTCGCGGACCTGCGGGCTGTCGAAATCGTGAAAGCCAAAGCTCTGGAAAACCGGCAGGGTCTCCGGGTGGCCGTCAAGGCAGTCCTTGACGGAGAGATCGAGGTGGATCGGCGGCATGGGAGTGTTTCCTTTTTTGCTCGTTCTTTGCTTGTAGGATTAGGAGGTTTCTCCCTGGCAGTCGCAATGACAGGATCGCTACGCTTTAGAATAAAAATCATTTTCTATGTGCCAAAGAAAATCTACGAATTCAGAATAGCTTATCTTGAGATTGCCAATGTCGCTGATAAATTCGTATCCGGATCCAGTTGCAGAAAAATTATTGTGTGCCAGTGCATGGCGGACAATACTAATTCGCTTGTCGTATTGGACTTTTTTGTTTTTCAGCTCTTCGCGCATGAGCATGAGTGGAATAAGTCTTATAATTCCAAAATGTTGACTGAGTAGATGTGGTGGGTTCGTTTTGAAAGCATCACGGAATTCATTTCGTAATTCACCGATTGTTTTGGAACCATCAGCATTGTCAATGCTGTTTAGTAAGAATTCAATGTGCTTAAGGTACGAATTGATTGCTAAAATTTGCATATTGCTTCCTTGGCTGATGAGGTGGTGAGGTGGGCTTTGTCAGGATGAAGACAACCCATCATGGCGCGAGCCACTCTCATTGGCAAGAGGCATTAGTAATCAAATGAGGCGGAAAAAAATGGGGCACAAGCCCACCGGGCCGGAGAGCATCCGGCCCGAGACCCTGTGCCCCGAGCGGCGGGAGGCGCGGCGATCGAGGGGGATCGATCAGCCGCACCCGTTCCCACCGCCGGCACAAGCGCCTTTGGACGAACATTTGCGCATCCGTCCCTGCAGACTGGAGAGTCCCTTGCCGGTGTAGACCGCCTCCAGGCCGCGCTCGATAAAGCCGACCATGGTCACCGGGAGAACGCCCCGTTTCTTCAGCATTTCCCTGGGCGAGTCGCCGAGATCGTTGACCAGGATGGCCCGGCAGTCGCCAAGGATGCGGCTGATGTTGAGCCAGCGCTGGCTGCCTCCACCGGCGGGCGGGGCCTGGCGGTCCTCAATGTGCTGGTAGCCGCCTTTGCCGTCCTCGGCCCAGATCTGAAACCGCGTTGCCTCGCCCAGATGCTGGTTGACCAGCACTCCCTCCAGGGTCGCAACCGCGACGTAGGGGCGAACGGTTTCTTCCGGTTTGGGCAATTGGGCGCAGGCGCTGAGGCAGCCGCGCATCTCGTCGGTGCGGTCGTTGTCCAGCAGGCCAACCGCATCGGCCCGGCAACGGGTGCAATGGCGCATCTGGGGCAGGAACTGCTCGGCCTGGTTGCGGATCGCGTCCATCATCTCCTTGTCCGGCTCGTTGATGTTCTCAAAGGCGGTGTCGGCGTTGGGGAACATGGCCATGCAGTTGAGCAGATCCACGCCCAGTTCCTTCATGGTCGCGGCCAGCACCGGGATGTGGTGATCGTTAATCCCCGGAATGACGATGGTGTTGACCTTGACCGTGATGCCGTGCTCCTTCAACAGCGCAATCGCCTGCAACTGGCGGGCAAGGAGCAATTCCGCGCCCTGTTTGCCGCGATACAACACCTTGCCGTCCCGCACCCAGGCGTAGATGTGCTGGGAGATCTCCGGATCGACCGCGTTGATAGTGATGGTCACATGGGAAACGCCGATCTCGGCCAGTTCCGGCACATGCGGCGCCACGTTCATGCCGTTGGAGGAGAGGCAGAGAATGGTGTCCGGGTACTCTTTGCGGATCAGGCGCATGGTTTCCAGGGTCTCCTCGGCGTTGGCAAAGGGGTCGCCCGGTCCGGCGATGCCGGCCACCGAGATGCGCGGTTCCTTCTCCAGCACCTTGCCCATGTAGACCAGGGCCTGCTCAGGGCTGAGCAAGGTGGAGGTGACGCCGGGCCGCGACTCGTTGACGCAGTCGTATTTGCGGTTGCAGTAGTTGCACTGGATGTTGCATTTGGGGGCAACCGGCAGATGCACCCGGCCGTACTGACCTTTGGCCTTGACGTTGAAGCAGGGGTGGCGATTGAAATCTTTTTCGCTGAGCATATCGTTGGCTCCTTGATCGTGGAATAGCGACCGAATGAATTACATGTAGAAATAGCCGACCGGGGAATCGTCCTGTTTTTTCTCGATCATCGCGTTGGCCACCATGTCGAACAGGTGTTGCGCGCCGGCATATCCGAGGTGGAGGATGCGCTGACCGCCGACCCGGTCATGGATGGGAAAGCCCACCCGGATGAGCGGGATGTTCAATTTTTTCGCCAGCGGGTAGCCCTTGGAATGGCCGACCACCAGATCCGGCTGCAGGGTCTCGGCGATCTCGCTGATCTCAAAGAAATCCATGCCTTCAAAAACCTGCGGCTGCTCGGGCAGGGTGTCGCCGGTAGCGCTTGCAATCGCGGACTTGAGCTTGCCCGAGGTACCGCCCGAGGCGCAGAGCACCGGCTGGACGCCGATCTCGGCGAGGAAGGAACACATGCCCACCAGCAGGTCCTCCTCGCCGTAGAGGATGGCCCGCTTGCCGAAGACGTACTTGTGACCGTCGACATAGGCGTCGACCAAACGGCCGCGCTGTTTGGCGTATTTTTCAGGCGTCGGCCGGCCGCTGATGGTCTCCAGCAGGTTGAAAAAGGCGTCGGTCTCGCGGATGCCCACCGGCATGCCGAGCCGGTGATTGGGCACGCTGAATTTCTCCGCCAGAACCGTGCCGCCGGTTGCGGCCAGGGTCGGGCCGAATTCAATGGTCGCCTGGGAACGGCCCATGGCCTTGATCGCCGCTATCGGGGTGCCGCCGCCCTGAATCTTCTCGTATTCCAGCAGGGCCGGGCCGTCCATGGTCTCGGAGAGATCGGGCAGCAGGGTGCAGCCCAGGCCGAAGTCGGCCATGATCTCGGCAAGCAGCCGGTAATCGGCCGAGCTGACGAAACCGGGCAGGAGGTTGACGACTTCGCCTCGCGGTCCGCCCTCGCTCACCTGGGCCACAACCTCGCGAATGGCGGCGTGGAAGCCCTCCATGTGGGTGCCCGAGTAGCTGGGGGTGGAGACGTTGACAAACAGGGGCAAGCCCACCGATCCCTTGGTGTCCTCGGCGTACTGGTGGAGGTACATCTTGACGTCGTCGCCGATGGTTTCGGTCAGGCAGGTGGTGGCGATGCCGATCAGTTTGGGCCGGTACTTGGCGGCCACGTTGGTCAGGCCCAGCTTGAGGTTGGGGCCGCCGCCGTAGACCGCGTGCTTCTCGGAGAGCGAGGAGGAGGCGATGTCGATCGGCTCGTTGTAATGGCTGATGATGTAGCGCCGCATGTAGGTGGCGCAGCCCTGGGAGCCGTGTAGATAGGGTACCGCGCCCTCAATGCCTTTGAAGGCCAGGCAGGCGCCGAGCGGCGTGCACAGCTTGCAGGCGTTGGTGGTCGAGATGTAGTTGGGTTTTCTCGGTTTTTTGAATGTCGGCGGATTCGTGCTCATGGCGTTTTCCTTGGTCTCATATACTTTGCGCTGTCATCTCGACCAGCGGGAGAGATCTCTTCCCTTGCTCGTCCGGAGATTTCTCCCTACGGTCGAAATGACAAGCCGGGGGAGGCGGAGCAAAAACATTTTGGCGATTGCTGATCATTCAGCTGCTGTGCTCGGCGCTTTTCTTGCGCGGCACGAACTGCCAGACCGGGCTCATCACCGAGGAGTAGACCTCGCGGGCGAAATTGAGCATGCCCTCAAACCCGGCCAGGGCCTCTTTGCGTTCATGGTTGTGGTCGCAGAAGCCGATGCCCAGCTTGTAGGCAATGGGCCGTTCCTTGACCCCGCCAACGAAGATGTCCACCTCTTTTTCGGTGAGAAAGGAGGTCAGCTCCAGCGGGTTGGAATCGTCGACAATGATGGTGCCGGGATCGGTGATCGCCGCCAGCTCCTCGTAATCTTCCTTGGTGCCGGTCTGCGAGCCGACCATGACCACCTGCATGTCGATCAGGCGGAAGGCCTTGACCAGGGAAAAGGCCTTGAACGAGCCGCCGACGTAGATGGCCGCCTTCTTGCCGGCCAGGGCCTTGCGATAGGGCTCCAGAGCCACGGCCAGGGTTCTGACCTCGCCTTCGACGATTTTCTTGGTGCGCTCCATCATTTCAGGGTCTTTGAAGAAACGGGCGATGTCGTAGAGGGCCTCGGCCATGTCCTCGATGCCGAAATAGGAGACCCGGATCGAGGGAATGCCGTATTTTTCTTCCATCATATTGGCCAGCTGCATGGTCGAGCCGGAGCACTGCACCACGTTGAGGGCGGCGCCATGGGCGCGCTGGATGTCCGCCACCCGACCGTCGCCGGTGATGTTGGCCACCACCTGGATGCCCATCCGCTCGTAGTATTCGCGGATCATCCAGATCTCGCCAGCAAGATTGAAATCGCCGAGGATATTGAGGGAATATTTGGAGATGCCTGTGGTGTCGCCGTTGCCGATCAGGCGGAAGAGGGCGTCGCAGGCGGCCTGGTAGCCGGCCCGTTTGTTGCCTTTGAAGCCTTCGGATTTAACCGGGATCACTGGAATCTTATACTCGGCCTCGACTGTGCGGCAGACCGCTTCCAGGTCGTCGCCGATGATGCCGACAATGCAGGTCGAGTAGACAAAGGCCGCTTTGGGTTTGTGGCGTTCGATCAGTTCGCGCAGGGCGGCGGTCAATTTTTTTTCGCCGCCAAAGATGACGTCGGTTTCCTGGAGATCGGTGGAAAAGGAGAGGCGATGCAGTTCCGGCCCGGAGCTGAGGGCGCCGCGGATGTCCCAGGTGTAGACGGCGCAGCCGATGGGGCCGTGCACCAGATGGACGGCGTCGGCAATCGGGTAGAGCACCACCCGCGAGCCGCAGAACACACAGGCCCGCTGACTGACCGCGCCGGCCAGGCTGTCCTTGTTGCAGACGATGTCAAAGGTCGACTCGCCCTTGACGAATATCTGATTTTCCCGGTCTTTGAGTGCTACTGCTTCCATGGTCAATCCCCCTGGTAAATGACAACTGAATTGCTCTTGTAAGGGCAATTCACATGCCAAGCGGATTTTTTCTGATAATATGTTTTTAAATCAACATTTTGGCCTAGTTTTCAGAAAACAGGGCGGTGGTGGTCGTTCTTTGTTTTTGTCGGGCGTTTAACAAAAATGAAGAGAGTGGACGTTTTTGTCGGTGGGGGCAACGGAGAGGACGGGCACGGCCTGCAACCCTGCCTGGAAAATTGGATGCGCTCCGGCTGGCCGTGCCGCATCAAGGGCGCCGTCGGACTCTGCCAGTGGTTGGAAGGGCTTCAGCCGGTTTGAGAATTGATCCCACAAAGTGGCCGCTCGCTGCGGCAAGATTCCAGGCGGGTAAAGAGGGCGCAACGACGAATAGGTCTTGACTCCGTTGTTTTTCTTTGCCAAGTTGCGCCTGTTGTTTGTTGTCGACAGCACAATGTATTGAGCCAATCCCGTTTCGCTTTTTCCACTATGAGTTCAGCCCATGGCCAAAAAGATACTGATCGTTGAGGATGAGAAACTGATCGGCCTGATGCTGGCGGAAAATGTCAAAGACCTGGGCTGTCAGGTGACCAAGGTGGTGACCAACGGCCAGGCGGCGGTGCGGGCGGTGCAGAGTGAGCGTCCGGACGCCATTCTCATGGACATCAGCCTCGACGGCGGCATGGACGGCATTGAGGCCGCCCGGATCATCAGGGCCGAGCACGACATCCCGGTGCTCTTTTTCACCGGCTATCTGGACCCGCAGATGTATACCCGAGCCCATGCCGTCAATCCGGTGGGCATTGTCGACAAGCTCGACACCACCGACGCCATCCAGGAAGCCATCTCTTCCTTGCTGCAATAGCGGCGGTCGCCGCATCGTTTGCCGCCGGGAGGCCGCCGGTCGATTTGTTTTTGCGCTGACGGCACTGTCTCTTCCCTCTTGACGCCGCCGCGCGTCGCATCCCCCCACCGTCCGGAGTTCCATGTCCCTGCAGGCAGCCGGCAAGTCATTGTCCCTTGCGCAATCGCCCGGTGAGGGGACGGTTGTCTTGCGGCACGCGCAGACCGGTCGCTGGCTGGCAATGGGCAACCCGGAGCGGGTCGTTGTCGCCCGTCGACCCGACGAGGTGCTCGATGGGCTTCGCGAAATCGAGCGCTGCGTCGAGCGCCAGGGTCTGACCGCCGCCGGCTTTCTGGCCTATGAAGCGGCCCCCGCCTTTGACGCCGCTTTTGACGCTGCCCTGACGACCCGTGCCAACGCCGACGACTTTCCCTTGCTCTGGTTTGGCCTCTACCGGCGGCCGCGTTTTGTCGATCTGCCCGAGCCCATCGGACCGCCGCCTGAGTTGGTCTGGCGGTCCACGGTCGATCGGGCGGAATACGACCGGCGCCTGCGCCGCATCCATCGCTACATCGCCGCCGGCGACACCTATCAGGTCAACTACAGCTACCGCCTGCGCGCGCCCTTTGCCGGCGATCCCTGGCCGCTGTTCACCCGGCTTGCCGCTGCCCATGATCCGGAATTCGGCGGTTATGTGGACACCGGCCGCTGGACGCTGCTCTCCCTGTCGCCGGAGCTGTTTTTTCGCCGGAACGGCGAGCGGATCGAATCGATTCCGATGAAGGGAACCATCGGCCGAGCCCTGACCGCTGCCGAGGACCGCGTCCAGGGGCAACGGCTGCGCGCAAGCGGCAAGGATCGGGCCGAGAATGTGATGATTGTCGACATGGTCCGCAACGACCTTGGGCGAATCGCCCTGCCCGGATCGGTGCAGGTGGAGGAACTGTTCGGGCTGCGCCGCTATCCGACCCTCTGGCAGATGGTGTCCACGGTGACCGGGCGGGTGCGGGCGGATCTGGGCGACGTCTTTTCCGCTTTGTTTCCGGCGGCCTCGATCACCGGCGCGCCCAAGGCCCGGACCATGGCGATCATCCGCGAACTGGAAACCTCGCCGCGCCGCATCTACACAGGCGTCGTCGGATTTTTGCAGCCGGGTCGCTGGGCGCAGTTCAACGTCGCCATCCGCACCCTGCTGCTCGATCAGCAACATGGGACAATGGAATACGGCGTGGGCGGCGGCATTGTCGCCGATTCCGCCAGCGCCGCCGAATGGGCGGAGACCCAGGTCAAAAGCCTGGTCTGCAGGCAGCCGCCGCCTGATTTTTCCCTGTTGGAAACCCTCTTGTGGACCCCGGAGGCGGGGTATGCGTTGTTGTCCGAACATCTGCGCCGCCTGGCCGCCTCGGCCGACTACTTTGCCCGTTGCTGCGACGTTGCGGCGATCCAACAGCAGCTGGCGAGGGCTGCGGCAGGGTTTCAAGGTTGTCGCAGCAAGGTCCGGCTGCTGCTCGACCGGCGGGGCGGAGTGCGGATCGAATCCAGCCCCATGCCCACGACAGCGCTCGACCGCCCGGTCCGGCTGGCGTTGGCCGCGCAGCCGATTGACGCCGGGAACGTCTTTCTCCACCACAAAACCACCCACCGGGAAATCTACCAGCAGGCGCGCTCCCAGGCGCGGGTCTGGGCGGACGACGTCATTCTCTATAACCAGCAAGGCGAGGTCACCGAAACCACCATCGCCAACATCCTGTTCACCCTGGACGGTCGGGAGTACACGCCTCCGGCGCGTTGCGGCCTGTTGCCGGGAACCCTGCGTCGGCATTTACTCGACGCCGGCGAAATTGAGGAGCGTGTGCTGCCCCTGGACCTGCTCCGGCAGGGGACGCCAATCAGTCTGATCAACAGCGTGCGCGGACGCTGGCCGGCGGTGCTGGCTGGGGGCGAGGCGGAGCAGCCCTCGCCGGAGTGATTGTGCCGCCGGCGCGCGGGGCGGTGCGAAAAAAATCCGGGCGCAGGGCGGCTACTCTGCTACAATGGATGCAGAGCAAGGACGGATTCCCTTTCCCCGCACAAGGAGTTGACGCGATGATTGTCGGTATTCTCAAGGAAATCAAGGCAGAGGAGCACCGGGTGAGCATGACTCCGGCCGGGGTTGAAGTGCTGGTCCGGCATGGCCACCGGGTGCTGGTGGAGCAAGGGGCCGGGCTGGGCAGCGAATTCGACGACCGCCTCTATGCCCAGGCCGGTGCTGAGATCGTCCAGGACCCGGCTACGGTCTATGCGCAGGCGGAGATGGCGATGCACGTCAAAGAGCCGCTGCCGCCTGAATACCCCCTGATCCGGGAGGGCCAGATCCTCTTCACCTACTTCCACTTTGCCGCCTCCGAGGAACTGACCCGGGCAATGGCGGCGCGCAAGGCGGTGTGTGTCGCCTATGAGACCATCACCGATCAGCGGGGCGGGTTGCCGCTGCTGACCCCCATGAGCGAGGTCGCCGGACGGATGGCGGCCCAGGAGGCGGCCAAGTATCTGGAGCGCAGCCAGGGCGGCCGGGGCGTGCTTATGGGCGGGGTTCCGGGCGTTGCGCCGGCAACGGTGCTGGTGCTCGGCGGCGGCGTGGTGGGAACCGAGGCGGCGCGGATTGCCTGCGGATTGGGGGCAACCGTCTATCTGCTCGACGCCAGCCTGCCGCGTCTGCGCCATCTGGCCGAGATCATGCCAAAAAATTGCATTCCCCTGATGTCGTCGCCGGCTACGATCCGCGAACTGGCGCCAAAGGCGGACGCCGTCATCGGCGCGGTGCTGCTGCCGGGGGCCAAGGCCCCCAAGCTGATCACCCGCGATATGCTTCCCGCCATGAAAAAGGGCGCGGTGTTGGTCGACGTCGCCATTGACCAGGGCGGCTGTTTCGAGACCTCGCACCCCACCACGCACAACCAGCCGGTGTTCGAGGTGGACGGCATCCTTCACTATTGCGTGGCCAACATGCCCGGCGCCGTGCCGCTGACCTCGACCCTGGCCCTGACCAACGCCACCCTGCCGTATGCCCTGCCCCTGGCCAACAAGGGTTGGCGCCAGGCGGCCCTGGATAATCCCGGCATTGGCCAGGGTCTCAACATGGTTGCCGGGCAGATCACCTGCCAGGCCGTGGCCGAGGCCTTTGGTCTGGACTATTGCCCGTTGGCGCAGGCGATTCAGGGATGAAGAGGAAAACCGCGCAGCAAACCTTCGCGCGCTGCAGGGTTCGCCCGGCGCACCTTGGCAGCCGCTGATTTTCAATTAACAAAATGATGAGGCCATAGCATGCAACAACGCCGTTTCGGGTTTGCCACCCGCCAACTCCACGCCGGACAGATTGCCGATCCGACCACCGGCAGCCGGGCCGTGCCCCTGTATCAGACGACCTCCTTTTTATTCAAAAGCTCGGAGCACGCGGCCAATCTCTTTGCCCTCAAGGAGTTTGGCAACATCTACACCCGGATCATGAACCCGACCACCGACGTGCTCGAACAGCGGGTGGCCGATCTGGAAGGCGGCATTGCCGGGCTGGCGGCCAGCAGCGGCCACGGCGCCCAAACGCTTGCGTTTCTGGCCCTGTGCGGGGCCGGCGATCACATCGTCTCCAGCAACAGCCTCTACGGCGGCACCTACAACCAGTTGCGCTACACCCTGCCGCGCCTGGGCATTGAGGTCAGCTTTGCCGACCCTGCGGATCCCGAATCCTTCCTCCGCGCCATCCGTCCCAACACCAAACTGATTTACGGCGAGACCCTGGGCAACCCCGGCCTGATCGTCTTTCCCTTTGAGGAGGTCGCCGATATTGCCAAGGCGCACAGCCTGCCCTTGATCATCGACAACACCCTGGCCACGCCCTACCTCTGCCGGCCGCTTGCCTGGGGGGCCAATATCGTCAGTCACAGCACCACCAAGTTCCTCAACGGCCACGGCACCTGTCTGGGTGGCATGCTGGTCGACGGCGGCAATTTCGATTGGAGTTCCGGCCGATTCGCCAACTTCACCGAGGCCGACCCCTCCTACCACGGCCTGGTCTACAGCAGCCTCGGCCCGCCGGCCTTCATTTTGAAAGCGCGGGTGCAGATGCTGCGCGATCTGGGCGTTTCCGCCTCGCCGTTCAACAGTTGGCTGACCGTGCAGGGCATCGAAACCCTGAGCCTGCGGATGCAGCGCCATGTGAGCAACGCATTGGCCGTGGCCCTGTGGCTCAAGGAACATAAACAGGTGGAATGGGTGGGGTATCCGGGGCTTGCCGATCATCCCAGTTACGCGCGGGCGCAACGCTACCTGCCCGAAGGCGCGGGCGCGATTCTCACCTTTGGGGTTAAAGGCGGACGAGCGGCGGGGCAGCGGTTCATCGACGGGCTCAAGCTGTTCAGCCATGTGGCCAACGTCGGCGACGCCAAGAGTCTGGCCATTCATCCGGCCAGCACCACCCACAGTCAATTGAGCGAGGCAGAGATGCGCGCGGCCGGGGTGACGCCGGATATGGTCCGTTTAAGCGTCGGCCTGGAGGATGTCGAGGATCTGTGCTGGGATCTGGATCAGGCCCTGGCTGCGGCCTGATCCAACAGGGGGTGGGGGAAGGTTGAGCGGACGGTCAGCGGATGATCGACTGGCCGGCGGAGTCGCTGGTGCAGTCGGAGGAGACCTGGCAGCCGTCGCTGTTGCCCTGCAGGCCGGGGATGTCCAACTGGCTGGCCGGCGCGGCTGAATAGCCGGAGGACTGGCCGGCGCCGGCGGGTTCGGTTCGTCCCGGGGCGGCAAGATAGGCGGTTATGGCGCTTTCACCCTGGCGGATTGTCCAGCCGTCAGCGGTTTTGGTCATCAGCACCGGAATTTCGGCGATGCCCAGGGAGGTGAGCAGGGCCTTGTTCAGGTCTGGCGAGTAGCCGGCATGCAGCGTGGCCTTGGGCAGATCGATGGCGGCGACGTGATCGATGGGATTAAACGAGATGGTGACCCGCGTGTTGTTTTTTAAGGAGGCGATCACCTTTTCGCAGTGGGCGCAGGTTGAGGAGTAAAACAGATAATTTTCCGGATACTTGAGCAGGCCGGGTCGGGTCGCGAAGACCCCGGCGGTGAAGGCCTGCTGGCCTGGGGCCGCGCTCTGGTTGAGCTCCAGGCTGGCAAAGGCCAGGGCGGCGGTGGTAAAAATAAGCAATCCGGCCGCAATCTGCCGCCAGCCGAGGAGCAGATTGAGCAGCACGATGAAGGCCAGCACCCCGAGGCAATAGGCGCAAAAGGCCTGGGCCACCAGATACTGAAAACCGATCAACACCGCTTCCACCGCCAGCGCCGCCAGCAGCACGGTTTTGACAAACCCCGGCAGCCGGCGCATTTCCCCGCGGGCCGAACGCAGGCCCCAATAGATCATCTGAAAAAAGAACAATCCCGCCGCATTGAACACCAGGGGCGACACCTTGGTCAACTTTTCCACCACCTTGCAGCCGCTGTTGAGACACAGGGGCGATCCTTGATAGAGGGTGTAACCGATCTGGCCCGCGATCAGCAGGCTGGCGACAAGGGCCAGAAACTGGCCCAGTTGGAGCGTAGGATTTTTTCTCTGCAGCATGGGGTACCGGAGGTTGGGTCTGGCTCGGAGCCGCATCGCCCGGCGTCTGCGAGCAAAGCGGGGAGCGTGCGTAAGAACGCCTATAATGAACCATTCTCCGGTTTGTGTCAACATCCCTCAGAAGAGTGGCGTAATGGCAGGCAATTGCGATGCAGCATCCTTTGGAAAGGGACGATTACGGTGTGGCGGCTTCCTTGACTCGGCGAAAGAGGGCTTCGGCCTGATAGGAACTGCGGACAAAGGGGGCCGAGGCCACGGCCGCAAAACCCAGGGCCAGAGCCTGTTGTTCCAGGGCGGCGAACTCTTCGGGCGGCAGATAGCGTTCCACCGGGAGATGGCTCTTGGACGGCTGGAGGTACTGGCCGATGGTCAGGATGTCGCAGCCGGTTTGGCGCAGATCGGCAAACAGGCGGGATAACTCCTCGCCGGTTTCTCCCAGCCCGACCATGATGCCGCATTTGGTGGCCGTGTTCGGGGCCATGGCCTTGCTTTGCCGCAGCACTTCAAGGCTTTGCTGGTATCCAGCCTCGGGGCGGACGGTGGGGTAGAGCCGTTGCACGGTTTCGAGGTTGTGGTTGAGCACGTCCGGCCGGGCCGCCAAAACCGTGGCCAGCGCCTGGGAATCGCCCTGGAAATCGGGGATCAGCACTTCAATCAAGGTCTGCGGGTTGTGCTCGCGGATGGCCGTGATTGCGGTGGCAAAATGGGCCGCGCCGCCGTCGGGCAGGTCGTCGCGGGTGACCGAGGTGACGACGCAGTAGCTCAGCGCCATGGTCTGCACCGCCAGGGCCACGCGCGTCGGCTCTTCCGGGTCGGGAAGCCCCTGCGGTCCGTGGCCGACGGCGCAGAACCGGCAGTTGCGGCTGCACCGGCCGCCCAGGATCATGAAGGTGGCCGCGCCCTTGCCGAAGCATTCGAACTGGTTGGGGCACATGGCCTCCTGACAGACCGTGCTCAGACATTGGTCCTTGATCAGGGAACGGATGCGTTCATACTGTCCGCCTGCGGGCAGTTTGCGGCGCAGCCAGCGGGGTTTGGGCTGATTGGGGTCGGTGGTCATCAATGTGGTTGTGTATACTGAAGAACGGTTATCTTGAGTTTGTGGGCGCAAACACTATTGGTGTGTGCTGTACTCGGAATTTGAAAATTATTGTATATATTTAGCCATATATATGCCTTGCTGGTCACTTTTTATCTCGATAAAGCCATGTTTCTTGTAAAGTTTGATGGCTCTAGTGTTGCTGTGCAAGACGCCAAGAACTAACCTCTTGAACGACATATTTTCCTTAATGTGATTTTCTGCATATTTTATAAAAGCAGTTCCTATACCTGTTCCTTGATGCTCAGGTAAAATAAAAATCTCGAAAATAGCATCGCCACTTTTACAAAGGATGTCAAATTCTTCAATTTTTATATATCCAACTACTGTTTTGTCGATACTTTTTATGAAAGTTATACTGTTAGTTGTATTTTTAATTTCATATATATCAATATCAGATAATTGATGATCGTTGCTTGTGTCATTCTTTATCGCATTGCGAATAGCATTGATGCTATTTAGATGATGAGGTTCAGCTTCAAATATACTCATATTCTTATTATCCATTAGACTTGATGAGACAACGGTTTGTAGCTGTACATGAAAAAGCTCGGCCAGATGGCGGCACAGCAGGAGCTTGACCTCGGCCATGGCACAGTTAATACCGCCTTCGCGGGCGAGCGAGGTCATGCCGACGCCGGTGAGGCCGCAGGGATTGATCCAGGCAAAGGGGGTCAGGTCCAGGTTCACATTGAGGGCCAGGCCATGGAAGGCGACGCCGTGGCGGACGGCGATGCCGATGCTGCCCAGTTTGTTGTTGCCCACCCAGACGCCGTGGTTGCGGGCGTCGCGGTTGGCCAGGACGCCGCAGTCGGCCGCGATGCGCAGCATCAACTCCTCCAGCAGCCAAACATAATCGCTCACCCCCAGGCGGCGGAGCCGCAGGCTGATGATCGGATACAGCACCAGCTGGCCCGGCCCGTGGTAGGTGATTTCGCCGCCGCGCTCAATCGGGACCACCTCAATGCCCCGCTCCCGCAGGAAGGATTCGCTCACCCCCAGATGGGCGCGGTCGCCGTGCCGGCCCAGGGTGAAAACCGGCGGATGCTCGACGCAGAGAAAGAGGTCAACGGGCGCCTCGCCCCGATGCCGCCGCGCCGCCAACTCGACCTGGAGCGCATGCACGGCCGGATAACCCTGCAGGCCAAGGTCGCAGAAGGCGGCGGATTCGGACATGGTCAAAAAACCATCAGTCCCCGGAAGGGCCGATAAGACAGGGGCAACGGGCCGCCTGGACTTCGTCGAGCCGTCGCACCTTGGTCCGTTGCGGGGCCTGGCGGAGCAGTTCGGGCTGCTCGGCCGCTTCCCGGACAATGACCTTGAGCGCGGCGATGAACTGGTCGATGTCGTCCTTGCACTCGGTCTCGGTGGGCTCGACCATCATTGCCCCGTGGACCACCAGTGGGAAGTAGATGGTCGGCGGATGGTAGCCGTAATCGATCAGCCGCTTGGCCATGTCCAGGGTGGTGATTTTGCTCTCCTGCTGGTTGAGGTCGGAGAAGACGCACTCGTGCATGCAGGGCCGGTCATAGGGCAGGTGGAGCACGTCCTTCAACTGCTCCTTGATGTAGTTGGCGTTGAGCACCGCCAGCTGGCTGGCCCGCTTGAGCCCGGCCTCCCCCATGCTGAGGATGTAGCTGTAGGCCCGCACCAGCACCCCGAAATTGCCGTGGAAGGCATGCACCCGACCCACCGACTGCGGCTGGTTGCTGTCCAGGCGGTAGACGTCGCCCTCTTTGACCGCGCGGGGCACGGGCAGGAAGGGTTCGAGTTCGCGGGTGACGCAGACCGGGCCGGCGCCGGGGCCGCCGCCGCCGTGCGGGGTGGAGAAGGTCTTGTGCAGGTTGAGATGCAGCACGTCGATGCCGCAGCGTTTGGCGTCGATCACTCCCAGCACCGCGTTCATGTTGGCGCCGTCGCCGTAGACCAGACCGCCCTTGGCGTGGACAACGGCAGCGATCTCGCGGATCTGCTCCTCGAACAAGCCCAGGGTGTTGGGATTGGTGAGCATGATCCCGGCGGTGTCTTCGTCCATCAGCGAGGCCACCAGGGCCGGATCGAGCATGCCCTGCGCGTTCGACTTGACCGGCACGGCCTTGTAGCCGCAGAGGGCGGCGGAGGCCGGGTTGGTGCCGTGAGCGGTGTCCGGGATGAGGATTTTATGCCGCTGTCCGCCGCGGCTGCGGTGGTAGGCGTGGAAAATCAGCATGCCGGTGAGTTCGCCGTGGGCCCCGGCCGCCGGTTGCAGGGAGACCGCGTCCAGGCCGGTGATGGCGGCCAGCTGCTGCTGCAGCTCAAACAGCAACCGCAGGGTTCCCTGGCACAGCTCGTCGGCCAGCATCGGGTGGGCGCTAGCAATCGCCGGGGTGGCGGCCTGGCGCTCGTTGGTCTTGGGATTGTACTTCATGGTGCAGGAACCCAGCGGATACATGCCGGTGTCCACACCGAAATTCCATTGCGACAGCCGGGTGTAGTGGCGGACCACATCCACCTCGCTCAGATCGGGGAAATCAACCGCGTTGCCCAGCAGCTGCCCGTCGATGGCGGCGGCCGGGACGTCGCTTTCCGGGATCGACATGCCGATCCGCCCTTTCTTGCCTTTGCGCCAGAGCAGGGGCTCGTTGAGAATCAATCCGCCTGTGCCCAGGGTTTCGACGGTTTCCATCATTTCCTTCATGCCCGCACCTCCGCAACAATGGCGTCCATGGTCTGTCTGCTGATCGTCTCGGTGACGCAGAAGAGATAGGTTCCGGCAAGCTCGGGGTAGAGCCCGCCAAGTTCCAGGCCGGCGACGATGTTGCGCGCCAGCAGCCGCTCGTAGGCCGGGCGGAAATCGGTGGGAAACGCGACCGCGAACTCGTTGAAGGTCGGGCCGGCGAACACGATCCTGGCGCCGGCTCGGACCAGGCTGTCCTTGAGGTACTCGCTCTTGTCGTAGTTGAGCCGCGCCAGCTTGGCGATGCCGGTCCCGCCCAGCGAGGCCATGTACATGCCGGCGGTCATGGCGCAAATGCCCTGGTTGGAGCAGATGTTGGAGGTGGCCTTTTCCCGGCGGATGTGCTGCTCGCGGGTGGCCAGGGTCAGCACGTAGCCGCGTCTTCCTTCAAGGTCCTTGGTTTCGCCCACCAACCGGCCCGGCAGGTTGCGGGTGAAGGGTTCCTTGCAGCCGAACATGCCCAGCCCCGGCCCGCCAAAGGAGGGGGCAATGCCGAAGCTCTGGCCCTCGCCGCAGACGATGTCGGCCCCGCAGGAACCGGGGTTTTTCAGCAGCCCGTAGGCCAGGGGCTCGGTGAAGCAGGCGACGAACAGCGCGCCCGCCTCGTGGATGGCGGCGCCAGCGGTCGGCAGATCTTCAATCACCCCCAAGAAGTTGGGCGACTGGAGGGCCACGGCGGCAATATCTTCCAGATTGGCCAGCCCGCTGAGGTCGGTGCGGCCGTCGGCGAGCAGATCGAGCTCAACCGCCTCAAAGCCCGCCGGCTGGAGATAGGCCCGGACCACGGCGCGGTAGTGGGGATGAATCGCCTTGGAGATCGCCACCCGCTTTTTCTTTTTGCCAATCCGCAGCCCCATGAGCAGGGCCTCGGCCAGGGCCGAAGCGCCGTCGTACATCGAGGCGTTGACCACGTCCACGCCCAGTAGGCGCGCGGTCAGGGTTTGATACTCAAAAATGCCCTGCAGGGTGCCCTGGGCCATTTCTGGCTGGTAGGGGGTGTAGGCGGTGAGAAATTCCGAACGGCTGGCGAGGCTGCGCACGGTTTCCGGGATATGATGCCGGCAGCTGCCGGCGCCGACCAGGATGCTGGCGTTGTCGTCCAGGCGCATGGCCCCGGCCAACTCGCGCATATGGTCGTTGAGCTCCCACTCGCTTTTGGCGGTGTTGGCGGAGGGCAGGTTCCAAGCCGTGGTCATGCGGCAGTCGGCGGGCACGGATGCAAACAGATCGTCCAGGTTGTCCGCGCCGATGGCCGCGAGCATGGCGGCGATTTCTTCGGAGGTGTGAGGCAGGTAGCGCATGGCCTTATCCTTTGAGCAGTTCCAGGTAACTGGCGGCGTTGTGCAGTTGTTCGTATTCGCTTGGATCGGAAGGCTTGATTTCGATGATCCACGCGCCGTAGGGCTCCTGATTGATCAATTCCGGGGAATCCTGCAGAACGGAGTTGACCGCGACCACCGTGCCGGACATGGGCGCGTACAGCTCGGAAACCGCCTTGACCGATTCCAGGGTCCCGAATTCGTCGCCCTTGGCAAAGCTGTCGCCGACGGCCGGCAGTTCGACAAAGACGATGTCGCCCAACTGGTCCTGGGCATAGTCGCTGACGCCGATGCGCGCCGTGTCGCCGGTGATCTGGGCCCATTCGTGGTCGTCGGTGTAGCCGATGTTGTCGGGCAGGTGCAATTCGTCGAGTTCTTTCATGGCTGATTCTCCTTGATGTTCACAGCATGTTCTGGATGGGTTTGCGGGCGGTGCGGTCCGGTCGGATCTCGTCGCGGATCTCCGCTTTGAGGGTGCGTTTGCCGTCGGTGAGCAGGATTGCGGCGCCGGCCGGCAGCCTGGCGTCAAGCCGGACAAAGCCGCAGCAGAGGCCGCGCGGCGCAAAGGCGGCGGGACGGCCGTTTTCAGGGGGCGTGGCCAGGCTGACGATCACTCCGTCGACCCGGTCGACGGCCATGTCGGTGGTGCAGGTGAGGATGGTCCCCAGGGGCTTGCCCGCCGGATCGGTGACCAGACTCTTGTCGCTGATGGTGATTTTGCGCGGATCAAATCCGGCAAAGGGCAGGGTGCAGGGCGCGTTTTTGGCCGCAAGCACGGCCGGGGCGCCGATGAAATCCTTGGTGAACCCGGAGCCGGCCTCGTCCCAGGGCAGAACAAACAGCCAGGGGTTGGCGGCAAACAGCCACGGGCCGATGTCCTGGTGCGAGAGCGGCAAGCCTGCGCCGGCGCGCAGGGAGTCGCGGGCCGCCAGACCGCAGGCGATGACGCCGTCGGCTGCGCCGGCCGTCAGCAGCAGGTTCCACAGTTTTTCGATGTGCTCCGGGGCGACGAACAGCTCAAAGCCGAATTCGCCGGTGTAGCCGGTGCGCGACACCATCACCGGCGTGCCATCGACGAGGGTGACCGGGATGGCGGGCGGGGTTACGGGCAGCAGCTGCGGATCAAAACTCCCCCTGAAGGAGAAGTAGACCATCTTGTCGAACACCTTTGCCGGGTCGTTCAGCACACGGGCGAGCACCTTGCCGGCCAGCGGGCCCTGGATGTCCATCTTGCCGACCCGGTCGGTGTGGTCGCGGATCACGGCGCCGGGTTCGTCGCGGTTCTCCTGGCGCAGGTGGGCGGCAATCGGCCCGCCCATGGAGGCGTTGACCACGATCATGTAGTCGGTCGGGCCGCACTGGTAGACAATGGCGTCGTCGATCACCCCGCCGCCCTGGTCGAGAAACACCCCGTACACGCAGCGGCCGGCGACCAGCGGCGTTTTTTTGGGGCCGATGCAGCGCTCCAGGTCTTTGGAGAACGCGCGCTGCAGCAGGGCCCGCACCGCCGGTCCGTGCAGGGTGAGCACCGCCATGTGGCTGGTGTCGAACAGTCCGGCGCTGGTGATGGCCGCTAGATGCTCGGCCTTGGCGCCGCTCGGATACCAGAGCGGCATCTCATAGCCGCCGAACGCAGCCATGTTGGCGTTTTTGCCCACATGCCAGGCGTGCAGCGGGGTGGTTTTGACGGCGGTGTCCATAATTGGCTCCTTGATTATCCGTTGTCCTCAACGGTCGCCGCCGCCAATTGACCGGTCAGGGGCACCTTGAGGTTGAAACTTTTATAGACCACAAAGGTCTCGACGGAACGCACGTTGTCGATGGTGGCCACTTCCTGGGTGAAAAATTCGAGCAGGCCGAAATCCTTGCTGAGCATGGCGGTGACGATCAGGTCGAACTGGCCGGTGACCACGCACACCGAGATGACGCTGCGCAACCGGCTGAACTCCTCGCCCTTGGTGACCAGATCCATGCCCTTGACCCGCACGCCGACCATGACGATCTGCTGATCGGGCAGGGCCTCGGGATTGACTAGACCGCTGATGGAGAGCACACCCTCGTCGGTGAGTTTTTTCACCCGCGAGCGAACCGTGCCCTCGGCCAGGGACAACTCCTCGGCGATTTTCTTAAACGAGGCCCGGCCGTCTTTGAGGTGGTTGATGATGGCAAGATTGGTGGCGTCGATCTGCATTGGCTTTATCGGTGGATTGATGAAATGGTCAACGAACGCTAAAAAAAAATACCGATCCTGTCAATATCGATCTGCGATTTTGTCAGATCCGACAAGTTGACCGGGAAATTGTGCGAAGGAGTTCGCGGGGTTGTTTTCCTGTTTATTTCAAAAGTTGTGTGTGTTTGTTGGTCGTTTCGACGAGCACAGCGAGGAGAAATCTTGATGGTTCCCACGCTCCAGCGTCCTGAGTTGCGAGCAATCGTATAACCAAAAGCCGCTCTGGCGAAACGGGCGCACACGCACGGAGGAGCAAGAAATTTCGGCCAGCCTGAGCTGGATCGGGATTGGCGCCTGGTTCATTGCAGGTGGTTTTCACGCCTCGACACATCCATCAAACCCCCGCCACTTTTACAATCGAAAGGGCGTCAAAGGGGAGCGGGGCGGAGGGGAAAAGAATGTCGCCAACAAAAAAAGCTCCGGTCAGAGGCTGACCGGAGCTTTCGGGAAAAACAGACGGGCTGGAAGATTACTTCAGGGCGGCCAGGGCTGCGTCGTAATTGGGCTCCTGGGTGATTTCCGGGACCTGCTCGGTGTAGGCGACTTTGCCGTCGGCGTCGATGACGACAATGGCGCGGGATAAGAGGCCGGCAATCGGGCCGGTGGTGATGGTCACCCCGTAATCCTTGCCAAAAGCGGTGGAGCGGAACACGGAAAGCGATTCCACATTCTTCAGGCCGTCGGTCTCGCAGAAGCGGGTGTGGGCAAACGGCAGGTCGGCGGAAACACAGAGAACAACAGTGTTTGCCAATTCGCCGGCGGTTTTGTTGAAGTGGCGTACCGAGGCGGCGCAGACCGGGGTGTCGATGCTCGGGAAGATGTTGAGCACAACTTTTTTCCCTTTGTAATCGGCAAGGGTCACTTCAGAAAGGTCGGTCTTGACCAGGGTGAAGTTGGGGGCTGCGGCAGCCTTTGCCGGCAGTTCGCCGATGGTGTCGATTGCGTTGCCTTTCAGCGTGATTTTGGCCATGGTGCGTCTCCTTTTCAAAGAATGGATTGAAACTGCAGTGCGATGGTTCGATTGCGCCCTGTGATTGGGCTGTTTCTGTCTGGAGCGGTGAAACAAGAAAGAATAATACGTTGCTGCACAAGATAATCATTCTCTTTTAGCTGTAAAGCAGAATTGCAGCGAAAAAAATGATTTTATTGTCGCAAAGAAGCGGTTGGCGTTAGGGGGAATGGAGCGGATCAGCGCAGACGGATTTTTTTATGCAGCTGTTATCAGTGGCTTGGCGCAGCTTCAGTCGGCGGTTTCGTTGCGCTCCGCCGTGCCGCCCTGATGGCGCGCACAGGCGGCGCAGGTTCCGTGGACCACCACGCTGGCGCGATCAACCGCGCCGATTTCGCCGAGGCTCGTCGGCAGTTCGACCGCATCGAACGACGGCCAGAAAAAATCGAACACCTGGCCGCAAACGTCGCAGAGAAAATGGTGATGGCGGATGTTGAGCGCTTCGTAGCGGGCTTGACTCTCGACGGTTTCCAGGCGGTGGACCAGGCCCATTTTTTCAAAGGTGGCCAGGGTTCGGTAGACGGTGTCGAGCGACAGGCTGGGCAGCCGTTTTGCCAGTCGTTTGTACAGGGTTTCAGCCGAGGGGTGATCGTGGGCCTCGAGCAATTCGTGATACACCTCCAAACGCTGATGGGTCACTTTGAGGCCGTCGTTCTTGCACATCTGCTCAAAGTGCTGCAGTTGCTGCTGGAGGTTGTTTGCTGGCATCGGAATAAAATTGAGAATTTTTACTAAGAGGATCTGGATGATACTTAGTAAAAGGTATTTATCCCGGCGTCAACGAGAAATTGAAATCCCCCCGCTGGTGGTACGCTGTGGTTGCAGGCGTCTCTCCGGCCGCCATCCTCATGCCTGTTCATGCCGCGCGGCCAGCAGCTCTTCAATGCGGCGGAAATGGACCATGTCGCTCAGCCATGCCTCGGGAATCGCGTCTCGCCCCAGATGTCCGCCCAGGATCATGCCGGCCGCCATGCCCCGGGCCGATGAATCGCCGCCTGCCATGACGTTTTCGATCAGGGCGGTTTTGAGATCGTTTGCATAGGTGAGGATCAGATGGATCGCGCCGGGCAGGGCTGCGGCAATGCCGCACATCTGGCCGAATTGCTTGATCACGGTTCGCGTGTCCTTGCCGCCGGAATCCAGGCCCATCCGGATGCGGCCGTCAAGATCAATGTCGGCCACGCCCTCGTCCAGAGCGTTTTCCATGGCGGTTGCCGGACTTTCGCCCTGCAGCGTCGCCCAGGCGGTTTTGGCGAGGAATTCGGCTCCGGCCAGGGTGGCCGGGTTGTTGTGGGTCAGGGCGGTCTGGGCGCGCACTGCCGCCAGCAGTGCAGCCCTGTCGTTGCGGAGCCAGTGCACCAGGGGCGCAATCCGGGCGGCGCCGCCAAGATCGGAAGATTTTGAGCCGCATCGATCAAGCGGTTGCCCCTGGGCCATATTGTCCAGGGTGGCCTGGGTCGCCTTGTCGACATAGCCCCGGTAGCCGGTGAACAGGTTTTTCCAGGAGGCGGCAAAGTCGGGCAGGGAAAATGTCCTGGTCCGGGCCAGGGACTCGAGCAGCGCCAGGGCCTGGTCGCCGTAATGGGTGAATTCGCCGCGTTCCTTGCCGGCGTGGTAGGAGTCGGGCAAGGGTTTGAGCAGGGTTTCCACCCGGCCGATGCGGCGGTCAATCTCAGCGGTGTCGTAGATCCAATGGGCCCCCAGGGCGAGACTGTCGGCTGCGAACGAGGCCAAAACCATGGCCGTTGCCTGTGTTGTCATGATTCTTCTCCTTGTTGCTCCAATGTTTGCTGAACAGGCGGCGATTGTATTGTTCTTCCTCACACCCTCATACCAATAGGCGCGGCGCCGCTGTTTGTCAAACCAGCCGGACTTGACGTCGCGCAATAGCGACGCTGCCGCAGTTCAGGATTAATTCCTGGCGGCGAGCGGTCGATATACAAAGAGGCGTCCAGCCGGATGCTCACAACAGACATTCAGGAGGAACAATGAAAATTGCTGCGACTACGGTCAGCATGGATGCAGCGCACACCTACAGGGAAGTGGACCAACGATTTACCGCAATGGGCATGGCTACAGGCATGTCGTCGGGGCAAACCGACGCCTTCGGCATCCGCCTGGCCTCCATGCTTGCCAGTTCAACCCAAACCCAATGCGTTTGCAGCTCGGAAGTCGGTCCGATCTGCAACGGCGCCCCGCTGGAAGCCGGCGGCGCGGACAAGGACGAAGGGCGCAAAACCCTGCTCGCGCAAATCGCCGAGCAGGTGATCGGTCAGCAGACGACCGTCGGCACGCTCCAGGGCGGGGTTGCCCCCTCGTCGCAAAATTCGACGACCACCCCGCTGGTGGGCGTGCAAACGGCGCAACTGACCAGCGGCATCGTCTACAGCCAGGAGGAAACCCTACTGTTTTCCGCCCAGGGCACGGTGCAGACCACCGACGGGCGGGAGATTGCCTTTGACCTCGGCCTGTCCATGGAGCGCAGCACGATGTTTGCGCAAACCGCGTCGATGGAGGTCTCGACCATGTTCATCGACCCCCTGGTGCTGCAGTTTGATCTTGATTCACCTCTGCTTGGCGACAGCAGTTTTCTGTTTGATCTGAACAGCGACGGCGTCCAGGAGGATCTGGCCTGCCCCGGCGGCGGCTGCGGATTTCTCGCCTTGGACCGCAACAACGACGGCGTGGTCAACAACGGCCTGGAGCTGTTCGGGCCGTCAAGCGGCTCTGGTTTCGGGGAACTGGCCGAGCTGGACAGCGACGCCAATCAGTGGATTGATGAAAACGATCCCATCTTCGACCAGTTGCGGATCTGGAGCCCGGACGGGGGGGATGAAGGAGGCGGCGGATCGTTCCTGTCGTTGCGGGAAGCCGGCGTCGGGGCGATTGCCGTGGTCCATGCCGGCACGGATTTTCAATTGCAAAAGCCCGACGGCACGGTGATGGGCACCATCAAGGCCAGCGGCGTCTTTCTCACCGAGGCCGGCGAGGTGAGGCCGCTGCAGGAGGTGGATCTGGCCCTGCCCGGAACCCAGGCGGAGATCGGGCCGGAGATGGGGTCCGATGCATTCGCTTCGTCCTCGCCTCGCCTGCAAGCCGCCCTGCAATCGCTGCGCGACATCGTCGGCATGCAGCGGTTGCGCCTGCAGATGATGCTCACCGGCGAACGATTGCAGCCTGCGGTCGCTCAAAAAGCGGTGGAACGGGAGACGTTTTTTGACTGGCTGCAGTCGCGCAGCCAATGGCGGCCCACTGCGGCAGGCCTGGGCGAGAACGACCAGTCCGTTGATCCGGGCGTTGCGCGGGTTGCCCGTGAACAGAAAAACAGCAGGCCGCTCACGGAAAAGAGCTGAAAACCGCCCCCCTGCGCCGTTGATACGCCGTTGTGAGCCGTTATCCGCTGTTCAAGGCGCAGGGGGCGTTTCGTAGTCGGCCGCGGCGCGCAGATGTTCGCCAAAAGCGGCGGCCGCCGGCGAGGGCTCGCGGTTTTTTCGCTGGATGAGATAAATGGGGCGCTCGGCGGCCGTATCTTCCAGGGCCAGGGCAACCAGCAACCCGGCTTGCACGTCCTGGGCCACGGACCGGGCGCTGAGCACCGCCATACCGACGCCCGCCTTGACGGCCTCCCGCACCGCCTCGTTGGAGCCGAGCACTGCGGCTTCGCGGAGATCGCCCTCCCGCAGGCCCTGGCGTTCCAGCATCCGGGCGAGGATCTTGCGGGTGCCCGAGCCCTGTTCGCGCAGGATGCAGGGGTGATTGGCCAGCTCGGCGAGCGCAACCGACGCTCGCGCGGCCAGCGGATGGTCCGGCGGGACGGCAAGAACCAGGGTGTCGGCAAAGAGCCCGGTCCATTCCAGGCCCCGTTCGTTCCAGATGGCGCCGACCAGGCCGAGATCAACCTCGCCCTCCATAATTTTGGCGGCAATGACCCGTGAGCCGCTGATCTGCACCACCGGTTTCACTTCCGGGTGCTGCCGGCAAAACGACCCGATCAACCGGGGCAGGATGTAGGCGCCGGGCAGGGAACTGGCCCCGATGCGCACCTCGCCGCTCAGGGCGCCGTTGTAGCGGGCCACCGCCTGCAGGGCCTCCTGCTGCAGCTGCGTCATCCGCACCGCGTAACTGTAGAGCAGCCGCCCGACCGGGGTGGCTTCCGCCTCCCGCCCCAACCGATCCACCAGCTTCAGTCCCAATTCCTCTTCCAGATTGCGGATATGCTCGCTCACCGTGGGCTGCGAGAGCAGCGCCGCTTCGGCCGCCTTGGTGAAGCTTTTCAGTTCCACCACCTTGCGGAACACTTCCAGTCTTCTGATGTCCATAATTGCGTTACTCCTTGCAACGTTCAGAGGGGGATGAGGGTTCCGGGGCGCGCAGCTTTTCTCCCAGGCCGGAATGGCGGACCACCCGCCGCTGGACCACCCGGAGCAGCACCTCTCTGCGGCACGCCAGGGTCAGGGTGTTTTTGGCCCTGGTGATTCCGGTGTAGAGCAGTTCCCGGCTGAGCACCGGCGCGTCTTCCTGGGGGAGGATGAGCAGCACTTCGGCGAATTCCGAACCCTGGGATTTATGCACGGTGATGGCGTAGGAGGTCTGCCAGGCCGGCAGGCGCGACAGGCCGACGGCGCGGGCCGTGCCGTTTTCCTGTTCAAACCAGGCCTGGAGCGCCCCTTGGGCGTCCGGCCAGAGCACGCCGGCGTCGCCGTTGAACAGGCCAAGGGTGTAGTCGTTGCGCAGGATGATGATCGGCATGCCGGGGTAGAGCCCCGCTGTTTGGGCTATGCGGCGTGTGCGCCGGAAGATGGTTTCCGCCAGCCGGTTGAGGCCTTCGACCCCGCTTGGCCCCTCGCGCAGGGCGCAGAGGATGCGGCGGCGGCCAAGTTCCTGGAGTGCGGCCTGCGGCGAAGCGGCGGCAAAGAGCGGCAGCAGGAAGTGCTCGATCCGGTTGTGGAGCCAGGCCGCCGATCCGGGGGCGGCTCCGTCCTCGATGTGCAGATCCGGGAACTGCAGCTCAAGCGTTGCCTGCACCTTTTCGGGATTGCCGCTGTTGACCGCCCGGGCCAAGGCGCCGATGCCGGAGCCTTCCCGGAACCGGTGACTGGCGCGCAGCAGGACCAGGGAGTCGGCCAGCGGGCCTGGGGCGCCATGGGCGGCTGAAGCAACCGGGGCAAGCTGGAGATCTCCCTGGCCGACAAGGTTTTGCATCTCGTCGACCAGGGCTTGGGACCAGCGGATCTCGCCGTTGCCGCAGAGATCGGCGAACAGGTTGCCGGCCTCCACCGAGGCCAGCTGGTCGCGGTCGCCGAGGAGGATGATCCGGCAGGAGGGCGGCAGGGCTTCGAGCAGAGCGGCCATCAGCGGCACGTCGATCATCGAGGCCTCGTCGAGGATCAACAGATCCAGGTGGAGGGGATTGGCGGCGTTGTGGCGAAAACCCGGCCGATGGGCTTGGACGCCGAGCAATCGGTGCAGAGTTTGGGCCTGGTCGCCAATGTTTGTCGCCAGGTGTTGGGGCGGGGTGGCAGAGCCGATCCTTGCGCTGCGGATCGATTCCTGCAGCCGCAGGGCGGCCTTGCCGGTGGGCGCGGCCAGGGCGATGCGCGGTTTGTCGGGGGCCAGGGCGGCGATCAGCGCCAGGATGCGGGCCACGGTGTAGGTCTTGCCGGCGCCCGGCCCACCGGAGATGACCACAAAACGCTGGCGCAGGGCCAGGACAGCGGCGGCCCGTTGCCAGTCCACGCCCGCAGCCTCGTTGCTGGCCGGAAACAGCGCATCAAGCAGCGGCCCAACCCGCGCCGCGTCGAGCGGTTCCGCCCCGGCGGCGCGTGCGCGCAGGGCCAGGGCAATGGCCTCTTCGTAGCGGTGAAAGCGCAGCAGGAACAGGTTGTTGCTTTCGTCCAGAATCAGCGGCTGAAAATCGCCGGGGCGGCCGATCACCGAGCTTGCCAGCAACCGTTGTCGCAGGGCTGTGGCCTCGCTAAAATCACTGCTGTCCAGGCCGGCCGCGGTCAGTAGGCCGGGTAGACCGGACAGGGGCAGACAGGTGTGGCCCTGTCCGGTTGCCCAGCTGGCAAAGGCCGCCGCCAGGGGCAGTTCCGGGCACTGCCCCTGGTCGATCCGCTCCAGCAATTGGGCGGCCTGGACGTCGATGGGCCGCAGCCAGCGGCCGGCCAGGGCCTGTTCCAACAGGCTCATGATCGGCCTCCTTGGCAGCAGTCGTCCAGGGCGGCGATCAGGCGGAAGTCCGGCCGTGAAACATGGATGCCCGCGCCCGGCGGATGCGCGGGATGCATGGCCCGGAGGAAGAGATAGTACACCTGGCCGACATGGTCGTCGTAGTGATAGCGCGCAATCCGGGAACGGAGATAACGGTGCAGGGCCAGGGTGTAGATCAGCGACTGGAGATGGTACTGATGGCTGTCCATGCAGGCGGCGATGGCCTCGGGGGTGTAGTGGGTCAGGGTTGGCCCCAGGTGGTTTGATTTGTAGTCGGCAATGCAATAGCGGCCCTGATGACGAAAGACCAGATCGATGAACCCTTTCATCAACCCCTGGAGCACGGCGCCGGGCGCGGCCAGGGGGCGGAATCCGGCCCCTTCGAGCAGACCGTTGAAGCGGCGGAGATCGACCTGTTCCAGGGGAAAAAGGAAGCTCAGCTCATGGATCCGGTCCTGGGGGGCAACACCGTTAAGGGTGCAGGCGGCGGGCAGTTCCACCGCCAGCAGATCGTCGAGCCAGCGGACCGTGGCCGCCTGCCAGCGCGGATCAATCGAGGCCTGTTCCAGGGCCTCGGCAACCAGGTGTTGCTGCTGCCCGGCCGTCCGATTGAAATCCAGCCGCTCAAGCAGGCCGTGCAGGCAGGAGCCGGCAATCCGGCCACGGGGAAAAGTGAACAGGGAGGTGTAATCTTCGGTCGCTGCGGCGGTGCTTTCGGCCTGGTCGCCGTCCTGCGGGGTTTCTCCTCCGGCGCTCAGGCGGGAATAACTGGTCATGGTCCAGCCGGGATTGATCCGGCCTCGGAAGATTTTGGGCTGCAGCACTGCCTGGTCGGCGGCGGGTTCCAGCCGGTGGCGGCCAAAAGCCTCGGGATAGGGGCGCAGCGCAAGGATCGGCGCATCCGTATTCAACCCACTCAATTCCTCGATCAATTCCCCGTCGCTCTCCGGGCAGCGACCCTGGTGGAGGAGGTGGGCCAGGGCCGTCTGTTCCACCCCTTTGACCCGGCCCCAGCAGAAGAAACAGCAGCACTTCGCCCGGGTCGCGGCCACATAGAGCAACCGCAGATCCTCGGCCAACAGTTCCTCCTCGGCCCATTGCCGATGCGCCGCCGCGCCGCTGCCAAGGTCCAGGGTCAACCGCAGGGTGTCGCGATCATGGAAACTCAGCGGCTGATCCTTGGCCAGGGTTCGCCCGGCCCAGAGAAAAGGCAGGAACACCACCGGATATTCGAGGCCCTTGGCCCGGTGGATGGTGACGATGCGGATCAATTGCTCGTCGTTTTCTAACCGGATCAGCTGGTTGGCGGCGTTGGCGTCCGGATTGTCGATCTGCTGGCGAAACCAGCGCATGAGCGCCGCCGTGCCGTGGCGGCCGGCCGGGCTCTGCTGCAGCAGTTCGGCCAAATGGAGGAAATTGGTCAGGCTGCGTTCGCCGCCTGCCTGGGCCGAGAGGCGGCGGGCCACCTGTTCTTCGGCCAGAAGATGCTGGAACATGGGCATGAAGCCCTGGTCGCGCCACAACTGCTGACAGCGCATCAGGCCGGCCATGCGGCTCTCCCAGGATTGTTCGTCGCTGGCCAGGGCGTGGATGGTTTCGCCGCTGCAGCCAAAGAGCGGGGTGGCGAGACAGGCGCGGATCCGGGCCGGGTCGGCAAGATCAACCAGCGCGGCCAGCACCAGGGCCAGCTGGCCGGCCTCTGCGGCGGCAAACACCGAAGACTGGCTGGCCGAGACGCTGCTCAGGCCCTGCAACCGCAATCCGGCCTGCATGGCCTCGGCTTCGCGGTGGCTGCGCACCAGGATGGCGATGTCCGAGGTCTGCAGCGGCCGGCCGGCAAGGGTTGCCCGGTCCTGCGCGGCCTGCTCGAGCAGCTCGACAATGACGTCGGCGGTGAAGGCGACCGCCGCCTTGATCGCCCGATCCTTGCTGATGAAGGGCGATTTGTCGCTTTTTAATTGCTCGGCGTCGAGGAGCAGTCCGGTCAGCGGGGCCAGGGGCCGGCCGTCGACCGTCAGGGGCCCGGCTGTTGCAGCGGCGGCCTGGACCGGCGCAAAGTCGATGTCCTCGGTGAACACAAAGGCGTCGGATCTTCGGCCAAACAGTGTGTTGATCGCCGCCACCATCGCCGGGGTGGAACGGTAATTGACGCCCATGGTGTAGCTGTTTCCCGCCGGGGTGGCGCGGCGGGCCTGGATATAGGTGAAGATGTCGGCGCCGCGAAAGGAGTAGATGGCCTGTTTGGGGTCGCCGATCATGAACAGGGTCCCGGCGTCCTGCCGGGCGCTCCGGTAAATGCGCGAGAACACCTGATACTGCACCGGGTCGGTGTCCTGGAATTCGTCGACCAGGGCGACCGGGTAGCGGGTCGCGATCCGTCCGGCCAGTTGCGGGCCGCTGCCGGGTTGCTCCAGGGCGGCGTTGAGATGGGTGAGCAGGTCGTCAAAGGCCAGCCAGCCCTGGGCCCGTTTGCGGGCGTCGAGCTCGCGGCGCAGAGAGAGCCGCGCATCCAGCAGCGCCTGGATGGTCAGGTTGCGCAGGAGTTGGCCATGGCCTTGCCAAAAGGCGTCAAACAGGGTGAAAAAAGGATGCTGCGGCGGGGACGCGCATTTTTTCAGCACCGACCCGGCCATGGTTGAGGCGGTCAATTTTTCAAGCTCCTTGGCCAGAAGCAGGGGCATTGCCGGTCGTGCGGCCAACTGGTCCATGGCTTCGAGCAGTTCCGGCACCCGGTCGCTGCGGCGGTAGGTCTTGTCGTTGCGCTGCAGGCAGGGGTCCTGGTCAAGGAGGGCGCCGACGGCCTCGCGATCCCGCGCCCAGGCTTGCTGCACCTCGGCAAAGCGTTGGCGGCACTGGTCCGCCTGGGTTGCAATCTCGCGGGCGTCAACCTGGGGGATCAGGTCGCAGCCCATGGAGGTCAGCGCGGGGCCAAGCGCCTTCAACAGCCCCAACGGATCGCCCCAGACCGCCGTTGCCCAGGCGGCCTCTTCTTCGCTTGCCGGATAGAAACGGTTGCGCCAGAAGTCTTCGATTACCTCGCGCCGCAGGGCGGCCTCGCTTTCCAGCAGCTCGACCGCAAACGGGGTTCCGGATTCAAAGGCGTGATCCTGGAGGATGCGTTGGCAAAAACCGTGGATGGTGTGGATGGCGGCCTCGTCCATCCGCACCAGGGCGTCGGCCAGCCGCTGCCTGGCTTCCTCGGGCGGGACCACGGCGAGCAGCGCAGCCAACTGGTCGTCCGGTTCAACCCGGTGTTCGAGCGCGTCCAGGGCCTCGCGCAGCCGTCGGCGGATGCGGTCGCGCAGCTCGCCGGTGGCGGCGCGGGTGAAAGTTACCACCAGGATTTGATCGACCGCCAGGCCGCGTTCCAGCAGCAGGCGAAGAAACAGCAGGGCCAGGGTGTAGGTTTTGCCGGTGCCGGCGCTGGCCTCGAGCAGGCGGCAACCGTGCAGGGGCAGGGTGAGCGGATCAAGCGGCTGTATGGTCGTCCTCCAGATGGTCGAGAATCGGTCCAAATAGGCTGGAGAGATGAGCAAATTCCGCGCTCAGAGGCAGCTCGGTTGGAGAGAAAAAATAGCCGTAGGCCGGATCGTCGCCCTCGCCGTTTCGTTGAAACCCGCTCTCCCAGACCTGTCGGGCGCGCGCCTCCTCCTTGCCGGTTCCAGCCGCCTTGGCCCAGGCCAGGCTAGTCTCCGGGAAAAAAGGCAGCGGTTGCGACAACCCCTGCCAGTAGCGTTCCAGCAGCTGCAGCAGCTGCGGTTCCGGGTTGGCGACCGGTTTGAGCCGGACGAGGCGCGCCGGGGTATTGGCCTGGGCCTTGTCCCGCGCCAGATGGAGGGAGCAGTGGGGCAGGTCGGCGGGCGCCAGGAGATTGAGGCAGAGGTGGTGAACCCACAGCTCGATTAGATCAGCGCCCTTGAGCGCGCCGGTGCGCCAGGTGACCCTGCCCTCCGGGTGAAGGTCGCCCAGCCAGCCGGTGAGGCGAAAGGGGCCGATGATCCGGTCGATCTCCAGCGGCGGCAGGGGCGCGGCCAACAGGGGGCGCAGCTGGTCGACGAATTGGTCGCTGCTCGCGGCAATTCCGGCAAACTGGACCCGGCCGAAACCACCCTGCGGCAGGCTGCCGGCGCCCTCCAGGTTGCCCAGGATCTGGTCCACGGGCAGGCCAGAAAGCCGCTCAAGGATCGTTTCCCGCCGCAGCTGATATTGCTGGAGCGAATCAAGCACAAAGGGTTCGCTTTCCTCGACCGCTGCGGCCTCGGCCCGGAGGTTGAGGCCGAGGCTCTGCTCAAGAAAGCAGCGGACCGGATGCCGCCAGAAGCGGGCCAACTGTTGCAGATCGACGCGTTGTTGCTCCTCGTCCGGGGCAGGCAGCGGGGCGCTGAGAAAGGGCGGTGGTTCGACCAATCGGTCCGCCGGCAACCAGGAGGGATTGTAGCTGGCGGTGGCGGCGGTCCCGTTGAAACAGCGGCGGCTGAAAGGCTGCATCGGGTGGAGGGTGGTGAGATGTTCGGAGACCCTGGTTGCGATCACTTCGGCGGCGTCTGCGACCCGGCAGCTCTGGTCGAGATAATCCCGCAGTTCACTGACTACCACCGAGGGTGGGGCCAGGCTGTCGTCGCGCTGGTTGCGGCCCACCCAGGACAGATAGAGGACGTCGCGGGCCGAGAGCAGAGCCTCGAGAAAGAGATAGCGGTCGTCGTTGCGGCGGTTGCGGTCGCCCAGGCGCGGCTGGCTGGCGATCAGGTCAAAGGCCACCGGATGCTGGGAGCGGGGAAAGTCCTGGTCGTTGAGCCCAAGCAGGCAGACCGCGCGGAAGGGCACGGAGCGCATCGGCACCATGTTGCAGAAGGTGACCCGGCCGCTGAGAAAGGGTTGGCCGCCGTCGGGCTGGGAGAGCGCGGTTTCCAGACATTCGGCAATCACCGCCGGCGCCAGCGGCGCGTGGTGGTCGGCCAGCCGGCAGTCGGCCCTGAGGTTGTTAATCGCCTCGCGCAGGGGTTGCAGCCCTTCCTCCTCGGGCTCGAAGCAGTCGTCGAGCAACCGGAGCAGCGCCGCGCACCACTCCTCGGCCGGGCAAGGTTGGCGCAGCCGCAGCCGCCATTGGGCCAGGGTGTCGATCAAGCGGACAAAGCCGCCGAGTTCCGCCGACTCGCTCCCGCCCAGATTGCCGTAGGGCAGCAGATGGGCATAGGGTTCGCGGCAGTCGCCCATCAGATAGCCGAGCAGCAGCCGGTCCAGGCCAAAGCGCCAACTGTGGCTGTTGCCGGCCGGAACCTCCAGCTCGCGTCGATGGGCAGCGTCCAGGCCCCAACGGATGCCCGCGGCCCGCACCCAGGCGTGCAGGCGCGGCAGGATCGCCGGACCCAGGCCGAACCGGCGGAGCAGGGCCGGCGTTTCGCACAGGGCGAGAACCGCAGGGGCGGTGAAGCGGCCGCTGAACAGCACCAGCAGGTCGAGGAAACAGCGCGCCAGGGGCTGCTCGCGGGCCAGCGACTGGTCGGCGATTGACCAGGGGATGCGGCGTTCCTGGCCGGCTTCGCCAAAGACGCCGGCAATGGCGTCGGCGTAGAGGCCGATGTCCGGGGCGCTGACCAGGACGTCGCCCGGGGTGAGGTCGGGATGCTGCTGGAACAGGTCCAGCAGCCGGTCGTGCAGGACCTGAATCTCGCGTAGCGGCGAGAAGCAGCAATGGAACTGGATCGAGCGGTCGCCGGGCTCAAGCGGATGGGGTTCCTCGCCCCCGGCGGTGCGGTCGCGGAGGTCCAGAATGTCGTTGTGCAGGGTTGCGAGCAGGTGCCACTGCTCGCTTTCCTGATAGAGATCAATGTCTTCCAGATCGCAGTCGAGCAGTTGGCGGAAAAAATCCTGGCCGGTTCTGCCCAGCGAAACCAGCAGCGGGTGGCCCTGCTCGTAGAAGGAGTCGAAGGCGTCGAAGGCCTCAGGTGCGTCAGAAACGTCGGGTGCGTCAGCCGCCTCGCCCCGGCTTTTTTTGCGCATCCGGGCCCGTTGCCGCGCCGAGACCAGATCGCCCCAGTAGTGGCGGCAGGGACTGAGGTGATAAAGATGGACCTCGCTGCTGCGGCTGATCCGGGCAACGCTCTCCAGGTGGGTCGGGGCCAGGGAATTGAGGCCAAAGAGATGGACCCGGCGGGGCAGGGCGGCGGGCGGCAAGACCGCGTCGGATCCGGCGCCAAGCAGCGCCTGGAATTGCTCGGTCAGGCGGGCGCGCGGCGGCAGGCCGTCTGCGGTCAGTGCCCGCCACAGCCGGGCCTGCCAGTGGTTGTCCTCGCCCTGTTCCCAGCGGGTGAGCAGATCGGTGCGGTAAACCTGATACTGATCAAAGACGTCGCTGATCCGGCTGGCCAGCTGCTGGGCTTTTATGCCCTCGCCGTCGTCGCGCAGGTAGGCGGCGATCTCGGCAAAGGCTGGGTCTCCGGCCAGGTCGGGCAGCAGGGCGGCGACTCGCCAGCGCAGCACCGATTTGCGGAAACGGTCCTCTTCCGGGAGCGTCCCGGTCACCCGCTGCATCAGGTCCCAGATGAAACGGGCCGGGAGCGGAAACTGGACGTTGGCGGCAATCCCGGCGCTCAAGGCCAGCTGCTGCGCCACCCATTGCGCCATGCCCTGGTTGTGCACCACGACGATCTCCGGGGTCAGCGGGTCGTCCGGCGGCTGACCGAGAACGGCGTGGAACTGCGCGAACAAGGCTTCCAAGCGGTTGGATTGATGGAGAAACATGCGGCTATCCTGCACAGAGGCGCACGGCTTGCCCGGCCGGCGGCGGGGCACGGGAGGGGAACCGAACTGGTGGACGGTTTGTCGGTGGCGAAAAAAACATTTTAATTTTATGGAAATGCGTAGAATTTGCTATAGTTAAATTGTCAATCAAACTGCCGCTGCCCTTTTTCTCCTCCTCGGTTCATGAATCACCGGTTCAAATATCAGCCTATTGTTCTTGCGCTCCTGGTCACCCTGATCATGGCGGGGTTGTTTTATCTTCCCTACCTTTCGGTGCGCAACAAAACCATCGACACCTTTCGCACCCAGCAGGCGTTCCTGGCCCGCCAAGCCGGATCCGGCCTGCAAGCCTATTTTGCCGCCTATGAGAAGGCCCTGGCCTATCTGGGCGCGCAGGACGCGATCCAGCGCATGGACGACAGCGGCCAGGTGTTGCTCCAGGATTTTTTTTCCATGCACCCGGAGGACCTGCGCAGCATCCAACGCATTGACGCTGCCGGCAAGGTGCTGTTTTCCGTTCCCAAGGAAGCGCCGGAAGCCGGCCTGGTGGCCCATTGCCGGCAACTGCAGGATCGGCGCATTCCCGCAGTGAGCGAGGTTGTTCCTCTTGCCGGCGGCGGGGACCAGCTCTCGTTTGCCGTTGCGGTGCTTCGGGACGAGCAGTTTGACGGCTGCCTCGCTTTTTCGTTGCCCTACGATCAGGTGGCCAGCCGCCACCTCAGCCGGCTGCCTCACCATCAGGAGGGATACACCCTGCTGTTCAGTCGCTCCGGGACCCTCCTCCATGGCCCGGATGCGGCCCCGGTGGGCGCAAACAGCAGCCGTCTGCGCGGATCGATTGAGGATTTGGCGCAGTTGCGGCAGACCCTTGCGGCGGGAGAGGCGGCCTTGCTGATTTTGGCCGGCGATCTCCTCGAACAGCCCAACCGACCCGACGGCAAGATGTACGCTGTGGTTGTTCCCGTGCCGCTTCCGGGCGGCAACAGCTGGTCGATTGTTCTGACGACTCCGGCGCGCGAGGTGCTGGGCGCCATGGCTGAGTTTCGTTCGCAGTGGCTCCTGGTCACCGGCGTGGTGGTGGTTGCCGTGGGCCTGCTCAGCTTTTTTCTCAGCGGCTTTGTGGCCAAACAGCGGGAAGCGCAACGGCTGCAGGCGGTGGAGGAACAGTTGGCCGGCCTGCTTGATCTGGCGCCCATGGGTGTGTTTTTGCTCAACGACCGCAACGCCGTGGTCTACGCCAACAAGGAAGCGCAGCGTATGGCGGTTGAAAGCGGCGAGGAATCGGTGATCGGCCGTCCCTTTGTCGATTTTCTCCATCGGGAGTGCCGGCTGACGGTTGCCGAGCGGATCAAAACGCCGGCGGCCGGCGAGGCGGTGCAGATCGAGGCGGTGCAACTGCTGACCGCTTCCGGGCAGGTGCGGGACATTGTGATTACCGCCACCCCCTACCATCTGGGTCCGCGACGGCAGCACATCGTCATTGTTCGCGACGTGACCGATGAGCGGCGCTCGGCGGCCTGGCAACGTCGTCTGGCCACTGCCGTGGATCAGGTCAAGGAGGCGGTGCTGATTGCCGATGTCGAGGGCAATGTTGAATACGTCAATGCGGCGCTGAGCGAGACGACCGGCTACAGCCGGGGCGAGTGCGCCGGCCAGCCGGCCCGGATGCTCTGGGCCCGTGAGCAGGACGCGCATTTTGAGCAGAAGATGCAGGACGTGGTCGATCTGGGCGAGGTCTGGCGGGGACGCATCGTCAACCAGCGTAAGGACGGCAGCCTTTTTGTGGCCGCGGCCACGGTTTCGCCGATGCGCGACGCCGGCGGCGCGGTCAGCCATTTTGTGTTGGTGCAGCGCGACATCACCCATGAGGTGGCAATTGAATCGCGGATGCGTCAGGCCCAAAAGATGGAGGCCATTGGCACCCTGGCCGGCGGCATTGCCCACGATTTCAACAACATCCTGGGCGGCATCATCGGTTTTACCGACATGGCGTTGTTGCAGAGCGCGCCGGGAAGCGAGATCCACAGCAATCTCCAGCACATCCGTCAGGGCGGCAAACGCGCCGCCGACCTTGTCCAGCAGATCCTGACCTTCAGCCGCCAATCGGCCCAGGCCATCGTGCCGGTGACGGTTGCGCCGCTGGTCAAGGAAAGCCTCCAGCTGATGCGCGCCACCTTGCCGGCAACCATCGACATCACCCAGGAATTGTCGGCCGGCAAGGCCATGGTCATGGCGGCGCCGGTGCAGATTCAGCAGATTGTGATGAACCTCTGCGCCAACGCCTTTTACTCGATGCGGGAGAAAGGCGGCCGTCTCACCATTCGCCTGGAGCGGAAAACAGCGGCGGCGCTCGGCAAAGCAGGAGAGGGCGAAGGCGGCGAGTGGGTGGCGCTGACCGTGGAGGACACCGGGCAGGGGATGGAGAACGAGACCCTGCAGCGGATTTTCACCCCGTTTTTCACCACCAAACAACCCGGCGAGGGCACCGGCATGGGCTTGAGCGTGGTCCACGGCATTGTCCGAGAGCTGGGCGGCGACATTTCGGTGCAGTCGCATCCGGGCGAGGGCGCGGTGTTCACGGTGCTGCTGCCGATGGCGGATCAGCAGACCAACGGCGGATTGGTAAGCAGCGAGGAGCCGTTGCCCGGCGGCACGGAACATATTGTGGTGGTGGACGACGAGAAGGAAATCCGGGAGACCTGCCGGATGATGCTGGGGCATCTGGGGTACGCCGTGACCACCTCCGGCGCTCCGGACAAGGTGCTGGCCCTGATTGAGCAGGCGCAGCCCCCGGTCGATCTGGTGATCACCGACCAGACCATGCCCAAGCTGACCGGGCTTGACCTGACCGAAGAAATCCGCCGTCTCCACCCCCACATCCCGGTCATCCTGTGCACCGGGTATTCGGATCGGCTCAATTACGACATCGCCCGGGAGGCGGGCGCCTGCGACCTGCTGATGAAGCCGGTCGACCTGCGCGGGCTGAGCATGGCGGTTCGCTCCGCCCTGGACATGAGCGGCTGACGGCAACCGCCTGTGTCGGGGCGGTTTTTCGCCGGCGGGATGTTTTTTTTTTGATAAATCCTGGTTTTTGTTATGATTCCAGCTATTATGACTTTATGGGCCTTGTAGCCCCGCACCCATCTCCAACCGTGATTCTCGACCATGCATAAAGGCGTCTTCCTCGGTCTGGCAACGGCCGATATTGTTTACTACGTGCCGCATCATCTGCGAAGCAATCAAAAAATGAAGGCAGAACGGCAACTTGCCTTTGCCGGTGGGCCGGCGACCAACGCCGCCGTGGCCTTTGCCGCCTTTGGCAACGAGGCCGCGCTGGTGACCGGGCTGGGGCAGAATCCCCTGGCCCATGTGGCCAAGCAGGATATTGCCGAGCACAAGGTGCAGTTGATCGACTGCACCGACCAGCCCAGGCGGCCGCCGGTGCTGGCCTCCATTTTGGTCGACCTGTCCTGCGGCGACCGCAGCGTGGTCTACTCCAACACCGACCTGCGCAAGCTTCGCCATGAAGCGGTTAACGAAAGCCTGCTGGAATATGTCGATGTCCTGATGCTGGACGGCTACTATCTGCCGCAGGCGATCCAGATGGCCGCCTGGGCCAGGGAGTTGCGCATCCCGGTGGTGCTTGACGGCGGCAGTTGGAAGGAAGGTCTGGACACGCTCCTGCCCCTGGTTGATTACGCCGTCTGCTCCAACAATTTCTTTCCGCCGGGCAGCACCGACGCCGCCGGCGTTATCAGTCGTCTGCGCGGCTACGGCGTCGCCCACATCGCCATCACCAGGGACGGCGACCCCATTCTCGCCCACACCGCCGGCGTCACCAGCGAGTTGCCGGTGATGCCGATTCAGCCGGTGGACACGCTTGGCGCCGGCGACATCTTCCACGGGGCCTTCTGCCATTACCTGCTGGAGAACGATTTTCTGCGCAGCCTGGAACGGGCCGGCGAGGTGGCCAGCCTGTCCTGCACCTCGTTGGGAACCAGGGCCTGGATCGAACAGGAAAAATTCGCCTGAGCGCTGGTTTTCCGCCTGGCGGAACCTATCGCTGGCGAAACGGGATCTGGCAGTAGTCGATGCCGCGCTTGGGCGTGATGCCGTTTTGTTCCAGAAACATCTTGAGCGAATTCATTGAGATGTTGATGTTGGCCGTTGGCCCGAGGAAAAGGTGGTCCATGCTCAGGGGTTTGCCTTCCAGGCCGATGTCAAACTCAATGTACGGCACCAGCATGGCGCGGCCTTCGCGAAACAGAATCGGGGCCGAAGCGGTGTTGGCGATCACCGGCGAGACCACCCGCCACTCCTTTTCCTCGCGGAAAGAGGGATGCTTGAGGATGGCTGCGATTCGCAGCAGGTCGGTTTCCATCAGGGCAAAGGTTTCGCGGTAGAGCGCGGAACGCTCGACGGCCGACTGTTCGTCGCCCGCTTGCCGTGTGGCCAGGGTTTCCACCGCGTCGACTACCTGGCGGATCAGCATCTGTTGCCGCGAGGGTTCGTAGATGCATTTGCCGATGGTGAACTGTTGCAGCCGAGCGCATTGCAGGATGTAATCCGGACAAAAGCCCAGGCTGACGCCCTTGCCCGGCGCGCTGTAGCCCCGCCACTGGCTGAGCAGGTTGCCGTGCGAGCGAAAGGAGGCGCCAAACAGCATGTGGCCGTTGGTGATCCGGTGCGCCACCCAGTCCGCGAATTGCGACAGCAGGTTGGCGTTGGCCTGGCCGCGGTCAATCCGCTCCCGCACCTCGGCCTTGATCAGATCGGCCGTGTGCCGCAGTTCGGCGGAATCGTTCATGTAGCGGATGTCGCTGGCCCACAGCGCCCGGCTGCGGACAATGCCGAGCAGGCCGCTGAAGGTGGTGTAATGGTAGAGGGCGCCCATCGGGACGTCCGCGTACAACTCCTTGGTTAAATCTTCGATCTCCTTCATTCCTCGCCTTTATTGTGTGTCGGACAAGCGTCTTTGTCCCGGTTGAACAGCCAAAACATTGTTGAGAAGTACGCCGCTTTCTGGTAGAAAGCAACCATCCGGTCAGGCGTGACGCACTCCGCGCCATGCACTCTTTTGTATTCCGATCAGCCTCTTGCCACTTTCACCCCAGGTACCATATCCGATGTATAGAAATTTCAAAATAGTCCCTCAAATCATTTTTGGCCGCGGCTCCTTCAACCAACTGGGAGACATCCTCAAGGCCAAACGGGTTGCCTCCGATTCCTACATGGTGTTTGTGCTCGACGACGTCTTCAAAGGGAAGGCTCTGGAAGGTCGTCTGCCCATGGAGCAGGGCGACCTGCTGCTCTTGGTCAACGTCGACGACGAACCGAAAACCAAGTACATCGACCAGTTGGTCGCCCAGGTGCGGGCCTACAACGGCCGCACGCCGGTCGGCATTGTCGGCCTTGGCGGCGGCGCGACCATGGACATCGCCAAGGCGATCTCGCTGATGCTCAACAATCCAGGTTCAGCCGCCGATTATCAGGGCTGGGACCTGATCAAGAATCCGGCGGTGTACCATGTGGCCGTGCCCACCCTGGCCGGCACCGGCGCGGAGATTTCCCGCACCACCGTGCTCACCGGGCCGGAAAAGAAGCTGGGCATCAACTCCGACTACACCCTCTACGATCAGATTGTGCTGGATCCGGAACTGCTTGCCGGCGTGCCCAAGGATCAGTGGTTTTACACCGGCATGGACTGTTACATCCACGACGTCGAATCCCTCAACGGCACCTACCTTAACGAGTTCAGCCGCGCCTACGGTGAAAAATCGATTGAACTCTGCCGTCAGGTCTTCCTGGAAGACCACCCCGAAAAGGACGACAAGCTGATGATGGCCTCGTATTTTGGCGGCATGAGCATCGCCTATTCCCAGGTCGGTGCCTGCCACGCCTTGTCCTACGGATTGTCGTTTGTTCTTGGCACCCACCACGGCATTGGCTGCTGCATCACCTTTGACTATCTGGAGGACGTGTATCCGGAAGGGGTGCGCGAGTTCCGGCAGATGATGGCCAAGCACGACATCCAGCTGCCGCGCAACCTGACCAAAGGCCTCGACGATAAGGCCCTGGACACCATGGCCAATGTGGCCCTGGGCCTGGCGCCGTTGTGGGAGAATTGCTTTGGCAAGGACTGGAAAACCATCATGCCCAAGGAGCGGGTGCTCGAACTGTTCCGTAAAATGTAGTCGCTACGCGGACAATCCGCCTCCCCAGGGGGGGCGGTGTGATCGACAACGGCCCGGAGCCTGCCCGTCATTGCTGACGGCCGGCGACCGGGCCGTTTTTTTTTTAGGCGGATGCGGCGGGCAGCAGGCTGCCGCCCTGGTGGAGCAGGACGTCGAATCGCTCGGCCGGCACCGGTCGGCTGGCCAGGTAGCCCTGGATCAGCATGGGGCGCATGGCGTGGAGGATGGTCAGTTGTTCCACGGTCTCCACGCCTTCGGCCACGATGGCGAGGTTCAGCGTCTGCGCCAGCGAAACCACCGCAGCGGCTATGGCCCGGCTGTCGGCGTCGGAGGCGATGTCGCGGATGAACGAACGGTCGATCTTGAGACCATCGAGAGGAAGCCGCTTGAGGTAGGAAAGCGACGAATAGCCGGTGCCGAAATCGTCGAGGTAGAACTTGCCGCCCACCTGCCGTAAATCGCCCAAGATGCGCTGCGCCTTGTCGATTTCTCCCATCAGCATCGATTCGGTGATTTCAAAATAGAGCCGACCGGATTCAAGCCCGGTTGCGTCCAAAATTTCCCGATAGAGTTTGACCAGATCCTGACCCGCGAACTGACGCGAGGAGAGATTGACCGACAGCGCCAATCGATGGCCTGCGTCCTGCCATTGCTTCGCCTGACCGGCGGCTGTGCGCAGCACCCATTCGCCCAGTGGAAGGATCAGCCCGGATTCTTCGGCCAGCGGAATGAATTCACCCGGCGACACCAGCACGCCGTCGTGGCGCCAGCGCACCAGGGCTTCGGCTCCGTGAATCCGCCCGCTGGAGCTGCTCACGATCGGCTGATAGTGCAGTTCCAACTCCCCCTGCTCAATCCCCTTGCGCAATTGTGTTTCCAGGGAAATCCGTCGATGGGCCTGGGCGTCGAGTTCGGGCGTGAAGTACTGGAAATTGTTGCGGCCAAGTTTTTTTGCCCGATACATCGCCATATCGGCGTTTTTAATTAGGGTGTTTGCCTGGTCGCCGTCGTTGGGCGCTATGGTTATGCCGATGCTGGCGGTGACAAAGTATTCGAGGTCTCGGTGCTGAAAAGGCTGTTGCAAGCAGGTGAGCAGACGCTGGGCAATGACGCTGACGTCGTCGATCCCGTCCATATCGGGCAAGAGGATGAGAAACTCGTCGCCGCCTTGACGGGCCAGGGTGTCGCCCATCCGAAGTTGCGCCTTCAACCGTTTTGACAGTTCCACCAGGAGATTGTCGCCGGCGAGGTGGCCAAAACCGTCATTGATGTTTTTGAAGTTGTCGAGATCAAGAAAGAGCAGAGCCACCTCTTTGCCCCGCCGTTGCAGCCGGTTGAGGGCCATCTCCAATCGATCATTGAACAACACCCGGTTGGGCAGTCCGGTCAGGGCGTCGTGTTGCGCCTGATGTTCCAGCGCCTCCTGCTGCCGCTTCAATTCGGTGATGTCGTGGAAAATTGAAACATAGTTGGTGATTTTTCGCTGGAGATTGCGCACCGCGTTGATGGTCAGCCATTCCGGGTAGAGTTCTCCGTCTTTGCGGCGATTCCATATTTCTCCGGCCCACTGGCCTTCTGTGGCCAGCTGGCCCCACATGGCCTGGTAAAAGGACTCCGGGTGTTTGTGCGATTTGAGAATCCTTGGGTTCTGGCCAACGGCCTCTTCCTGGCTGTATCCGGTGATGGCGGTAAAGGCCGGATTGACCTGCAGGATTGTGCCGTCGCAGTCGGTGACCACGATGCCTTCGATCGAATGCTCAAAAACCTTGGCGGCAAACACCAAAGCCTCTTCCGCCTGTTTTCTTTTGGTGATGTCCCGCACCACCGCCAGACTCGTGCCCGGTTCCTGGTCGGCGCGCCACAGCGGCGAGACCGACAAAATCACCCAGACCACGCTGCCGTCTTTGCGGATGTAGCGTTTTTCCACGGTAAATTCGCTGATTGCACCAGCCAGCAGGTCGCGCCGTTGTTGGCTGTCGACTCCCAGGTCTTCGGGATGGGTGATTTCGCGAAAGGTGAGCGCCCGCATCTCGTCCTCGCTGTACCCGGTGATCTCGCAGTATTTTTTATTGATATGGAGAAAATGGCCGGTGCGCGCGTCTGCCTGGGCCACGCCGACGCTGGCCAGTTCAAAAAAGGCGCGCGAGTTGCGTTCGCTGGCGGCAAGGGCCTCGGTCCGCTTGCGCACCTCGTTGGTCAGGCGGTTGTTGAAGATCAGCAGCACAACCCCGATGCCGATGCCGGCCAACAGCACGCAACCCAACGCTATCAGCGCCATGCGCGTCGTGTTCTGCCTGCCGGCGGCAAATTTTTCCCGCACCTGGGAGTAAAGGAAATCGTCCAGATTGTATTTGGCAGGCATCATGCCCAGTTGCACATAAATGTCGGCAATGTGCCGCCAGCGGTCCGGGTTTATATAGCCGATTTCCACCAGATCCGGGCGGATCAGCGAGCGCATGGCCTCAGCCTCGAACAGCAGATGCTCCCGTGATTTTTCCTGGGAGTATTTGGCGAGAATGAGCCCGGCAATCTCTTCCGGATGGGCCATGGCGTAGGTCCATCCCCGTTGGACAGCCCGAAGAAAAGCCTCGGTGCGCTGCGTATGTTCGCGCGCCTGTTGCATGGTGGTGGCGAGACAGTCGCCGTAAAAATCGATGCCGTATTGAACCGGGCGAACGAACGCCGGTTCGACGCCGCGTTGCCGCATCAGGAACGGCTCGTTGGTCAGGTAGGCGGTCTGAGCGTCCACCTTGCCGGCGGCAAGCTCGTCGATGGACCAGGTGTGGGGGAGGAGGGTGACGGCTTGGGCGGTCAGTCCCTCGTTGGCCAGCATGGCGAGCCCCTCGGGATCGGAATCGAGGGTGACCATCACCCGTTTGCCCTTGAGATCCTGCGGAGTGGCGATTCCGGCGTCCTTTCGCGTCATGAGGACGTTGGCGGAATGTTGGAAAATAGCGGCCAGAACCACCAGGGGCTGCCCTTTTTGATGTTCGAGCAGGACTGCGGGCGAGGTCACCGCAAATTCGGCTTGGCCTCTGATCAACGCATCAGAGGGGTTCAATCCGGGTTTGCCGGTGAGCAGCTCCACCTTGAGTCCGGCCTCCTGGAAGTAGCCTTGCTCAATCGCCGCGTAGTAGCCGGCGAACTGGAACTGATGCCGCCATTTGAGTTGCAGGCGGACTGTTTCGGTCGCCTGCTCGGCGCTTGAGGCGTTCTGGACCCAAAACGGCGCCAGGAAAAAGCCGACAACCAACAGCAGGACGAGGATCCCTCGTTGCGCTGCGTTGACTTGGGCGCAAGATGGGTCGGGTCGACGCACTGAGGGGTGATGTTCTGCAGCCGAGGCTGAATGCACAGGGGGAATCCTCCGGTCGATTGTTGGGGCGGGCGATGTGATGTAATGGTAGCAAGGCGTTCAGGTGAACTCAAGCCGAAAGGGGATCGCCTCCGGAAATACGCCACCGAGGGTAGGGCTGCGCTGCCTGGAAAAACGGGCGGATGGGCGTGTGCAATGGGCGCGGTGGTTCACTCCGCAAGGCCGATGATCGAGCCGTTCCGGCCGGTAATGCCGCCAGCGGTTTGCGTGGCCCGGCGGTAGGAAAAGAAGTCGCGGTTGCAGCGGGTGCAGATGCCGGCGACGTCGATCTGTTCGGGCGGCGCCCCAGCCTCGATCAGCTGGCGACGGCTGATCGCCCAAAAATCGAAATACTGTGGGCGCACCTGATATTGGTGCATCCAGGACGGGAGTTCGGTGCGGTAATGGATGAACTCGGCGCAGCAGGGACCAAGCGAGGGGCTGATCACCGCGCGGATTGCCTCGGGGGCGACGCCGTGCTGTTCGCGCAGACGGCGGATGGTTGCGCCGATAATGTCAAGCACGCTGCCGCGCCAGCCGCAGTGGACGGCGGCGACAACGCCGTGATCCGGGGCCGAAAGCAGGACCGCCTGACAGTCGGCCTGTTGAATCAGCAGCCCGGTTCCAGGCAAGGTGGAGATGATCGCGTCGTAGCCTTCCGGCTCGGCGTCAAGGTGCTCTGGGGTTGCGGCCAGCACCTGGTCGGCGTGGACCTGTTTGACCGCAACCAAGTGTCGCAAGCCGAGAGCGGCCAAGGCGCGGGCGCGGTTGGTTTGCACCCGGTCGGCGCGGTCGCCGACGTGACGGCTGAGATTGAGCGAGGCGTAGGGCGGTTCGCTGACGCCGCCTGCACAGGAAAAGAAACCATGCGGCGCGGAGATGAGGGGGCTGGTGTAATGGGGGACGGGTGTGTTGTGGAGATGCATGGCAAAACCTGCAAGCAATAAAAAAGGGAAAGCCCGCAGGCTTTCCCTTGGCTGTTGAAAGAGGGGGGAAACGAATTAGAAGTAGGCCTCAAAGGTGAGATACACCTGATTGGCGCTCTCCACTGGATTCATGCCCATCATCTGCAGCTTGTCTTTTTCGTCGTCAAGATCATACGGCTTGTAGTTCCAATCGAAACCGCCAGAATAGTTGTAGTCGTAATATTGCCAACCCAGTCGTACAAAGGTTTTGGCAAATTTCGAAATCGCTTCTCCTGTCGGGAGATCATAGATCATGTACAATTCATAGGCATTGCCGCGGGTAGCCAGTTTTGACATATACAGATCGTCATGGCCTGGCGAGAAAGACACCCAGTATTGTGAACCGTAATTGTACTCGGCGCCAAGTTTCAACCCAAGATTGTCCATGTCGTAGCGCACGCCGGTATAGAAAGAATAGCCGTCCTCGGAGTCGGTGTTGTTCGGCGTTGCGCTTAAAGGATCATTAAACATGCCGTTGCCGTTCGGATCGCTGTGACTCCAGCCGCCGGCAACAAAATAATTGAGATTGTTTACCTTGTTCATGTAGACGGTGCTGGTGTGGTACATCTGGCCGAGATCGGTTCTGGGACCCATCATGGAAGCGTAGTTTTCGTTTACTGAGGCGTCAGAAAATTCGGGATAATTAAAGAGATTGTAGACCCCAAAGGCCTGGATGTTCATGAAGCGCGACCCTTTCTGCATGACGTCCCAACTGAATCCGGCGAAATCGGTGTCGTCGACCGGGGAACCTTCGTCATACTGCAATCCATTCTCAAACCCGCGGCCGTAACAAAAGCGAATCCGACCGCTTCCCAGTTCCTCAACACCCCAGTCATATCCGTAGCCGAGTGAAAGGCCGTCAAAAGGGTAATCCATATAGGCAACAGGCGTTGCCATCCGGCTGTCGTTGTTCATCCTGAGTTGCGCGGGCGGGCCGTCGCTGGTGGGACGTCGACCAACCGAGAACCAGACCGGCGCGCCGCCGATATTATTCCAGTTGACGAATGCGCGGTCCACGTACAAGGCGCTGTCGTTGGGGGTGCGGCTGGTGTTGCCGTCAAACATCGGGAAGCCGCCGGCTAAATCGTTCGGCGTGGATTGCATGCCCCATGCCTTGTACATGGCAAGGCGGCCTTTAAATTCGAGATCTTCGGTGGCTTTGACCCGCATGTTGAGGCGGAAGCGATTGGTCATGATCGTGTCGTTGTCTTGGTCGCCAGCCGCTTCTGTCGCCCAAGTGGGCATGCCGGTGCCTGGATCAAAACCGGTCATCCGCAGAGGCGTGCCCGCAGCAAAAACATTGCTGCCCTTGTAATAATCCCCCCGGGCTCGGAAATCGCCGTCAAATTGGAAGCGGGAGGCCAGATCCCATGCCTCGGATTTTTCTTCGAGCATGGTGTCCATGTCGTCGACCTTGCCGCTGGTTTCGGTGATGGTCTCGTTTTGCTTGGCCATCTGGGACTTGAGTTCATCCAACTGCCGGGACAGTTCGTTAATCTTCTGTTCCAGGTCCGCTGAACTTTTGCCGCCGCCGGCCGCTGCAAATGTCGGTAGTGCGATCAACCCGGCCAAGGCCAGCATGGAAAATTTTTTAACCATTCCCTTCCTCCTTTTCGTTGATTCCCTCAAACCTGCCACAGTTGCTTGTTCGCGTCGGCTGGAATCAGCCTCGCGAAAGCCTTGCTGTTGACAATGAATAACACTCCTGATCGTTAGCGGACAATATCGTGTCTCTTTTCTAATGTCAATTTAACAGAGGCGTGGCGGTAAAAAAAATTGTACTTGAGGAGCGGGAGGGGGGATGAGGCAGGCGCCCGGACGGCAGACGCCGTCCGGGTTTGTGGATAGCTTTACAGGTAGGTAAAGATGGTCTTGTCGTTCTTGCGGCCAATTTTGACCTTGCCGCCCTTGACCAGGCTGCCGAACAGGATTTCTTCGGTGAGCACATCGCCGATTTCCTTCATAATCAGCCGCCGCAGCGGGCGGGCGCCAAAGGCCGGATCATAGCCTTCCTTGGCCAGCCAGGAACGGGCGGCAGGGCTTAGGCTGATCTCGACCTTCTTGCCGGCCAGTTGCTGCTGCAGTTCGCCCACCATTTTGTCGACCACCTTTTCCACCGTGCCAATGTCAAGCGAGGCAAAGCTGATGGTGGCGTCGAGGCGGTTGCGGAATTCAGGGGAAAAGAGGTTCTTGATCGCCTTTTGCTCTTTGCCCTTGGAGTCGCCCAGGAAACCAATGGTGCGTTCGCTCATTTCCCGGGCGCCGGCGTTGGTGGTCATGATCAGGATGACGTTGCGGAAATCGGCGCGGCGGCCTGCATTGTCGGTCAAGGTGGAATGATCCATGACCTGGAGCAGGATGGAGAAGACGTCCGGGTGGGCCTTTTCGATCTCGTCGAGCAGCAACACGGTGTAGGGGTGCCTGCGGATCGCGTCGGTCAGCAGACCGCCCTGATCAAAACCGATATAGCCGGGAGGCGCGCCGATGAGACGAGCCACCGCGTGTTTCTCCATGTATTCACTCATGTCGAATCGCTCGAAATTCACCGACAGGCTGGCGGCCAACTGCCGGGCCACCTCGGTTTTACCCACGCCCGTGGGGCCGGCAAACAGGAAGGAGCCGGTCGGCGATTGCGGGTTGCCCAGGCCGGCCCGCGACCGCTTGACCGCCTTGACCAGGGCCTCAATGGCTTGGTCCTGACCAAAAATGACGGATTTGAGGGTGTCGTCGAGGTTGCGCAATTCGCCGAGATCGCTGCCGGCCTTGCTGTTGACCGGCACCCGCGCAATTTTGGCGACGATCTGCTCCACGTCGCGCACCCCGATGGTGCGTCCGGTTTTTCCGGTCAGGCGAAAATATGCGCCGACCTCGTCCATGACGTCAATCGCCTTGTCCGGCAGGAAGCGGTCGTTGATGTAGCGGTGCGCCAGTTCGGCCGTGGCCTCGATCGCGGTTTTGCTGTAGCGGATCTGGTGGTGCTCCTCGTACCGTGGCTGCAGGCCGCGCAGGATGCGGCAGGTGTCGTCCACCGAAGGCTCGTCGATGTCGATCTTCTGGAAGCGACGAGAGAGCGCCCGGTCCTTTTCGATCTGATTCTTGTACTCTTCGTAGGTGGTGGAGCCGATGCAGCGGATGGTGCCGGCCTGCAGGGCTGGTTTAAGCAGGTTGGAGGCGTCCATCGAGCCGCCGCTGGTGGCGCCGGCGCCGATGATGGTGTGCATCTCGTCGATGAACAGGATGGCCTTGTCCTTCTTCTCGATGGCGGCCACCACTTCCTTGAGCCGCTTTTCAAAATCGCCCCGGTATTTGGTGCCGGCCACCAGGGCGCCGAGATCAAGCATATAGATTTCCGCATCCTGGAGCAGGTCGGGAATCAGCTTTTTCGGGTCCGGACGCTCTGTCTGGCGGGCAATCCCGTCTTCATGGATGCGCAGGGCCAAGCCTTCGGCCATGGCGGTTTTACCCACTCCCGGCTCGCCCACCAGCAGCGGGTTGTTCTTTTTGCGCCGGCACAGCACCTGCATCATCCGGTACAGTTCCTGATCGCGGCCAATCAGCGGGTCGATGTTGCCGTCGGCGGCCCGTTTGGCAAAGTTGACGGTGAATTCGTCAAGCGCGTCGGCCGGTTTGTCCTGGCGTTTTTTTGAGGGCTGCTGCGGCCCGGACGGCGGTTGCCTGAGCGGTTCGGTCTGCAGATATTCAGGCAGGCTGTGGGAGATGTACTCCACCACCTCCAACCGGCCAACCCCCTCGCTGCCGAGAAAATAGACCGCGTGCGAATCCGGTTCGGTGAAGATTGAAACCAGCACGTCGCCGGTGTCGACCTGCTTTTTGCCGCAACTCTGGACATGACTCACCGCCCGCTGCAGCACCCGGTTAAAGGCAACGGTCTGGGCGGGTTCGTCGTCGCCTTCCTTCAACACCGGCATGCCGGTCTCAAAGAAACGTTCGAGCCGATCCTTGATGTTCAGGTTGTTGCCGCCGCATTTTTCGATGATGTGACGGGCGAGGTCGTCGTGCAGCAGGCCGTAGAGCATATGCTCGACGGTGACGTACTCGTGCCGGTGATTTTTTGCTTCCTTGATCGCCTTGATCAGGGCCAGTTCCAATTCTTTGCTCAACATAATGTAGTACCTCGACGGGGAACATGGTTCCCCTGCTTCTCCGGATTCAACGACGCCCGCATTTGACTGTTTTTGGTGTCAACAATCCTTTTCCAACGAGCATCGCAACGGGAACTGGTTTTTTTTGGCCATCCGGTGCACCACCGCCACCTTGGTTTCCCCGATTTCGCGGGTATATACGCCGGCTATGCCAACGCCCTGATGATGGACGTTCAGCATGATCTGCGTGGCCTCGTCGGTGGTTTTGTGGAAAACCGTCTGCAGAACCATAACCACGAAATCCATGGTGGTGTAGTCGTCATTGTGGAGCAACACCTTGTAGCGCGGCGGTTCCTGCAGGATTTCCCGGACGCTGGTTTCAACTTTTTCCTGAACGATTGAATCTTCTTTTGCCATGTCTTCACTCGACGGGCGCCTCAGGCTCTGCTGCATTTTGCACAGTCCGTCACATCCCTTGCAAGGTTGTTTCCCGGAGAGCGGGGACCTCTTTGGAATCGGGATGATCATCGTCGCGCGCTCTCCAGGCGACAATCATCCGTGTCAGTATTTTAATGCCCGCTTTTGATTTTGCAAGGCCAGGCGGTCCAGCCTTATTCTTTTGCCGGTTCCTGGGCGAGCATGGAGAGAATCAGGTGCTGCAGGATGGTGGCCGCTGCGATGGGCGAACCCTTGAGGCGCAATTCCGCGTGCAGCAGGAGTTGCATCCAGCCGGTCAGCGTCGGCAGGGGGAAGGTTGACGCTGTTTTGAACTGCATGTACAGGGCAAAGGGATGGCCGGCCAACTCTTTTTTCCACTGCCCGCGCTCCTTGAGGCGCGGCAGGCAGCTGTTCTGGAAAGCCGCGGCCGACATCGAAGATTGATACTGGAACTCGGGTTGTTCCTGCAGGGCGCGGCAGAGCAGCAGGCCGCGCACGAAATTGCGCAGCGTGGCCACAACCGCTAGGGGATGAATGCCGTTTTCCTGGAGCCGGTCGCCGATGACCAGCGCCTGTTCCCGATCCCGTCTGGAAATGGCTCCGGTCAGCTCGAACAGCGCCTCCTGACGGGTGCGGCCCACCAGCAGGTCAAGATCGTCGCGACTGAGCTGGCGGCGTTCGCCGATGTAGGCGATCACCTTGCGCAACTCCATGACCACCGCCACGGGATGGAATCCCACCCGCTCAAACAGCAGGTCGGCCAACCCTGGGGCCATGGTTTTGTTGTGTTCGGCCAGGGTCTGCTGCACCAGCTCCTGGAGCACGGATTTCTGTTCCTTCTGCGCCTTGGCCCCGGCGCCGGATTCGACGCTCAGGTCGACAACCGTCTGTTCGTCCTTGAGCCGTTTGAACAGCTTCTTGCGTTTGTCGACCTCCTCGGCAAGGAGGATGAGGATATTGCTGGCCGGAAACCCGGTGCTGAGGGCGCTGGCGAACAGTTCCGCCGGATCGCTTGCGGCGCTGCCCGCCCCGCCCTTGCCGCCGCTGTCTGCGAGATAAGTCCGGGTCCAGCTGAGATCGCCTGAGGGCCGGGCAAAGCCGAAACACTGCTGCCATTCGGCCGGAGGCATGGTGTCCAGATCGTTGTCCGCAGCCTTGGGATCCAGGCCGCCGCTTTCAACCAGGGCGCGCAGGGCGCGTCCGGCCTGTTCCGACTTGCCGCCAGCGTGGGCCTTGAGCGCCCGGTCCCAGATGCTTTTGGCGACCTGTTTGGAGAGAAAAAGCCGGGTGTCGGTTACCCTGTAGACCTGACGCCCCGGCAAGAGGCTGTAGCCGCGCAGTTTGGCCAAGGTGGCGGAACTGTCTTCCTGGTCGCCGTCAATGGCGTGCACCGTCCCGCCGGTTGTCTGCAGCAGGACTTTTTCCAGCTGTTCCGCCGCGTTGCGGCAGAGGTAGCGTTCGCCGCAGAGCAGATACACCTGGGAAGGGCTGCCCGCGGCCTGGGCAAGCAGCGCGGGCAGGGTTTCACGGGTGTACTGCGGCATGGCGGTTTTCAGCCCCGGGAACGCTCGAAGCGATCCTTGGGGGCTGCGCCCGAGGCCTGCTGTTCCTCATCCAATATTTTGTGGAGGATGGCGGTCAGCGAACCGGGCAGAAGGTAGTCCTGGCCCCGGTCGCCCTGGAAAATGGATGCGGACTGTTGGGCCACGTTTTTCCAGGACATGGTGGGGCTGTTGCTGGCGATGATCTCAAAAAACATCTTGTTGTAGGGGTCGTTGATCATGGCCAGGCCGGTGCCGATGGTGGCCAGAATGTCGACCGAGGAGGCGAACAGCCGGGTCAGGTTGGTGTAGGCCTTGACGCCGCCGCAGGAGCCGAGGCTGAGGAAGCGCTGCTTGCCCCGCAGATCGGATTGACTCACCCTGTTTTCCTCGATCAGTTTGGTCAGCGGTTCGACAATCTGCTCGGAACGCCAATAGCTGTGGCCGCGCTGGGCGAGCATCTCGTCCTTGGAGCGGACAAAGCGGTTGAGCATCTCCATTTGATTTTCATTGTCGGAATAGACGAACTGGGTGTGGACGATGGTGACGTTGCCCACCTGTTTGGTGAAGGCCACGGCAAAGTGGCGGTCGCGCATGGCCTGGAACAACGGAACCAGGCCAGAGCCCATCCACCGCTGAATCTCGGCGGCAAAGGCCGGGGTCATCTGGGGAATGGTGTACTGTTGCGAGACGGTCATTTTATAGCCGTTGCTGGTCAACAGGTTGGCGTTGGAAACAAAAGACTGCCGTCCGTCGTCGTCGGGGTGGAACATGGAAACCGATCCGAGCCGCCCGTCCTGCTTCCATTCGGCAAAGGGCGTGACCTGATAGCGGTCCAGGTTAACCGCGCCGTGGCGGACGATCAGTCGGCTGATCATCGTCCGGTCAGCCGGGCCGAGCAGTTCCGGATAGGTCTGCAGGTAGTACTGGAGAATGACGTTGACCAGTTTGGAAAAGGCGGCGTTTTCGGCCTCGCTGTTCTGCGCCATCAGGGTGATGAGATGGGTGCGGGCGTCGGGCGTCAGCACCTTGAGCAGGTGGCTGAGGGTGGCGGAAAAGAGCAGGATGGAGTCCTCGTTCTGGAAGGCGGAGCTGGCCACCAGGCTGAGGATTTCCTTTTGTTTGCCGGCGTCGGCCGGGAAAAAGGCGGTCAGTTTGCCTTTCTGGGCGCAACTGGAAATAAAGTCGGAAACCAAACGGTTGCCCGGATCAATCGATTTGAGGAAGGCCAGCAGGTCGCCCTGATTTCTGCTGTTGATGCGCGCCTGAATCACCGGCACCAGGATTTCGCGGAAGGAGGAATCGTACAGCTCGCTGCCCTGGGCCATGACCGCATAGGCGTTGGCCACGGTCAGGTCGCGGGCGGTCTGCATCCGGGCAGCCGAGGTGGCCTGTTTAAGAATGGCGATGGCCTGGCCTTTGCCGGCGCTGGAAAAACCGCTGAACCGGGCCTTGACCGAAGGAACCAGCTCGTTGAATTTGGCCTGCAGCTGCTGCATGGACAAGCTGTTGAGGGTCGACTCGGAGAGTTCGTAGCCGTTTTGGTCGGTGACCGCATGGAGGTTGTTGATCTTCCATAGGACTTCGGTGCCGCCTTCGTACAGCGCCTGGAGCAGGATCGATTTCTGCTGGCTGTCGAGCTTGTCGTATTGGGTCTCCTGGATGTTGGTTGGCAGGGCAAAATAACTCACCAGCCAGTTCCAGGCGTCGCGCGCCGTCAAGGCCTTGTTGGTGAACAGGCAGCGGGCGTTCCAGGCGTCGTCCTGATACAGTTTGAGGATCAGTTCCAGGCCGTCGAGCATGGTCTCGGTGTCCATGGTCGGCATCTTGGCGTAGGCCTCGGCGGCCTTGGCCTGGTTGTCGCGCAGCCGCATGACGGTGGGGATGCCTTTCTGGGCAATGTCGATGCGCATGCCCTTGACGGCGAAAAAGGCCTTTGCCGCCCGGTTGTTGGCGTCGCCCATGTTGTTGAGCAGCGAGATCATGCTCAGTGCCTGGTTGGCGGTCACGCCCTGCACGCCGACAAAGGCGCGGAAGGACCGGCCCGCCTCGAAGCTGAGCGATTTGACCGTGTCCAGGCCGGCGATGCCGCTTTTGACGTCCATGGTGCTCAGGCCGCTCAGGGCCTCAAAGGTGAGCACCTGCTCGTAGGTGAACCGTTCGCGGCCGAGCAGCTCGATCACCTGTTTGGCGGACTCGAAGTTAACGCCCGGCAGAGCGCAGATTTTGCGGAGGATGCGCTGGCCGTTGTAGTGCATCTTGGGGATGGCAGCCTTGCCGTACTCGATTTGTTGGCTGGTCAGACCAGGAATATTCTGGTATAGGCCGACGGTCTGTTGCGAGCTGACCTCGTTGGGCTGGGAGGTTGCCGCCAGAACCGGGAGCGCCGGCGCGGCGAGCAGGAGGGCCAATGTGGGCAGAAGCAACAGGGTGCGGGTGCAGAACCGGCGTATCCGGCGACAGGGAGTGTGCGTGTGCATGATGTAAAAGATAGTGGGTTGATGGTGTCTGGTGGTTTGCAAAGAATGCTGCCCACTCTGGCCCTGCTGATGGCCATGGCGCTGTGGGGCAGTTCTTTTGTGGCGTTAAAATACAGTTTTCAGGAGATGCATCCCCTGGCGGTCATACTGGGGCGGATGGTTGTTGCTTCACTCTGTTTTCTTCCTTTTGTCAGGTCGTTTGCCAGGATGGGCCTGCGTCGGCGTCATGTCGGGCCGATGCTGTTGATGTGTCTGTGCGAGCCCTGCTGCTATTTTCTGTTTGAATCTGCGGCCCTGATCTACACCAGCGCCTCGCAGGCCGCGATGATCACCACCATGCTGCCCTTGATGGTGGCCTTGAGCGCCGGCCTGTTGCTCGGCGAACACGTCTCGCCCCGCACCATCTGCGGCTTTGTGATCGCCTCCGCCGGCGCGCTCTGGCTCAGTCTGGGCGGTCAGGGAACCGGTCAGGCCCCGCAGCCGGTGCTGGGCAATTTCCTCGAATTCATGGCCATGGTTTGCGCGACGGGCTATACTATTCTAATGAAACGGTTAAGTAAAGAACTCCATCCTTTTTTTCTGACCGCTATCCAGGCCTTTACCGGCGCGCTGTTTTTTGCCCCGGCCCTGCTGCTGCCGTCGGTGCGGGCGGCGGCGCTGTCGACCAGCGGGCTGTGCGCGGTGCTCTACCTGGGAACCGTGGTCAGCGTCGGCGCCTACGGGTTGTATAATTTCGGCGTCAGTCGCATCCCGGCCAGTCAGGCCTCGGCCTTTGTCAACCTGATCCCGGTTTTTTCGATTGTGCTCGGTTTTTTGGCGCTCGACGAGCGGCTGAATTTCTGGCAGTGGATGGCCTGCGCCTTGGTCTTCACCGGGGTGCTGGTAAGCCAGGACCCTGCCAGCGGGCAACCGCAGGAGCAGGCGGCGTGAACAGGCAGCTCATTGTCGTCGGGGCAATCTGCATCCTTGCCGGGGTGCTGTGGCCCTGGCTGCGCACGCTGCCGCTGGGGCGTCTGCCCGGCGACATCGTCATTGTCCGGGAAAATTTCCGTTTTTACTTCCCTCTTGCCAGCTCGATTTTGGTCAGTCTGGCGATCTCCCTACTGCTGTGGCTGCTGCGCAAATAATCGCCTCCTCAATTGTCTCTGAAGACGATTGCCTGTCCCCGCTGCCTGCCAGCGGCGGCTGGTGCAATTGTTGCGCTTGCGTCCACGCCCTGCCGGCGCAACCGGTTCTGCGCGATTGCCTGGAATTGATGGCGCAATTGCGTCGACTGGGGCGCATTGATTGGCTGGCGGAGCCGGGGGCTGCAGATTGCCGCTGCAGCACGGATGGGTTGTTTGGTGAGGCGGGCGGCAAGATGTTTGGTCTGCTGCGGTGTCGGAACGCCGTGGGTGAACGGGTGACGCTTCGCGCCTTTTCCGGCCAGTTCAACGGCCTGTGGCGGGTGGCGGGTTGGGTGGGGCCGGTGTTTGACGTCGCCGCCTTCGACGCGCTGGTCCGGGAGCCTGAGCGGGAAATCAAGCGGCTTGGCCGGGAAATGGGGGTTTTTCCCCAGAAATCAACTCAGTGGATTGCGTTGCGGCGCGCACGCAAAACCCTGTCGCGGCAGTTGATGCGCCAGATCCACGACCTCTATCATCTGGTCAATTTTCGCGGCGAACAGACGCCGCTTGTCAAAGCCTTTGTCGGCAACTGCGCGCCGCCCTCGGGCACGGGCGACTGCTGCGGGCCCAAACTGCTCCACCACGCGGCAACCCACGGGCTTTGGCCGGAGGCCATGGCCGAGTTCTACTGGGGGCGGAGCAACGCCTCGGGCGTCAAGGCGCACGGTCGGTTGTATTCGGCCTGCGCCGGCAAATGTCAGCCGATTCTTGGCTTCCAGCTTTGCGGGCTGCAATGAACGGGCAGGGATTGCGCATCCTGTATCAGGATCGGGCGCTGGCGGTGATCGACAAGCCGGGCGGCCTGCTGGCGGTTCCGGGGCGTGGCCCGGACAAGCAGGATTCGGCGGTCAGCCGGCTGCGGAGCCTGTTGCCCTGGTGCATCGAACAACCAGCGGTCCACCGTTTGGATATGGACACTTCGGGCCTGATGGTCCTGGGGCTGACCCGGGAGGCCCATCGCCGGCTGTCGATCCAGTTTGCCGAGCGGAGGGTGGGGAAACGGTATCTGGCCTTGCTCGCGGGGGTGGTTGCCGAGGAAGCGGGCGAGATCAGGCTTGCCTTTCGGCTTGATCCGGACAACCGCCCGCACCAGGTGTACGACCCGGTGCAGGGCAAGATCGGCGTCAGCAGGTGGCGTAGAATTGCTGTGCGCGGCGATCAGACCTTGGTGGAATTCACGCCGCTGACTGGGCGCACCCATCAGCTTCGCCTCCACGCCAGCCACGCCTTGGGCCTGGCCTGCCCGATTGTCGGCGACCGTCTCTACGGCGCGGGGCAGCCCGGCGAACCGCTGCGGCTGCACGCGACCTGGCTGCAATTTAGCCATCCGGAAACAGAGCAGACGCTCGAGTTTTTTTCCGAAGCCCCCTTTGTCGGGGATTAACGGTTCGCGGGCGGCTCGGTCTGGTTCGGTTGCGCCTGAGGGCAGTGGTTTTCTATGCCGGAGAGCTGCAACTGGGTGCCGGGTATGAGTATTTGCGGATCGCGGATGGCTTTTTTGTTGCGTTGGTGAATTTTCTTCCACGCGCCCTGGTTGCAGAGTTGCCGCAGCGCAATCAGACTGAGCGAATCGCCGGCTTGCACAGTGTAGGTCGCATCAGTTGGTTTCGGTGCTGGAGCGGGTTCGGGCGTTTGCGCTGACGGCGGCGGAGCAGCGGCGGCGGGCGGCGCTTCATCTGTGGGGGGCGGCGCGATCGGACCGGCAACCGCTGGTTGTTCCGGCGGGGTTGGCGTCGGTTCGGCTGGAACAGTCACAGGGGCGGGGGGGGGCGGCGTCGTCTGGACGGCAAGTTCCGGTCCTGTGGAGGCCGGCGGCGGCGATTGCTGGGCTTGAGGCGCGAACCAAAATAGCAGGAAAAGCCCGGCGGCCGCCACGGTCAGTCCGCCGCCAAGCAGCATGGGCAGCCGTCGTTTGGTTGCCGAAGTCTTACCCCCGGTTTTCGGAGCATGGCGCAGACGGCGGTTTCTTCGTTGCACCGCCTTGGTCAGGGCCAGGGCGTCGTCCAGCCGTTTGACGTGGTCCTGGACCCCAGGGAAATCAACCCCCACGGATAGGACGGATTCATAGGCGGCCTTGGCCTCTTCCGTCCATCCCGCCTGCTCCAACGCTTCGGCCTTGGCAACCCGCCCCTCGGCCTCGTCGTACAGTCGATCCAGTTCCGTTTCCAGCGCTCTGCGCTCGTCCTCGGCAAGGGCGCCGTCGTCGAGGGCGAGCAAGGTCCTGGCTTCTATAATTCGTCCCGCGGTTATTAATTCCCGGACGTCTGCTGATGAGATGGTCTGCAACGGTCAACTCCTGGTGAAAGTCAATGTTGACTGAGCGTAACGGGCGGTGAACGCCTTTGTCAAGGCGGGTCGACCATTTGGACAAAAAAGGGGCGCTCGGATGAGCGCCCCTGAAACAGCATCAGAAAGAAACGATCTTATTTGACGTGATCGGCAACTGCGGCTCTCTCGCCCTGCAGCTCGGCTTCGGTCTTTTTGATCATCTCGCGGCTGAAGTCGCTGATCTCAAGACCCTCAACGATCTTGTAGTCGCCGTTTTCGCACACGATCGGGAAGGCGAACATCAGATCCTCGTCTACACCGTAGGGGTTGCCTTTGCTGTAGATGCCCATGCTGACCCACTGGCCGCCTGAGCCGAGTGCCCAGGAACGCATGTGGTCAACGGCTGCGGATGCAGCGGAAGCAGCTGAGGAAGCGCCGCGAGCCTTGATGATGGCGGCGCCGCGCTGCTGTACGGTGGGGATGAAATAGCTCTTGTTCCACTCGTCGTCAACCAGGCCTTTCACGGCTTTGCCGTCGGCGGTGGCGTAGCTGATGTCCGGATACTGGGTGGCGGAGTGGTTGCCCCAAACAACGACCTTCTCCACCTTGGTGGAGTGGGTGCCGGTCTTCTCGGCAATCTGCGACATGGCGCGGTTGTGATCCAGACGCATCATGGCGGTGACGTGGCGTGGATTGAGTTTCGGCGCATTCTTCATGCAGATTAGAGCGTTGGTGTTGGCCGGGTTGCCGACGACCAGGACGCGGACGTTGGGATTGGCGTTTTCGCTCAGCGCTTTGCCCTGAACCGTGAAGATGGCGCCGTTGGCGTTGAGCAGGTCAGAACGCTCCATGCCCGGACCACGAGGACGGGAACCGACCAGCAGGGCAAACTCAACATCCTTGAAGGCTACATTGGGATCATCGGTGGCGATTACGCCTGCAACCAACGGGAAGGCGCAGTCGTTGAGCTCCATCAACACGCCCTGCAGGGCGCCCATTGCCGGCGGAATTTCCAGAAGCTGAAGGATGACGGGCTGATCAGGGCCAAGCATGCTGCCGCTGGCGATGCGGAAAATGAGAGAATAGCTGATCTGGCCGGCCGCCCCGGTTACTGCTACACGTACTGGTGCTTTCATTTGTTTCTCCTTCTGTGGTTGGACCTAACAATTAGTAGACCTATAAAATTGGCAATCTACCGTAACGTTGTCATGCGTTTCCCCCTGCGGGGAATGTCGATCAAGAAACTAGCTGTGTACTTGTGTGAAGCATGGTCTGGCGATGGAAATGAACAGCAGGAATGTTTTGGAGGTGGTCTGCAAGACCGGGCGGGAAGCGTGCCGCTGGAGAGGCGCGAATCCGGGAGACGGAAGAAAAATTGAAGACTTCTTGAACGCTCCAACCAAAGAGACAAATCCCCTTTCAAATCCGCCGTTATTGATACAAGTCAACGGCTGAAAAGTCAAGCGCTCTTTGCTCGCGGGGCTAACTCTCTGCAATGAAGATATTTTTCATGAAATGTGGGCGTAGCGGTCAGCGATCACCAGCATCAGCATCTCGTAGGTGAAGCCCCAGACAAACCCCTCGGTGGCCGGGATACAGGGGAAAAGCACGTCCGGGCGCCACGGGCTCATCGGCCGGCGGATGATGTTGGACTCGTCGGCGACGTAATCGAGCTCCAGCCATTCGTGGCAGCTGATTTCCGAGGTTTGCAGGCGAACGGCCGGGTGCTTCGGTAACTCGAACAGGTAGGTCGTGACTGAAATCGGCTGGTTGAGGTGGTTGCCCGCTTGGCGCACCGGGTACTGTTTGACCAGATGGTCGACGGAAAGGATGATGCCGCATTCCTCGTAGGTTTCGCGGATGCAGGTCGCCAGCAGCGACAGATCGGCCTCGTCGCGGCGACCGCCGGGAAAGGCGTAATGTCCGGACCAGGGGTCGCGGGGATTGGCGTTGCGCTTGAGGACCAGCACTTCCGGGGCGGGTTCGCAGGTGATGATGGTGGCGACGGCGGCTTCAGGGGGTGCAAAGGATTCCATAGAGTTCTTTATAACAAAAAAAGTTCTCCTCCGCCAAGCGTCGATTGTTACAATCCGGCTCCCAGGCTGATTGCGGCGCCGCCTGATTTTTTCTCCGGGTGGCACAGGCAATTGTGTACAAGATGGTCTTTGTTTAGTATTTTCCAAATGATGGAATTGTCGCCAGCGCCTGCCTCGAGTGCAGGGGGCGGCCTCCGACCGTCGGGCCGGTTGTCTGCCGTGGTTTGGCAACAACGCCCGAAGGGCCTGTCGCGTCACCGTTCCTTCGGAGGATGTGATGCAAACGCGTATTTTTTATTTTTCCCGAGGAGATGCATGAACATCCTCATTTGCGGCGCGACCGAAACCGGCTACATGGTCGCTTCACAGCTCTATCGGAAGCACAACATCACCATCGTCGACGATCTTGATAGGCTGCCGGAAAAATTCAACAATCTTGACGTCAGTTTTGTCGCCGGCAACGGGGCCGACGTGCTGGTGCTGGAACGGGCCAACACCGCCACGGCCGACCTGTTTATCGCCTGCTCCCTGATCGACGAGGCCAACATCGTTGCCTGCTGGACCGCGAAAAAAATTTCTGAAGCGGAAACCATCTGCTTTATCCGCAGGATGGAACTCTACCGCAACCTGGCTTCGCTCTCCCAGAACCGCTACCAGACCAAATACGACATTGACACCATTATCTGGCCGGAGCAGTTGCTGACCCAGGATATCTTTCGCATCATTTCCGTGCCCGACGCCCTTGACGTCGAATATTTTGCCCGGGGCAAGGCCAAGTTGTTTGAGTATCGGATCAAGGAAAACTCCCTCATCCGCAACACCCGCATCATGGATTGCTCCTTTCCGGAGAATGTCATCATCGTTGGCATCACCCGGAATCACAGCCTCTTTATTCCCACCGGTTCAACCACCATCGAGATCGGCGACAAGGTCATCTTCATGGGCACGGGAGCGGCCCTGGACCTTCTCGCCGCCCAATTTTTCCGCAACGTCAACGTCATCAAAACCGCGGCGGTTATCGGCGGCGGCAGCGTCGGCTTCATGCTGGCGCAGAAGCTTGAACAGGCGGGCATCAAGGTCAAACTGATCGAGCACGACCGTCCCCGCTGCGTCTATTTGGCCGACAATCTCAAACGCTCGTTAATCCTCCAGGGCGACGGCACCGACATCGAATTGCTGGAAAGCGAGGCCATCGGCGACAGCGACGTCACCGTCTGCGTCACCAACAACGATGAGAAAAATCTGCTCTGTTCCCTGTTGATCAAGCAACTGGGGTGCGAGCGCATCATCACCCGGGTGGGCAATGTGCGCAACGCCGCCCTGTTTGAGCGGGTCGGCGTTGACGTGGTGGTCTCGCCCCGGGATTCGGCGCTCAAGGAATTGCTCAACCGCTTGCAGGCCAAGGACGTCAACATCCTGGCCATCGTCGAACGCGGCCAGGGCGAGGTGCTGCGCTTGCATTTGCCGGAGGATTTTACTGAAACCCTGGTGCGCGATTTCGAGCTGCCGGCGCGGGCGATTATCGGCGTGGTCAAGCGGGGCCGCAACGTCGTTATTCCCAACGGCGACACCCCGCTGCTGCCGCTGGATCAGTTGATCGTTTTCACCATGGCCAAGGACGCCGAGGCCATCAAGTCGGTGTTTGCCCGATGAGGCTCGTCGCCATCTTCAATGCCCTGGGGATTATCCTGGTGGCCTTGGGCGTCATTATGCTGACCCCGATCAGCGTCGCCCTGCTGGCCGGGGAACACGCTTCCATTCTGCCCTTTGTCGTTGCCTGCGCCGTGAGCGCCGGCCTGGGGCTGCTCTTTCAGTGGCGCGGCGGTTTTTCCCGGGATTTCGACGAACTGAAACGCAGCGAAGGCATGCTGATTGTCACCCTGGCCTGGCTGGTCACCGGCGCGGTCGGCGGCATTCCGTATCTGTTTTACGGCCTGGGGCCCATCGACGCCTATTTTGAATCGATCTCGGGATTCACCACCACCGGGGCCACCATTCTCAAAGATTTCAGCCCCTATCCGCACACCTTTTTCTTCTGGCGCAGTCTCAGCCAGTGGTTGGGCGGTATGGGCATTATCGTGTTGTTTGTCGCCATCCTGCCCCAGTTTGCGGTGGCCGGGCGGCAAATGTTCTTTGCCGAGGCCCCAGGACCCACCGAGGAAAAGGTCACTCCGCGCATCACCCACACGGCCAAGGCCCTATGGCTGATTTACATCCTCCTGACCGTGATTGAGGTGGGGCTGCTGCGCCTGTCGGGCATGCCCCTGTTTGACGCGGTGTGCAACTCCTTCTCCACCATGGCCGCCGGCGGCTTTTCCCCTCACCCCCAGTCGATCATGGGCTACCAGAATCCAACCGGCGTCTGGATCATCACCCTGTTTATGTTTCTTGCCGGCGGCAATTTCGCCCTGCAGTACCGGGTGCTTTTTCAGGGGAAGATCCGCGCGCTGGCCGAGAACGAAGAGTTTCGGCTGTATGCGGCCATCGTGACCCTGATGTCGCTTTTGCTCTGCGCGGCGCTGGTTGCGGGCGGGGCGGCCGGCTTCAACGACGGTCTGCGCGACGGCTTTTTTCAAATAGCCTCAATCATCACCACCACCGGCTTTGCCTCGACGGATTTCGCCCTCTGGGCCGTTCCCGCCCAAACCATTCTTTTCACTGTGATGCTGGTCGGCGGCTGCGCCGGTTCGGCGGGCGGCGGGGTGAAGGTGGTGCGGGTGCTGTTCGGGCTGAAATATCTCAAGCGGGAGATTGCCCAGGTTGTCCATCCCAAGGCGGTGCTGCCGATCAAGATCGACCGGGTGCCGGTGCCGGAGGACATCCAGCGGCAGATCCTCGGTTTTCTCCTCTTCTATATCTCGTTGATGACCCTGTCGGCGTTGGCGGTCAGCATCATCGAGGCCGACGCCGCCGTCGGCATTGTCGGCACGGCCGCCACCATCGGCAACATCGGCCCTGGTTACGGCGCCATCGGGCCGATGGGCAGCTTTGGCCATCTCTCCGACCTCACCAAAATCATCTTCATTGCCGACATGGTGGTCGGGCGGCTGGAGTTGATTCCCTTCCTGGCCATGCTCCACCCTGATTTCTGGGTGTTTAAGCGATGAACCATGATGCGGGCAACGGTGCCAACGAGGGGGCATCGCCATGACAGCCGCTGAACCCTACAACGGCTTTGAGCAGGGGCCGATTCGGCCGCCCAGCGAAAGCGGCAGCCTGCTCATCCGGGTGACCAGGAATTGCCCCTGGAACCGTTGCACCTTCTGCGGCCTGTACAAAGGCGAGTCGTTCAGCCAGCGGCCGGTGGACCATGTGCGGCAAGACATCGACGCGGTGCGGCGCGCGGTGGAACTGCTGCGCGCGGGGCAGGGCGGCGTTCCGCACGACGGGGCCATGGACTGGAGCGAGCAGATGGCCCTGCATGCGGCCCGCAACTGGCTGCAGGCCGGCGGCCGCTCGGTGTTTCTCCAGGATTCCAACAGCCTGATCATCAAGCCGGACAACCTGATCGCCATCCTTGCCCACCTTAAGGCGGCCTTTCCCGCAATCGAACGCATCACCTCCTACGCCCGCTCGCAGACCATTGCCCGGATCAGCGAGGCCGACCTGGGCCGCATCGCCGCCGCCGGACTCAACCGCATCCACATCGGCCTGGAATCCGGTTGCGACGCGGTGCTGGCCCAGGTGACAAAGGGTGCAGACCGGGAGACCCACATCCTGGCGGGGCGCCAGGTGAAAACCGCCGGGATCGAACTCTCGGAATACTACATGCCCGGCCTTGGCGGCCGCGCGCTCTCGCGGCAGCATGCCCTGGACAGCGCCGACGCCCTCAATCGGATCGACCCGGATTTTATCCGGCTGCGCACCCTGGCCCTGCCCGAAGGGCTGGAATTGGCGAGCGAACAGGCCAGCGGCCGCTTTGTGAAATTGGGCGACCGGGAAACCGCCGAAGAGCTGTTGCTCTTTCTCCAGTCGCTCTCCGGGATCACCAGCCGGATCAAGAGCGATCACATCCTCAACCTGTTCGAGGAGATCGACGGCGTTCTGCCGGGCGACCAGGAATGGATGGAGGCGGTGATCCGCCGCTTCCTGGCCATGGACCCGGATCAGCAGGTCCTCTATCAGATCGGTCGGCGCGTCGGCCTGTTTCGGCGGCTGGACGATTGCCGCGACCCCGGCCTGCGACGGCAGGCAGAGCGCTATGTCGAGCAGTGGATGGTCACCCCTGAAAACGTCGATGCGATCTGCGACCAACTGATGCAACGGTTCATCTGAAGATGGTCGGTTCCTGCCCCGGCGTCGGCGCAAAGAGCTCCGTGATCGGCTTCAAAAAAATCTATATCGAAATCACCAACCGCTGCAATCTGGCCTGCCCGTTCTGCGCCCGGAGCAGCCGCCCCCAGGCGTCGATGGAGGCCCAAGCCTTTGCCGAGGTGCTGACTCGCATCCATGGGTTCACGCGGTTCATTGCCCTCCATGTGCTCGGCGAGCCGCTGCTCCATCCGGAAATTGACCGTATCCTCGCGCTCAGCCAGGAATACGGCCTGCAAGTCAACCTCACCACCAACGGAGCCTTGCTTGGCCGTCATCGGCGCACCCTGCTGACTGCGCCCGCTCTGCGGCAGATCAATTTTTCCCTGCACGGGCTGGCGCATCTGGAGCGCGGGGCCGCCGCCGCCCACCTCGAGGAAATCATCGATTTCAGCCTGGAGGCAAGTCGTGGGGGCGGCCCCTATGTCAGTCTGCGGCTGTGGAACCTCGGGGCTGCGGCCGGCGCCGGCTGGAACGACTGGCTTCTTGCGCGGTTGACCGCAGCCTTTGCCGCGCCTCTGCTTGGCGAGGGCCAACTGCGCGCCGAGCGCGGCATCCCCCTGGCGCCCCGCGTCTTTCTCAATCCCGAGCCGCAGTTTGCCTGGCCGCATCCCGACGGGCCGGATTTGGGCGAGCACGGACATTGCCGGGGGCTGCGCGATCATCTCGCCGTCCTTGCCGACGGCACAGTGGTTCCCTGTTGTCTGGACGCCGATGGGCGGCTTGCCCTGGGCAACATCTTCAAACAAACCCTGGCCGACATCCTTGCCGGGCCGCGCGCCAGGCGGATGCTTGAGGGCTTTGGCCACCAACGATTGGTCGAATCCCTTTGCCGCCGCTGTTCCTATCGGCTGCGCTTTTCCTCGCCTGTCCAGGCCGAACGCCTCCGGCGCCCATAGAACCGCTTGCCTCTTGCGCGCGCCGCCTTTCCCGGCTATGTTGCGGCCTTTTTTATGCAGCGCGCCCTGTTGTCCGTCTGTTCCACCCGTTCCTTTTCCTGTGAGTTTCCATGATCCATTTGACCAACATCACCAAGCAGCACGGGTCCCGGTTTTTATTCCGCGACGCCTCGATGCAGATTCTCCCCGCCACCCGCACCGGCCTGGTCGGTCCCAACGGGGCCGGCAAAACCACGCTTTTCCGGCTGGTCACCGGCCAGGAAGAGCCGGACAAGGGCGACGTATCCTGTTCCAAGCGGACGGTGATCGGCTATTTTTCCCAGGAGGTGGGCGAGATGTCCGGCCGTTCGGCCCTGGCCGAGGTCATGGCCGCAGCCGGCGCGGTCACGGCCCTGGGCGAGCAGATTCGGGAGATGGAGGCCGCCATGTCCACGCCGATGGAAGACGACGAACTGGCCGCCCTGCTTGAGCGCTACGGCAACGCCACCGAGGAGTTCGAGCATCGGGGCGGCTATGACCTGGAAAACCGGGCCCAGGCGGTGTTGACCGGGCTGGGCGTCGGCAGCGACCGCTACAATTTCCCGGTCGAATCCTTCAGCGGCGGCTGGAAGATGCGCATTGCCCTGGCCGGCATCCTCACCGTCAACCCGGACGTCCTGCTGTTGGACGAGCCGACCAACCATCTGGACGTCGAATCCATTGTCTGGCTGGAGGAATGGCTGGTGAGCGAATTCAAGGGCGCGCTGCTGATGACCTGCCATGACCGCGAGTTCATGAACCGGGTGGTTGGGCGGATTGTCGAGGTGGCCAATCAGAACGTGACCACCTACAGCGGCAACTATGATTTTTATCTGCGCGAGCGGGAGATCCGGCGGGAACAGTTGCTGGCCAGCTACCGGCGCCAGCAGGAGATGTTGGCCAAGGAGGAGGACTTCATTGCCCGCTTCGGAGCGCGGGTTTCCCACGCCGCCCAGGTGCAGTCCCGGATCAAGAAGCTGGAGAAGATCGAGCGGATCGAACTGCCGCCCGAGCAGCGGATTATGAAGTTCGAGTTTGCCGAACCGCCCCGCAGCGGCGACGACGTCGCCCGTCTGGACGGCCTCAGCAAGGTCTGGCTGCAACCCGACGGCACAACCCGCCAGGTGTTCAGCGGCCTGGAAGGCATGATCCGGCGGCGGGAGAAGATCGCGCTCACCGGCCGCAACGGGGCCGGCAAATCCACCCTGCTCAAGGTGCTGGCCGGGCAGGCGGAGCCAACCACCGGCACGGTGTCGATTGGGGCCAACGTCCTGGTCGGCTATTTCAGCCAGCATTCCATGGAATTGCTCGACGGCGACATGACGGTGTCTGAAACCGTGCAGGCGGCCATGCCCCAGGTCAATATCGGCGTGGTCCGCAACCTCTGCGCCGCCTTTCTTTTCCAGGGCGACGACGTTGACAAGAAGATCAAACTCCTCTCCGGCGGCGAAAAAAGCCGGGTGGTGCTGGCCATGCTGCTGGCCCGGCCGCTCAATTTCCTCATCCTGGACGAACCCACCAACCACCTCGACATCCAGTCGCGCGAGGTGCTGCTCGAAGCCCTACAGCAGTTCGCCGGCACCCTGATCATGGTCAGCCACGACCGCCATTTCCTCCGTTCCTTGGTCAATCGGGTCTTTGAGATCGACCACGGCCAGATGCGGATTTTCGAGGGCAACTACGATTATTATCTGGAACAGATTGCGCCGTCGGCGCTTCCGGGCGGGGAGTGAAAGAGCGGGAGATTTTGGGAGACAGGAGGCGAGTTGAACCATCCGGCCCTGTTGGCTGGTGCCTATCAGCTTGCGGCGCCCAGCGCATCAGGTGAAAAACGTAGCCTGGATGGAGTGCAACAGAATCCGGGACGGGCAACCGATGTTTCGTCGTTCCCGGCTTAAGCTTAGGCTTCACTCGGGCTGCTTGCTGGGGTGAAACAGCTTTGGCTGTTCGGGAGACGGTAGTACCTGAACAATCTCTTTGATAATGTAGTCTTCAGATATCAATTCATTGTCAAAGCCGTAACGTATTGAATGATCAACTTTTACTTTGAGTGAATCCCCAGGCAGAATTCGAGTGTCCGGTGATTGGGTTTGAAATTTGGCAAGCCAGCCAACGTCTTCAATCTTTGCGGGTATAATCTTGCCTGAATGAAACTCCCACTTCGAGTCGCCCAAAAAATCTGGTTTTTTCACCTTGAGAATTAGGATTTCGCGATTAATGATAGTTTCTCGGACAAGCAAGTCTTCGATTGATGATGAAGTGATTGAGAATTCGTAATTAAATTTTGCATTGTCCTCGGCGGTGATGTAGTTTGCCGCGTCTTTTTCAGAAAGCGGTTTTAACGCTTCGGTTAGGATAAGTGTGCCGTCTAAAAGGTTTCGTCTCGATATTGGCTGATAGCAGGAGATTATTTTTACATCTGTTTGTTTAGCCGCATCGAGTAGCAGGCTTCTGAGTTCATCTATTTCAGCGATGGAACTGATTGTTTCACGATTTTCTAAAAAGTTAAGGATGAGATATTTAGCTTTGACTAGATACTGGCCAACGAGGGGCTTCCAGTCCAGATTTTTTAATGCATCATCGTTAAACTGCTCAAAAAAATATCGGAATATCGTTCGAATAGATCCGCTTTCGATCTCCTCCAAAAGAATAACTGGCTTTATTTTCTGATAGATGGAGCCAATCAGGTGGGAATCAACCACCTGAAACGCTTCAATAAGTCCAGTCATAGTTCGAAAAATACGGGAAGGGTTGCTTGCCCCTTTTTCGAATTGTATCTCCACGCAAAAGCCTGTTTTCTGATCCATGTTTTCTCCTTTTTCCGATATTACCGGATACCACGAAAACATGTCATGGTTACTTCAAATGGTCGAAAAACTAAATATTTATTTAGGGTGCCTGCTCGTAAAAAAAACCTTTTGAGCTTGTTGGCTGCGACTTCAGTATGCCCCCATCTCAAATAATCTTTTTCAGGGAATTACGGGGACGGGGAATTACGGGGACGTGATATATATCTTTGCGTAATGATCGCCGTCATCCTCGAATTTAGCCTTCCTTGAAAGCACAATCTCTGCGGGTAGTGCATCGAAAAATTCGGGTACAAGGGGGCTGTAAACTTCCTCTTTTTGCCCCTTCACCGCAACAACCCCGGCCAAAACACCATCACTCCCCCCAGCACAATCAGCACCACCCCGCCGACAAGCCGGCAGTGACCGGCGTAGCGCTGGCCGATGCTGGTGTCCAGAGCCAGCACCCCCAGGCTGAAGATGACCAGATCGTCGAGCATGAAGAAGAAATCGTAGAGCAGGATGTAGCCGTAGTATTCGAGGGTCGGCAGATCGCGCAGGGCCAGGGTGTGGGTGAAGATGGCCGGCAAGGCGGCCGAACAGGCGAACTCGATTGAATTGACGATAAAGGCTAGGACGATGATGCTGAACACTGTGAACAGGGTCAGGGGCGCGTCGACAATGCGGTCGATCCGGTGCATGGTTCGTTTCTTGGAGGCGGCGTCGCCAATGGCGCAGGTGACCTGCCCCTTGGTCTGCACATATTCGCGGATGCTGAGGATGCCCGCGCCCAGGGCGCCAAGGCCGATGATCAGGGTCAGGCTGCGCAGGTAGCCGAGGAAGAGAAAGACGTTGAGCCAGGCGGTCATGAACAGGAAATAGAGAATGCCCGAACTGGCGACAAAGGTTCCAACCAGCAGCCAGATTTTGCGGCGGTCGTTCAGGCTGACGATCAGCGAGATCAGGTACACCAGCACCCACATGGCGCAGGGATTGAAGCCGTCGACCAAGCCGATGATCACTGCCAGCGCCGGCAAGGAATACTCAGCCAGTCGGATCGTGCCCACCAGCGGCAGGTCGAGGATTTGGCGACCGCCGCCTGGGTCCGCTTGCGGAAACAGGGAGGGGTCGTTGGCCAGCAGAGCGCGGATTGCCTGTTCCAGTTGCACGCCAGTGGTTTCCGGAGTGTCGAATCCGTCGATCACATAGGGGCCGATGAAGGTCATGGGCACGCCGACGCTGCGGTCCGGGCGGCCGCTCTTGGCGATGAAGTCGGCGAGCAGTCGGACGTTTTCCGGCCTTGAAGTGTCGTAGTGGGTCCAGGAGAGTTCCGAATATTTAGCCTGCAGATAGGGGATAAAGGCTTTTTGCGCGCGGCAATGCGGGCATTGGGGGTGGAAGAAAAAGGCGATCTGCCGCTGGTGCGGGTCAATGTGTCCGGCCCGCTGATATTCAACGCAGGAGAGGCCGACGCCAAGCAGGATCAGGCAGAGAAAGAGGCGTCTGCGGAAAGGGTCGCGGATGATTTCCCGCAGCCAGTCTGGAATTTTGAAGAAGGCGGCATGCTGCATAAGTTTCCCTGGGAGCGTCGGAGGGAACGGGGCGTTTCGGAACCGTTTCGCACAACGGGCGAGCAGCCTTGGGGATGGTCTGAAAACAACGAAAAAATATGCCGAAGGGTGCCGATCTGCAACAGTTTTTTGCCGATCTCGCCGAGGCCGTGAATTCTGCCGTGCCGACTTTGCCGCGAAGGGGTGTGCACGTTCGCGGATGGCGTTTGGGTGCGGCTCTATGCCCCTGAGAGGCGCGGGGCATAATGACCCGACAGTGTATAGTGCAGGGCGCTGAGAGAAAAATTGACCTAGTTGCCCAATTTCAAAAAAGAAATTTATGACGTCTCCCTCTTGATGTGCGCCGGCGACATTCTGTCGGGTGTTGGGGTGGGGCAAAATGTCCCGCACTCCGTTCGCTCTCCTGGTTCAACATATTGGAAATGCGATGTTTTTTTCGGGCACATTGTTTGCTTGGGGAGTGTTGCAGTCAAGAAAACCTCTAGGTTTCTTAGAGGGGGTGAGGATGAAGCCTGCCCATCACTGTTCCTGCTCTGCTCCTGGCAGGCTTCATCCATAACCGAAACAGAATCAACGACTAATATTTCTTTTAGATCACAATTTATCCTCTATAATCTTGTATGTGGGCAAAGTGTCCGCGACGCGTATGCAGGGGCTTGTTTGAGGTCAGTGCGGGCAAGCTCTTTTTTGCACAACCCAAAGGTCGGCTTAGTTCCAAGGGGGGCCAATGAAATTTACATCCGTCCGAACAAAAATCGCTGGTATTGCAGGGGGCTGTCTGATTGTCTCATCCGCGGTGCTGGTCGGTTACAGTCTGTATACTGCCCGCTCGAATCAGCAGCTTGTCAACACCCGCGTGTCCCAATTGATCGAAACGCGATCCCTTGACGGATTGAAAAATCTCGCCCGCGATTATGCCGGAAAGATTCAAGTTGAATTCCTTGTCGCTCTGGATGCGGCTCGAACCATGGCCGACGTTTTTATGCTTTCAAAAGCAAAGGAAAACGGCGGGCTTGAGTTGGGAAGGAATCAAATCAACGGCGTTTTGCTCAAGGTGTTAAAGAACAATCCCAACTTTAACGGCACCTATTCCTGTTGGGAGCCCAATGCTCTGGACGGGCGCGACGCTGACTTTACAACCGGAAAAGACGGCAACAACCAGCAGACTGGGCGGTTCACCCCCTATTGGAACCGCGACGAAAAGGGCAATATCGCAGTGCAGCCGCTGGTGGAATATGACACCCGAGACCGCCACCCCAACGGAGTGCTCAAGGGCGGTTGGTATATTAATCCCAGTGAAAATCACACTGAGAGCGTGCTCGACCCCTTTCCCTACATCGTGCAGGGCAAGCAGGTCTGGCTGACCACGCTTTCCGTGCCGATTCTGGTGGACAATAAATTTTACGGCGTGGCCGGAACCGATTACAACCTCAATTTTGTTCAGGAATTGTCAAAGAACGTCGACAAGGAACTCTTTGAGGGAAAAGGCGAAATCATTATCGTCAGCAATATGGGGCTGATCGTTGCCCACAGTGAAAAACCCGATCTGGTCGGCAGCCATTTGAAAAACGTCATCGCCGAAGGTTGGGAGCAGAACTTGCGGGACATCCAGGCGGGCAACAGCGTCGCCGCCCTCAATCAGAAAGAAAAGCAATTTGAAGTGTTCGCCCCCATCGCCCTCGGCCGCACCGGCAAGCCGTGGTCGGTTATGATTCGGGTCAAGCAGGAGACGGTCCTGGCCGACGCCATTGCTTTGGATAAAGATTTGACCGCAGCCGGCCGCAAAAGCATGTCCATGTTGATCGGAACCGGAGCGGCAACCAGTGTTTTGGCCATTGCGCTGTTGTGGTATGCCGCCGGCGGCGTTGTTCGTCCCATTCGAGGCACGGTTGACATGCTGAAAGACATTGCCGAGGGCGAGGGCGATCTCACCAAGCGGCTCGAAATCAAGGCCAATGACGAGGTCGGCGAAATGGCCACTTGGTTTAATCTGTTCATGGATAAACTGCAGGAACTGATTAAGCAGATTGTTGCCGACGCCGGTTCGCTCAACGCCTCGTCCTCGTCGCTTTCACGGATTGCCGTGCAAATGAAAGAGGGGGCGGATTCCATGGCGGAACGGTCCCGATCTGTGGCGGTCGGCGCCGAGGAGATGGACGTCACCATGAGCGGCGTGGCCTCGGCCTGTGAAGAGGCGGCCACCAACGTCAACATGGTCTCGGCGTCCACCGAAAACATGACGATGACCATCCGGGAAATTGCCAAAAAATCAGAGGAATCGCGCACGATCTCCGAGTCTGCGGTGTCCAAGGCCGGAGACGTGTCCGAGAAGTTGGGCAAACTTGGCCAGAGCACCTTGGAAATCAGCAAAGTCACTGAAGTGATTTCCGATATTTCCGATCAGATCAATCTGTTGGCTCTGAACGCCACCATTGAAGCGGCCCGGGCCGGCGATGCGGGCAAGGGCTTTGCGGTGGTCGCCTCTGAGGTCAAGGAGCTGGCCAAGCAGACCGCCGAGGCCACTCAGGTGGTGCAGCAGCAGATCGAAAACATCCAGGTGTCCACCGACGAAACCGTGTCTGAGGTCGGCCAGATCCTGGAAATTTTCAAGAGCGTCAGCGAAAACGTTGCCTCCATTGCTGAAGAGGTCGAAGGCCAGGCCGCCATGACCCAGGAGATTGCCGACAACATTTCCCAGACCTCGGCGGGAATACAGGAGGTCAATCATAACGTCAGCCAAGGGTCGGTGGTGATCGGCTCAATCACCAGCGAAATTTCCGGAGTGAATCAGGCGGTCCAGGATGCGTCCATATCCATCGGCAAGATCAATGAAAGCGCGGTGGAATTGTCGAGCCTGTCAAGCAAGCTGCAGGTGCTGGTGGGACGTTTCAAGGTGTGAGTTGGAAGCGTCTCTGCCGTGCGTGGCCAGTCTGGACCATGCACGGCAGAGTCTTGAAGTGCAAATAATAAACAGTCGGCCCGGAGGCGCTTGAAGCCACCGGGCCGTTTTTTGTTGAGCGAAAGGGTTGCGGCAACAACAAGGCCGGTTGACGCGTCGGTGCGGCAAGGCGCCCGCTTGGTTATGTGTTGAACTACGGGAGGTGTTGAACAACGCGGGAGCGCCATCGACGGCGGGCAAAGGAGAGACTGACAGACCCGCCGCCAATGGCTGCAGCTTGGGCGCTTATTGCTCCTCAGCGCCGATATAGCGATAGACCAGGGCGCCAAGCACGGCGCCGGCGATTGGGGCCACCCAGAACGCCCACAACTGCGCCAGGGCCCAGTCGCCGACATACAGGGCCACGCCCAGGCTGCGGGCCGGATTGACCGAGGTGTTGGTGACCGGGATGCTGATCAGATGGATCAGGGTCAGACAGAGGCCGATGGCGACCGGCGCCATGCCTTTGGGGGCTCGTGCGTCGGTGGACCCGAGGATGACGAGGAGAAACATCATGGTCAGGAGGACCTCGGCGATCAGGGCTGCGGCCAGGGAGTAGCCGCCCGGCGAATGCGCGCCGTAGCCGTTGGAGGCAAAGCCCGCTGACAGCTCAAAGCCCGCCTTACCGCTGGCGATCAGATAGAGCGCGCCGCCGGCAAGCACGCCGCCTATCACCTGGGCCGCGATGTAGGGCAGCAATTGGTTGGCCGGAAAACGGCCGCCGGCCCAGAGGCCAATCGAAACCGCCGGGTTGAGATGGCAGCCGGAAATGTGGCCAATGGCGTAGGCCATGGTCAGCACGGTCAGGCCAAAGGCCAGGGAAACGCCGAGCAAGCCGATGCCCACCTCCGGAAAGGCCGCAGAAAGAACCGCGCTGCCGCAACCGCCAAACACCAGCCAGAACGTCCCAAAAGTTTCCGCTACATACCTTTTCATACGATTTTCCTCCTTGTTAAGGTCCAAGTGCAACTGCAACAGTTAACGATGGAAGAGGATAGCACGGAACAACGGTGAGGTGCAGTAAGTTTCCGGTAATTTTTTTAAAGAAGAGAGGGCAGGGGGTCGCCTGGAAAGCGACTCAGGCGAGTAGGGCGCGAAGGCGGCCAATGTTTGCAAGGTCTTCAGCCAGATCCGGGCCTTTGTCGGTTTCAAGCGTCATGGGATGGTGGTGGAAACGGGGATCGTTGAGCAGGCAACGAAACCCTTCCAGGCCGATCTGGCCAAAGCCGATATGCTCATGGCGGTCGACCCAGCTCCCGCAGCCTTTTTTCGAGTCGTTAAGGTGGAAAAATCGGACGTGGCTGCAACCGATGTGTTGCTCCAGTTGGGCCATGGTCTGGGCATACCCGGCGGCGGTTGTCAGGTCGTAGCCGGCGGCAAAGATGTGGCAGGTGTCGACGCAAACGCCCAACCGCTCCGAGTAGCGGCTGTGGTGCAGCAGCCAGCCCAGTTCCTCGAATTGGCTGCCCAGGGCGGTCCCCTGGCCGGCGGTGGTCTCCAGCAGGATGGTGAGATTGGCGTCGAGCGCGCCCGAACGCTCCAGGGTCAGCTCCAGGTTGCGCGCCACAGCGTGCAGGCCGGCCTCAACACCGGCGCCGCCGTGGCTGCCGGGATGAATCACCACCAGCTCGATGCCCAGTTGGCGGCAGCGCCTGAGCTCCTCGGCAAAGGCGGTTATGGATTTTTCCGCCTTGTCCGGCTCGGTGGCCGCCAGGTTGATCAGGTAGGAAGCATGGGAGGCCACCGGCATGTTGCCGGCCGCCTGCCGTTTTTCTTGGAACAGCCGGACGTCGTCGGCGGAGATCGGATTTGCGCGCCACTGCCGCTGGTTGGCGGTGAAAATCTGCAGGGATTCGCCGCCGACCTGCAGGATGCGGTCAAAGGCCAGATGTACGCCCCCGGCAATCGACTGGTGCGCGCCGAGTAGGGGCATCACCGGCCTCCGCGCGGGCGACGGTTGCGGTTTACATCTGCCATTGTCGCTCCAGGTAGGCAAGTCCGTCGTGGTTGGTCAGGTCGAGCTGGATCGGCGTGACCGAGATAAAACCGTTGCGCACCGCCTGCTCGTCGGTGTCGTCGCCGCCGGACCAATGCACGGTGCCGCCGCCGATCCAGTAATGCTTGCGGCCCCAAGGGTCAAAGGTCTCCTGGATGGCGTCCCGGTAGAGTCTGCGCCCCTGGCGGGTGAAGCGGATGCCGCCGATTTCGCCGGCGGCCAGCGGCGGGATGTTGATGTTGAGCAGCGCCTTGGGCGGCAGATGCATGGCCAGGGCCATGGAGGCCAGCTTCCAGGCCACCGCCGCCGCCACCTCAAAATCATAGGGCGGCGAGCCGCCAAGGGAAAAAGCCAGCGAGGGAATGTCGTACATCGTCCCTTCGATGGCCGCCGACACCGTGCCCGAATAGCTGATGTCGTCGCCCAGGTTGGCCCCGGGGTTGATCCCGGACACCAGCAGGTCCGGCTTGCGGCGGAGAATTTTGTTGATGGCGATGGTGACGCAGTCGGTGGGGGTGCCGTCGATGGTGTGGATGTGCTCGTCGAGCTGAACAACCCGCAGCGGCCGGTTCATGGTCAGGGAATGGCTGACCGCCGAATTGTCGCGTTCCGGGGCGACAATCACCGCCTCGCCCAGGGCGCCGACCGCCTCAAGCAGGGCGCGGATGCCCGGCGCGTACACGCCGTCGTCGTTGGTGACCAGAATCAGTGGTTTGGGCATGGCTATTTCGCGGAGGAGTGGTTGAAGGCTTGGATAAAGGCGCGGATGCGTTTGGCGTTGACGCCCAGATCGCTGACCCCGGCGCGGGAGGCCGAACGGAGATCGATCCGGCTGCCGCCGGCCGTGGGCGTGATCCGGACGACAATATCGTCGGTAAAACCAAAAATGAGGGTGCGGTCGACCGCCTCAATCATTCCCTGGTCCCTGTTCTCGGCAAGGACGCGCCAACCGAGCCCCATTGCTGCGGCGCGGCAGGCCTGGAACGCCTCTGTCGGCGGCATCGGCGTCTCAATCGGTCTGATGTCGGGGTAGGCACGTTGCTGTCGCTCGGCAATTGCCGTCCCCGCGTACTCAAGGCTGTTTTCGCCTGCCTTGCGCAAGGCCTTTGCCGCCGAAAAGGCGGGCGGGGTGACGGTGTCGGTGCTGATGTCGTGGATCGGCGGGGCCTTGGCGCCCTGCATGCCCAACAACAGGACGCCGATCAGGGCCGGCAGGGAAAGGGCGACCGAAATCAGACACTGTTTGCCGCCGCGACGACCCGCCCGCAACAGGACAAACAGCAGCGCCAGGCTGCAAAAACCGGTCAGCGCCAAGCCGCCGGCTGCCGCCGCCGTCGCCAGCAGGGCCGGCCGCCAAGGCAGCAACGACGCCCTGAAGCCAATCACTGCCGCCAGGGCCAACAACAGCCAGAAGGCCTGCAGTTTTACCAGCCAATGGGTGTGGGGGTTGTTCACGCGTCATTCTCCTTGAAGAAAAAGGCGGCCATGTCTTGAACAGAGGGCGTTCTTTCCGTATACTCGTGCTATGTATGATGTTGCTTCGCAATCGGGCGTTGCCCAAGCATTGACGCAATAGGTCGCGACTATGGATCATAGCAAAGGCTCGCTCATCCTGAAAGCACTTTCCCCTGCCGCCGATACGGCGCAGATTGCCGCCTACCTGGAAAAACGGGCCAAAAGCATTCCCCGCGACAAAATCCCTTCCTTGCTCAATAACCTGCCGGTGGTCCTCAGCCGCAATGTTGCCGAAGAAACCGGACGGGCAGTCATCCGTCGTCTTGAAGAGTTGGGAGCCGAGGCTTTGTTCGTTCCCAGTAGGACCGCCGAGGCAGGCGAGCCGTCGGGCGATTCGCCCAGCGATCCGGTCGACGCCGCCGCGCTCATCCAAGCCGGACGGGCCGGTCGGGCTAAAGACAGTCGGTTGACGCATGCGCTCAAGCAAATCAACAAAGAGCTCTGGATTGTGCTCTCCATGCTGGGAATCGCCTGGATGCTCAATTACACCATTGCCTCCCAGTATCTGCTGCTCGGCTTCTACACCTTGCCGGCGGTGCTTTCCGCCTACCTGTTCGGGCGTCGCCAAGCGGTGCTGACCGCCTTTGCCAGCATCCTCCTGGTGGGTCTGGTCAGTCATTTCAATCCGGGTCGGTTTGCCCAGTTCAATCTGGCCGGGGTGGGCGGCGACAACCAGTGGTATCACATCGTTTCCTGGGGGTGCATCCTGCTGGTGACCGCCTACGCCATGGGGACCTTGTATGAACGTGATAAGAATAAGATGGAGGAGCTGCGGCAGACCTATCAGGGCCTGCTGCTGATTCTTCGTCACTTCATCGGCCAGGATGAAGAAATGGAGAATCATTGTTTTCGCGTCTCCATCTATGCAACCCGCATTGCCGCCGCCATGGGGCTTGAAAAGGACGCCGTTGAAGACATCCGTTCGGCGGCGCTGCTGCACGACCTGGGGCGGTTGAAGATCAGCCGGAGCATTCTCCTCAAGGCGGCCGGCTTGAGGCAAAGCGAAAGCCTGGCGGCCTGCGAAACCACCTCCAATGAGCATCTGCTCAGCGGTTCCATGGGCAGGATATTGCCCTTGCTGCTCGGGCATCACGAGCAATTTGAACAGGCGGAACAGGGGGCAGGGCAAGGCAAGGAATCCATTCCCCTGGGAGCGCGCATCCTGGCGGTGGCCGACGTCTATGACGCGCTGACGGTCGGCGGGCCTGATCAAAAAGCCTTGTCGCTCGAAGCGGCGAAGGAAAAAATTCTCGCTGAAACCGAGCGGCCGTTTGATCCAGAAGTGGTTGCGGCCTTTGTCGCCGCCTTCGACCGAATGGAAATGGAACTGCCCAGCATTATCCTGTAGTTTCTTCTGGCCCGCTTTGCCTGCCGCATTGACCGCTCATTCCTTCTCGCTCCATCGCTTGGTTCTGAATTTTTCCATCTGCGCCTGATAGAAGGCGCGATTTTGCGGATCCAGGCGGAAGGCGCGGATTTCGGTTGCCACAGCCTCCTCAATAAGCCCGTTGGCCCAATAGGCCGTGGCCAAGGTGTCGAGAATGTAGCCGCGCTCCTTGATGAGCGTGGCGGTTCGCGCCAGGGTCAGGGCGCGTTCCGGGTTGCGGAGCGTTTTCTCCTGGGCGGTCAGCAGCAGCCAGGCGAGGTTGTTGTTGACCTCGGCGTTCATCGGCGCCAACAGCAGGGCCTTTTCATAGGCGTCCACCGCTTTCTTCTCCAGCTTGCGGCTTTGCAGAAAATCAGCGAGATAGATCAGCCAGAGGCTGTTCTCCGGCTCCTGGCGCACTTTCTGCAGCAACACGGCTTCAGCGTATTTGGTCTCGTATCCTTCGGACAGTTTGCCGACGTCCATTTGGTGCAGGGACAGCACCAGCAGGCCGATGCAGGCAAAATAGACCAGGAGGCTGAGGCGGAGTTTGCGTTCGTGTCGGCGGATAATCCCCCTGTCTTCCTCGCATTGTTTGAGAAAATCGATCCGCTCGCCGATGCCGAAGTGGTGCCAGTTTTTCTCGTCCCGGTTGCCGCCGCTGAGCAGGGCGATTTTTTCAAAGGCGCTGATCAGCGGCCTGCTGGTCCCCACGGCGCGAAAGACGTAGGCGTCGGCCTGGCGCTCGAAATTGCGGATAAAGTAGCCAAACACAAAACGAAAATAGATGAGCATCAACAGCAAGAGCGGTGCGGTGGCGAGCACGCCCAGCACGTTTTCCGGGGTGAACGGCAGGTGGGGCAGCGCCTGGTAAAAGAGATCGCTGGTGAGAACGAGATGGGGCAGGGGGGTGGCGACCGCCCCGGCGAGCAGGCTGAAGCCGAGGAAAAGGATGATGTAGAGGATGAGGTGCAGGTGGCGGACGTGGCCAATTTCGTGGGCGAGCACGCTGTCGATTTCTTCCTCGCTGAGCGATTCGAGCAGGGCGGGGGTGATCAGCAGGTAGCGCAGTTTGGGCACGATGCCCATGATGCCTGCGGTCAGCACCTGGCCTTCAAAAAGCGGCCAGGTGTAGATCTCGGAATGGAAGCCCTGGGCCCGGCAGAAGGCCAGCAGTCGCTCCCGGGTCGGGCCCGGCGGCAGGGGCGTGCATCCCCAGAGAAAACGAACCAGTGGCGGAAAGGCCAGGGTCAGAAACACCAGAAAGCAGGCAAAGAGCACCAGGTCGCCCCAGGGGGAGCGCAGCAGTTTGTTCAACTGCGGAAACGGCAGGGCTTGCAGACCGTCAAAAAACAGGGACAGGGTCAGCCAGGGCAGGACAATGGGGAGGTTGGCCTTGAAATTGGAGCGAACAAAGGCAAGGGGCGTGTAGGCGCGCTGGAAAATCTCCTGGTAACGCAACCGGGCGGCCCGCCACATCAACATCAGGAGCAGGAAAAAACAGCCTAGGCCGGCGATGTCGGCCAGCACCGGAAACCGGTCGCCAACCGCGAGGGGATTGAGGTAGTATTTCAGGTCAAGCAGGTAGATGAAGCCCATAAATACCAGCACCGCCAGGATCGACAGTTTTTTTTCGACCGCAAAGTAGGCGGTGGGGCCGGCGGCGGAACGCGAAAACAAATGATCGGCGATGCGGGCAAACCCCCAGGTGGTTGCCGCGAAAGCAGCGAGCGCCCAGAGGAGAGGAAGCGCTGGTTTGGCCGCTGGGGTGTTGGTGGAAAAAACAAAGATGGCCACTAAAAAGTAGAGCAGATTGTTGTAGAGCATGGAGGCCGCCTGTCGGTGTTTTGTCCGCGCCGCGCGCCGTGCGCTCTGCGGACCAGTGGGAAGGAAAGGTGGGCTAAACGTATGCACACTCGGGGCAATGTGCCAGAATCGTTTGTTGTTTTGAGCGATTTTCCTGATCAGCGCCCTGATTTTTCGGGAAAATATGAAAAAATATTGACCTTTCTCCATTCCCTGTTATTATATTGTGTTTACCGTAATGTTTGGGCCTATAGCTCAGTTGGCTAGAGCCACCGGCTCATAACCGGTCGGTCCCTGGTTCGAGTCCAGGTGGGCCCACCAAATTTTTGGAAGTGCGGATCGGATTTTCCCTTGAACTCCTCCCCCTTCACAGCTACCTGATTTGAATACGTTGAGCAGTGACCGACAATCATGGCTGAAACAACAGCGGGGCATTGAAACAGATGTCTGAAAAGAGGTGCATCTCCCAGAGGATGTGCCTCTTTTTCTTTACTGAGTAATACAGAGTGCCTACCGTTCAAGATTTTCTCGATATTCTGCAACGCATAACCCCGGAAAACCTGGCTGAGGACTGGGACAACGTCGGTCTCCTGGTCGGCGAACCGCAACGCGCGGTCCACCGCATCCTGCTGGCGCTTGACCCGACCTGCTCCCTGCTCGATCAGGCCCGCGCCGGCGGCTACGATCTTGTCCTCACCCACCACCCCGTCATTTTTCGGCCCTTGAAAGCGCTCCGCACCGACGCTCCCATCGGCAAATTTCTCGCAACCGCCCTTCGCGATCAGATCAGCGTCGTTGCCTGTCACACCAATCTTGATTCCATCCCTGGCGGCGTCAGCGATCATTTGGCCCAGGCGCTCGGCCTGGAGGATTGCAAACCGCTGGTCAGTTCCTCCATGGGCTGCGACCTGAATTGCGGCATTGGTCGTTTTGGCGTCTATGCAACGCCGCTGTCCGTCGAAGCATTTCTTGGCCGCCTCCGCCAGGTCTGCGCTCCGCCCTGGATGCTGGAAGCAGGCCCCCGGCCCGAGCAGGTGGCGACCGTGGCCGTCTGCGGCGGTTCCTGTTCCGACTTGGCGGAAACCGCGCTGCACCAGGGGGCTGATGTCTTTGTTACCGCCGAAATCAAACATTCCGTGGCGCGCTGGGCAGAGGAGGCGGGGCTTTGGTTGCTCGACGCCGGTCACTTCGCCACCGAAAATCCGGCCATGTCCTTTTTCGGCGACAGATTGCGGCAAGAGGCCGCCCTTCGCGGATGGGATCTGGTCATTGACGCGGCGCAGCAGGCGCCGCCCCTGCGCCTGGTATGAATCAGCCCATCCGGCGGTGCATGCAGTCGCACGCCACAATCGCCTGCGCGCCCCCGTTGCTTGTCACCCCTTCTATCTTGCACCTTCGCACCTTTTTTAACACTAGACAGACCGATTGAGGAGTTCATCATTGAAAGAGGAAATATTCCAATTCATCAAACTGCAGGCAATCGACAGCCAAATTGCCGGGTTCGACAACGCCATCGCCAAACATCAAGCGGTCATTGCCGGCCGGGAACAGGCTATCGCGGAGAAGCAGGAGACCATCGCCGCGTTTCGGGGCAAGGTTGATTTGCTCAATCAGAAGCAGCGGGAAACCAAGATCGAGCACGACGACGCCGGCGCGCGGGTCAAAGATCGGCAGAACAAAATGATGCAGGTGCAGACCAGCCGCGAACACCAGGCGCTGCTCAAGGAAATCGAGGAAAACAAACGGCTGGTCAAGGAGACCGAAGACCGGATTCTCCAATTCATTGAACAGATTGAGCAGTTGGAGGAAGAGGCGACCACCCTGGAAAACCTCTGCGCGGGCGAACAGCAATTGCTGGCCCAAGAGATTGAGAACGTCGACAAGGAAATCAAGCGCGTCGAGGTCTCAAAAAAATCAGTGGTCAGCCAGCGGGATATCGCAGCTTCCGAATTGCGGGCAGCCGACCTCAAGCGCTACACCCTGTTGATCAACAAGCGCGACGGGTTGGCGGTGGTGCCGATCATCGACAGCGTCTGCCAGGGCTGCTATATGGCGCTGCCCCCCCAGCAGGTCATTGAAGTGCGCAGGGCCGACAAGTTGAACATCTGTCCGACTTGCCAGCGCATCCTGTACTACAAAGAGCCCGAGGCTGTCGCTGTTGACAAATAAACCGCCCGCCAGGGCCGGTATTCTCAAGCAACTGGCGCAACAGCTTGACGATGCGGTTCTGGAACGGATTTTTCCCGGCCAGCGGCCCGACGACATCCGGCGGATCATTGCCGGCGACAAACCGGATGCAGGCCGGCCGGCGGTCGGGCCATGCCCGGCGGACGCGGTTGCCGCGCCTAGCCAAGGCGGAGCAGTTAGTCGTTGTCGTCTCTTCACCGACGGCGCTTCCCGCGGCAATCCCGGCCAGGCCGGCGCCGGCGCGGTGTTGCTGGCCGACGACGGCCGGGAGTTGGCGACCTGCTCGGTCTATCTCGGAACCTGCACCAACAATGTCGCCGAATACAAGGCCTTGCTCATCGGTTTGGACGAGGTTTTGCGGCAGGGTTGCTGCGAAGTGGCGGTTTCGCTGGATTCAGAACTGATCGTGCGCCAGATTCAGGGGCGCTACAAGGTAAAAAACGAGGTGCTGCTGCCCCTGTTCCAACAGGTTCAGGCGCGGCTCGCCCGGATGAAGACGTGGTCGATTGCCCATGTGCCCAGGGCGCAGAATGCGCGCGCCGATCAGCTGGCCAATCAGGGGATCGATCAGAAAGACGGTTGAGGGGTTGCGCGCCCCTGCAACACGTCGATGAGTTAAGGGGTGAATGCATGATCGCTCCGGCCTTGGCCGGGGAGGAAAGTCCGAACACCACAGGGCGCGGTGGTTCGTAACGCGAACCTTGGGCAACCGAGGGAAAGTGCCGCAGAAAACACACCGCCGATGGGACGCGCAAGCGTTCACAGGCAAGGTTGAAATGGCGAGGTAAGAGCTCACCGCCCCCATGGCGACATGGGGGGCAGGGTAAACCCCACCGGGTGCAAGACCAAATAGGGAGGCGTTTGAGGGCGGCCCGCCTGAAGCCTCCGGGTAGGTTGCAAGAGGCGCCGGGCGACCGGCGTCCCAGTTAAATGATCATGGTCCGCCTTCGGGCGGGAACAGAATTCGGCTTATAATTCACCCCTTTTTTTTCACACACGCGCGTGCTTGACAACACCCCCCCACTCCCTCCCGCCGGAGTCGTCATTCCGGCCGGAGGTTTCGGTTTGCGCTTCGGCGCATCCTGCCCCAAGCAGTTTCTGGACTTGGCCGGCCTGCCCATTCTGGTCCGCACCTGCCGGGCTTTCCTGGATATGGAGGCGATCCGCTGGTTGGCAGTGGCCGCTCCGACCGATTATCTGCAGCACACCATCGATCTGCTCCGCCTCCATCTCGCTCCGGACCACATGGCCAGAATGCTCTTTACGGTTGGCGGCGTTACCCGTCAGGATTCGGTCCGGGCGGGATTGAACGCGCTGCCCGCTGCAATTGAGCTGGTTCTGGTGCATGACGCGGCCCGGCCTCTGGTGGATCAGGCGATCATCCTGCGCTGTCTCCACGGGGCGGCGCGCTTTGGCGCGGTGATTGCCGCCGTGCCGGTGAAGGACACCCTGAAAAAGGTTATGGATTCCGGGTTGATCCGGGAGACTGTGGACCGCACCTTGCTCTGGCAGGCACAGACGCCCCAGGCGGCGCAACGGGAGCTTCTGGAGCGGGCCTTTGCCGAGGCCGACCGCAATCAATTCGTCGGCACCGACGAAGCCTCGTTGCTCGAGGCGGCGGGGATCCCGGTGCAGGTGGTCGAGGGTGGCGAACGCAATTTCAAGATCACCCGGCCGGAGGATTTGCAGGTGGCCGCCGCTTTACTGACGGAGGAACAGGAGATGAAAATCGGTCATGGTTTCGACGCCCACCGTCTAGTGAGCGGCCGCAAGCTGATTCTCGGCGGGGTGGAGGTCGAGTTTGAACTTGGGCTGGACGGGCACTCCGACGCCGACGTCGTGGCCCATGCGCTCATCGACGGCCTGCTCGGCGCCCTGGGCGCGGGCGACATCGGCCGGCATTTTCCCGACTCCGATCCCCAATACAAGGGGATCGACAGCCTGCTGCTGCTGGCGCACGCGCAACAACTGGTCGAGGCGCAGGGCTACGCGCTAGGCAACGCCGACCTGACCATTGTTTGTCAGCGGCCCAAACTGGCGCCGCATCTTGCCGGGATGCAAGTCAATCTGGCCCGGTGCTGCAAGGTTGCCCCGGCAGCCGTCAACATCAAGGCCACCACCACTGAAAAAATGGGATACACCGGACGGGGCGAGGGCATTGCCGCCCATGCCGTCGTTCTTTTGAGGTCAGAACATGGACGTAAATAGAGAGCGATTGGCGGCGTGTTTCACTGAATTGTGCGAAATAGACAGCCCGTCGCGTCGCGAAGGCCGCATCTGCAGGCGACTGCAGGAGATTTTCCGAGACCTCGGCGCCGCGGAGATCGTAGAAGACGATTCCAGCGTTCACACCGGTTCCGAGTGCGGCAACCTGATCATCCGTTTTGACGGCGGCCTGGACCTGACGCCGATTTTCTTCAGCTGCCACATGGACACGGTGCAACCGGCCGACGGGGTGCGGGTCAAGCGGATTGGCGATCTATTCACCAGCGCCGGCGACACCATCCTGGGCAGCGACGACAAATCCGGGATTGCCGCCTGCATTGAAGCCGTCCGACTGTTGCAGGAAGCGCAACAACCGCATCGTCCGGTGGAATTTGTGGTCACCACCTGCGAGGAAATCGGTCTGATCGGGGCCAAGGCCCTGGACCCGCAACGGGTTCGCGCCCGGGAGGGATATGCCCTGGATTCGACCGGCTTTGCCAAGGTCGTCACCCACGCCCCGGCCGCCAACCGGCTGACCATCACCGTCAACGGCGTGGCGGCCCACGCCGGCCTGCATCCGGAGTGGGGAGTCAACGCCATGGTGTTGGCCGCCCAGGCCCTGGCGCAGGCGCCCAACGGCCGCATTGACGAGGAAACCACCGCCAACTTCGGCACCATTCATGGCGGTGCCGCCTCCAACATTGTCCCGGAAAAGGTGGTGATCGAGGCCGAGGTGCGCAGCCATTCGATGGCTAAACTGGAGCGGGTGACCGGAGAGATCCGCGAGGTGTTCGCAACCACCGTCGCCGCCTGGACCGATCCGACCGGTTCCGCCAAGGGCGCGCCTTCGGTGAGCGTTGAGGTGCGGCAGGATTTCCCGGTGATGCAGCTGAACCGGGAGGATCGGGTGATGCGCCGGGTGGACGCCGCGGCCCGATCCATCGGTTTGGAGCTGAGCTATGAGAAGGCGGGCGGCGGCAGCGACGCCAACATCTTCAATGGCCACGGACTGGCCACGGCGATTGTCGCCACTGGCATGACCAACGTCCACTCGACCAACGAGCAGGTGGAGTTGCAGGACATGGTCGACCTCACCCGGTTGCTGATCGCCCTGTTGATCGAAGAGTCCTGCTGACTGCGGGGGCGACTGAGAGGCGCTACTGGAGAAAGACCAGGCCCGGGTCGGCTGCCCGCACCTCGCCGATGACGCGGCACTCCGGCTGATAGCCGTGTTGTCCCAGCAGCGCCAGCAACTGTTCCGCGCTCGTCCGGTCCATGGCCAGCAACAGGCCGCCCGAGGTCTGCGGGTCGTAGCCGATCATCTCCAGGCTATCCATCTCCGCCAGGGCGGAGCGCACCCACGGGCTGTAAAAGCTGCGGTTGCGGTAGGCGCCTTCGGGGATGATGCCCATGTCGGCAAACTCCCGCGCCTCGGCCAGAATCGGCAACTGTTCCTTGGCAAGGTGGATGGAAAGACCCGACCCCTCGGCCATTTCACGCAGATGGCCGAAGAGGCCGAACCCGGTGATGTCGGTGCAGCCGTGCACCCCGGCCCGCAAAGCCTCGTCGCCGTTCAAAAGCTCCATTGGCAACCGGTTGAGGGTGGCCAGCAGGTCGACCAATTGCCGCTCCGTTGCCGCGCCGGCCAGTCCGCCCTTGATCGCCGTCGACAGAATGCCCGTGCCCAGCGGCTTGGTGAGCAGCAGCACGTCGCCGGCCCTGGCCCCGCTGTTGCGCAACACCCGCTCCGGATGCACCAGGCCGGTCACCGACAGGCCGTACTTCAACTCAGCGTCCTCAATGGAATGACCGCCCACCAAGAGCGCCCCGGCTTCCCGAATCTTTTCCAGGCCCCCTTCCACCACCTGCCGAAACACCCCCTGATCCATGGTTTTGGTCGGACAGGCGAGAATGTTCATGCAGAGCAGCGGCCGGCCGCCCATGGCGTAGACGTCGGAGAGCGCGTTGGCGGCGGCGATCCGCCCGAAATCATAGGGATCGTCGACAATGGGGGTGAAGAAATCCACGGTTTGGATCAGGGCGGTGGTCTCGTTGAGACGGTAGACCCCGGCGTCGTCGCTGGTCTCGGTTCCGACCAGCAGATTGGGGTCACGCGGCAGATCAAGCCCGCACAATATCCGGCCCAGGTCCCCTGGGCCCAGCTTGGCTGCTCAGCCTGCGGCCTTGACGGTCGCGGTCAGTTTGAGAGGTGTGGTGGTCATGGCACTCGCCGTTGAAAGGGTTTGGGATTGTTCCTCGTGCAATATTCTGCGAGGATACCCGATATTTTGTTGAAAAAAAACGTGTAATCTGGTTGTAGATAAGCTTCTTAAGAGAGCTGGATCGACAAAAGTACGGGCACAAGGAAATGTTCTTTGTGCCTTTCGATTTTTGGCGCCTCCTGACAATATTGTAGGCAGTAGATATGAACACGTATGGATCAGAACAGGAACTGTCGGCAAAACCCAAGCATGAGTGCGGCATCTGCGGGGTTTTCGGCCATCAGGATGCAGCCAAGCTCGTCTATTTCGGCCTTTACGCCCTGCAGCACCGGGGACAGGAGAGCGCGGGCATTGTCGCCGGCGACGGCAGTAAAGTCCTGATCCACAAGGATATGGGGCTGGTCGCCGAGGTCTTCAGCGAACGCACCCTGCAGCGGCTCTCCGGCCATCTGGCCACCGGTCACGTGCGCTATTCCACCACCGGCGAATCGAACATCATCAACACCCAGCCGTTCATGGCCACCCACAAGGGATTGCCGTTGAGCGTCGCCCACAACGGCAACCTGGTCAACTCCATTGCCCTGCGCCGCCATTTGGAGCAGCAGGGGTCGATCTTCCAGACCACCATGGACAGCGAGATCGTCATCCATCTGATGGCCCGCAACATGGATCGGGGGCTGCAGGAGGCGATCAAAACCACCTTTTCCTGCATCCAGGGGGCCTATTCGCTGTTGCTGATGACCCCGGACACCATGATTGCGGTCCGCGATCCCAACGGTTTTCGGCCGCTCTGTCTGGGCGTGCTCGACAACGGCGGCTATGTGGTCGCCTCCGAGACCTGCGCCCTGGACCTGATCGAGGCTGAGTACATCCGCGACATTGACCCGGGCGAGGTGCTGATCATCAACGAGCAGGGGCTGACCTCGCTCTTCCCCTGGGCGCCGGTGCAGAAAAGCTACTGCATCTTCGAGCACGTCTATTTTGCCCGGCCCGACAGCGACGTCTTTGGCTTCAACGTCTACGCCGCCCGCAAACGGATGGGCGAAATTCTGGCGAGGGAGGCCAAGATCGAGGCCGATTTCGTCATGCCCTTTCCCGATTCGGGCAACTACGCGGCCATCGGCTATTCCACCGCCTCGGGCATCCCGCTGGAGATGGGCATGATCCGCAACCACTACGTCGGCCGCACCTTCATTCAGCCGACCCAGTCGATGCGCGATTTCTCGGTGCGGGTCAAGCTCAATCCGGTGCGGGCGCTGCTCAAGGGCAAGCGGGTGATTATTGTCGAGGATTCAATCATTCGCGGCACCACCGGCCGCAGCCGGGTGCAGTCGCTGCGCCACGTCGGGGCCGCCGAGGTTCACATGGTGGTCAGCTGTCCGCCCACCCGCAACGCCTGCTACTACGGCATCGACTTTCCCTCCAGCGCCCAACTGATCGCCGCCGACAACACCGTTGAAGGCGTTCGCGATTATCTTGGCTTGGATTCGCTCCATTATCTTAGCGTCGAGGGGTTGGTGGAGGCCACGGGCCTGAGTCGGGACAATTTCTGCCTGGCCTGTTTTAACGGCGAGTATCCGATCGCGCCGGACAAGAGTTTCACCAAGGACGCCTTTTCCGGCTGCGGGTGCTGATCGTTTGCCCGGCGCCGGCCCGCTGACGAGCGGAGTCTCGATTGACAGTTACCGCTGCAACGGCTGTGCGACCTGTTGCGAGCTCTGCCCCGACGTCTTTTTCCTCAATCCATTGACCGGCAAGGCCGAACTGATCAACCCTGATCAGGCGGTCACCGAGGCTGTGCGTCAGGCCGCAGCCTTTTGCCCGGAAAAATGCATTGTCCTTGCGGATGAATCGCCCGCCGATCCGTAAGGGCAGGCTTTCCTCGTAGGCAATTGCCTTATGCCCTCAGGGGCAGGACGGCACGTTCTCGGTTTGCAGGCAACGTGCCGTCGTCATTCGACAGTCTCCCGCCAGGGCAGGGACAACGCCTCTGCCCGATCCCTGCATCGGTCTCAACCCAACCAAGGAGGCCTTGATGGATCCCGCCGCGCTTATTCCCATCCCGGACGCCATTCCCGTTGCCTGGGGATGGCTGCAGTTTTTCCTGCTGCTGACCTTCTTTCTCCACATCGTGCTGATGAACGCGATGCTCGGCGCGGCCTTTATCGCCCTGGTCACCCACCTGCGCGGCAACCATGCGTCGCCCTATACTGCGGCGGTCGCCGGCAACCTGCCCTTTGCAGTCGCCTTTACGGTCAATTTTGGGGTGGCGCCGCTGCTTTTTGTTCAGGTGTTGTACGGGCAATTTATCTATGTCAGCTCCATTCTCATGGCCGTGTTCTGGCTGTCGATCATTGCCCTGCTGATCAGCGCCTATGCGCTGGCCTATGTTTATAAATACCAATATGCGCGGCTGGGAAACGGCCGGTTGGCGGTTGCCGGGCTGATCACCCTGCTGTTGCTGATTGTTGCCTTTTTGTTTGCAAGCAACCTCAGCCTGATGCAGGATCCGGCGCGCTGGAGCCGCTATTTCGACCGGCCCCAGGGGGTGCTGCTCAACCTTGCCGACCCCATGCTCCTGCCGCGCTACCTCCACTTCATGGTCTCCTCGGTCGCCGTCGGCGGCCTAGCCATGGCCCTCTTTTTTGATCGGAAACATCGCAAGGGCGACCCGTCAGCCTCCCCATGGGTGAAGCAGGGCTGCCGCTGGTTTGCCCACGCCACCCTGCTTAATGTTGCCGTCGGCTTGTGGTTTCTGGTCGCGTTGCCCAAGGGCGTGCTTACGGTTTCGACCATCGCCGGTCTGCTGCTGACCGCAAGCCTGGCCGGCGGCATCCTGTTGGCGGCGCCGGCCGTTGTTTTCGGGCTGGCCGGCCGGGTTATAGCCGCAACCTGGTGCGCACTGGGGGCGATTGCCCTGATGATCCTGGCCCGCGGTCTGCTGCGCGCGGCCCTGCTGGCGCCTTGGTTTTCCCTGTCGCAACTGTCGGTTCGCGCCTCGTATTCGTCCTTCATCCTTTTTCTGTTCTTTCTCGCGGCGGGCTTGGCGCTGATCGTCTGGATGGTGCGGTTCACCTTGCGTTCCTGCGCGGCACGGGAGGCCCGGCCATGAATTATCCGGTCTGGCAGCTTGATGCGTTTGGCGGTGGACTGTGGATCGTCCTGATCGCGGTCTTTCACGTCTATCTCTCCCATTTCGCCGTGGGCGGCGGCCTGTTCCTGGTGCTGGCCGAGCGCAAGGCCCAGCGGGAGAACGATCCGGCCATGCTCGACTATGTCCGCGCGCACGCCCGTTTTTTTCTCCTGCTTACCATGGTGGCCGGGTCAATCACCGGGGTGGGCATCTGGTTTATCATGTCCCTGCTCAACCCGTCGGCCACCTCGATTCTTGTTCACACCTTTGTTTTTGCCTGGGCCTCGGAGTGGGTCTTTTTTCTGATTGAGATTGTGGCCCTTTTTCTCTATTACGCCACCTTCGGCCGGATGGAGTCTGGTCGTCATCAGGTGCTCGGCTGGATCTATTTCGGCGCGGCCTGGATGTCGCTTGCGCTCATCAACGGCGTCATCGGTTTCATGCTCACCCCCGGCGATTGGCCCAAGGACGCCAGCTTCTGGTCCGGATTTTTCAATCCCAGCTTCTGGCCTTCGCTCTTCTTTCGCACCTTCCTGGCGCTGATCATTGCCGGCCTGTTTGGCCTGACCACCGCCGCTTGGCTCAAAGACGCCCGCCTGCGCATTGTCATGATCCGGTTTTGCGCCCGTTGGCTGCTGCTGCCCTTTGTTTTTTTCGTGGCCTCGGCCGCCTGGTACCGAGCCGCCCTGCCGGCGGAGCTGCAGGAGATGATTTTTGCCCGCATGCCGTCGATGCGCCTCTATGTCAACGGTTTTCTCCTCTGTTCGCCGGTCCTGGTTGTGGCCGGATTGCTGCTGATCTTTCGTCTGCCGGTCGGTCTGGCCAGGGCCCTGGCGATCGCGCTGCTGCTGATTGGCCAGCTCTACATCGGCTGCTTTGAGTTTATTCGCGAGGGCGGGCGAAGGCCCTACATCATCCGCGAGGTGATGTATTCCACCTCGATTCTGAAAAGAGATACGGACCGCGTCCGCCAGGAGGGCGTCCTGTCCTCGGCCAAATGGGTTCGCCATCGGGAGATCACCGACGCCAACAGGCTTGCCGCCGGCCGCGAGTTGTACAATCTGCTTTGCCTCGCCTGTCACGCCGTCGGCGGGCCGATGCGCGACATTAAACAACTGACCGCGCCCTTCACGCCCAGCGGCCTCGACGCCATGATCAGCGGCATGGAGGTGTTCTATCCTGCGATGCCGCCCTTTGCCGGCACGCCTGAGGAGCGGGCGGCCCTGGCCCTGTATGTGGCCCAGGGGTTGAATGGCCGCAGCGACCCCGCCCCTGTGGCGTTGGTTGAGAAAAAGGTTGGGATTCCCGCCTTTGACCCGGCGGCGTCCCCTTTTGTCTTGCTGGCCTGGAGCCCCCAGTCCATGCGCAGCGTCGCCGAGGTCAAGGGGGTGTTGTCGCTCCTGCCGCCGGGCAACAGCCTGCGGGCCCAATTAATCAAGCGCGGCGAGACCCCGGAGATTGTCAACCAGGGGGTTGCGCTCAGCTATCGCTTTGCGGGGGATGGCGGCGCCGGGAAACCTGCGATTTCCGGCGAGATGACGGCGGAAGAAGATGTGTTCGTTGCCGACAACATTCCCTTGCGGCCAGGAGTCGGCCAGGTCGCAGATCCCTACCCGACCGCGATCATTGAGGCCCGGGACGAGAGCGACGCACTGCTGGCCGAGACCACCGTGGTTGCGCCGGTCTCGGCCGAGATCGGTTGTAGCGGCTGTCACGGCGGCGCGGGGCAGGGCGACCGGCCCGGTCTGTACCGCGAGACGGCGCTCCACATCCTCCGGGTTCACGACCGTCTCAGCGGCACAGCCCTGCTGGCCGAAGCCCAGGGCGGCGCAACGGTTCGCTGCCAATCCTGCCACGCCGACGCGCTGGTCAAGGCCCAGGGCGATCCCGCCCGGCTCAACCTTTCCGCCGCCATCCACGGATTCCACGCCAATTACCTCAGAGGCAAGGGCGCCGAGGCCTGCGGGTTCTGTCATCCCTCGTCGAACACCGTCGTTGCCCGCTGCCTGCGCGACATCCACGCCGCCGTCGGAATGGACTGCGTCAACTGTCACGGCGCGGTCGAGGATCACGCCCTGGGGTTGTTGCAACAGGAGCGCCGGGCGGGCAAAGGTCAGGCCGCAGCGCTCATGGCCCATCTGCGGCCCAGATCGGCTGGCGGTCTGGAAGAGGTTGCGCCGCGCCAACCCTGGATCAATCAGCCGGACTGCCTCCACTGTCATGTCGATTTTCAGGCCCCGGAGACCGATACGGTCGTCAACGCCCGGACCAGCGACGAACAGGGGTTGTACCGCAACCGCACCGACGACTCCGGCCGTCTGTTCTGCGCCGCCTGCCATTCGGGGGCGCATGCGGTCTATCCGGCGGACAACCCGTCCGGCGCACAGCTGGATGTGTTGCAGCCCTTGCAATACCAGGGCAACCGGCTGCCTTTGGGGGCCAATCGCAACTGTGCGGTCTGCCATACCGTGGCCATGGCCGACGAGATGCACCACGCCAACAGCCTGCGGGCGTTTCGCAACGAGTGAGGGGGAGGGGAAAAGATGCGGGAACAGCGGCGAGTTGTGATCAGTCCTGACGGAGGAAAACGATGCAGTTGTTGATTGTCTTGTGGGTGGCCTGGTGCGCGCTGCACAGCCTGCTGATCGCCGGTGGGGTCAGGCGGTGGTTTGAACGCCGGGGCGGCGCGTGGCTTGGGCTATACCGGATCGGGTATGTCTGTTTTGCCCTCTGCTCCCTGGCGCCCCTGCTCTGGTGGACCAGCGCCGCGCCGCAACACCCTCTGGGCGGCGCGCCTCCCGGTTGGCTGCGGGTTGTGCAAGGAGCACTCTTGCTCTACGCCCTGGCGATGTTTATTGGCGGCCTGCGGGTTTATGATCTGCAGGCGTTTCTTGGCCTTCGCCAATGGCGCGACTACCGGGCCGGACGGTTAATCAGTCCGCCGGCCTTCAGGAAAACAGGCGTTCTTCGTTTGGTGCGCCACCCCTGGTACAGCGGCGGCATTGCCTTGCTCTGGGCGCTGCCCGGCCTCACCGACGTTACCCTGATCGTCCGGATGCTTCTTTCCGCCTATCTGGTCCTCGGCGCCGTGCTTGAAGAGCGCAAGCTGCGGGAAATCCTTGGCGAGCCGTACAACAGCTACTGCCGGGAAACGCCCATGCTCGTCCCCTGGAAGTTCCCCCGCTGACGGCGATTACGCCGTTTCCTTGAGGAGCGCCCGCCAACGGCGGATGTTGCTCTCGTTCAGATCCCGCTCTTCCTTCTCATTCAGACGCCTGCCCATGGGCCGCAGATCGCCGGCATCCTCTATCTGGCCAAAGGCCATGTTGGCGCCGGTGTGCATCCAGACTCCGCGAAACGGAAAAATGCGGAATGTCGTAAGCACGCCGGTCACGTCCTGCTGCTGCGGCAGCAACTGATTGAGAATGAAAAAATCCTCGCCGGTGATGACGTCAAGTGCGACCAACCCTCCGGCAGGATGCGTTTCCCTGATCCAGAACACCGAAAAACGAGCCTGGGCCATGCCGGCAAGCAGCATCTGTTCATCGCTGCCCTGGGGATAGCGGTTGCGGTTCAGCATCTGCCGCACCAGGCTGAACCCGCGCGGACGGTACATGTAAAGCAGGTAATCCTGAAAAACGTCCATCTCCAGTTCGTGCTCGAAATGGATGCCGAGCTTGTTGCCCAGCTTGCTGAACATGTGCAACCGCTTGGCGCAGGCCCTGACGGCCTCCTTGCCGGCGAGTTTGGCGACGCTGGCGTGGAGGATCGGCATCAGCGGCCACAGTCGCCGGTGTTCGGCCGCAAGGGCTTCTATCTCTTCAACGGGAAGGAGTTGCATGCGGATATTCCGTGGTTCAATGAACGGGTTGTTGCTACAGGCGGAGGGCGGCGGAGCGTTGGTGTTCAATGTAGGCGACAACCCCGGCCGCGATCTGTTTCGCGATCTTGTCGAGATATTCGTCGTTTTGCAGGAGTTTAGCTTCTTCGGGGTTGGTGATGAACGATATTTCGGCAAGGATCGCCGGCATTTCAGCGCCGATCAAAACGTAGAACGGGGCCTGCTTGACGCCCAGGTCCCGGAGTTTGTACGTTTTATTTAGGCCGGAGATGAGATTGGTTTGCACAAATCGGGCGAGCCGGGACGACTCGTCGATTTTGGAATTTTTCATCAGGCTGGCCAGGATGTCCTGCATCTCGCCAATGCTGTGCGTTGAGGTGGCGTTCTCCAGCGCGGCCACGCGCATGGCGTTGGCGTCGGTGGCCAGGTTGAGAAAATAGGTTTCAATGCCGTTGCTGGCCTTGTCGGCGCTGGCATTGACGTGGATGGAAAGGAACAGGTCGCTTTTCTGGGTGTTGGCCACGGCGGTCCGTTCTTCCAGAGGCAGGTAGACGTCCTTGGTGCGAGTTAAAACCACCTCGTAGCGGTAGGCGGTTTTGAGTTCCTTGGCCAATTTTTTGGACACCGCCAACACAATGTCTTTCTCTTTGAGACCAAAGGCCATGGCCCCTGGGTCTTTGCCGCCGTGACCGGGGTCGACGACAATTTTACGCACGCCCAGCCCCAGTTGCTGCGCCAGGGAAAGCTGTTCGCGTTTGCTTGATTTGCCGGTAGCGCCAGGTTGAGAGGCCGTTGTTTTGTATTTTTTTTGCTCGGCGAGGACGACGACTGCGGCCTCGTCGTCGGCAGGGGTTGGCTTGGTTGCAACCGACGGCAGGGGGGCTGTGGGTTGGCTCGGCGCTGTGTCGTTGTCAGGCGGAGCGGCTCCGGTTGTCGGGCTGCCGTGGATGTCGACAATGACTCGAAAGGGATCGTTGAGGCTGAAAATTTTGTATTCGGAAAAGGAGGCAAGGTCGAATTCCATCCGCACCGTGTCGTCGCTGGTTTGACTTGCGCGAACCTGTTGCAGCAGTCCGGCCTCGACGCGCGCCGGCGTCCGGTGTTGGGCCGCCATGGCGCTCTGCTTGAAATCAACGTGAAGGCGTTTTGCCGGGGGGGCGGAGGTGTCGTCCACCCCTGAGCTGAAGGCAACGGGCGCGGTCGTCTGAATGACGATGCGGCTGTACTCCTCGGACGACCAGAACTTGGCGGGAGACACCGTTGCCAGAGTTTTGGGAGTAGGAGCAGGAGTCGGTGGGGGGGCGGTTGGCGGCGCAGACGGCGCTGTTGCGGGTTGTGCAACCGCCGGTTCAGCCGGTTTCGGCGGCTTTTCTTGTGGTGATAATTGCAGCCGTTGTCGGGCTTGTTCGGCGTGATCGCTTTGCGGGTGGAGCGTGACGATCTTTTGATAGAGCGATTCGGCTTCCTGCGCGTTCTCCGGCTTGGCGCGGAGCATTTCCGCCGCCTCGTACAGGGCGTCGTCCGCCAGGGCGTGACCGGGATACAGATCCGCCATTTCAAGATAATACAACTTGGCCTTGTCAACATCTTCGGCCAGATTGAAACGCGCCTGCATGAGGCGATAGACCTTGGCCGTCATGTACAGGCTAGGCGGGCCGAGCGCCTCTTTTTTCTGGGCGAGATGCAGTTGGCGAAAACTGTGCGCGGCTTTCAGCCAGTTGTTTCGTTCCTTGGCCAGATCCTTTTCCTGTTCCAGCCGGGAAAGAAAATTTTTGGCGGCCTGATATTGCCGCTCCGCATTTTCCTGCGGGGCGGCGACGGCTTTTTTGGCTGACGCGCCGGCCGGGGGTGTCGCGGCCCATGAGGGCGTGGCCGCCACAAGGAGGCTGCACAAAAAAGCGAGCAACAAGGCTAGGTTTCCAGGCAGAAACCGTTGCGCGATTGTTGACGCCGAGGAATGGAATGCATGCATGGACACAGGGGCTGGGCCAATAGGATCAATTGTCGAAGGGCCTCGTGTCCGGAGAACGGTGACGCGAAGCCGGGAGCATGATAGGCACTATACCGTATTTGGCGACAGAGGTAAAAGAAATTGTACTTTTGTGGGCGTAATCAGGTTTGGAGATTAAAAATCCTGTGGACAAAAGGGGTTTGCCGATTCAAAAAATTTTACTGGGCGAGACCTTAGAACGCATGCAGGGCAACATGCCGATGCGTGTCCAGGCGAATAAAAGCAGGGGGAGTTACAGGGTTACCGTTCCGGGGGTGTGATCAGGGCAATGGCTTTGTACAAAATGTCCAGGGCTTGTTTGGGGCTGAGGTCGTCGGGGCTGACCTGCGTCAGCAGGTCGATCAGCGGCGAGGTGGGCGGTGAAAACAGGGCGAGTTGGCGGGGCGAGGCCTTTTTGCCTTTTTTACCGGCGGCAATGGTTGGCTGCCCCTGGAGGTTGAATTCGCCTTGTTCAATGTTTTTCAGGATTTCGTAGGCGCGGGCAATGACGTGGTCGGGAACTCCGGCCAAGGAGGCGACCTGAATGCCGTAGCTGCGGTTGGTGGCGCCTTTGACCAGTTTGTGGAGAAAAATGATGGAATCGTTCCACTCCTTGACGGCAATGGAATAGTTCTGGATTTTTTTGCTGGTGGCGGCCAGGTCGGTGAGTTCGTGATAATGGGTGGCAAACAGGGTCTTGATCCCGAGCCCGTTTTTTTGCGCCAGTTCCTCGGCTACGGCCCAGGCAATGGCCAAACCGTCGTAGGTGGAGGTGCCGCGGCCGATTTCGTCAAGGATGACCAGGCTGTTTTCGGTGGCGTTGTTGAGGATGTTGGCGGTTTCATTCATCTCCACCATAAAGGTGGACTGACCGCGCCGCAGATCGTCCATGGCCCCGACCCGGGTGAAGATGCGGTCGACAATGCACAGATCGGCGTTATCGGCGGGCACGAAGCTGCCGATGTGCGCCATGAGGACAATGAGCGCGGTTTGACGCAACACCGTGGATTTGCCCGCCATGTTGGGACCGGTGATGATCAGCAGTTCGTTGGTTTCCTGGTCGAGGTGGACGTCGTTGGGCACAAATCTGCCGGGCTCCAGGGCCTGTTCGATGACCGGATGCCGCCCTTCCCCAATGGTGATGGTCCGGTCGGTGTTGATCTGCGGCCGGCAGTAGCGGCGGCGGCTGGCGATCTCGGCAAAACAGGCGAGCACGTCAATTTGCGCGAGCAGATGGGCTGCGTGCAGCAGGCGTTGATCCTGGGCCACCAGCTGTTCCCGGATGTCGGCAAACAGGGCGTATTCCAACTCCAGCCGCCGGTCCTGGGCGGTGACAATCGAATTCTCCAGTTCTTTGAGCTCCGGGGTGATGAACCGTTCGGCGTTGACCAGGGTCTGTTTGCGAATAAAATAGTCCGGCAATTCAAGGGAGGACTGGCTGCGGCTGATCTCGAAATAGTAGCCGAAGACCCGGTTGTAGCCCACTTTGAGTTTGCCGATGCCGGAGCGTTCGCGCTCTGCTGTCTCCAGGTCCAGCATCATTTTTTTGCCGTCGCGGAGCAGCAGCAGCAGGTGGTCGAGTTCGGAGTTGAATCCCTCCTTGATCAAACCGCCCTCGCGCAGGCTGATCGGCGCGTCCTCGCGGATGGCGTTGTCGATGAGCGTATGCAGATCGGCCAGCACGTCAAAATTGTCGGCCATGGTCTGCAGCAGCGACGAGGCGCAGCCGCCCAGCATCTGGTGCAGCGCCGGCAGTTGCGCCAGCGAAATTTTGACGGCGCTCATGTCGCGGGCATTGCCGTGGCCAAGCGCAAGGCGGCTGCACAACCGTTCAAGATCGTAAATCGAGTCGAGCAGGGTGCGCATGGCGGCGCGGACTTCCGCCAGGGTGATCAACTCCTCGACGCTGGCCAGCCGGGCAAGAATTTCCTCCCGCGCCTGCAGGGGGAAAAGCAGCCATCGCCGCAGCAGCCGGGCGCCCATGGGGGTGGCGGTGTGATCCAGGGCGTCCAGGAGCGAGCCTTGGCGTTGGCCGCCCACCAGGGTTTCGGTGAGTTCCAGGTTGCGGCGGGAGGCGTCGTCGATGATCAAGAACCCGGTTTGGTGCAGCGGGCTGATCCGCTTGATGTGCGACAGGTCGGATTTTTGGGTTTCGCGCAGATAGAGCATCAGCGCGCCGGCGGCGTTGATTGCAACGGTGTAGGCGTCGCAACCGAATCCGGCCAGGCTGGTGGTGCGGAAATGTTCGGTTAGTGCGGTCTCTGCCGCCGCGGACTCAAAATGGAAGTCGGGACGGGTGGTCAGGCAGAGCTGGCCCAGCTGGGCGGTGAGCAGTTCGGTCAGCGGCTCAAGGGCGTCGGCGTCTCCTTGCGGCAGCACGAGTTCGGCCGGGCGCAGGCGAGTGAAGGCGTCCGTCAGGGGCGCGGGATCGTTGGGCGCAAAGCTGACCTCGCTGATTTGAAAATGGCCGGTGGAAACGTCGATCACCGCCAGGCCGGCAAGATGCTCCTTGGCCGACTTGCGCTGGATCAGGAGGGCGCAGACGTAACAGTCGGCTTTTTCGTCGAGCAGTTGGTCATCGGTGGTGACGCCGGGGGACACCACCCGGATCACCTCGCGTTTGACAATCCCCTTGGCCTCCTTGGGATCTTCGGTCTGCTCGCAGATGGCGACGCGGTAGCCGGCCTTGACCATCTTGCCGAGATACCCGGTGACGGCGTGGAAGGGCACGCCGCACATCGGGATCTTGTTGGCCTCGTCCTTGTGGCTGCGCGAGGTGAGGGTGATGCCCAGCACCTTGGCGGCGACCACGGCGTCGTCAAAGAACATCTCGTAAAAATCGCCCATGCGGTAAAAGAGAATGGCGCCGGGGTGCTGTTCCTTGATCTCCAGATATTGCTGGAGCATGGGGGTGATTTTAGGCGGCGTGGTCATGGGGCGAACGGCGGCAGGTTCTGGAAATCGGGAAGCAGCAGGTCAAAGGTCTGGTCAATATGCTGAGGGATGGTTCGGATCTCGGCGCACACGGTCATGAAATTGTGGTCGCCTTCCCAGCGGGGCACGAGGTGGAAGTGGAGATGGTCGGCAATGCCGGCCCCGGCTGCTTTGCCCAGGTTAAGGCCGATGTTGACGCCGTCGGGGCGCAGGCGGCTACGCACAATGGCGCAGCTGGCGGCGAGCGTCTCCATCAGGCGGGTGTTTTCAGCGCTGCTCAGTTCGGTCAGCTCGGCAAGATGCCGCCGGGGCGCCACCAGCAGATGGCCGTTGGCGTAGGGGAAGCGGTTGAGCAGGACAACGGTCAATTCGTCGCGAAAAAGAAGCAGATGGGCCTTGTCCTGCGTCTCGTCGCCGGGCGGCTCAAACAGACAGCCGGAAATTTTGGGTGCCTTGCCCAGAACATGCTCCATGCGCCAGGGCGTCCAGAGTGTTTTCATGGCAGCTCAGGCACAGAAAAGAGTTGGCCGCGGAGTTCGTCGCCGGCTTCCAGGATCGCGTAAGAGCCGGGCGCGCCGTAGCGGCCGGTGGATTGAAAGCTGCCCGGATTGAGCATCAGCGCGGGGCCGTAACGGCGGCAAACAGGCTGGTGGGTGTGGCCGTAAATCAGGCAGTCCGCCTCGGGGAAGAGATCCCAGAGCGCGGTTTCGATGTCAGGCCCTAGGCCAGCGCCGTGGGCAAGGCCGATGGTGAAGCGGCCGAGGCTGAACAGGAGGCGTGCGGGATGGCGGGTTTGCGCCGCCTGGTTGCACATGTTGCCGTGCACCGCATAGACGGTCTTGTCGTGAAACGGCTCGAGCACCGACGGGTCGGTGAGGTCGCCGGCGTGGACAATGACGTCGCAGGCCTGGAAACATGTCTTGATCTGTTGCTGGAAACGATTGTCCGGCCGGCTCAGGTGCGTGTCGGAGAGCACCCCCGCTCTGATTGTCATGGCGCACACGCAGGGTTGATGTTGAAAACTGCGCCCACAATATAGAAAATGTTGGGCGAAAACAAGAGCAGAGAGCGAGTTTGGGCTATAATTTCACGGGGAATGCAGGAAGCTGTTGCAAAAATCAAGGACTTAACGTAACATATTCGCCCTTAAATTTACCAATAAATAAAGAGTTAAGGATAAACCTATGTTTACAGCTTCTGATTTGCGCAAAGGCCTGAAAATTCAAATTGATGGCGAACCCTACATCGTCACCGAGTTCGATTTCTCGAAACCGGGCAAAGGCCAGGCGCTCTACCGGACCAAGATGCGCAATATGATCACCGGGGTCCAGTTTACCCAGACCTATCGTTCCAACGACAAATTTGATCGACCGAATCTGGAAGAGCGGAACATGCAGTTTCTCTACGCCCAGGACGAGGAGTATCATTTCATGGATACGGTCTCGTTTGAGCAGATCTTTTTGACCAAGGAGCAACTGGGGGACAACCTCAGCTTCCTGATCGACAATATGGAAGTGCAGGTGCTGTTTTTTGGCGACCGGCCCATTGACATCACCCTGCCGACCTTTGTCAACCTCGAAGTCACGGTTGCCGACCCTTGGGCCAAGGGCGACACCTCGGGGTCCGACACCAAACCGGTGACCGTGCAGACCGGATTTCAACTGCAGGTGCCGCCGTTTGTCGAGCAGGGCGACAGAATTCAGATCGACACCCGGACGGGCGCCTACATCACGCGAGTCAAAGAATAAAAAGGCATGCTGACGCCTCAAGGCCTGCGGCAGCGTTCCAACCTGCTGCAGGCCATTCGTTTGTTTTTCCTGCAACGCGCCTATATCGAAGTCGACACCCCGTTGCGGCTTCCCGTTCTCATCCCCGAAGCCAATCTGATCCCCTTTGCCAGCGAAGAGTGTTTTCTGCAGACCTCGCCTGAGTTGTGCATGAAGCGGCTCCTGGCCAGGGGCTGCACGCAAATTTTTCAAATCTGCCATTGTTTCCGCAAAGAGGAGCACGGACGGCTGCATCAGTCGGAATTCACCATGCTCGAATGGTACCGCAAAGGCTGGAATTATTTCGATTTAATGGAAGAGTGCGAGCAATTGGTTGCCTTCCTGACGAGCCGTGCCGCCGATGTCGCCACAGCTATGGAGGGTGAGCACCTCTGCTGGCGGGAGAGCCGGGTCTCGATGGCTTTGCCCTGGCATCGTTTGACGGTGGCGGCGGCTTTTGAGCGCTATGCCGGCGTCGACGTGCATGAGACCCTAGAACAAGGGACCTTTGACGAGGTGTTGGTGACGGCGGTTGAACCTCATTTAGGAAAGGACCGGCCTGTTTTCCTCCACGACTACCCTGTTGTTTTGGGCTCGCTGGCCCGGCGCAGCCCCACCAACCCTGGGGTGGCGGAACGCTTTGAGTTGTATGTGGCCGGGATCGAGTTGGCCAACGGTTTTTCCGAACTGGTCGACCCCGAGGAGCAACGTCAGCGGTTCAACCAGGAGGTTGACGCTATCCGCGCCCAAGGCAGGGACGCCGCAATGCCGGAAAAATTTTTGGCGGATCTACCGCTGTTGGGAGAAACCGCAGGCATTGCCCTTGGCGTGGACAGGTTGTGTATGTTGCTATTGGGACGCGACACCCTAACGCCGGCAATTATTTTTGAAGAATTGTAGCTAACTTCTTTGTTTTTTTGTTTCTTTCCTATACCATGGAGAAACGTCACGGCGTATCGGGGTGGCCGGGCACGCTGATCGTTTCCCGCGTTGGCAGCAATAAGGCCGTGAGTTGGCCGCCGTACACGGCGCCGGTGTCAATGCCTATTTTGTCTTCTGCCAGATAGGGCTTGTCGAATGTGGTGTGACCAAAGACAACCGGCTTGCCGAAATCATAGGTGCTCTGCAAAAAATGCTCTCGCGCCCATAGGCACCATTGCGACGACTGCTGGCTGAGATGCCGCCCCGGCTGCAAACCGGCATGGACGTAAATGGCGTGCCGGTCGTGCCACAACAGGGGCAGGCTTCTGAAAAAGGCGAGATGCTCAGGGGGAACGCGCCGGCTGGCCTCTTCGTGCCCTGCCGCCGGATCAATGCCGTAGCTGGCGAGTGTTTGTCGTCCGCCAACCTGTAAAAAGACGGCGCTGTCTGCCCCTGTCAAGTAGTCGAGAAACAGAAAGTCGTGATTGCCCATAAGCGGAATCACACGGTAGTTTTTTTGCAGGTTGAGAATAGTTGTCACGACTTCTTTCGACTGTGGTCCGCGGTCGACGTAATCGCCGAGGAATACAAGGGTGTTCGCCCGATGCAGGACCTGGGGCAATAATGAGATGAGCGCGGCATGACAGCCGTGGATGTCGCCGATCACACAGGTGGTCGCGTCTGTGGTTTGCATGGTGTTTGTTGGTTGTTTAATTTAATTTGAATCCAAAGAATTATGGACATTAAGCAGCGGCAGTTAATTAAAAAATATGTCGATCTTGTTGGCAACCGATGGCGTTTTATCAGCGTCAGTCTGCTGCTGGGGGTCACCCTTGGGTTGGTTTACTATTTTTTTGTCCCAAAAATTTATCAGAGTACCGCCCTGCTCAGTTACGAGCAGCAGCAGATCAACCCTGCCAAGATGGATCCCGAGCAAGGGAGAAGCCGACTGCAGGAATCCCTAGCGACATTGAAGGAACTTGTAACCAGCCGCAACAGCCTTGAAAAGGTTATCATCCAGTTTTCTTTGTACGAGGAGGCCAGGAAAAAACTGCCGATCGAGGACGTCATTGAAGTGATGCGCAAAGACATCAGTATCACTCCGTCAAACAAGGGCGACATCTTCAGCGTTTCCTACCAAGGCACTGATCCGCAAAAAGTTATGAAGGTCGCCAATGGTTTGTCTTCGTTGTTTATCGAGGAAAATCTCAAATATCGGGAAGAGCGGGCGACAGAGACCTCCAAGTACACGGAGAGTGAACTGGCCACGTCAAAGAAGGTGCTTGACGAAAAAGAACAGCAGATGCGAGATTACAAGTTAAAATTTTTTAACGAAATGCCGGAACAGCGGCAAAGCAATCTTGCCCAGCTCCAGGCGCTTATTCAACAAAATCAGGGGGTGCAGAACTCCATTCAGGAACTTGAACGCACCAAGGTTATGGCGCAGGAGCAAATGGGCCTGCAGCAGCGTCTGGCGTCGTTGCGTGTTGGCGGCGAACCCTCGCAAAATATGGCAGGGCGTCAGCCCGAATCCGATGCTGATCGGTTGGCGCGAATGCAGGCTTATCTTGAAGAACTGCAAAGCAAATACACGGACAAACATCCGGAAATTCGCCGCACCAAACAGGTGATTGCCCAGTTGGAAGGGAGGGTCGGCAAGGGGCAGGCGAAGGCGCCGCAGGGAACAACAACGCCCTCCAACAGGGCCGCGCTTGCCGCCAGCATTGAGAATCAACGCCTCCAAGCGCAACTCAAGCAAATCGACGTTAACATCAGCCAGTTGCGCGAAGAACAGGCCGCCCTGCCCGCCCAGATCGCCAAATACCAGCGTTGGATTGAGGCGGCCCCGGTCCGCGAAGCGGAGTGGAATGGGTTGACTCGAGATTACAGTGAATTGCGGCGTCATTATGATCAGCTAGTTGCCCAGAATCTACAGGCCCAGTCTGCTGAGAATTTGGAGCGCAACCAAAAAGGAAGTAAATTTAAAATTGTCGACTCCGCCCGGCTCCCTGAAAAGCCGTTCAAACCCAATTTCCTGAAAATTTTGCTTGTTGCGGTTGCGGCGAGTCTGGCCTTGAGCGTTGGGTCGGTTCTGGCCGGTGATTTTATTGACACCTCGTTTAAGGATGTCGGAGAACTGGAAGAATTTATCGGCGTGCCGGTTATCTGCGCCATTCCTTTTATCGAGAAAGCGACGGAGACGAGAAGGGATGCGCTCGTTTTCCGCGTAAGCGTGACTGTCATATCGCTCTATGGGGTCGGCTTGTTGGCGGCCATCGGCTATTTGTGGCGCAAGGGCCTGATTATCGTCTGAGATTTCCTCCTTCCTGTCGTTCGAGAAAACCGCATGTATACCAAGTATTTCGGGCTCGCCAGAAAACCATTTGCCCTCACGCCTGATCCCTCCGTGGTGTTTTTGAGCGAAACGCACCAGGAGGGGCTGGCTATCCTTAAATATGGGATTCTCAGTAAAAAATGCTTTCTAGTACTCACCGCCGACGTGGGTTCAGGCAAGACGACCCTCCTGCAAGCCTTGGTTAATGCATTGGAGCAGGACGTTCACCTCTGTTTGCTCAATAATCCAATCCTGCATCGCGACGAATTTTTTTCCTACATTGCCAAAAAACTTGGGCTTCAGTGGGAAGGCAACAAGGCGATTTTCTTGATCGAATTCGGCAATTTGCTTAAAAAATGCTATGAAAACGACGAGCGAGTGTTGTTGATTTTCGATGAAGCCCATGTGCTCCCCGTTGATTTGTTGGAAGAGATTCGTCTGCTGTCCAATCTTGAGGAGAAGGGGCAGGATGTGCTGTCGATCTTTCTTGTCGGGCAGCCCGAACTCAATGAACGGATGAGCGACGACCGCCTGTTGCCCCTGCGCCAGCGAATCGGCATCCGGTTTCATCTCCATCGATTTACACAGGATGAGACCCGGCAATACATCCTTTTTCGTCTGCGCAGCGCCGGTGCCCGGCACCTCAACATCTTTTCCGAAGAGGCTATGGCTATGATTCATAAAATGAGCCAGGGCACTCCCCGTTTGATCAATATTATCTGTGATCACGCCTTGTTGACGGGGTTTGCAGAAAGCAAGCCTGTTATCGGCGCGGAATTGATTGAAGAGAGTGTGGATGATCTCCATTTTCCCGGCGAGGAAAATCCGCTCCCCGTTGCTGCGCCAGCCAAATCCGGCGGTCTGCGCTTGGCTCTGTGGGGTGGGGCTGCTTTGATCGGCCTGCTCGTGGCCTTTGTTGCGTGGAAATACTTCAGGTAATTTTAGCGGCCTGTTTGTTGATGTCGTTTTTTGAGTTGTTCAGCGTCTTTAAATGGTTGGTGGAGGGTGAGTGTGGGAAAAGTTTTTAACGCCTTGAAACGGGCAGATGAAGCAGTGGGCTTGGAAAGAGCCGAGGCGGGGCCTGTGGAGGTGGAAAACCACCACGCTCAGGAGTCTGCGCCAGTGGCCCCCATGCCTTCTCGCGATGAGATTGTCGGCGACACCTTGACCCGACCCGGGCAATGGGATGACCGTCTTGTTTTGGCAACAGCGACCACCGGGCCGGTGGCGGAAAGCATTCGCGCCCTGCGAACACGCATCCTCTACCCCAATTCGGGGAAAGTTCCACGCAGCATATTGGTTACCAGCGCGGCTCCGGGTGAAGGCAAAAGTTTTATCTGTGCGAATCTCGCCATTTCTCTGGCTCAGGGGGTTGACAATTACTGTTTGCTGGTGGATTGCGATTTGCGCCGGCCGACCCAGCACAGCCTTTTTGGCTTGCACAACAAAGCCGGCCTTGCCGACTTTTTGCAGCACAAGAAGAAGCTTTCGGAATTGCTCGTTTCCTCTGGAGTTGACAAGTTGTCCATTCTCCCGGCAGGTCCCCGTTCCATCAATCCCGCCGAGCTTCTCGGCTCCGCGTCGATGATCAGTTTGGTTGATGAACTGGTCAAACGCTACGATGACCGCCTTGTCGTACTCGACAGCCCACCTCTCCACGCGGCCAGCGAAACGGCCGTTCTTGCCCAGCATGTGGACGGCGTGGTGCTAGTGGTGCGCTATGGCGCTTCGCGACGGGAGTATGTCAAAGCCCTGGCTGACGCCATTGGGCGGGAAAAAATTTTAGGTGTGGTGTTCAACGCCTACAGGGCCACCATGCTCGATTATAAGGTGTTTGGCTATTATGAGTATCAGCAGGACTATTATTACGGTGAAAAATAGCACGGCCCAGGTCGCTCTCGCGCAACCGTAAGTCCCTTTTTGAAGGGAGCAATATTGCCGAGCACAATTTTCTCTTACTTTCATTTTCCCTGTGGCTAAAATTCATTTTTACTGATATGTTTCCGCACTTTTTTCGATCCGAATCAAGTGTGAAAAGCCCCAATGGCCTATGTTTTGTGCTTCACGCAACAAATCCCCTGACCACGAAGAGGACTTGAACAATGCTGTCAGTAAATAATCGGATAACAGGGCCGGAAGCCTTGCAACGGTTGCTCGCCGGAAATAAGCGGTTTCTTTCCGGAAAACTTGAACATCCCAATCATTGCGAAGAATCGAGAAAAGGACTGATTTTAGGGCAGGAGCCCCTAGCCGCCGTGTTGACCTGCGCTGATTCGCGCGTGCCGCCGGTTGATGTTTTTGACCAGGGGCTTGGCGACATTTTTGTTGTCCGGGTGGCCGGCAACATCATCAACGACCACATCCTCGGCAGTATAGAGTATGCGGTTTCCCACCTGCACACCCCGCTGGTTATGGTTATGGGGCATTCTTCCTGCGGCGCGGTGAGCGCCGTTGCCCAAGGCGTGAAACTGCATGGCCACATTGCCAGCCTGACGCCTTCGATCGACGCAGCCTTGAAGAAAACCAAGGGGATGGAGGGACACTGGACCAATAACGCGGCCAAAGAACTGGCCATTACCACCGCCAAAAAGATTGAAGAATCAGAGCCCATCGTGGCTGATCTCGTCAAAGAGGGGCGAGTGCTGGTTGTGGCGACCTACTATGATCTCGAAACCGGCGAGGTGTCCATGCTCAACGGCGACGCCCTGTAGGCTGCGCCACGGCAAAGTCCCGCCCCGTTCCTTGAAATTGGGAGGAACGGGTTTTTTGTGGTTCGTGCGCCCTCTCTCTTGCAGGAGTTTTCCGGATCTAAGCGGGTATCCTTCTCCGCTTCGGCGGCGGTTGCTTTTTGTTGTTGTCTTGTCTCATTTTGCAGAGTTGATTGTTTGTAGTTCTTTGCTGTCCCGTCAACTGTGGTTTTGATTACCCGTCACGCGACATGACCTTCCCCATCGACGAAATTATTTCCATCCTGGAACCCGAAGTCAGCGGGTACCAGGTTCCGATCGTCGACCTCATAGCCGCCCAGACCAAAGATCCGTTTAAGGTGCTGGTCGCCACCATGCTGTCGGCCCGCACCAAGGATGAAGTGACGGCGGCGGCTTCCCGTCGGTTGTTTGAACGCGCGGGAACCCCTGCCGAACTTGCGCAATTGACTGTCGCTGAGTTGGAAAAGATCATCTTTCCCGTTGGATTTTTTCGCAATAAGGCAAAATTCCTCAGTAAATTGCCGGTCGTTCTCGAGCATCGGTTCGGCGGCGTCGTGCCCCGCGACATCGATTCGTTGCTGCATCTGCCAGGAGTGGGGCGAAAAACCGCCAATCTCGTGGTCGCGGTGGCCTTCAACGAACCGGCGATCTGCGTGGACACCCATGTCCATCGAATCATGAACATCTGGGGATATGTACAGACCGCGACCCCCCTGCAGACCGAGACGGCCCTGCGGCAACAACTGCCGCAGCGCTACTGGACCCGGATCAATGCACTTCTGGTGGCCTTTGGCCAGGGAACCTGCAAGCCGCTTTGGCCCCACTGTGATCGTTGTGTCATTGCCGCTTTGTGCCCGAAGATTGGCGTAACCCCCCGGAAAGCAAAGAAGGAGGCTGCTGTGGAACGTGGCGATGCGTCCGTCAAAAAACTGGCGTCATGGAACGTCAACGGCCTGAGGGCCGCGCTCAAAAATGGTTTTCTTGACGTGTTGCAAGGGCTTGACGCGGATGTCCTTGCGGTGCAGGAAATAAAGGCACAGCCGGATCAACTGCCTGACGAATTGCGCAATATAGCCGGGTATCAGGTGTTCTGGCATCCGGCCCAAAAAAAAGGCTATTCCGGGACGGCGGTGTTTAGTAAAACCGCCCCTCTTCAGGTGGTGTACGGGCTGGATTGCCAACAATTTGACGATGAAGGGCGGGTGTTGACCCTTGAATACCCGGATTTCTATTTCATCAACGTGTATGCCCCCAACGCCCAGCCGGAACTGAAACGTTTGGACTTCAAGCTGGAGTTCAATCACGCCCTGCTCGCCCATATGAACCGCCTGCGCGCCGATAAATCCGTGGTGCTGTGCGGCGATTTGAACGTCGCCCATAAGGAAATCGATCTTGCCAACCCCAAGGCAAACGTCAAAAATCCAGGGTTTTCCCCACAGGAGCGCGCCTGGATGGACGCCCTTGTCGACGCCGGCTACATTGACGCCTTCCGCAAATTCAATCAGGAGCCGAACCAGTACACCTGGTGGAGTTACCGTTTCAGCGCCCGCGCGAAGAACATCGGGTGGAGAATCGATTACTTTATCGTGGACGGAGCCAGCGGCGAACGGGTGCTCGAGGCCGCCATCCATACCGACATCACCGGATCCGACCACTGTCCGGTAAGCGTCGTCTTCCGCTGAGTACAATAGTCGAGGACCAGGAACGTATGCAACCGTACCGCATTATCATTGCCGACGATCACAGCCTGATCCGGCAGGGGCTCAAAAGCATCATTCGCCAGGATCCGTCGTTGCAGATTGTGGCGGAAGCCGGCGACGGTCTTGAATTGCTTGAGCAATTAGGGCGGCGCCATGCGGACATGGTCATTTTGGACATCACTATGCCGCAATTGAACGGCATCGAGGCGGTGGCGGAGGTGCGAAAACGGCATCCGGAAATCGATATTCTAATCCTGACCATGCACACCAACAGTCAGTATTTTTATCAGGCCATTGCCGCCGGCGCCCATGGGTACTTGATGAAAGACGATTCCGACGCCGAACTGTTAATGGCGGTGAATACAATTCGGGAAGGCAGATCATATATATCGCCGCAGTTGTCTTCAGGCGTGACCGATGAGATGATGACTGCCTTTCGAGATCAGGGCAAGATTCCGTTTGTGGTGCTCAGCAAACGGGAAAAACAGGTGCTCAAGCTGGTGGTGCAAGGCTGTTCCAGTAAAAAAATCGGCACAGCACTGGACCTCAGCCCCCGGACCATTGATCACCACCGGGCAAGTTTGCTCAAGAAATTCAACATGAAAAACACCGTGGACCTCGTTAATCATGTGGTGCGCAATGCGGTGCTTCTCTCCGACGAATAGATTTTTTTTGCGAAAAAAATCTATCGCGCTCTCAGCGCAGCCCACTGTTTCAATAATCTTATTTCACTCAACTATTTTTCATTTCTGGGTAAGATTGCCTAGCTGGGGATGAGTAATTCCCACAATTGTATTTTCCTCTTTCTTACGCTTAACTGCAGCCTCTTTGATCGGCTGGCCCATGCTTTGCGCGGACCTGCTTGTGATTATTAACAGAAGAGAGGGGAAGCTATGAATAAAAACGATCTTATTGAGTCCATAGCGCTTTCGGCGCAGATCAGTAAAATAGCGGCGGAACGGGGATTAAATGGTTTGCTGTCCACCCTGTCGGCGGCCATGAAAGACGGCAAACGCGTCACCTTGATCGGGTTTGGCAGTTTTTCGGTGGTGGATCGCGCACCGCGGATTGGCAGAAATCCCAAGACCGGCGAATCCGTGCCCATTCCCCAGCGGCGGGTCGTGAAGTTTCGGCCGGGCAAAGAGCTTTCCGGTAAAATTCATTGAAAGGCAATGATTTTTAGCCGTTCCGCGCATCGGGTGGAAACAGTGCTAGCCGGCCGAGGGCTCCCCCGCCTGAGCCTTTTTCCGCCCGATCCACAGCATGGCTCCCGCTGCGATCATCAGGGCGCACAGGAGTTGTCCCATTGAGAAACGCATCACAATAAAGCCGATCTGCGCGTCCGGTTCACGGACGAACTCCACCAAAAATCTGCAACCGCCATAGAGCGCAAGAAACAGGGCCAGCATGGATCCGTGCGGCCATGGTTTTGCGGGCGGCGTTGCCGGTTGCCAAGGTTTTGCTTTCAAACTCCACAAAATCAAAAAGAGCAGCAGTCCTTCAAGGCCCGCCTCGTAGAGTTGCGACGGATGCCGGGGCAGAGGCCCGCCGTCGGGAAACCGCATGGCCCAAGGCACGGAGGTGGTTCTGCCGTACAGTTCGCCGTTGATGAAATTGCCCAAGCGTCCGAAAAAAAGACCGACGGGCACGGTGACAATGAACAGATCCGCAACCTTCCAGGGGTCCAGTCCATGGCGGCAACAATACAGGAAGCCCCCTATGAGTGCGCCCAGCAAACCGCCGTGAAAGGACATCCCGCCCGACCATGTGGCGGGTATTTCCAGGGGATGGCTCAGGTAATGCGCGGGGTTGTACAGCAGCACGTACCCTAGCCGGCCGCCAACGACCACCCCGACTATCAGGGCGAGGTTGAGGTTGTCGAGATGGAGCAGCAGTTGCTTCCATCCGAATTTTTTGGCCTGATGGCTGACCAGGATGTAGGCGGCGCTGAAGCCGATGACGTACATCAGGCCGTACCAGCGGATCTGCAAGGGGCCAAGGGAAAGGAGCACCGGATTGATGGCGGGAAATTCGAGCATGGTCGCGTGGTGATCAGAGAATGCCGAGACGTTTCAGGTGTACCTGAAGCACCGAGAGCGCAGCCGGCGTCACCCCCGATATGCGTGAGGCCTGCCCCAGGGAGCGGGGTTGGATTTTGGTCATTTTTTCCACCACCTCGTTGGAAAGGCCCGGCAGCCCCTTGTACACCATGTCGCGCGGCAATTCGACGCTTTCCAGCTTTTTGAACCGGACAATCTGCTCTTCCTGCCGCCTGATGTAGCCCTCGTATTTGATCTGCAGTTCGATCTCGTCGTGGAAGGTCAGTGCGCCCTCGGGAAAAGGCGGGATCTCGTCAACTTCGCAGGAGAGTTCCTGGAGCAGGCGCAGTTGCAGTTCGGGCCGACGGAGCAACTCGGCCAGGGTGACGGCCTGGGTCAAGGGGGTGGAGGCGTGCTTGGCCAGGAATGCGTTCACAATGGGCGTCGGTTTGATCCTGGTTTCGTGTAAATGTTGGATAATCTCCTCAATGCAGCGTTGCTTGCGCTGAAAACCGCGCCAAGCGGCTTCGTCCACCAGGCCAATGCGGCGGCCAATCTCGCGCAGCCGCAAGTCGGCGTTGTCTTCGCGCAGGAGCAGGCGATATTCGGCCCGGGAGGTGAAGAGGCGATACGGCTCCTTGGCGCCAAGGGTGACGAGGTCGTCAATCAGGACGCCGAGATAGGCCTGGGAGCGGTCCAGGATAACCGGCTCTGCGCGGCGCACATACTGCACGCTGTTGATCGCCGCCATCAAGCCCTGACCGGCGGCCTCTTCGTATCCGGAGGTGCCGTTGATCTGGCCGGCCAGAAAAAGGCCCGCGATTTTTTTGGTTTCCAGCGACGGCTTGAGCTCCAGAGGGTTGACGTAATCGTACTCGATGGCGTATCCGGGGCGAATAATGCGCGCCTGCTCCAGTCCCGGAATGGTGTGGACCATGTCGATCTGGGCGGCCAGCGGCAGGCTGGTGGGGATGCCGTTGGGGTACACTTCAATGGTTTCAAGCCCCTCGGGTTCGAGGAAAATCTGGTGACGGATTTTGTCGGGAAACCGCATCACCTTGTCCTCAATCGACGGACAATACCGGGCGCCTACTCCTTCAATAATACCGGCGTACATTGGCGACTGGTGGATGGACCTGCGGATGACGTCGTGGGTGCGCTCGTTGGTGTAGGTGATGTAACAGGGTCTTTGGGGCAGCGGCGGGGCGCCTTCCGAGGAAAAGGAGAACAGCGACGGGCTTTCGTCGGTGTATTGCGCTTCGAGTTGGGAATAATCGATGGTGTTGCCGTCGAGGCGAGGCACGGTGCCGGTTTTCATCCGGCCCACCTCGAATCCGGCGGCTGCGAACCATTGGGCGAGCTTGGTCGAGGGGGCGTCGCCCATGCGGCCTGACGGGAAATGCTTGAGTCCCACATGGACAAGGCCGTTGAGAAAGGTGCCGGTGGCGACGACAACGGCCTGCACCCGGATGTGTTCGTCCAGCGAGGTGCGCAGACCGACCACTCGGCCGTCTTCCACCAGGATTTCGTCGACCACCGCCTGACGGATAGCCAGATTGGGCTGATTTTCCAGGACATGTTTCATCCGCAGGCGGTACAGGAGCCGATCAGCCTGGGCGCGGGAAGATCGCACCGCCGGTCCCTTGCTGGTGTTGAGCCGGCGGAACTGGATGCCGGTGGCGTCGATGTTTTTTGCCATTTCGCCGCCAAGGGCGTCGATCTCCTTGACCAGATGGCCCTTGGCCAAGCCGCCGATGGCGGGGTTACAGGACATGGCGCCGATGGTGTCGGCGTTAATGACGCACACCAGGGTGCGGCAACCCATACGGGCGGCGGCCAGAGCGGCTTCGCAGCCGGCGTGGCCTGCTCCTATGACGGCGATGTCGAAATCATTCATTGTTATGGCGTGAGGGCAAAAATCCATGCGGGCGGATTGATCATCGGTTTCATCCAGCGTCTGTAAACTGCGCTGCATGGGTGCGGTCAAAAATTAGGCATTATACGGTATCAGCTTATATTTGCAACCAAGATGGAGCCCTTTGCCCTGGCGGAGGCCCAGCCGACCCTGCTGCGCGGCGATGACCGGGAAATTGCGCAATGGGCGGGATGGCGGCTTTTGTCGAGAGTGCGGTTGCCTGCCTTTTCACAGGGAAATAATTTGACAGAAACGGTCCTCTATGATTAAAATAGACCTCTTTTGAAAAGTGAATTGACGGCCTTGGGTCGTCGTTCTTGTTCCGTCGGCGGCTCGGTGCTTCATTTGCACGGGCGCGGGCGGGCCGAAGAAGGGGAAATGGAGCCGTTGAGCAGAGAAGTCCGCTTCCTCCCCTGTCGCCAATAAACAGATTATCTCCAAGAAAGGAATTGCATTATGAGCAAAAGAACCTACCAACCCAGCACCATCAAACGCGCCCGCACCCATGGATTTCTTGTCCGCATGAAGACCCGCAACGGTCAGGCGGTTATTAAAAGACGGCGCGCAAAAGGGCGCAAGCAGCTGGCGGCCTAACGATTGGATCATCGGTGTACGCTCCCCAAGGCCCACCTGCTCAAAACAACCGCTGAATTTCAGCGCGTGTATCGGTCTGGGCAGCGGTTTCGGGGCGACGGGTTTGCTGTTGTCGTCTCGCCAAACGCGCTGCCGTGGAACCGCTTGGGAATCAGCGTGCATAGAAAGACCGGGAACGCGGTGCGGCGAAACAGGGTCAAACGGTTGGTGCGCGAGGTTTTTCGCCGTCATCGTGAACTGTTCCCGGCGTCCGCTGATGTTGTTGTCACCATCCGGCCTGAGTTTTCCGGCAACAGCCTTGCCGAGATGCGGGCCGGAATTGCCCGGATTATTGGCGGATAGCAAGGGTGCCGGCATGCACGCAGAAGAGCGTCATCCAACCGATCCCCCAGGGGAAGAAGCGTCCAGTCGGGGGATGTGGCGACAATGGCCGGCGGTGGTTTTAGTCGCGCTGTTCAAGGGCTACCAGTGCTGCATTTCGCCCCTCTTCCCTCCCGCCTGCCGTTTTGTGCCTTCGTGCTCCCAATACGCCATCGACGCTGTCCGCAAATACGGCGCTCTTCGTGGCGCCGCGATGGCGCTCTGGCGAATATTGCGTTGCCACCCTTTTTCCCGCGGCGGCTATGATCCGGTAAAATGATCCCCACTCGCAGGCCGTCTTTCTCCTGTCAACACCTCTGCAACGCAGGGGTTTCTAAAGGTATGCATCATGGATCTCTATAGAGCCTTTCTGGCCATTGTTCTCTCGTTTCTTATTCTGATCGGGTATCAGTATTTTTTTGTCAAACCCGTTCCCCCCCAACCGCAAGCCCCACCTCAGGCTCAACAGCAAAGCGTCGACCCCGTCGGCAAAGCGACAACGGGTCCCGCTCCTGCTGCCGCCATCGCCCAGGCCGACGCTCGGCCCGCGGTTGCAGCGGACCCCGCCGCCAGGGACATTACGGTGGATACGCCTCTGTACACTGCGGTCATTAACGAGCAGGGCGGCGGCCTGAAAAGCTTTGTCCTGAAAAACTATCGCAACACCATGGACAAGGACTCCGGGCCAATGCAACTCATCCTGGGCAAGAGCGCCAGCGAACTGCCCGCGCTCTTTTCGCTCGACAACGCCGCCGGGACCGCTTTGCCGACCTTTAAGGCCGACAAAAACGCGCTGACCCTTGCCGGCCAGGGGGAATCGGGCGTGCTGACCATGACCGCGCAGCTTGCCGACGGACTCCGCATCGTCCGCACCCTGACCTTCCGGGGCGACAGCTACTTGATCGGCATGGACTACAAGGTGCACAACCCCACTGACAAGGCCGTGCAAGTTTCTCCCGCCCTGGCCTTGGCCAATGAGCCCTTTGGTCACGCCAGCGAGACCAGCAAATATCTGTTTGCCGGCCCGGCCGCCTACGTCAACGGCAAGCTGGTGGAGACCAAACCCAAAAAATTGACCGAGGGGCCGGTGGTTCTTCAGGGGCAGGTGAGCTGGACCGGGTATGTCGACAACTACTTCATGGCGGCTGCGGCGCCTGCCCCAGGCAATGGACACTCCGTGACCGTGCAGGGATCGGAGCAGCATGTCCGTACCGTGATTTCGGAGGGCATCCAGACGATTCCCGCCAACGACGCCAAAACCTTTGCCTATAAGCTGTATTTTGGTCCTAAAAAACTCCAGGTGCTCCAATCGGTTGGCAGCGATCTGGCCAAGGCGGTGGATTTTGGTTGGTTCGACGTTTTGGCCAAGCCCATGCTTTGGCTGCTCAATTTTATCCATCAGTTCAGCGGCAACTACGGCGTTGCCATTATCCTGCTGACCGTGCTGATCAAGCTGGTTTTCTGGCCTGTCACCCAAAAAGGGATGAAGTCCATGAAAAACATGCAGAAACTGCAGCCCAAAATTGCCAAGCTGCGGGAGCGGTTCAAAGACGATCCCGCCAAGATGAATCAGGAAATGATGGGCCTGTACAAAACGTACAAGGTGAATCCGGTGGGCGGCTGTCTGCCGATGCTGATTCAGATTCCCTTCTTTTTTGCCCTGTATCGCGTTCTGATGGCGGCTATTGAACTGCGGCACGCGCCCTTCATGCTATGGATCAACGACCTCTCCGCCCCGGACCGGTTGTGGATTGGTTTCGATATTCCCTATCTGCACGGTATCCCGATATTAACGCTGCTCATGGGCGCGTCGATGTTTTTTCAGCAGAAGATGACCCCGACCACCGCTGATCCGACCCAGGCGCGGATCATGCAATTCCTGCCGATTGTGTTCACCTTCATGTTCATCAATTTTGCGTCCGGGCTGGTGCTGTACTGGTTTGTCAACAACCTGCTCTCCATCTTGCAGCAGTATCTCATTAATCGGCAAAACAAAGCCTGAATCTCTGACCTCGGGAAGGTTGACCATGGCAAAGGGTAAAGATTTTTACGGCAAGGACATATCGGAAGTCATAGAACAGGCGTGCCGAGATCTCGGCGCGTCGCGGGAAGATCTGGATATTGAAGTTCTGGAAACCGGGTCGGCCGGCATCTTTGGCCTGTGTAAAAAGAAGGCGCATATTCGCGTGCAGCACAAGGTTGTGGCTCCGGCTGAACAGGAACAACCGGCGTCTCTCCCCATCCCGGCCCCAGCGGCTGAAATGGCCCCCAAAAAAACCCAGGCGGCAACCGCTGGAGACGCTGTGGCGGCCCCTGAAGCGCCAGTAACGGCTAAGGCGGAACGGGAGGCGGCGACGGAAGTTGCGGCTGCCCTTCCTGAGCCGTCTGCAGAGGTTTGCGCAAGGCGTGACTGCGGCAAGAGCACGCCGTGCGAAGAGGAAGTCGGCCAAGAGGCGGAACCGTTTGAGGAGGATGTCGCGCTTGAACCGCCTTCACCGGAAAGTCTTGCCGCCATTCAGGCGGATTTGCACCGGCTGCTGACCCTGATGGGGCTGCCCTCCGAGGTGCAGGTGGGCTTTGAGGAAAACACGGTGCAGTGCAATATTTCAGGCCCGCATGAGGCGCATATCGTCGGGCCCGAAGGCCGGACCTTGGACAGCCTGCAATACCTGCTGCGCAAGATGGTGGTCCGCCATCTCCCAGATCGGATCATGCTGGCGCTTAACGCCGGGGATTTCCGTGAGCGAAGGGCGGAGGAATTGAAGGCGCGCGCTGTTGAGTTGGCTGAGCTGGTCAAGGCCGACGGCAAAACCCAGGCCATCCCGGCATTGAATCCCTCCGAACGGCGGGTGGTGCATATGGTGTTGCAGGAGGACAAAGGGGTGCGCAGCCGATCCGTGGGCGAGGGATTGTTCAAGAAAGTGCTCATTTACAAACCCGGCAAAGGACGCCGCCCGGTGTCAAGAAAGCGGCGGGGAGGGCAAGGTGGCCGTCCATCCGGCGAATGACACGATTGCAGCCATAGCCACCGCGCCCGGCGCGGGAGGCATCGGCATTGTCCGGATTTCAGGGCCGGACGCCCTGCCGCTGTTGCGCAAGTTGTTTGTCCCCGTGAAACCGCGCGCCCAGTTCGTCAGCCACAAGCTCTATTACGGCGCGGTTGTCAATCGCGACGGCCAAGCCCTGGACGAAATCTTGGCCGTGCATATGCGCGCTCCTCACACCTATACCCGCGAAGACGTGGTTGAACTCCATTGCCACGGGTCCTTCCTTGTTTTGCAGGAAATCCTCCGCACTGTCTGTGAACTTGGCGCCCGTCCCGCCGCCAATGGAGAATTCACCAAACGCGCTTTTCTTGCCGGCCGCATTGATTTGACCCGCGCCGAGGCGGTGGTGGATTTGTTGCAGGCGCAGACCGAGAAAGGGGCGCGGCTGGCCGTCAATCAGCTGCGCGGCGAGTTGGCTGCAGTGTGCGAACAGATTCGCGGCGAACTCGTCGCCATTCTGGCCCTATTGGAAGTGGCCATCGATTTTCCCGACGACGATGTCGAAATCTTCAATGCGGCGCAGGTGGGCCTGCAATTGCAGGCGGCGGTTCTGGATCCGCTCGCGCGCCTGATCGCCACGGCCGAGCAGGGCAAGATTGTTCGCGAGGGGGTCAGCGTGGTCATTGCCGGCCAACCGAACGTGGGCAAGTCAAGCTTGCTCAACGCCCTGCTCCAAGAAGAGAGAGCCCTGGTAACCCCGGTTCCCGGAACGACGCGGGACACCATCGAAGAGCGGATCGCCGTGCGCGGCATTCCGCTGCATTTGGTTGACACTGCCGGGATTCGGACGCACCAGGATCCGGTCGAAGCCCTGGGCATCGAACGGGCGCGGCAGAAGCTTGCGGAAGCCGATCTGGTGCTGTTTCTGGTCGACGCCGCAGCCGGTCTGGGCGAGGCGGATCGGGAATTGTATCGAACGGTTGCCGACAAGCAACACGTGGTGGTGCTCAACAAAAGGGACCTGGCGACCCCGGCGCAGCTTGCAGCCCTGTCCGGGCAATTCGCCGGCCAGAGGGTGGCGTTGGTATCGGCCCAAATGCAAGAGGGGCTTGACGCCCTTCAGGACGCCATCTATCAAGCCATTGTCGGCGACGGGGAAGAACTCTGCGAGCAAATGACCTGCGCGCCCAACACTCGGCACCGCTCAATTTTGCACAAGACCCTGACGGCCTGCCGGAATTTTGAACAGGCCATGCGCGCCGGCGCGCCGGTGGACCTGCTGGCGGTGGAAGTGCAGGCTGCTTTGGATTACCTGGGCGACATTACCGGACTGACCACGCCAGACGATGTCCTGGACGCCGTGTTCAGCCGATTTTGCATCGGCAAGTAACTTGTTGAGATCGTGGGGAAGAGAGGCGAGGCAAGAAGAGTATTGCCCCTCTCCTCGCCATTTCGCGGCAAGAGTTGCCTGAAATGGCGGGGAGAGAAACGAATGCCTCAGATTTTCGGAGCGGACGGTCAGTTGCCGTAACTGTCGGTAAACAGCTGGTTGATTGCGGCAATGCCCTCATCGCTGAGATAACGGGTGCCTGAGCCGACAAAGGTGTTGTAGCAAATGCGCGGCGAATCTTCCTTCCATGCGCCGTCTTTCCAGGTAAACCACTGGCTGCGGGTCTGGTCGTAGACGTGCAGCGGCCGGTTGAACAGTTTCGCCAATTCCACCGCCCAACCAGTGCCGCCCTTGACCGAATTGTCTTCAAGGATGGCACCGATGACAAAGACCTGGTGGCCTTTGTTGACCATGTGAAAGATCGTTTGCAGGACTCTGCGGATTTTCTCGGTTTCGTAGTAGGTCCGGTTCATCATTCGGGAAGCAAGTTCCATACTGATGTCTCCCCGTTGCAGGTCTTCCTCGCTCAAGGTCACGGCGTTTTTATCCCGATTGAGCCGATGGCCGTCAAAGGTGAAAACCACCTCTTGAACCCCATATTTTTCAGCGTTTTCGCCAAAGACGGATTCCGCTCCTTTCAGGCCGCCGTGGTACAGTGTGCAGTCTTTTGCATTCATAATCAACTCATCCTGTTTGTTCGTTATGGGGTTGCCGGGCTGCTGTGATTGCAACCGGAGATGCTGTTGGGGATAACGCTTTGGAAGCGTTATTTTTTTGCCTTAAAGAATACCCGGCGGGGAGCAGGATACCCTTCTATAGTAAACGCGGGATTGTCCTTGTCAATAAAATCTTGATAAGATTCAAAGTCCATCCAGTCGGTTCGTCGCTGTTCCTCGCTGCTCATGGCGTGCTCGCAGAACAGCCGCACCTCGCGAAAGCCGGTCCGCGTCAGCCAGTTTTGCAGACAGGCCGCCGTGGGCACAAACCAGGTGCCCGGGGCCTTGGCGTAGGTCTGTTCAGGGAAAAGGGCCATAGGCTCGCTGCCGGGGATGGCCTGCGATTCGACAATCAGACATCCGCCAGGCGCCAGGGCCGCGTGCAGATCGCGTAGGGCGTCCAGTGGCGAGGGGCGATGGTAGAGGATGCCGAGGCAGAAAATGACGTCAAAGCAGCCGGGGAAGAGCTCCAGGTGCTCGATGCCCAGCGGTTCAACCTGGAGGCGCTGTTGACCGGCAAAGGCGTTAAGGATGTGGAAGGCGTAGTAATGATGTACGTAGGGCTCAAAGCCCAGGACAAAGTCCGGCTGGTGCGGGAGCATGCGAAACATGTAGTAGCCGTTGTTGCAGCCGATGTCGGCCACAACCTTGCCGGCGAGTTCCGGGAGTTCCGGCGTGATTCGGTTCCACTTGCGCTGGCTGCGCCATTCGGCGTCAATCTCAACGCCAAACACCGAGAAAGGGCCTTTGCGCCATGGCGTCAAGCCGCGCAGGACCTGATGCACTCGCTCTTGGTCGTCTGCCTGCAGCTCGTTGGATGTGCCGATGCGGACCACGTCGCCGGAAAAATCGCAGGATAAGGCCCGCAGGTGTTGCACCGATTGCAGCGGTTCGCGGTAGCGGAGAAATCCTTTTTTTTCCTGACCGAGCCAGGCGGACTTCTCAGCGAGAAGCGCGCGGAGTCGTTTCTGGTCGGCTTGAGGGAAATGGTGAAGCAGATCCATGGCGTTATCGTTTCAGGGCCGCAAGGGCGGTGAAGTTGAACCATTTGAAGTAGGCTTCGATTTCCTCGAACCCGGCCTGGTGCAACAGGGCCATGTTTTCCTCCAATGAAAAAGGAATCAGCACGTTTTCCAGGGCCTCGCGTTTGGCGGCGATTTCCAGCTCGGAATAGCCTTGCTGTTTTTTAAAAGCGTGATAAATATCAATAAAATCACGATTGAGTCGGGGCGCGTGGGAGATTGTTTTTTCGCTGAGGAAGAAAACGCCTCCTTCGGGAAGGGTCGCGTGGATTCTGGCGACAAAGGCCTGACGGGTTAACGGCCGGAGAAACTGCAGCGTATAGTTGCAGACAATGCCGGTCGCCTCCGGCAGGGGGCAGTTGGTCACGTCGTCCTGGCGAAACTGCAGCACCGAGCTTTTGCCGAACATGGCGCTCTTTTTGCGGGCCTTGTCCAGCATGGCCGGGGCGTTGTCAATGCCGATGTAGCGAAATTGTTTGTCCGGCAACCGTCGGCACAATTCAAGCAAGGTGGTTCCGGTGGAGCAGCCCAGGTCGTAGATGGTCGCCCCCGCAGGCAGTCGGCACGCCAGCAGTTGCGCCATGCCGTCGATGACTGTCTGGTAATAGGGGATGGATCGATTGAGCATGTCGTCGAAGACTTCAGCCACCCGATCATTAAAGGTGAAATCTTCTTCGACGGCGCCCGTCGCGTACAGGGTGTCCTCGGTCATGGTCTTGCTGCTGTCGGTCTTATTGTCTGTTGATTTGATTGATGAATATAGGCTTGCCTTCTGCATAATCCATCGGTATAAACCGACAGGACAATGCTGTTTTCATACCACGACGGCTCCTGCCCTGGATAGGGAAAAATGGGCGTCAAGACCATTCAGCTGGAGAAACCGTGCAGGTTGGCCGTCAGATTGTTTGTCTGGGGCTGGCTCGAGGCAGCGGCGGACGCAAAAAGGCTGGCGGGGTTTCCTGCCGAGAATCGGCAGAAACACAGAAAATTCCTGAGCGATCAAGATGGAGAGACCATGAACCGACAGCTGTATATTCTGCTCCTGATGGCGGCGTTCTTTTGTGTGGCCAATGTTATGGCCGAGGACCGAATATCCATAGAAAAAAACGTCCACGAGCTCGCGGCGGCCATAGAAACGGGTCAGGATGCGTCGGGTTTTGCGGCGGACGCGTATACGCCGTATGTGTTTGTCATGGAAGCGGGCGGCAAACTGCTCGTGCATCCCACCCTGGCGGGAGAGGATCTGAAAGAGAAGGCTCTGCCCATTTATGAGGCCTTGGTCAAGGCCACGCCTGAGGGCGTCTGGGTGGAATACGCCTGGAAAGGCAAGGAAAAGCACACCTTTGCCAAGCGGATGAACAATAACCTGATCATCGCCAGCGGGTATTAGCGGCGACGCGGTCTCAGAAAAAGCGTTCCAGGTTATTTATATCCTTCTGGATTAGCCGACTGCCAACGCCAGGCGTCCTCGCACATCTCGCGAATCCCGTGTTGGGCCTGCCAGCCCAGTTCTTTCAAGGCCAAAGCCGGATCGGCGTAACACTTTGCAATGTCGCCGGACCTGCGGCCGGCTATCCGATAGGGTATCGGTTGGCCGCTCGCCTGCGCAAAGGCCTCGATCATCTCCAGCACCGAATATCCCCGACCCGTGCCCAAATTGTAGACCACCACCCCCGGTTGCTTGCGCAATTTGTCCAGTGCGCGCAGATGGCCAATGGCCAAATCAACCACATGAATATAGTCGCGCACGCCGGTGCCGTCGGGGGTGGGATAATCGGCGCCGAACACCGACAGTTGCTGCAATTTGCCCACCGCCACCTGGGCGATGTACGGCATGAGATTGTTGGGAATGCCGCCCGGGTCCTCGCCAATCCGCCCGCTTTTGTGGGCCCCAACTGGATTGAAATAACGCAGCAGCGCCACGTTCCAGTTTGAGTCGGCGACATGCAGATCGTGGAGGATCTCCTCGGTCATCAGCTTGGTGCGACCGTAGGGGTTGGTGCAGGAGAGGGGGAAATCCTCCTTGATGGGCGTTGAGGCGGGGTCGCCGTACACCGTGGCGGAGGAGGAAAAAACGATGTTGGTCAGGTTGTGCTCGGCCATCACCTGGCAGAGATTAAGCGTTGCGTCAAGATTGTTGCGGTAGTAGATCAACGGTTTTTGCACCGATTCGCCCACCGCCTTGAGCCCGGCAAAATGGATGACGGCCTCCGCGTCCGGGGCCTGCTTGAACACTGTGCGCAGCGCGTTGAGGTCGAGCAGGTCCACCTCGTGGAAGGCGATGGTTTTGCCGCTCAGCGCTTCCACCCGCCGGATCGATTCCCGGCTCGAGTTGCAAAGGTTGTCGACGACGGTGACCCGGCAACCGGCGTTGAGCAGTTCCAGGCAGGTGTGGCTGCCAATATAGCCGGCGCCGCCGGTGACAATCACATGCATCCGTTTCTCCTTGCGGTGATTTCGATCACAGGGGGCGATGGAAAGCCCATCGACTTGCCCCGAAAATTCTGCTATCTTTTTTACCTGTGTTGGCGGTGTTTGTCTTGCAAAAAGGCAAGGCTCATTGCAAAGCGAAATAAGGACGCTTGGCGTCGTCGCTTGCAGGCGCCGCCTGTTTGTTTAACGATTAAAGGAGGTGGCAGTATGCCCTATGTCAGTATTCGTGTTGCTGGAACGCTCACCAAGGAGCAAAAGAAAAAAATTGCCCAAGGCGTCACCGACGTGATTTCCGAGGCCGCCGGAAAACCCAAGGAGTCGATCTTGCTGTTTATCGACGAGGAAAGCCGGGACAATATCGCCAAGGGCGGCGTGTTGCTCGAGGATATGTAAAAAGCATGACAAGCAGGAAGGCTGTCGACCGTCTGGAGGCGTTGCGCGAGCAACTCAGGTTTCACGCGCATCGGTATTATACGCTTGATGATCCGATGATCTCTGACGGCGAATACGACGCGCTGTTTCGGGAGCTGCTGGACCTCGAAGCGCAATACCCCGAACTGGTTGCCGAGGACTCGCCCAGTCACCGGGTCGGCGGCCTTCCTTTGCCTGCCTTTGCATCGGTTGCCCATGCGTCGCCCATGCTCAGTCTGGACAACATTTTTAGCGAGGCCGAGTTGGCTTCTTTTGAGGATAAAGTGCGGCGCTACCTGAAAACCGATGCGCCGCTTCGATTGATCACCGAGCCCAAGCTGGATGGTCTGGCGGTTGAGTTGGTCTATCGCCGGGGCGTGCTTGCGGTCGGCTCCACGCGAGGCGACGGCGTGGTTGGAGAGGACGTCACCGCGCAATTGAAGACCGTGCAGTCCATTCCCCTGCGGCTGCACGACGCGGGCGAGACGCCGCTGGAGGAGTTGGTTGTCCGGGGCGAGGTGTTTTTATCCAAAAAAGGTTTTTTGCTGCTCAATCAACAACGGCAGGAAGAGGGCGAGGCGTTGTTTGCCAATCCTCGGAACGCCGCCGCCGGTTCATTGCGGCAGTTGGACCCCAAGGTAACCGCCCGTCGGCCGCTGGATTTTTTTATCTATGGAGTTGCTGCCCCCGAGTCCTTGCCTGCCGCAAGCCAGGAGGAAACGCTGCGCCGGCTTGGCCAGATGGGGTTTCCGGTCAACCCTCTGGTCACTGTGTGCGCTTCATTGTCGGAGGTGGAGGCGCAGTACCGGCGGATACTGGAGATGCGGCACGCTTTGGATTATGAGATCGACGGCGTGGTGGTCAAAGTGGACGACCTGTCGTTACAGGGACGCCTTGGCGCCACTGCCAGATCGCCCCGCTGGGCTGTTGCCTGGAAGTTTCCTGCTGTTCAGGCGACCACGGTGATCGAGGCGGTTGAGTTTCAGGTGGGACGGACCGGCGTGGTGACGCCGGTTGCGCATCTCAAACCGGTGGACGTCAACGGGGTGATGGTCAAGCGGGCGACCTTGCACAATCAAGATGAAATTGCCCGCAAAGACCTGCGTATCCACGACACCGTGCTCATTCAGCGGGCTGGCGACGTCATTCCGGAGATCGTCAAGGTGATTCCCGAAATGCGGCGCGGCCAGGAGGGCCCGATCATCTTCCCGACCACCTGTCCGGAATGCGGGCAGGAACTGGCGCAGATTCCCGGGGAGGTGGCGGTGCGCTGCGTCAACGCCTTGTGTCCGGCGCAACGCCTGCAGCAATTGATCTATTTCGCCGGCAAGAGCGGGCTGGACGTGGAAGGGTTAGGCAAAAAAAATGTCGAGCAGTTGGTGCGCGAAGGGCTGGTTCGCGCCATTCCTGATTTTTTCCATCTTGACGCTGAACAACTGGCCCGTCTCGACGGTTGGGGCGAGAAATCGGCGCGCAATGTGCTGGCTGCGATTGAAAAGCGGAAAACCCTTTCTCTTGCCCAGTTTGTCGCCGCGCTCGGCATCCGTCATGTGGGCGAAGTGACCGCCGGCGTATTGGCGGAACATTTTTCCGATCTGCGTCAGTTGCGGGCGGCGGGGAAAGAGAAATTGGTGCAGATTGAGGGGGTCGGCGAGCAGACGGCGGACTCTTTGCTCGAGTATTTCCAGGATCCAGCGACGGCGGAAATGATTGAGCGGCTCCAACAGGCGGGACTGGTGATCGAGGCGCAGGGGAAGAGCCAGACCCTCTTGGACGGGCGGGTTTTCCTGTTCACAGGCTCCTTGCACACCCTTTCCCGGGAAGAGGCCAAGCACTTGGCCAAGACTCTGGGCGCACAAGTGGCCACGTCCATGAGCCAACGGGTGACGGATGTGGTGGCCGGTGAAAAGGCGGGCGGCAAAAGGAAGCAGGCGGAGCAGATGGGGCTGCCCATCCTGTCGGAACAGCAATTTTTGGCCTTGGTCGCACAGCGCTCGGGTTGATGGAACGAAAGCGAATGCATGCCACGGTGCATGGGCGGGTGCAACGGGTTGCCTTTCGTGAGCACACTCGAAGGGAAGCCGAACGGCTTGGACTTTCGGGCTGGGTGCGAAATCTGCCTGACGGCACGGTGGAGGTCGTATTTGAAGGGGCGCCGGAGAAGGTGGACCTGCTTTTATCTTGGCTGGCCGTTGGTTCGCCCTTTTCTCGAGTCGATCAAGTCGATTATAATGAGGAAACGCCGCAGGGGGAAAACGGTCCTTTTGTGATAAAATATTCCGCTTGAGTGCGCCGGCGAGCGTCCAGATCGCTCAAGACCGTATTGTTGACGGGAATTTCAACGTAACCGCGAATTAACTATCTTATGAAAAAAGTCCACATTCCAACCAGTGAACCGGCCGGGCGCATTGTCTGTCAACAGTGCGGCAATAATAAAAATTTTGTTGAAATTGCCGAGAACGTTCTGGTAACGACCCATTATCTGCAAAACGGCGACGGATCTTTTACGCCTGAAGAGAATACAACCGAAATATTTGGCGAAGTGAAATTTATCTGCGGCAAATGCGGCGAGGACATGACCCGTTTCCACGCCCATTTTTTGGAGATGTCGTTCTGACCAGAGGCTCGGGAACGCCGACGTCTTTGCCGGTGGTTGGCGAGGTGAAATAAAAAAGGCCGCCCAAATGGGCGGCCTTTTTTATAGCGTAAATTCGAAGGTCTGAATCAGACGCAACCGGTCGGTTTCGGCAGGCCGGCCATTTTACAGGCGCCCTTGCCAGGTCCGGACGGGAACAGCTCGTAGATGCGTTTCAGCGGGAACCCGGTGGTCTTGGAAAGGATACGAACCATAGGGGCGATACCGTTCTTCTTGTAGTATTCCTGCAAAGCGTCGATGACTTTCTGATGCTCATCGGTGATGTCAACGATGCCTTCAACGGACTTTACATAATCAACCCAATTTTCGTCCCACTCCTCAGCTCCTTTTAACAGGAAACCGTCTTCGTCCACCTCGTAGCTTTTGCCCTTGTGCTCAATACTTGCCATGTGTTCCTCCTTGGCCAAAGTGTTTATTATGGATGAGTAATGAAATCCTATTCTAAAAAATCACCAGTTAATTACTATAGGGGGGGGGCTTTGTCAAGCAAACACCCTGTTTTTTTTGAATGAGGCGTCAGGCATTTTTTGCAAAGCGTCCGATGCATTTTTCTCTGGTATCTTGCTGAGAAATTGAACATAATGCCCCTTCCGAAAATGCGGGGATACCTATAAGCTTCCTGGGGGTTGCGTTTAACATGCTGAATATTATCAGAAAAAATGCGCAGTCGATTGTCGTTCAAGCAATTGTTGTGATCATTGCCATCGTTTTTATCTTCTGGGGCGTGGGCTCCAACATGAAAGACAACCCCAACGCCCTAGCCGTCGTCAACGGCAAGGAGATTTCCTATCGCGACTTTCAACAGAATTACGAGCGGGCCATTGAAGGCTATAAACAGCAGTTTGGCGGCCAGATGCCGGAGAAATTCCTGGAGAGCATTGGGCTGAAGGAGCAGGTGCTCAATCAGCTGATCCAGTCGGAGCTGCTTCGTCAGGGCGCTGAGAAGATGGGCGTGTCGATCAGCAAAGAGGCGACCCAGCGCAAGATCCGGGAAATGGAGGTGTTCAACCAGGGGGGGCGGTTCGATCTTGCCCACTACAAGGCGGTGCTTGAACAGAACCGTTTGTCCACCACCACCTTTGAAACCGGCATCCGCAATGATTTGCTCATGAACCGCGCCGTTGAAGCCCTCGGCGCTTTTGCCGCTGTTTCCGACGAGGAGATCAACAACTGGCTTGAGTATATTGATCAGGAAATCAACATCGCCTATGCGGCAATCAAAAGCGAGACCTACGAATCCCAGGTCAAAGTGGCGGAAGGGGATCTGCAGGCTTGGTTTGACGCCGCCAAGCAGAACTATAAAACCCCGCAGCAGAGCAAACTGCGCTATCTGGTTTTCCCTTTTGCCGACGACTTGAAACAGGTTGTGGTGAACGAGGACGCGGTGCAGAGCTATTACCAAGAGCACGCCGACGCCTATGTCTCCCCGGAGCAGCGCCGCGCCCGGCATATCTTGTTCAAGGTTGCGGAGGACGAAGCTGCGGAGAGCCGGGCGGTTAAAAAAGCGGCGGCGGAAAAAGTCTTGGCGCAGGTTAAAACCGGTGGTGATTTCGCTGCGCTGGCCAGGCAGTTCTCCGAGGACGCTTCAAAGGACAAAGGCGGCGACCTTGGTTTTTTTGGACGGGGGCAGATGGTCGCTTCCTTTGAGAACAGTGTGTTTGCCCTGAAGGCAGGAGAGGTCAGCGGGGTGATTGAAACGCCTTTTGGCTATCATATTGTTAAGCTTGAGGAGATCCGGCCGGCTGCCACCCGATCCTTTGCCGAGGCCAGCGCCTCCATCCGCAAAGAGCTTGAGGAGCAAGGCGTCAAGGCGATCACCTTCAAAAAGGCCTCTACCGCCTACGAGGATATTATCCGGGCCGGCAGCTTGGCGAAATTCAGTGAAAAAAGCCCGATTCCGGTTGGCCAGACCGATTTTTTTGCGCAGAACAACCCGCCCGCCCAGCTGCCGAAAGGATCCATGGTCAGCGATCCGGCATTCTTGCAGGCCGCCTTTGGCTTGCGCAAGGGCGAGTTGAGCTCTCTGGTCGAGACGGCAACCGGCTACGCCATCATTTTTGTTGACGACGCCAAAGAGTCTGTTGCGCCGGAACTCGCCGCCGTGCGCCAGCGGGCCGAGGCGGATTTTAAAAAGGAGAAGAGCGTGGAACTGGCCCGCGCCGCCGCCGAAAGCATGTTGCAACAGGCCAAGGAGGCACAACGCTTGCCGTCCGCATTGGAACCCAAGGAATCGGGCTATATGAAGCGGAGCGGGCCTGCCAACGGGGTTCCGGAAGAGATGCGCCGTGAAGCGTTTGCACTTGCCGGGCAAGGGGCGTTCCCTGGGAAACCGTTCGCCGTGGGCAAGGTGTTTTACCTCTACCAGATCATTGACTCCCGTCGCGGCGCGACTGAAATGGATGCAAACAAGCGGCGCAACCTGGAACAACAGTTGCTGGCGGTCCGCAAGAACAACTTGATGGCCGAATGGGTCGGGCAAATGAGAAAGGAGGCCAGCATTTGGACGAACGCCAAAATGTTACAGTAATCGCTGTGGAATAATCTGCATCACCCCGGCTCCTGAGTCGCCTCGCAAGAGGGGACGCCCTGTTGTTCCCGCTTGCTCTGTCGGCGGAACGGAGACAGGGAAGGAGACCGACCGATCCGTCGCTCCATAGTCCGCCCCCGGGATTTCCCGAGGGCCATCAAGGTAACTTTAGGCGTCTCATATAATTATTTTGAAAAAAGAATCCGATCTTCAGTCCCCGCCGCCGTCTGCTCCCGCATCCCTCGCCGCCGTTGACCTTCAAGCCCTTGCCGCCCTTTCCGCCACCGAGCAATTGTTGCTGCAATTGGCGTCCGTTGTGTACGAGCCGGTTGCCGCCGGTTTTCTCACCCGTTGCGTGGGCACGCTGGCCCCGCACTTTTTAGGGGATCAGCGTCCTACGAGCGATGAAATCAGTGAAACCTTGGCCCGGCTACGGCGCAAAGGTTTTGTGAACGGCAAAAATCAATGCCCGCCGGTGCTGGCGGAGGTGTTGACCCGTCAGGCCGTGGCCCTCAATCGTTTTCCCCAGTTGGCCGCTCTGGTTGAGCGAGCCGCCCCGGTTGACTACATGCACGGCAAATGGCCGACCCGGTGCTGGCGCGCCCTGCGCCAATTTCGCATCGGCCTGTACAGCCAGGATTTCGACAAACTGGACGAGTCGTTGAGCTTCCTTGAAGGCGAAGGCAAGAAATACCTGGAAACCGAGCCTCCCGCCGTTCTCGTGGCGGCCCGCGCCTTTGACCCCCAGTGGTTCAGCGCTCTGCCGGGCTCGTTTCAGTTCTTTCTCCTGGATCAGGTGGTGCGTTATTCTTTGGAGCGACTGCATCACTTTCCTGCCGTCCTTGCCTTCATGCAAGATGAACAGGCGCAATCCGTGCCTCCGGACGAACGCGTGCCCTTTCGTCGGTTGCTTGCCAGTTGTTATCTGCTGCAGGGGCGGTTTGACGAGTTGCAGCAATTGCTGACGCACCACGGCGATTCATTTCTGGGTTCCGGGTTTGCAGGCTCTGTGGCCTTTCTCCGCGGCGAAACAGATGCGGCCCTCACGCTGTTTGCCGAGGATTTGCGTCACATGCAGCAATACGCGGGCGACGGACCCTGCTTTTTTTTCGGGATCACCGGCTTGTTTTGCGTTTTTGCCCTACTGGCTCGAGACGGCGACGGAGATCGCGATCGGGTGCGTGAGGCGGTCGACACGGTGCTGAAACGCTGCAACGGTTGCCCGGAGGAAATTCCCTTTCGCTTCATTGCCGCAGTCCTGTGCGCGCCCGACGACGTCCTGCCGGACATGCTGGCCTTGACCGAGGGGCTGGTGGCCGACAAACGGAGCCTGACCTCGCTTGTCGCCCTGCTGTCGCTTCATTGGATGGGAGTGGAAATTCCTCCTGATTTTCAAGGGATTCTGCACATGCTTTATGAACAGGCCCGCGAAAGCGGATTCCTTTGGGTCGCCATGGAGGCCGCCGAACTCCTTGCCACCCTGGACAACGAGCAACGGACGATGCAGGAGGCGGCAACCGAACTGGCGACAGCCTTACAATGCCGCTATCTGACCCACATCATAGCCCCCCATGCCACCTGGAAGCACAGTCTGCAGGAATTGATCGAGGTGACGAGCAAAATCAGGGAGCCGGAACGGCTGACCCGGTTGTGCTGGCTGATCGATTATGTCGACGGCGTCATGGAACTCCTGCCCAAGGAGCAGAAGAAAGCGGCAGGCGGCAGTTGGACCAAAGGGCGCACCATTGCCTTTCAGCGTCTGTTGCGGGACGCCGACCTTGAGTATCTCACCGACCAGGACCGGTTGATTGCCGAGGCGCTCTATCAGAGCGGCGAGACCGGCGGCAAACACGGCGGGTATGTGTTTGATCAGGAAAAGGCGCTGCCGGCGCTGATCGGCCATCCCTACGTTTTTCTCAGGCGGTCGCCCCAGACGCCGGTGGAAATCGTCGCCGGCGAACCGGAACTGGTGGTCGAGCGCAAGGGCGATTCGCTCTTTATTCATTTCTTCCAGGATATTGGCGAGGGTGCCGTGGCGGTCTGGCGGGAAACGCCGACTCGTTTCCGCATCATTCGCATCAACGCAGAGCATCGCAAGGTCGCCGAAATCACCGGGCGCGACGGTTTGCTGGTGCCGCTTGCCGCCAGCCGGCAGGTGCTGGACGCCATTGGCAACATCGCCTCCTTCATGACCGTGCATTCGGCAATCGAGGTGCCCGGCGACGGGACGCCGGCCGAACAGGTGGAGAGCGATCCCACCATTCACATTCATATCATTCCCTACGGCAGCGGCTTCCGCATCGAATTTTTTGTTCGTCCTTTTACCCAAGGCGGACCCTATTTGAAGCCCGGCGTCGGGGTGGCCAACCTCATGGCCGAGATCGACGGCAAGCGGCTGCGGACCAAGCGCAACCTGCGGCTGGAAGAGGAAAAGGCCCGCGAGATCGAGGAGAGTTGTCCCATGCTCGATCTGGCCATTGACTTTGAGCAGGAGAACAAACGGGAATGGCATCTGCTTGATCCGGAAGAATGTCTGCAGGTGCTGCTGGAAATCGAAGAGATTAAGGAGCGGGTCGTTCTTGAATGGCCGGAGGGCGAGAAACTGGCGGTTCGCCGGCAGGCGGGCGTTAACCAGTTGAACCTCAACATCCGCACCAGTCAGCAGGATTGGTTTACCCTGTCCGGTCAGTTGGAGATCGACCAGGACGAAGTAATGGAGCTCAAGACCTTGCTGGACAAGGTCCGGGAGACCCGCAGCCGCTTCATTCCCATGGGCGAAGGACAGTTTCTGGCCCTGACCCAGGAGTTCCGCAACCGGCTCGAAGAATTGATTCTGTACGGCAACAGTCAGCCGGGCAACGAGACGGAGGTCAAAATTCATCCTTTGGCCGCCATCGCCCTGGAGGAGTTGACCCATCAGGCGCAAACCAAGGCGGATCAGGGCTGGCGGCAGCGGTTGCTGTCCATTGCCGAGGCCCAGGAACTGACGCCCAAGGTCCCCTCAACGCTGAAAGCCGAGTTGCGCGACTATCAACGCGAGGGGTTTGTGTGGATGAGTCGTTTGGCGCATCTGGGGGTTGGCGCCTGCCTGGCCGACGACATGGGTCTGGGCAAGACCCTGCAATCAATCACTATGATCCTGAGCAAGGCCCATGAAGGACCGTCGCTGGTGGTGGCTCCGACCTCGGTGTGCATGAACTGGGAGACCGAGGTGCAACGGTTTGCGCCGACGCTCAATTTCCTCATGTTTTCCGAGGCCAACCGCGACGAGATCATCTCCTCGTTGGGAAAATTCGATCTGCTGGTCACCAGCTTCACCCTGCTGCAGCAGGAAATTGAATTGTTGGCCCAGGTCAAGTGGCAGACGATCGTTCTGGACGAGGCCCAGGCCATCAAGAACGCCGCCACCAAGCGATCCAAGGCTGCCATGCGCCTGGACGGGCGGTTTCGGCTGATCACCACCGGCACCCCGATTGAAAATCATCTGGGAGAACTGTGGAATCTCTTTGCCTTTATCAACCCCGGTTTGCTGGGCACCTACAAGCAATTCAACCGTCGGTTCGGCATCCCGATTGAGAAGTACCACGACCGGGAGGCCAGAAGGACGCTGAAAAAATTGATTCGGCCTTTTATGCTTCGGCGGATCAAGTCGCAGGTGTTGGAAGAGTTGCCGCCGCGCACGGAAATAACCCTGCGGGTTGAGATGCAGCCGGAAGAGCTGCAATTTTATGAGGCTCTTCGGCAACAGGCCATCGAGAACATCGAAGGCAGCAGTGAAAAGACCGGCCGCCATCTGCGCATTCTGGCCGAAATCATGCGCCTGCGGCGGGCCTGCTGCAACCCGCGCTTGATTGACGATCAGGTGACGATACCGTCAACCAAGTTGCAGGTGTTTGCCGAAACGGTGGAGGAGTTGCTGGGAGGGGGGCATAAGGCCCTGGTCTTTAGCCAGTTCACCGGGCATCTTGCCTTGATCCGGGCCTTCCTGGACGAGCGGGGCATTGATTACAAATACCTGGATGGCGCCACGCCGGCCAAGGAGCGGCAAAACCAGGTGGAGAAATTCCAGGCCGGGGAAGGGGAGCTGTTCTTGATCAGCCTCAAGGCCGGCGGGCTCGGGTTGAACCTGACCGCCGCCGACTATGTCATCCACATGGATCCCTGGTGGAATCCGGCGGTTGAGGATCAGGCCGCCGACCGGGCGCATCGCATTGGTCAGAAGCGACCGGTTACGGTCTATCGTCTGGTAACCGCCAACACCATTGAGGAAAAGATTGTGCGCCTCCATCAGGAAAAGCGCGACTTGGCCAATTCCCTCCTCGAAGGCGCAGACGTCAGCACCCGGATCAGCGCCGAGGAGTTGCTCGAGCTGATCCGGTCCAATTGATCGATCACTGATCGTTGTTCATCCCCCGTAGCGGGGCCATGACGCCCACCAGCTTTGCCGGCAGCTTAGGCAGACCGCTGATCAACGACACTACCACCGAAGCCGTGTACGGTATGGCCTGGATGCCCAGCACCAGCGTCCAGATGCGAATGTCCAGCATGTCGCCGTCCTTCCGTAGCAGAACGCCGACAATGGCCAGGCAGAGCGCCACAGTGAACAGTAGTTCCTCGCGGGCGTCTCCCAGCGCCTTGGAAAAGGCGTTGGCCTGCGCATTTTTCGGCGTGCGGAAAAAACCGATTTTACGGGTGATAAAACCGGTGAGCATGGCCCGGGCAATGGTGTGCGACAGGGCCAGCCCGGCCAGCCCGGCGGCAAGGCTCTGCCGGCGGGAGGCGGTCAACCGGCTGCGATAGAGGAAGAACATCTTGAAGCTCTTGAAAAAGAACAGCACCACCGGCAGGCAGGCAAAGACAATATGCGGCGGCGACAGGTAATCAGGGAACATGATCATGCCGCAGGACCAGGCCAAGGCGAGGACGTTGAACAGCATGTTGATGCCGTCGGCGAACCAGGGCAGCCAGCCGGCCAGGAAATGGTACCGCTGGCCGCGGGTGAGCTTGGTCTTGTCTAGGCCAAACATCGCCATCATGTGGTGGCGAAGGATGAGCACGGAGCCGTAGGCCCACCGGAAACGCTGTTTTTTATAATCAAGAAAGGTGTCGGGCATCAGGCCCTTGCCAAAGCTGTAGGGCACGTAACAGGCGTCGTAGCCCTTCTCAAAGATGCGCAGTCCCAGTTCCGCGTCCTCGGTGATGCACCATTCGGCCCAGCCGCCCACCTCGTCGAGCACCGTGCGGCGCACCATGGTCATGGTGCCGTGCTGAATGATGGCGTTGCGCTCGTTGCGGGTCACCATGCCAATCTGAAAAAATCCCCGGTATTCGGCCAGACACATGGCCTTAAAGGTGTTTTCGTCTCCGTCGCGGTAATCCTGCGGTCCTTGGACAATGGCCATGTTGGCGGCGGCAAAGTGGGGCGTGAACGCCCGCAGCCAGTTGGGCTCTACGATGTAATCGCTGTCGATCACCGCGACGACTTCCGCCTCGGATGAGGTCTCCCGCAGGGCATAATTGAGCGCGCCGGCCTTAAATCCCGCCAACGGATCGACGTGGAAGAAACGAAAGCGCGAGCCCAAGGTCTGGCAATGGGCGGCCACCGGCTCCCAAACCGCCGGATCCTTGGTGTTGTTGTCGATGATCAGCACCTCGAAGCGGGGATAATCAAGCGCCGCCAAGGCGTCGAGGGTCTGGATCATCATGTCCGGCGGTTCGTTGTAGGCCGGCACATGGATGGAAACCATCGGTAGTTCGTCGTCGGCAATGGTTTCAACCGCTGGGTGCGGCAGGCGTCGCCATTTATGGGTCCACAACGATTCCGCCCACTCGTGCGCCTCGGCCAGGATGACCAGAATGGCGCCGGTGGCGGCGAACAGCAGCACAACGCCGACCACCAAGGTGGAGACGGTCATGTACTGGTGTTGAAAATCGTACACCACCCAGACGGCAAAGGTGGTGATGGCGTAGGCGATCAGGGCCAGAAAGCCGCGGCCGCGATCCAGCAGGCCTTTGCTGTCCCGGAACAGCAGCAGCAGGATGACGACCGCCAAGGCAATGCTGATGGCCGCCAACTCCCGCCAATGCGGGATGCGGACGACAGGTTGAGTGAATTCAAACTTGGGCTGCCGCAGATCGTTGTAGACACCCCAGAGGCTGCCGGCCTCGCCTTCAAGATCCTTTTTCCAAATCTGGTCAAAGGCCTCCATGATGTAATAGGTGTAGTGGTTTTTCTCGGCGACGTCGAGAAAACGACGGAGAAATTTGGCCTGATTGGTCGGGCTGGCGATGGCCCCCTGGCGCATGCGCCCGCCGCTTGGCCACCCGATCTCGGAGATGACGATATCCTTGCCCGGATAGGCCTGCTGGAGTTCTTTGTACCGCATGACGCAATAATCAACGGCTTCGTCAATGGGAATGCCTTCCCAGTAGGGCAGGAGATGGACAGCGATGAAATCGACTTTTTCAACCAGTTGGGGATATTTCAGCCAGATGTGCCAGGGCTCGGCGGTGCTCACCGGAGCCCAGATGGATTTCTTGGCGGTGTCGATGTGCTGGATCATCTGCTCAACGGTCTGGTCGGTGCGGAGCAGCACTTCGTTGCCGACCAGCACCCGAATGATGTTGCGGTGGTTTTCCCGGTAGATTTTGATGAGCTTTGCGACTTCCTCGTCGTTCCGTTTGGCGTCTCGGGTAATCCAGGCCCCAAGCACCACGTTGAGACCGCGCGCGGCGGCCAGACGAGGGATTTCGGCAAGGTTGTCTTCAACGGTATAGGCTCGCACCGCATGTACGTCACCGGCCAGCGTTGCCAAGTCTTGATCGATTTGCTCGACTGAGGGGTAGATTTGTTTGCTGGGTGATTGGCCTTCGCGGAACGGCGAAAACGAAAATCCTTGAATTTTCGAAGGCCAGGGAGGTTCCATGTTGGGAGCATTGACCACTTTCCATAGTAATACGGCAAGGCATCCCATGATGATGGTTATAATAAGGCCGGAACGATTCATAGCGCGGAGGTCAGGGTGAGAGTATTGGTGTGGATCGGTTGAGTGGATTCTGGCAGCTGATCCGCCATGCAGACGAGGGCGGCAAAGCATCGTGTATCATACACGACAAAATGTAAAAAAATGCAAAACAATCAGCATGGCGCCGAGGAAAAAGGCGGATGCTCTCGGCGCCCTCAGGTTGTGCGCCGGCGCTGTCTGTCGCCGGACGTCCAGGGTTGGGCGGAGGAGAAATCAACGCGGCAAGGCGGCAGCAGTTGAATAAATGAAAACCTTTGGACAGTCAAGCGGCATCTCGCCTAGTGAAGCGGGAAAAAGGGGAGGATTGGGCGCTTGCGTGCTGCTCTCAGGAGGCTCCGGCGAGGAGGGACCGGGTCGCTGTCCAGGAGTGGATGTCGTGCTGCAGCAGGTGAAGGGTGTAGTAATGCAGCGCATCCATGGCCTCGATAACGCCTTGCCGCGAGAGTTGCAACCGAGTGAGGCGCTCCAGGGCGGTAGATTGGGCGCTGGCGAGCAGGCGGAGCGTTTGCACCGACAATCGCGGCGAGACCCTGGCGCCAAGCGGATTACAGGCGTTGCAGGCGAGCGAGCCGCCCCCAGGGGCCAGCGCGTAGGCATGCCCGGGGCTCACAGGCTGACCACAGAGTCCGCACTGGTCGAGTTCGGGGCGATAGCCGATTGCCTCGAGGAGGCGCAGGTGGAAGAACACCATGATTTTTTGCGGGGCCTTGTCTGCGCACAAGGCGGTCAACGCCCATTGCAGCAAGGCATAGAGGCGCGGGTCCGGGTCGTTCTCGCGGGTAAAGCGCAAGAGCAATTCGCAAAGATGCATGGCGGCGGCGTATCGGCGGAAATCCATGCGAAGGGGAAGGTGGGCGCAGAGGAGTTCGGCTTCGCTGATGAAATAGAGTCCGGCCGGATCGCGCGGCGGGCGATACAAAAGCCGCAGATGAGAGAAGGGTTCGAGCTTGTTAACAAATCGTTTTTTGCTGCTTTGCGCCCCTTTGGCGATGCCGGTAATGCGTCCCAGCTCTGGGCTGTAGAATGTGACCAATTTGTCGGATTCGCTGTGTTCGGCAATCCTGACGACAAAGCCGCAGGTGCTGCATGTGTTCACGGCGCGGCTTTGGTGGTCGGCAGGCGGAGGAGGTAACGGCCTTCAGCGTTCGGGGGAAACGGCAAGGACTCGCCATTGAACTGCAGTTCAACGCTGTCTGGTTGAAAGAATTCAAGCTGGATGCTTTGCGCGGCCTCCCACTGCATGGTTGAGCCTTTGGCATAAAATTGTTCAAGCGGGGGCTGGCTGTCGAGCGTAATGACAATGCGGCTGTCTTTAGAGAACACCGCTTGCAGGGACAGGGATGCGCGCTGCGTCCCGGAACTGGTGGCAGGATCGGCCGGGTGAAAGGCGTTGCTTGCGGGTGAGGAAGGGGTGAGGGTTTGCGTGGTGAAAAAGCTGAGCGGATTCCAGGAAAAATAGAGAATAAAGCCTGTAAACGAGACAACGATCAGCGTCAACAAGACGCCTGCGACGGCCGCTGAGGAAAAATGGGTTGGCTCCGCCAGTTTGCTGGGCTGAAGTGAATGCTCAAGGCGGCATTGTTGCATAGGGGGCAGCGGTGATTTGCTCCCGCCATTGCGGGCGCTGAAAAATTGATCGGCGACCCCGCGGCCGTCCTGCCCTAAAAATTGCGCGTAGAGAATGATCAGCCCTTTGGCAAAGGCATCGGCCGGGAGTTTTTCGTACTCCATTGCTTCGATGGCGCGAAGATTGGCCAAAGAAATGCGAGTGTCTGCGGCAACGTCTTCAAGGGTCAACGATTGCTCCAGGCGACATTGCCTGAGCTGTTCGCCGACGGGCTGCTGCTCAGCGGGTAGGTCGGTTGGTTTCATGGCGACGCCTTCACCGCAAGGCAGCTTGAATGTGTCTGCTGTGATTGATGCTGATCCGGATAAGGATCAATGGCAGGACAGAGCTTGTGGCCGGTCGGAAAATGCTTAGAGGATTTTGATGTAGGCTTGGTCGCGAATTGATTTCAGCCAGTCCTTGAAACGCGCTTCCATTGCCTGTTGCGAGAGCTTCTCACGGATCTCCTCTTTGACAGACTCGTAAGGAACCTTGGCCACAATCTTGCCTTCCTGGCCGGAAACAAGTTTGAAGAAGTGATACCCGTTGTCGGCTTCGACGATGGGACTGATCTCGCCTGACTTGAGGCCGACAACGGCGTCGCGCATGAATGGGGCCATTTCGTCTTTTTGAAAGCTTCCCAGGTCCCCGCCGTCGGCAGCGGAAGGCAGATCCGAGTATTTGCGGGCCAATTCTTTGAAGTCCTTGCCGTCTTCGGCCAGATCATGGGCTTTTTTCGCCTTGCTCTTGGCTTCTTCCTGGGTGGGCGTCGCGGAGCCCCAAAGGCAACCAATCTGCAGGAGGTAGTAACCGCCGCCGCCGACCTGTTCGGTGTAGTTGGCGTGGTAGTCATCGAGGATTTTATCTTCAGTGACAACCACCTTGGTCCGCACCTCATGGTTGATCAACTTGGAGCTGAGAATCTGTTCCCGCAGTTCCTCTTTGTACTGTTTTTCATTCATTCCCATGGCGGTCATTTCTTTGCGGAACTGTTCCATGGTGGTCTTGTTGTTGGCCAGCACACGTTGCAGCGCAGCGTCGACTTCCTGGTCGCTGACCTGGATGTTGAGTTTCTTGGCCTCCTGCACCATCAATTTTTTGTCGATCAGTTTGTCGATGACGGTGCTGCGGGCCTGCTGCAACGTTTCGGCCAACCGGTCTGCAGGCGTTTCTTCGGTGATTTTTTTGAAAAAAGAACGACCAAGTTCGTTGACCTCGGACAGGGTGATCGTATCTTCGTTAACAATGGCGACGCTGCGGTCAACGACGTTGGCGTGCGAGACCGTCGACAGGGTAAGCAGGCAGGCTAAGACGGCGAAAATGAGGATTCGTGGGGCCATGGCGTCATGAGAGGGAAGGTGTTGTTGATCGGGAGCAAGGCGAGACGTTGCATTGTTTACGCAAAACTATCTACCCGGAAGAGGGTAAAGGCGCAACGGTTTTCCGGAGAGCCGCCGGAGCGGTTGTTCTAATTGTGTGGCTTGTCTTGCCAGGTGGCGCTTATCTTGCTAGGATAAACAGAGAAAGATTCTTGACGTGCAACATCAGGGAGGAACGCAATGATTTCAGGTGTCCAGTCAGCCTTGTCCGGCCTGCAGGCCTTTACGACGAAAATTGAGAAGAATGCAAACAATATTGCCAATATGAACACCGATGGGTTCAAAAAGGATCGGGTGTTGTTGTCAGCCCAGGCGCCGCAGGGCGTGAAGGCCACCGTTGAGCAGGTTGACGAGCCGGGGGCAATGGTTGCTGAACCCAGCGATCAAGGCGAAGTCATGACCGAGTTGTCCAACGTCGATCTTGGCGAAGAAATTCCAGATATGCTGCTCAATAGCCATGGATACGCCGCAAACTTGAAAAGCTTGCGCGCTGCTGACGACATGATGCAAAGTGTGCTCGACATCAAAGCGTGATTGCGAAAACGGAATGCAAATGACGAAAGCGGCAGTCCGGTCGTTGATTGAAACCTTTAGCGCAGACAGGGTGTTTGACATGAACAAGGGCAAAGATGCGCTCAGATTGATTGGTCTGGTTTTATGTTTTGTCGTGCTCTCTGTACGGGCGCAAGGGGCGGTGAGCATGCCCGCTTTTTCTCTGCCCGCAGCGGCCGACGGCGCCGTTGTCGCCAGTGAAGCGTATCGCGGCAAGGCCATGCTGATCACCTTTTTTGCCACTTGGTGTCCGCCGTGTCTGCAGGAGATCCCGGCTTTAAAGGAACTGCAAACCAAATTCGACCCGCAGGGCTTTGCCGTGGTTGCGCTCTCGGTCGACGAAGGTGGGGCTGGGGCGGTGGCGCAGTTGATGAAAAAGACGGGGATCAACTATCAAGTGCTGATGGCGGACCAGGCGACAACGCGAAATTTTGGCGGCGTGGCGACTATCCCCACTTCGTTTCTGGTCAACAAACATGGTCAGGTGGTAAAAAAATACCCTGGTTTCGTGCCGCACGGCTTGCTTGAAAGGGATATTGAATCGGTGCTTTGAGCGTCGTCGTGCCTGACCCTGCGTGGCGGATTGGTGTTGACATTCCCGATGGTATTCCTTAAATTGTGGCACTGGAAAGAGGCAACTGGTTTGGTTTGTACAACCCATTTCATAAAGGAGACTACCATGAAAAAAATTGTAATCGCTATGATGGCTGCTGCTTTTGTATTAAGCGCAGGTGCAGTTTTTGCCGCCAAGTGCACTGTTGACAGCGTTGACGGAACCAAAGTGACTGTAACCTGCGACAAGGTTGATGTTAAAGCCGGCGACAGCGTAACCATGAAGGCCAAAAAAGGCTTGGAAGGTTGTTGATAGCCTGACGATTTTTTGTTGTATGCAAGAGCGGGCCGATGCAAATCGACCCGCTCTTTTTTTATCCATAGACAGGCATGGCATCGTAGCGTAAAGATTCCTGCTTGTTTGTCGCTTAGGGCGCGGAGGCGCGTCGCCGCAACTTTCGCCGTTCTTTGTTTTTTTTGAGAGCATCATCTTCCTTGCAGAGAGAGACCCACCATGGACCCACAGACCTTGCCGGCGCATGAACGGCAACTGTACAACGCCATCAAAGATCGTTATACCGTAGCGTTCGAGCCGCTCAGAATTAAAGAGCATAAGCTGCAGTTGCTCAAAATCACCGATTTAGAGCAAATTCTGGAGGGCAAGGATCCGTTGAAGGACGTGTCCACCTTTCCGTTCTGGATCAGGCTCTGGGAGGCGGCCATCGTCCTCTCGGAGTTTGTCGCCGGGCTGCCCTGTGAAAAAGGCGCCTCCTTGCTGGAACTTGGGGCCGGACTGGGCGCTCCGGGGTTGACTGCCGCCGCCGCCGGATTTGAGGTGACGCTGTCTGATTACGAAGAGCTGATTCTTGATTTTGAACGGATCAACGCGGCGGCAAGTCATTTGGACACCGTGCGCTTTGCCATGCTGGACTGGCTCAACCCGCCAGAGATGGAGCAGTATGACGTCATTATTGGCGCTGAAATTCTTTTCCGGGAAGAATTTTTTCAACCCCTGCTGAATGTCCTTCGCCGGGCGATCAAGCCGAACGGCGTGGTCTATCTGGCCCATGACGTCAAACGGCGCAGCCTGGAGCCCTTTCTCAAACTAGCGGAAAAAGAATATCGGATCTCGGCCTCGCAACGAAAACTGAAAAGCCTGGAAGAAGACAAGATCATTCTGCTCACCCGCTTGCAGCCGCGTGGTTGATGTGATGTATCGTTTTTCCTGGTTCTCGGGACGAGTCGCGCCGATTGAGGCGTCTCGACAGCCTTAGCCTTCACGATCTGGCAAACGCAAGATGTACCCTGTGTGCCTCAATATAGCCAAGCGGTTGTGCGTCGTCGTTGGCGGGGGGAGCGTTGCCGAGCGCAAGATCCGAGGAATTCTTGCCGCCTCCGGGCAGGTGCGAGTCGTCAGCCCGGCCCTGACTGTCGGCCTGCGGGACTTGGCCGAGCAAGGGCGCGTCGAGTGGCGGCAAAAATCGTACAGTGCGGACGACCTTGACGGCGGATACGTGGTTTTTGCCGCCACCAACAGTTCTGCCGCGCAGGAAGCTGTTTGCAGAGACGCGCGGGCTGCCCGCTTGTTGCTCAATGTTGCCGACGCCCCGGAATTGTGCGATTTTCAAACCCCCTCCGTTATCCGCAGGGGCGACCTGACCCTCAGCGTCGCCACCAACGGCAGAAGTCCGGCCGTGGCCGCCATGGTCAGGCGAAGACTGGAGCGCGACTTTGGCGAGGAATATGGGCTGCTCACCGCACTGGTTGGCCAACTGCGCGAACAGATCCTGCGGGAAGCGAGCAGCGACGTCGACAAAAAGATATTGTTTCAAAAGATCCTGTGCGACGATATAGTTGATTGGCTCCGGGAACGGCAATGGGAGCGGATCCAACGGCACCTGGAGAGCGTGCTTGGCCGACCGGTTGGCCATGATTTGGAGAGCTTGATCAAGGAGAATCCATGAGTTTTTTGCTCTTTCAGGGCAGCGTCGCGATCTATCTGCTTTCCGCCGCCGCCTATCTGGTCTTTTTCCTGGCCCAGAAGACGCCGTTGCGCCGCACCGGCCGAGCAATATTTCTGGTCGCCTTTCTGCTTCACACGGTCAACATCATCGCCCGCGCGGTTGAAACCGGGCATACGCCCATCACCAGTCACCACGAAACCGTCTCCTTTTTTGCGTGGTCGGTGGGCTGCTGTTACCTGTCTTTTCGCTGGCGATATACGGTGAAAAACCTCGGCGTCTTTGTCAGTCTCTTGGTGCTGTCCTTGATGCTGGTCGCCGCGTTTGCTTCGCGCGGCGTTGTGCCTCTGCCGCCGGCCCTGCAATCCTGGTGGCTGCCGGTCCACGCCTCGATTGCCTTGTTCGCCGACGGTTTCCTGGCCCTGGCCTGCATCGGCGGCATTATGTATCTGCTGCAGGAGCGGGAAATCAAGAGCAAGCGGTTTGGCTTGTTTTATTCGCGACTTCCCTCGCTGGAGGCGCTCGACAAACTCAATCATCACTGCCTGAGCGTGGGCTTTCCGCTCTTTACCCTCGGCTTGATCACCGGTTCGTTTTGGGCCAAACAGGCTTGGGGCGCTTACTGGCACTGGGATCCCAAAGAAACCTGGTCGCTTGTCACCTGGTTTTTGTACGCTGCGGCAGTGCATCAGCGGTTTACCGTTGGCTGGCGCGGCCGGCGGGTGGCCATCCTCAGCATCGTGGCCTTCCTCTCGGTGCTGTTTACCCTCTGGGGTGTTTCCTTCCTCTTGAAAGGGGTGCATACCTATGTCTCGTGACGCCATTGTGTTGCTCGGCGTCAATCATAAAACAACGCCGCTCGCCGTCCGGGAAAAACTTGCGCTTTCAGCGGGATACGAAGAGCCGCTGCAGCTCTTGGGGCAAGTGCAGGAGTTGCGGGAGTATTACCTGCTTTCCACCTGCAACCGGGTGGAGGTGCTGTTCACCTGCCGCGATGTTGAGCGGGCGCAACAACGGGTGTTGGATCTGCTGTTTGGCCAGGCCGTCACCGCCGAGGAGTTGGATCGGTACGTGTATCGGTACGTCAACGACGCGGCGGTGGAGCACCTTTTTCTGGTGGCGGCCAGTCTGGATTCGATGATTGTCGGCGAGGCCCAAATCCTTGGCCAACTCAAGGAGGCCTACCGGCACGCCACCAAAATCGGCAGCAGCGGTTTCATCCTCAACAAGGTGCTCCATAAATCGTTTTCCGTGGCCAAACGGGTTCGCACCGAGACGCGCATCGGCGCCAACGCGGTGTCCATCAGTTATGCGGCGGTCGAGCTGGCGCGGAAAATTTTTGGCGACCTGGCCGGCAAGAAGGTGATGCTGGTCGGCGCCGGGGAGATGGCGGAACTGGCGGCAGAGCATCTGGTCGGGCAGGGGGTGGCCGAGGTGGTGGTGGCCAACCGCACCCTGCAGCGGGCGGTCAACCTGGCCCGCTGTTACAACGGCCGCGCGGTTTCCCTGGAGGAACTGCTCGACCAGTTGCAGCATGTGGACATCATCATCAGCTCAACCGGATCGCCCGACCTGATTCTTCACAAGGAAGACGTGCGCCCGGTGATGCGCGAGCGGCGCAATCGGCCGCTGTTTTTCATCGACATAGCCGTGCCGCGCGACCTGGACCCGGCCATCAACGACCTCGACAACGTCTACCTGTACGACATCGACGACTTGCACAGCGTTGTCGAGATGAACAAGTCCGAGCGCGACAAAGAGGCTTTGCGAGCGCAGCGGATCGTTGCCGAGGAGAAGCTGAAGTTCGGCAAGTGGTTGGCCAACATGGAATCAACGCCGACCATCATCCAATTGCGCGGCGTAATCGAGGGGCATGTCCGTTCCGAGGTGGAGAAAACCCTGGGACGTTTTGAAGAGATGGACGAGCAGGCGCGGCAGGGGCTGGAGAAGATGGTGGCGGCCATTACCGGCAAAATCGCCTATCCGTCCCTGCAGTATTTGAAGAGCGAAAACCACTGCGTCAGCCTGCATGATCGTATTAAAACGATTCGCGAAATGTATCAGTTGGATAACGGCGCCAACGGTCAGGAGGCGCCATGATCGGCAGTGATCGGGAGTACATGCTGGAGGAGGAGTGGCTGTTGGTGCGCCATTCCGGCGAGATTCCGGAAGTGGCCCTGCACGCCAGTCTGCACTTTCTTTGCGAGGATGAAGACGGCCCCGGATTGGTTTTGACGGCAGAGGAAGTCAAACCCCTGCAGGAAGCGGCCTTGACCCGCTACCAGGAAATCATTCTCCGCGATCTTGATGTGGCCAATCGGGATCTCTCGCTTTTTCGCGGCCTCAGACGGGCCAACCACAACTGGTATCGCTTCGTCCGCTTCAGTGAAAAGATCGGATGCCCGTGCGAGGAGTTCCGGGCAACGGCTGCCGAGGCCCTGCTGCGCTATCTCAGCCAGGAACGGCTTGAGGTGGATGCCGGCACAAGGGAACCCTCAATCAACTGTTCGGCCGAGGCCCTGTTGACCTTTGCCTTGGCAATGGGGATTGAACCGGCTGCCTTGCCGGAGCATTGGGCCGGGCTGTGCGAACCGGTTTCCTGAACCACCGGCAGCGGACGTGAAGCTCTCCATCCCGTCCCTGCTTCGCGCTTTTAAGCAAATGCAGGGAACGCCCACCGCGCTTGCCAGAGGGGCGGCGGTGGGGGTGTTTGTCGGCATCGCCCCGTTGATGCCCTTGAAATCGCTCCTTATCGTCGCCGTTACCGTGCCGGCCAGAAGCAGCACGGCGGCGGCGCTGCTGGTCTGCACTCTGCTCTGCAATCCCTTCACCTACATTCCGCTCTATTATTTGGCCTGGCTGACCGGCAATTTCCTGTTGCCCGGCCGTCTCGGTTGGGCCAGCTTGCGCGCCACTGTCGATCAGATGCAGCAGGTCGGTTTGGTTGAGGCGTTCCGGCTTGCCTGCGCAGTGGGCCTTGACGCCGGCATGGTGCTCTTGGTCGGCGGCTGCGTGTTGGCCCTGCCGTTGGCCGCGATCAGCTACCCCCTTGCCGTGCGGTTTTTTCGGCGGATGGAGCGTGCCCGCTACGACAAGCATCTCCTCCATATTCACGACCCAAAGGCAGGACCATGAAGCAAACGAATCGCCATTGGCAGGTTGGGGTGATTGGCGCCGGCAAGCACGGCAGCCGCTATGCCCGTCATCTTGCCCAGGACGTCCAAGGGATGAAACTGGTTGCGGTCAGTCGGCGCTCCGAAGCGGGCAGGGCGCAGGCCGAGCAGTGGTCCTGCCGCTGGCACGCGGATTGGCGTCAATTGGTGGCTGATCCGGCGGTGGAGTGCATTGTGGCCGCACTTCCGCCGACACTGAACGGGGAGGTGGCAGCCGCCTGCGCCCATGCCCACAAACCCCTGCTGCTGGAAAAACCCATGGCGGTTTCGGTGGCCGAGGCGGATGCAATCCTGGCCTGTTTCGCCCGGCAGGGGGTGGCGCTGACCATTGGCCAGACGCTTCGCTACAATCGGGTGATCAGGATGCTGCGCGAACGGGTTGACGACCTGGGGCCGCTGTATAGTTTCACCGCTAATCAGCGCCTGGAGCCGTCCTCGCTCGACTGGCTGGACGATCCGGCGCTTGCCGGAGCCGGAGTGAGTTTTCATTCGGCGGTGCATGTTTTTGACGCCCTGCGCTTCATCACCGGTCGGGAGATTGTCCGGGTGACGGCGCGGGTTCGTTGTCTGCACACCGCCAGATTGGAGGATCACCTTGTCGCCCTGGTGGAACTCGACAACGGCGTGGTCGGCGCCGTGGATTGTTCCAAGATCGGGCCAGCTCGTTCTGGAAGATTTGAGTTTATTGGCGCCAAAGGGCAGCTGCATGGCGATCAGGTGCACCATTTCGGCGAAATGATTAGCGGTGCGCACCGTGAGTTGCTTGATCCCGGCGAGCCGGTGAGCACCATCGTGCCGTTGCTCCGGGATTGGCTCGAATTCCTTCGGGGCAATCAAGCCAACCCGATACCGGCTGCGGAGGGCTTGGCGGCTGTTCGGGTGTGCGAGGCCTGTTTGCGCTCGGCTACGGAGGGTGGTTGGCGGGAGGTGTGAAGCCGGGAGCCGTCTTGCTGGCGACGACTCCCGGATCGAATTGAGAGCGGGATCAGTGTTTGAACGAGCGCTGGCCGGTGAACATCATCGCCACCTGCGGATTGGCCTCGTTGCAGGCCTGAATCGATTCGAAATCGCGGATTGAGCCGCCGGCCTGGAGGATGGCGCTGACGCCTTCGCGGATGCCGACGTCTGCGCCGTCGCGAAACGGGAAGAAGGCGTCCGAGATCATCACCGAACCCGGAAGGCCTGCCCGGTCTGCCTTGACCTTGGCGTCGATGGCTTCCTTGTCGGCCCGGTCGCGCTTGCCGCGCGCCACCTCAAGGGCCATGTCGGCGTAGGGCACGCCGTGGAGATCGAAGCAAAGGACGTCGGCGTATTTGACGTAGGCCTTGTGCACGGCGATTTCGGCCACGCCCACCCGGTCCTGCTCGCCGGCGCCGATGGCGGTGGTGCAGCCGTCCTTGACGTAGATGACCGAGTTGGAGGTCACGCCGTGTTCGACCGCCCAGCCAAAGATCATGTCGTCCAACTCCCGTGCCGTTGGCTGACGTTCGCAGGCGTAGGCCACGCCCTTGTAGGTGGCGACGGCGGGTTTGAGGTTCGCGGCCGAGCGGATCGAATTGACCGCCGATTGCTGGACAATGATGCCGCCGTCGATCAGCGATTTGAAATCAACAAAGCGATGACGTTCAAATTCGGCAAGGCGGGCAATGCCGGCTATCCGGATCACCCGCAGATTTTTGCGTCGGGCCAGAATGGCGAGCGTCCCTTCTTCAAAATCAGGGGCGCAGACCACCTCAAGATAATTTTCCGCCATCAGTTCCGCCGTCTGTTTGTCGAGCGGCCGACTCGTGACCACTGCCCCGCCAAAGGCGGCGATCCGGTCGCAGCGGTTGGCGCGGTTGTAGGCGTCGGCCAGACTGGAACCGATGGCGGCGCCGCAGGGATTGTTGTGTTTGAGGATGACCGCCGCTGGCTTGTCGATCAGGTATTTAATGATGTTCAGCCCGTTGTCGACGTCGGTAAGATTGATTTTTCCGGGATGCTTGCCCACCTGCACCATGTCTTCCACCGTGACGGCGCTGACCAGGCCGTTGCCCGGCTCTATATAGCGGCAGTCGCCGAGCAGCAGGTTGCCGTTGGTCAGTTCATAGAGGGCCGCTTCCTGGTCCGGATTTTCACCATAGCGCAGCCCCCGTTCCTCGACCGTGCCGTCGGCCATGGGGATTTTCCAGGTTTTCTTCCGGTAAACGAGCGTCTGGTCGCCGAAGGAAATGGTCATTTCCATCGGGAAAGCGTCGCCGAGCAGGGTGGAGTACATTTTTTTCAGATCAGTCATGGTGGGTTAAAGCTCCAGGGAAAAGGAGAGGTGGTTGATTGAGTTAAGGGACAAGCGCGCCCGATAGACGCCAGAATGCAGGCCATTGTCCGCGACTGAGCGCAAGGCGCATTGCCTGCAGCTTTCACCGCGCCGGGTTTCCAGCACGGGCGCGGCCGCAAGAGAGAGCGCTCAGTTTCCGTTTTGGCGGGTCAGCGGCGCAATGACGCTGCCTGCGGCAATCGCGCAATGTTCAAGCACGCTGTTGGCGCCAATGATAGTTCCTTCGCCGATGCGGCAGGCATGGAGGACGCAGCCGCTGCCGACTCGGCAGTTGGAGCCGACGACGGCACCATTGCTAAAGGTGACGCCGCCCTCGACCACCGTGTCCTGGCCCACTTGGCAGTCCGGAGCGATCAAGGTGGTCTCGGGAGCGAGCAGGGTGACGCCCGCGAGCATCAGGCTGCGGTTGTGACGCCGTTGCAGGGTTGCCTGGGCCTGGGCCAGTTCGATCCGGGAGTTGACGCCCAAAACATCGATGGCCTCGGGGTGCGTGAATTTGTGTACCGTCAAGCCTTGGCGGTTGGCGATGGCGACGATGTCGGTGAGATACACTTCTCCCTGGCTGTTGTCGACCCCGACATGACGGAGGGCAGTAAAGAGAAAGGCGCGGTCGACCAGATAGACGCCGGCGTTGATTTCCCGGATGCGCCGCTGTTCGTCGGATGCGTCCTTTTCTTCAACAATGGCCAGAACGGCGCCGTGGCCGTCGCTGAGGATGCGTCCATAGCCAAACGGCTGGTCAAGCAGGGTGGTCATCAGGGTGAGTTGCGCCCGCTGCCCCTGATGCGCGGCGATCATGGCTCGAAGGGTGGCGGCCTGGAGGAGCGGGGTGTCGCCGCAGAGGATCATCACCAGATCCGTTTGCGCACAGGCCGCTTCCGCGCAGAGCACGGCGTGGCCGGTGCCCAACTGTTCCTCCTGCACCACTGGCGATATCGGGAAGCCCTCAAGGACGCCCAGCACCTCCTGCCGTTGATGGCCGACAATGACGGCGCAGCGGTCGATGTCCGCCTCCTGGACCGTGTGCAGCACATGATGGAGCATCGGGCGAAAAAAAACCTCGTGCAGCACCTTGGCGCGCGTCGATTTCATTCGGGTGCCCTTGCCGGCGGCAAGCACCACTGCGGTAATCGATGGATGCATGGGTTCAGTCCTTATGAGGAAAAATAGAGACAATACAAAAATTCACTGTAGAAAAAAAAGAGGCGTTTGACAAGACTCACCTTGTGCCCATGGCGCAGGATACTTGCCCAGAGGGCGTTTCTCTCGCCCCGTAAGGCAAAAAATTGATGCGAAGTCAAGGCATCGTTCTTACAGTGGGCGGACCGGACTGGCCACCACATCGCCCTGTTCCTTGGGGCGCTGGAGACAGGAACACGGGCCTCCCGGCCCGCGCAATTCACCTTATAATTCCTTCACGAGACGTACAATCAATGCAACCACATGATCACGAGGTGCTGATCCTCGACGGCGCCTGCGGCACCAATCTGCAGGAGATGCATATCCCGCTTTCGGCCTGGGAAGGGAAGGAGGGGTGCAATGAACTCCTCAACCTGACCGCCCCGGAAAAAATTATTGAACTCCACGCAGGCTTTGTTGACGCCGGGGCGATGGTGATTGAAACCAACACCTTTGGCGCCAGCCGGATTGTTCTGGAAGAATACGGGCTGCAGGATCAAGTGGAGGCGATCAATCGCGCTGGAGTTGAAAACGCCCGCAAGGCCATCGGCGGCAAGGCCAACACCTACATTGCCGGCTCTATCGGACCTGGCACCAAGTTGCCCTCGCTTGGCCACATTTCGGTCGACGATCTGGCCCGGGCCTATGAGGAGCAGATTCGGGCGCTGGCCATGGCCGGCGTGGATTTGCTGATCATCGAAACCTGTCAGGATCTGCTGCAGATTAAAACCGCCATGATCACCTGTTTCGAGACGCTGGAGAAACTGCATCTTTCGATTCCGGTGCTGGCATCGGTCACCATTGAACGGACCGGCACCATGCTGGTCGGCACCGACATCGCCGCCGCCGCCGTCACCTTCGAGCCCTACCCGATCTTCTCCCTGGGGCTTAACTGCGCCACCGGGCCCATGGACATGGAATCCCACATCCGCTACCTCAGCCGCAACTGGCCGGGCCGCATCTCCTGCGTTCCCAACCAGGGGTTGCCCGAGGTGCTCGACGGGCGAACCTGTTATCCCCTTGATCCGGAAACCTACGGGCGCGAGATGAAACGTTTTGTCGCCGAGTACGGGGTGAGCGTGGTCGGCGGGTGCTGCGGCACCACCCCGGCCCATATCCGCCAGTTGGTCAAAACCCTTGCAGGGGTGAAGCCGGCAGTTCGGGAGGTGAGCGCATGAAGCCTTCGGTTGCCAGTCTGTATCAGGCCGTTGAACTGCAGCAGGAAATTCCGCCGATGTTGATTGGCGAGCGGGCTAACGCCAACGGGTCGAAAAAGTTCCGCGAATTGCTCCTGGCCGACGATTACGAGAGTTGTCTGAAAATCGCCGTGGAGCAGGAGAACAAAGGGGCTCATATCATTGATCTGTGCACCGCCTACGCCGGCAGGGATGAGAGGACGGATCTGACAACCCTGGTGCGGCTATGCGCCAACGCCCTCAAAGCCCCGCTGATGATTGATTCAACCACGCCGGAGTGCATTGAGGAATGCCTGCGCATCTATCCGGGCCGGGCCATCGTCAATTCGATCAATCTGGAGGACGGAGGCGTTAACATCCGCCGCATATGTCGGGCAGCCAAAAAATACGGCGCCGCCGTTGTTGCCTTAACCATTGACGAGAAGGGCATGGCTATGACCAGCGAGGAAAAGCTGCGCATCGCCAAGGCCATCCATGCCATAGCCGTGGACGAATGCGGGTTGCGCTCCAAAGACCTGCTGTTTGACTGTCTGACCTTCACCGTGGGTTCCGGCGACGCCACCCTGCGCGACGCGGCCATGCAAACCCTGGAGGGCATCCGCCGGATCAAGGCGGAACTTCCCGGATGTCTGACGGTTTTGGGGCTGAGCAACATTTCCTTTGGCTTGGCGCCCCATGCACGTCGCATCCTCAACTCGGTTTTTCTCCACCAGGCGGTGGAGGCCGGATTGGACGCCGCCATCGTCGACGCCGCAAAAATTGTGCCTCTGGCACGGATATCGGCCGAGGATCGGGAGATCAGTCTCGACCTGCTCTATAATCGGCAAATATCGGGAGAAAAAGACCCGCTGATGCGATTCATCGAGCATTTCAGCGACAAGTCGTCGGCCTCGTTGTCTGAGGATGAGGAAATTGTCAAAACGCCGGAAGAACAACTGTTCAACAAAGTGCTGCATGGCGACAAGGACAGCCTGGACGACATTCTTGCTATTTTGCGGGAACGGTTCAAACCGATCAACATCATCAATCAGATCCTGGTCCCGGCCATGCGTCATGTGGGCGAACTGTTCGGCAAGGGCGAAATCCTCCTGCCCTTTGTTCTCCAGTCGGCCGAGGTGATGAAGGCCGCAGTCACGTTGCTGGAACCGCACATGGACAAAGCCGACGGCGGTACAGCCACCAAAATATTGCTGGCCACGGTTCAAGGCGACGTGCATGACATCGGTAAAAATTTGGTGGACATCATTCTCACCAACAACGGCTACAAAGTGTACAACATCGGCATCAAGGTGCCGGCAGAGACGGTCATCGAAAAGGCCAAGGAACATCAGGTCGATCTCATCGGGCTCAGCGGTCTGCTGGTCAAATCGGCATTAGTCATGCAAGATTCTCTGCCGCAGTACCGCGAAGCAGGGCTCAGTGTTCCGATTCTTCTCGGCGGAGCTGCCTTGACGCCCAAGTTTGTGGGCGAGTCGTGCGTTCCTGGATATGGCGGGCCTGTGGTCTACTGCGCCGACGCCTTTGCCGGGTTAAAGGCGGTTCAGGAATTCGAGGCCGGCACACTGACTTCGACTGTGTACGACAGCGCCGTCGCCATTAAACCGATGAAACCGGGAATCAAAGTGGTCGATGTTGATCGCGACAATCCAGTGCCCAAACCGCCGTTTATCGGGCAACGATATGTGGAAAACATCGATCCGGCGCGCCTGTTTCCTTTAATCAACATTCAGGCGCTTTATCGGGGACGTTGGGGCTATCGTCGCGGCAAAATGGGGGTGGATGAGTATGCTCAATTGATTCAGGGGACTGTGCAACCGCTGTATGAAGAGTTGGTGCGGAAATCGCTTGCCGAGGGCTGGCTCCAGCCCAAAGTAAGTTACGGCTATTTTCCCTGCTATTCTGAAGGCGAGAACCTTGTTGTCGAAGCGGAAGGCAAAGAACATCTTTTTTCCTTTCCTCGGCAGGCTTCAGCGCCTCATCTTTGCATTGCTGATTATTTCAAACCAGCCAAGGCTGGCGGAGACGTTGCGGGATTTTTCATCGTGACCATAGGAAGCCGGGTAGGAGAGGAGACGGCTCGATTGTACCAGGCCAACGCTTACCACGATTATCTCATGCTGCATGGTTTCAGCGTGGAAGTGACCGATGCCCTGGCTGAGCACTGGCATGGCGTGATGCGAGACGAACTTGGTATTGGCGGCAAACAACCGCAGGACTTGCACGGCGCGGTTACCCAGGATTATCAAGGATCGCGATACGGTTTCGGCTATCCGGCCTGTCCTGATCTGGATGCCCATAAACCCCTGTTCGCCTTTCTCAAACCTGAAGCCCTCGGCATATCTTTGACCGAAAACATGCAAATGGTTCCAGAACAAACCACGTCCGCGATTGTTGTTCATCATCCCCAGGCGAAATACTTCGCGGTGTAAACAATGACTTCATCAAGCGAACGATACATCTGCGCCAACTGCGGGTACGTTTATGATCCCGCAGTTGGTGATCCTATGAATGCGATAACGCCTGAAACCAGCTTTCAAGAGTTGCCGGAGGAGTGGGTCTGTCCCATGTGCTATGCCGCATGCGATCAATTTGACCCGCTTGATTGACACGGCGTGGTTGGGAGCTTGTCAGGAGAGTGATTGGCGCGCCACTCGTTACGGCGCGCCAATTACGCATGCCTCTCTTTACAGCCTTGAGGAAGATGCTCGTAAAGGACGTAAGGAGCCCCATTCCCTCAGCACAAAAAAAAGCCCTTAGAGCAGCTGAGCTGCACTAAGGGCTTTAGGTAAAAAATCGGCGGCGACCTACTCTCCCACATAGTCTCCCATGCAGTACCATCGGCGCTGAAGAGCTTAACTTCCGTGTTCGGGATGGGAACGGGTGGGACCTCTTCGCTATGGCCACCGAAAAAATAACAGTGACAATTGATAGCAGGGCAAAAACTTTGTTTAAAAAAGGATATGGTTAAGCCGCACGGCTCATTAGTATCGGTTAGCTCCATGCATTGCTGCACTTCCACACCCGACCTATCAACGTTGTAGTCTTCAACGAGCCTTGAGGTACCTAACGGTACGGGATATCTTATCTTGGAGTGGGTTTCCCGCTTAGATGCTTTCAGCGGTTATCCCTGCCGAACATAGCTACCCAGCGATGCCCTTGGCAGAACAACTGGTACACCATTGGTTCGTCCATCCCGGTCCTCTCGTACTAGGGAAAGATCTCCTCAAATATCCTGCGCCCGCAACAGATAAGGACCAAACTGTCTCACGACGTTTTAAACCCAGCTCACGTACCACTTTAATCGGCGAACAGCCGAACCCTTGGGACCTGCTCCAGCCCCAGGATGTGATGAGCCGACATCGAGGTGCCAAACCTCCCCGTCGATGTGGACTCTTGGGGGAGATAAGCCTGTTATCCCCGGAGTACCTTTTATCCGTTGAGCGACGACCCTTCCATGCGGAATCGCCGGATCACTAAGACCTACTTTCGTACCTGCTCGAGATGTCTCTCTCGCAGTCAAGCTCCCTTATGCCTTTACACTCTACGGCTGGTTTCCAATCAGCCTGAGGGAACCATCGCGCGCCTCCGTTACTCTTTTGGAGGCGACCGCCCCAGTCAAACTACCCACCAGACACTGTCCCGGATCCCGATAAGGGACCGCGGTTAGAGTTCAAAGACAACAAGGGTGGTATTTCAAGGGTGACTCCACGCATACTAGCGTACACGCTTCAAAGTCTCCCACCTATCCTACACATGTTGTCCCTAAACACAATGCCAAGCTATAGTAAAGGTTCACGGGGTCTTTCTGTCTTGTTGCGGGTAACCGGCATCTTCACCGGTACTACAGTTTCGCTGAGTCTCTGGTTGAGACAGTAGGGAAATCGTT